>Ga0302314_10013879_pt1 | contig 13815 bp, 12 predicted proteins | sample III_Palsa_N2_3_FD_200533 | JGI IMG/M metagenome (GOLD analysis project Ga0302314, IMG submission 200533) | Peat permafrost microbial communities from Stordalen Mire near Abisko, Sweden - III_Palsa_N2_3 | ecosystem: Environmental > Terrestrial > Soil > Palsa > Peat permafrost | place: Sweden... | reverse complement strand
GTCAGGGGTTCATCGCCTAGAGGTTGATTATGGGTTTTGACAGTATTTGGCATTGGCTCATCCTGCTGGTGGTCGTGCTGCTGATCTTCGGCACCAAGAAGATCCGCAATCTCGGCCCGGACCTCGGCGCCGCCATTCGCGACTTCAAGAAGGGTCTCAGCGGTGAGGACGAGGCGAAGCAGAAGGAAGCCGAGGCCGAGCGCAAGGCAGCGGAACATTTGCGCGCCGACCCGCCGCCGGCAGACAGTGCCAGCACCACGCAGAGTCAGCGCGACTCCAGCGAAACCAAGTAAGCGCGCGATGGGCGGAGCGCGGCGATGATCGAGATCAGTCTCGGCAAAATGGTGTTGCTCGCCCTGATCGCGCTGATCGTGCTGGGCCCCGAGAAATTGCCTGGCGCTGCGCGTACCGCCGGCGCCCTGTTGCGGCGTGTTCGCAGTGGTTGGGACAACGTGCGCGCCGAGGTCGAGCGCGAACTGGAGATCGAGGAAATCAAGCGCACCGCGCGTGAGGCGGCCGCCCAAGCGGAGGCTGCCCAGAACGAGCTGAAAGACAGCGTGAACCAGGTGCGCGAACCGCTCGCCGCGGTCGCCACGATGGTCAGCCTGAAGCCGGCGACGGAGGCGAGCGCCACCGTCGTAGCCCACGAAGACTCGGCGGCGAACGTGCAGTCGGAACTGCCGCTGGACGAACCTTCTGCGATGCCCGCGTCGCCCCGAGAGTCCCCCCATGGAAGCGCCTGAACTCAACCCTCCAGAGTCCGGCGCGCCAGAGCCGGAGGGATTGCAGCAGGGCCTGTTCTCCCACCTGCTGGAGCTGCGCTCGCGTCTGCTGAAGGCCGTGGCGACCGTACTACTGGTGCTGGTGGCGCTGGTGCCATTTGCCAATCGCCTGTACAGCGAACTCGCCGCGCCGCTGGTGGCGCGTCTGCCACAAGGTGCGCACCTGATTGCCACCGAGGTCACCAGCCCGTTCATCACGCCATTGAAATTGGCCTTCTATACGGCTCTTTTCATCAGCATGCCGGTGATCCTTTATCAGCTGTGGGCGTTCGTCAGTCCAGGCTTGTACAAACATGAAAAACGCCTTGCGCGCCCGTTGCTGGTCGCCGCGTTGGGATTGTTCTATCTCGGCGGCGCGTTCGCTTATTTCCTGGTGCTTCCGGCGGCGTTTCGTTTCCTCACCGCAGTCACTCCGCAGGGCGTGGAGATGATGACCGACATCACGCATTACCTTGATTTCGTGATGCTGATGTTCTTCGCGTTCGGGCTGTGCTTCGAGGTGCCGGTGGCGGTGGTGATACTCGCGGCGGTCGGCGTCGTCGACCTGGATAAACTGCGCAGCGGCCGCCGCTACGCGATCGTCGGCGCGTTCGCGATTGCCGCGCTGATCACGCCACCGGACATCACCTCGATGCTGATGCTGGGTATTCCGATGTGCCTGCTTTACGAACTGGGCATACTTGCCGTGCGCTGGCTGGTGAAGCCGGGATCGCTGAGGCCGGATGTAAGGTGATCGGCCGCACAAGGCTGCCGCAAGGCGGTGACCGTCCTGCCCGCAGAGTTTGTAAAAGCCAACCATAGCCTGGGCTCTTGGCCGTTGCTGTGGTTCTGCATTCCTCGAAGGACAGGTCATCGCTGTCATCGTTGCATCCGCCATGGCAACAAAGGCATGATCGGTCGAGGGTGCAGATGCAGTAGGGGAAATGGTGCGGCCGGCTCGCCAGGGGGCGACATGGTCGGACACCTTCGATACACGAAACCAAGGGGAATTTATGCGTATATCGTTTGCGCTAACGCGCTGTGCGGCAGTGACGGCGCTGCTTTTGCTTTCCGGTTGCGTCGCACGACCTCAGGTGAAAGAGGTGCTGAATGATCCTGACGGATATCTGAGCAAGAATTTTGCTCCGTCGACATTGCCGGACGCCGTACACAACGAAGTGACATCCAAGGACAACGGTGGCTTCCCATACAGCCGCATGGTGCTCGGTGTCAGCTGGACGGTCAGTTCGGATGACAAGGAAAAGCAACTCAAATTTCAGGACAACATCACCCTCATGAACGAGGGCGGTGCATTCCTTGGGGAGCTGCACGAGGACCAGCGCAACGGTGTGCCCACGGTGAAGCGGTTCAATATCAGCTATCGCGGCCTGCTGGTCCTCAAATCCGAGGCGTTGAATGTAGGCAACACGATGGCTGGGATGACCTTCGTTGCACACAAATTCTCGCAGTTCGACGTGCTTCGCCCGGACGTTGGAGGAACCGTCGAATATGGTTACTCGGCGGGCACGACGGCGCAGTTGGTAAACTTTCGCGACTATCGAAGTTCCTGCGCGTGGGGAGACAGCTATCCCGCCTCGAAAGCGAATGCCGCCTTTAATGGCGATGCCCGGGAAATCGAGTGCACGAACTACAACTCCAACGGAGTGCTTGCGGGTAAATCGCATTACATTTACTTGAAAGAGTACGGCACCGCGATTCTCGTGAAGGCCGAAAATTCCACGGGTACCTCCGAGGCACATATCGACTCGGTCAAGATGTCGTAATGGCGTGACGCGGCAAAAGGGTGATGGACACGACAGTCCATCACCCTTTTTTTGCGTCAGCTATTCAGCGGCGCCGCGAACGCGCGCACGCCGCAGGCGCGATGAAGATTCGGCATTGCCGAGAGTACACGACCTTCAGCCGCGGCCCTCCACACGAGAGGGCAGAGCGCGTCGAGAGTTGTCCATGCATCAGTACAGATCGATGGGATCGACGTCCAGCGACCAGCGCACCCGCCTTGCCGATGGCAGCGCAGCCAACGTCAACTGCCATGACCGCAGCATGCCGTGCAGCGTTTGGCGGCTAGCCGCTTCCAGCAGGAGCTGGCCACGCTGGCGCCCGGCGCGCAGCGGCATCGGCGCAGGCATCGGGCCGGCGATCTGCAACTGATCATTCCCCGGCAATGCAGCGTGGGCGTCGGCGAGAAATGCGTCGACATCTTCGCGCTGCGGCGCGTCGGCGCGCAGCAGCACCTGATGGCTGTATGGCGGCAGTTGGATCTGGTGTCGTTCGGCCATCAGGTCACGCGCGGCGGCAGCGTAACCGTGCGCTAGCAGGTTGCGCAGCAGGGGATGTTCCGGTTGATGGGTTTGCAGCAGGACGCGGCCGGGTTTGCGGGCGCGTCCTGCGCGTCCGGCTACTTGTACAACCAACTGCGCCAACCGTTCGCCCGCGCGAAAATCCACGCTGTGCAGTCCTTCATCCACCCCGACAATCGCAACCAGGGTGAGGTTCGGCAGGTCGTGACCTTTGGCCAGCATCTGGGTGCCGACGAGGATCGCCGGTTGATCGTCACGCAAGGTTTCAAGCAGTTGCTCGAAGGCATCGCGACGACGGGTGGTCTCACGGTCGAAGCGCAGTACAGGCACCTGCGGGAATTGCGCGACGAGCGCTTCTTCGAGCCGCTCGGTGCCCTGGCCTTGCGGCTTCAGATCGCCGGCACCGCAAGTGGGGCAGGCTACGGGCATGCGGGTCTGGTAGTCACAGTGATGGCAGAGCAGTTGGCGACGACCTGCGTGCAGGGTGAGCGGACGATCGCAGCGCGGACACTGTGCGTGCCAGCCGCAACTGTGGCACAGCAATACCGGCGCATAGCCGCGGCGATTGCGGAACACCAGCGCCTGCTCGCCGCGTGCCAGCGTGTCTGCAACCGCCGCCAGCAGAGCCGGCGACATGCCGTGCTCCAGCCGCTGCGCACGCATGTCGATGATCTGTACCTGCGGCGGACGGATCGCGCCGGGGCGCGCGCGCAGATGCAGCGTGCGATAACGGCCGCTCTCGGCGTTCGCCAGCGACTCCAGCGACGGCGTTCCCGAGCCCAGCAATACCGGCACGCCCAGCGCGCGGGCGCGTACCAGCGCGAGATCGCGTGCGTGGTAGCGAAACCCTTCCTGCTGCTTGTAGGCGCTGTCGTGCTCCTCATCGACGATGATCAGGCCGGCTTGCGGCAGCGGCGTGAATACGGCCGAGCGGGTACCCAGGATGACCCGGGCATTGCCGTTGCGCGCGCGCAGCCATGCGCGCGCGCGGTCGCCTTCGGACAAATTGGAGTGCAGCACTTCGACGATCACCCCGAGGCGCTCGCGCAGGCGGCGCACGGTCTGTGGCGCCAGGCCGATTTCCGGTACCAGCAGCAAGGCCTGGCGACCCTGCGCCAGCACTTGTTCGATCAGCGCCAGGTACACCTCGGTCTTGCCGCTGCCGGTAACACCATCGAGCAGAAACGGTTGGTACTGGCCGAGGCTGGCGCTCACCGTGGCGACGGCCTGTTGCTGTTCGTCATTCAGTTGTGGCGCGAACGAGGCAGGCAACGCCTGGTTGAGTGGAGGCCGTTCGCTGCGCGCCAGCAGGCCGACAGCGGCCAGTCGGCGCGCCGGCTCGCGCCAACCCGGCAACAACTCCGTCAACTGTTGCGCGCTCATCGAATGGGCGCTCGTCGGGACGCCGGCCAACAACGCCAGCAATGCCTTGCTGCCGCCACGGCGACTGCCGGCGTCGTGGGCGCCCTGGCCAGCAACGGTCAGCGACCAGTATTCGTCGCCCAGCGCCGGCAACGGTTTCGCTTCGCGCAACGCCAACGGCAACGCGTTCGCATAAGCCTCGCCCGGTGCACCCAGCCAGTAGTCGGCAGCCCAGGCCAGGGTCTGCATCAGCTCCGGATCAAGCAACGGGGTGTCGTCAAGCAGCCGGATGACCTGTTTCAGACGATCGCTGCCAACCGCCGTTTCGGCGTCGATCGTCACCACCACGCCGACCTGCTTGCCGCGGCCAAATGGCACCAGCACCCGGCTACCCGCGCTTGCCTCACCCAGCGTGGGCGGCAGGTAGTCGAACAACGTCAGCAGGGGCACCGGCAGGGCAACGCGAAGGACGACGGGCATGGTTACCTCACGGCGGTCCAGTGTAACCGTGACGCCCCCGCGGCATGCTCGCGCACTCGATCATCCGGCTCGCGATAACTTGCGCACACTTGCTTCCCGATTATCGAGAAGTCGAGGGTAAGTGACTCAGCTCGGGCGGTTTTTCAGCTTATCCACAAGAGCTGTGGATAAGTCTGTGGATGTAACGGGGAGGGGCACCTCCGAGGCCCGCCGTGGCGCCTTTTACGACAACTTGACGAAGTTTTAGACATGCTAAAAACATGTTTTCTTTCAGCGACTTGCAAATCTCGTCAAGGAGCAGTTCACACAATTGACAAACTGGCTTCACTTGCCTTGACAGCCTGATGACGCTGTGTAAAACCCCTTGCGGCGGCCCTTCCCCGGCAGGGCAGGATGCCTCAAGGTCAATAGGCCAGGCCCAGCACGGCGGCGATGGTCAGAGCGGTCGTAAGCAGCCAGAAATAGCACCATCCCACGCACCAGAATTTCAACACGGTCATCGGCCAGCCCTGCCGGTAGATTCGCTTTTGCATGATTAGCAAGTAGGCCGGTATCCAAAGCACCAGTGCCCACTCCAGCCAGGTCAGGGGGTGGGTGGCCCACGCCGCGTGGGGTGCCAGCCAGCTGGACAGGGCGCTGATCAAGACGCCCAGCAGCAGGCTGAGAAACAGGTAGGCATGGCTGTGCAGCGCCACGATCAGGTGTTCCATATAAAGACGGCGCCGAAACACATAGAACAGCTTCAGCAGCAGCGCGAACAGCGGGATCATCACGAACATCGTCTGCGGCAGCACGCTGAAGAAGTTGCCCAGCAATCGGTCGAACGCTTCCTGACGGCCAGGTCCGTCGTGCTTCATGGCCTTCAGGTTGGTCTTCAGATGGTCGGCAGCGAGCGACAGCCGGTCGTTGAAAAAGCTGGGCAGCCATACGATGTCGATCCGGGTGGGGCTGCTCAGCGTCTTGTCGCTGATTTTCGAATGAACGTCCTCATCGTCATCGGCCGCCGGCGTGTTGGACGAGCTTGCCGACGGAGGGTTCAACGTCAGGTCACCGACCGAACTCACCCCGAGCACCAGCAGTCGTTGCGAAGCCTGTTGGCGCAGCACGTGTTCGGCCGAGTCGAGGGCCCGTTTCGCGTTGCCACCCACCGCGTTGGTCGCGGCACGTGCCTGTTCGAGGCCAGCCAATTTCTCCTGCAGTGACTGCTTCACAGCGGCCGGCGTCGCGGCGGCATTGAACGGATTGTCCGCAACGTTGACCTTGATGGGGGTGTTCATCTGGATCTGGCTGTTTTCCACACGCAGATGGCAGACGAAGAGCGCCAACAAGCACAGCACAAACATCAGCCGGAACGGCGCGATATAGCGCACCCGGCGGCCGCTGAAATATTCCAGCGTGAGAAAGCCGGGCTTGAGCAGCAACGGGGGTACCGTGTGCACGATGCGTCCGTCGATGTGGAACAGGGTTTCGGCGGCTTCCTCGAACAAGCCGTGCACCGGCTTGAGGACGCTGTGGATCGACTGGCCGCATTCATGGCAGAACTCGCCCTGCATCGGCACGCCACAGTTGGCGCAATGCAAACCTTCGAGGCTGGTCAACCGCTTCATGTGTGCTCCCCTTTTAGTGCAGCGGGCGATCTTCGCACACGATGCACAGCGACAGTCATCTCTGTTGGCTCAACATGCGGCTGCGGGATCGCGATCGGCTGAAGAACCTCTCAGGGGCCACGCCCAACCTGCACACGTCACTGGGATCAAGCCACGTTAACGATGCGCCTCAGTGCGTGAAACCAAGCACGGCAGCAAATACCAATGCATATCCCAACAGAAAGGTGTAGCACCAGCCCACGAACAGGTATTTGACGACCGTCATCAGCCAACCCTGGCGATAGACCCGCTTCTGCATGATCAGCAGATAGATCGGCGCCCACAGTAGCAGCGCCCAGCTGAGCAACTCCAGCGGCGCGGACGTCCAGGCGGCGTGCGGCAGCAGCCAGTCGCGCAGCAGCACCAGCGGCATACCCAGCAGCACGGTGAGAAAGATAAACGCATGGCCATGCAGCGCCACGATCAGATGTTCCATGTACAGACGCCGTTGGAACAGATAGACCAGCTTCAACAGCAGCGCGAACGCCGGGATCAGGATAAACATGGTCTGCGGCAACACGGCGAACATGCCGGCAAGCAGTCGCTCGCGGGCGGCGGCGCCAGCCTCGCCGTCATCGGATACGTGCCTCATGGTGATCGCTGCCTGGCCGATCAAACGGTTGATGCTGGCGTTCATGCCATCGCTGAGCCAGCCCACATGCACCTGCTCAGGTTGGAAGCCATCGTTGTCGACGGTCTCGTCCTCCATGGGAGTGGCGCCTAGCTGGGCGAGCCGGTGATTGGCGTGATCGCGCTCAGTGCTCAGCGGCGTGCCAGCTCCTTTTCGACGTGCTGCATCGATGTCCTTGCGCATCTGCGCGTAATGAGTACGCACGGCCTCGGCGGTGGCGTCCCTGGCAAAGTCTCCGGTACCGATGCTGGTCGTCGCATCGATCGAGATGAAATGGTCGGCCGCGAGGTGGCAAACGAAGAAGGCCAGCAGGCACAGCACGAACATCAGCCGGAACGGGGCCACGTAGCGTTGACGTCGACCGGACAAGTACTCCGTGGTGAGAAAGCCGGGCCGGTAAAACAACGGAGGCAACGTATGCACGATGCGGCCGTCCACGTGGAACACCATGTCGAGGGTATCCTCGATCATGTGGTGCACGGGTCGAACCACGCTGTGGATCGACTGGCCGCAGGCCTGGCAGAACTCCCCCTGCATCGGCGCGCCGCAGTTGGCGCAATGCGTTTCTTCGTGACTTGTCGGCGGCTGCATGGGTGATCCCGATGAGGTGCGCCGGACGATCTTCGCACACGATATGCCGCAACAGTCATGACCAATGGCTCAGGTAGAATTGGCGGCCTTGGAGTCTGCTGTGTCGATGAAACCGTTTCGCCCCGAACGTGCCCGTCTGGCGCATGAGATGCGCGCCACCGTGCATCTTGCGCTGCCGTTGATTCTTGCCCAGCTGGCGGCGATCGGCAGCAATGTGATCGATGCGGTGCTGGCCGGACACGTCAGTGCACATGTGCTGGGCGCTGTCGCGGTGGGCGCCAGTATCTGGTCGTTGGCGATCGTCAGCGGCATCGGCATGATGATGTCGGTGCCACCGTCAGTGGCGCAGCTTGACGGCGCCGGTCACCGGCACGAGGTGGGCGCCGTGTTTCGCCAGGCGATCTGGCTCGCGCTGGGTATGGGTGTGTTGCTCTGGTTTGGCGTACGCCATGCGGCGCCGCTGATCGACTTAATCGGAGTAACGGCGAGTCTGCGCAACGACGTGCAGGCTTTCCTTTTCGCGATCAGTTGGGGAGCGCCGGCATTGACCTGCTATTTCGCGCTGCGCGGCTTGTCAGAAGGGTTATCGCTGACCCGGCCGTCTATGTATTTCGGTTTTTCGGGCCTGGTGCTGCTGGTGCCGCTGGGTTACGTGCTGATGTTCGGCAAGCTGGGGCTGGCGCCACAAGGCGCACACGGTTGCGGTATCGCCACGGCCACCGTGCTGTGGCTGGAGATGCTGGGCTTTGGCGTTTACGTGTTGTGTCATCGCAACTATCGCGGTCTGGGGCTGGTCGATCACTTCGAGTGGCCGAACCTGCGCCGCATCGGTGCGCTGATGCACATCGGCTTGCCGATGGCGGTGACGCTGCTGGCCGAGGCCGGACTGTTCGTGGCAACGGCGCTGATCATCAGCACGCTGGGTGAAGACGTGATTGCCAGTCATCAGGTGGCGATCAATATCGCTTCGTTGTTCTTCATGATTCCGCTCGGCCTGGCGATGGCTATTACCGTACGCGTGGGCAACGCGGTGGGCCGTGGTGACGAGCGTGGCGTGCGCTATGCCGGGTTCTGCGGCATTGGGCTGACGCTGGTGACCCAGCTGTTCTCTGCAGGGTTGATGCTGACGCTGCCGCATTTTATCGCCACGCTGTACACCCACGATCCGAAAGTCATCGGGCTGGCTGCGCAGCTCATCGTGCTGGCCGGGCTGTTCCAGTTTTCCGATGGCATCCAGGTCGCCTCCAACGGCGCGCTGCGCGGCCTCAAGGACACCCGCGTGCCGATGGCGATCACCTTGTTTGCCTACTGGATGATCGGCATGCCGGTCGGCTGGTGGCTCGCGTTCCATCAGGGCATGGGCGCGCGCGGCATGTGGATGGGATTGATAGCCGGCCTGTCGGTGGCCGCGCTGATGTTGTTTGTAAGGTTCTGGCGCAGCGCTTGGAAACAGCGCTGGCGCCGTGTTCCGCTCAGTGTGACCGCGCCGGCCTGACCGGTTACGCTTGACCCATCACTTTGGAAGAGTACGCATGATCCCACCACTGCCACCCCGCAAAAACGGCTTCCACGCTTTTCTGCGCGGTATCAACATCACCCGGCTGGTCATCATCAACCTGGTGTTTTTTGCCTTGCTGCTTGCGCTGGTGTTGATGATCGTTGGCGGGCTCGCCGGCAACCGATCGGGGCATACGCAGAACGACAGCGTGTTGGTGATCAGTCCGAAGGGCCAGCTGGTCGAGCAATACAGCGTCGATCCCTTGCAACGGGCCGTGGATGGCCTGTCGGGCAACGAACCGAAACAGGTGCAGTTGCGCGACTTGGTAACGGCGATCGACGCGGCGGCGAAAGACACGGCGATCACCCGCATCCTGCTGATGCCGGATGAGCTGCAAAGTGGTGGCTTTGCCGCGCTGCGCGAAGTTGGAGCGGCACTGGATCGCTTCCGTGCGGCCGGCAAGCCGGTCATCGTGTGGGCGGCCAATCTGGATCAGGGTCAGTACTATCTTGCCGCGCATGCCGATCGCGTGCTGATCGACCCGCAGGGCGGGGTGATCATTACCGGACTGGCCAACTATCGGTTGTTCTATAAAGATCTGCTGGACAAGCTCGGCGTCGATGTGCACCTGTTCCGCGTCGGCCAGTTCAAGAGCGCGGCCGAGCCGTACATCCTCGAACACGCGTCTACCGAAGCGAAGCAGGCAGACAGCTTCTGGATGGGGGGCTTGTGGGACGAATACCTCGCCGAGGTCGCCACGTTGCGCAAGCTCGATCCGGCCACCTTGCGCGCCGACATCGACAACCTGCCGCAGAATATCGCCAGTACCCAGGGTGATCTGGCGCAGCTCGCGTTGAACCAGCATCTGGTCGATGGTCTGGCGACTCGCGCCGACGTCATAGAGATGATGCGCAAGAGCGGCGTGCCCGCCGGCGAGAAGGGTCATGGCTTTCGTCAGGTCAGCCTGGCGCACTACGTCGCGAGTCTGCCGGCCCGCGGCAGCGCGTTCGGATCGGGCGTGGCGATCGTGGTGGTCGAGGGCGAGATCGCCGGTGGCGAGCAGTCAGCGGGATCTGTCGGCGGGGAGTCCACCGCGGCGTTGATCCGTGCGGCGCGCGAAGACAGCAAGACGAAGGCACTGGTGCTGCGGGTCAACTCGCCCGGTGGCGAAGTGTTTGCGGCCGAACAGATCCGTCGGGAAGTGCAATTGACCCGCGAAGCCGGCATTCCAGTCGTCGTGTCGATGGGTGATGTGGCCGCCAGCGGTGGCTACTGGGTCTCGATGAATGCCGACCGCATCTTCGCCCAGCCGAACACCATCACCGGTTCGATCGGCATCTTCGGCTTGTACTACACGATACCCAACACACTGGCCAAGTTCGGCGTGCAAAGCGACGGTGTCGGTACCGGACCGATGGCCGGTGCGTTTGACATCACGCGGCCACTCGATCCCAAAGTCGGTGTGGTGATCCAGGCCATCATCAACAAGGGTTACCACGATTTTGTCGGCAATGTAGCGAAGGCGCGCGGTAAAAACTACGACGCCATCGACGCGATTGCCCAGGGCCGCGTGTGGACCGGCCAGCAGGCACTTGATCGCGGCCTGATCGATCAGCTCGGCAGTTTGCGCGATGCCGTATCCGATGCCGCCAGCCTGGCCAAGCTGGGCAAGGACTATCCCGTGCGTTATCAGGAGATTCCGCTCGGCGGTTTCGCGCGCTTCCTGGTCGGCCTCAACCAGAGCGCCAGCATGCATGTGATGCAGTCGTGGGGCGTACGCCTTCCAAGCTGGGTTGCCCAGTTGTCCACGTTGACGCCCGAACTGCAGTTGCTGCGCAGTGCCAAGGCCGGGGTACCGAACGTCTACGCCGATTGCCTGTGCAGTCCGCGCTGAGTCGGTAGGTTGGTAAGCCGGTAGGTTGGGGTGAGCGCAGCGATGCCCAACATGGCGCCTAGGGGACGTTGGGCATCGCTGCGCTCACCCCAACCTACGCGGCGACTTATTGCTGTGAGTCGACCTGTTTGCGCTGTTCCTCGGCTTGCTTGTCGACGACCTTCTGCACGTCTTTGGCGCGTTGCTCGTCCGCCTTCAGCGCGTCGAACGGAGTGGTCACCGGGGCCGGTTCGACCCTGGGCTGCGGCGGTTTTCCGGAGCAGGCACCGAGGGCAACGGCGCAGAGCAGGATCGGTAGCGGCTTCATGATGAATCTCCCGCAGGGTGGAGTGCCGAGTGTCCCGCCACTCACCCGCGCGGGCAAGACCGTGCGGATTTCGGTTGTTCGAGCTATGCGCGCCGGAACGGAGGTTTTAAGCTGCACCGATGAACGCACGCAGCGATGCCTGGCAACTGGAAGGTCACACCGCCCTGATCACCGGCGCCAGCAAAGGCATCGGCTATGCCGTCGCACGCGAACTGGCCGGCCTCGGCGCCGATCTGCTGCTGGTGGCCCGCGACGAGGACTATCTCGAGCAGATTCGGGTGGAGCTGACCGATGACTTCGCCGGCATCGAGGTGCTGGCGTTCGGCGCGGATCTGACCGAGGCTGAAGAACGTCTCGCGGTGTTCGACTGGGTCGCCGACCTGGGCGCACCGGTATCGCTGCTGATCAACAATGCGGGTGGCAACCAGCCGAAGGCCACGCTCGACTATCGCGAAGACGAATACCGCATGGTGTTTGAGCAGAACCTGTTTTCGGCGTTCGAGATGTGTCGTCTGGCGCATCCGCACCTGGCGCAGCACGCGAACGCGGCGATCGTCAATGTCGGTTCGGTATCGGGTATCACGCATGTGCGCACCGGCTCGCCGTATGGCATGAGCAAGGCGGCGTTGCACCAGCTCACGCGCAATCTGGCAGCGGAATGGGCGGTGGACGGTATCCGCGTCAACGCGGTGGCGCCCTGGTACATCCGCACCCAGCGCTCGGAACCGGCCCTGGCAGACCCCGAATATCTCGATGAGGTGCTCGACCACACGCCGCTACGGCGGATCGGCGAGCCGGAGGAGGTCGCCGCCGCGATTGCGTTCCTGTGTCTGCCGGCAGCCAGCTATGTGACTGGCCAGGTACTGGCGGTGGATGGCGGATTTCTGAATTACGGGTATTGAGGACGCCCGGATTTTCAGTCGAGTCCGAGCACGCGCGGAGGTCCGTCGATTCTCCACTCATATAAGTGAGTAGCGAACTGGTGCGGCACTGTCGAGCTAATGCCCATCCCGGGAACGTGCCGCATCAAAACTCGGCGACGTGTTCCTCGGCGGCGAAGCCCAGGGTTACCGCGCCTTCGCCTACGTTGACCATGCCGGTGATGCTCATCGGCGCTTCCATCAGCTCGACGCCGCATTCATCACAGGCCGCACGCAGACCGGCATAGCCTGGCAGGGTCGGCAATACCGCAAGGTCGCCGCCATAGCTGACGCACATCATCGGCACCAGCAGGCCGGCGCGTACCCGCTGTGCGGCGTAGCCAAACAGCGTCTCCGCGCCGTGGTCAAAGCCACGCACTTTTCCGACCGGGCCGGTTTCACCCTGATAGCAACGCAGCAGCGGCTTGATATCCAGCGCCGAACCGAGCACGGCACTGAACAGGCTCACACTGCGATCGTTCTTTTTCTTGGCGCGAGCGCGCAGATAATAAAGATCGCGCGGCAGCATGTAGCCGTAGCTGTTGTTGGCGATATACGTGAGTCGCTCGCGAATCGCAGCCGGCGTCTCGTTCGCCTGGATCAGCCGGGTCGCCTCGACGATCGCTGGTGCCGCGCCGGCAAAGATATTGCGCGTGTCGACCACCCGCATCATGAAGGGACCTGGGACACCCGCCTCCTCGCGCACCTTGCGATAGTTCTTCAGGATCGCAAAGCTGGCGCGGTTGACGTGCTCATTGATCGGGCTGCGGGTGGCCGTGATGGTCAGGCAGAACACACAGTCCTGCTCCAGCACGAGCTGTCCGAGGAACAGCTTCTGCACTTCTTCCACCGGACAAGGCTCGGTTTCGGCCGAGTGGCTGCGGCTGCCCAGACGGCGGTCGATGAAGCGCTGGATTTCGGCGGGTTCGCGATCATCCATGAAGACTTCGCTGTCCACCCGCACGGTGATCGGCATCACCGCGATGTTGTGTTGCTGCAGGAACGCCTGCGACAGATCGCAAGCTGCATCGATAGCCAGGCCCATCCGCATCACGTATTCCCCTCATGAATGGCAACTCAAACATAGCATCATGTAGCCAAAGGTGGCGGCGTTTGGACACGCTGCACTGTCCGTTTGTTCCGGTTTGTAAAACTGGCGGCGAGGCTCGACTGCCACCTAAGATGTAGTGGCATCTCGCCGGCGTGGCGTCGCCGGTAACACATCCGAGTACCACCCAATGAAAAACAAGCGGGAGATCGTCTCCAACTGGTTGCCGCGCTACACCGGCACCTCCCTGGAACAGTTTGGCAAATACATTCTTCTGACCAACTTTGGTCATTACGTGGACCTGTTCGCACAGTGGCATGGGGTGGAAGTGCAGGGGCGCGATCGCCCGATGCCGA
>Ga0302314_10013878_pt1 | contig 13816 bp, 13 predicted proteins | sample III_Palsa_N2_3_FD_200533 | JGI IMG/M metagenome (GOLD analysis project Ga0302314, IMG submission 200533) | Peat permafrost microbial communities from Stordalen Mire near Abisko, Sweden - III_Palsa_N2_3 | ecosystem: Environmental > Terrestrial > Soil > Palsa > Peat permafrost | place: Sweden... | reverse complement strand
CGCCCGGGGGGGGGGCGGGCCCCCCCCCGCTCGGGGGGGCGGGGGGGCCCCGCGGCTCCACCCCCTCCGTCTTGCTCCGCAAGACACCTCCCCCATCAAGGGGGAGGAGAAGCGATAGACGCTATCTCGAGCCCACCGGGAGCAGTTCGGCCTGCTTTTCCGCCCGGATCCTGGCGTGCAGGTCGCCGTATTTGGCGAACTCCATCCGCGCGATGGTGCGGTTGTGCACCTCGTCCGGACCGTCGGCCAGGCGCAGGGTGCGCTGGCTGGCGTAGGCTCGCGCCAGGCCGAAATCCGAGGTCACGCCAGCGCCGCCGTGGGCCTGAATGGCGTCGTCGATGATGCGCAGCGCCATGTTGGGGGCCGAGACCTTGATCATCGAGATCTCGAGCCGGGCGGTCTTGTTGCCCGCCTTGTCCATCATGTCGGCCGCCTTGAGGCAGAGCAGGCGATTCATCTCGATGTCGGTGCGGGCGGTGGCGACGCGCTGCTCCCAGATCGAGTGCTCGGAGACGTATTTGCCGAAGGCTTTGCGGCTCATCAGGCGCTTGCACATCTTTTCCAGCGCCACCTCGGCCGCGCCGATGGTGCGCATGCAGTGGTGAATGCGGCCCGGTCCCAGGCGCGCCTGGGAGATCTCGAAGCCCCTGCCCTCGCCCAGCACCAGGTTTTCCACCGGCACGCGGACATCCTCGAGCAACACCTCGGCGTGGCCGTGGGGCGCGTCGTCATAGCCGAACACCGGCAGCATGCGCAGGACCTTCACGCCCGGCGCATCGAGCGGCACCAGGATCTGCGACTGCTGCTGGTGCGGGGCGGCGTTGGGATTGGTCTTGCCCATGACGATGGCGACCTTGCAGCGCGGATCGCCGACGCCGGAGGACCACCACTTGAGCCCGTTGATGACATAGTGGTCGCCGTCGCGGCGCATCTCGGTTTCGATGTTGGTGGCGTCGGATGAGGCGACCCTGGGCTCGGTCATCAGGAAGGCCGAGCGGATCTCGCCGTTCATCAGCGGACGCAGCCATTGCTCCTTCTGCTCAAGGGTGCCGAAGCGGTTCAGCACCTCCATGTTGCCGGTGTCCGGCGCCGAACAGTTGAACACCTCCGAAGCGAAGCCGACGCGGCCGAACATCTCGCAGATCGGCGCATATTCCAGGTTGGTGAGCTGGACGCCCTCGAACTGGAAGGTGTCTTCCAGCGGCGGCACGCCCGAATGGGGCGGCATGAACATGTTCCACAGGCCGGTCTTGCGGGCTTTGGCCTTCAGTTCCTCGACGATCGGGATGACCTTCCAGCGCTCGCCCTCGTGCGCCTGCTCCTCATAGATCGGCACGGCCGGATAGATGTGCTCGTCCATGAAGTCCGAGACGCGGCGGATCAACTCCTTCTGACGGGGAGAGTAGTCGAAATCCATGGCGTCGGCCTCCGTTCAAACGATTGTTTGAATCGCTATGACACGACGGGGTCGCGCGGGCAAGTGAAAGGTCAAGGAACGAGCGGCTGGACGAGGTCGCCAAGGCCGGCGGCGCGGGCCCTTTCCACAAGCTTCGCATCAGCGGTCAGCACCGGCGCGCCACGAGCCTCGGCGAGGGCCAAATAGAGTCCGTCATAAGCCGAGATGCCGTGGTCGCGGGCAAGTTCATAGGCGCGGGGTGCGAGGGGCGTGGACGGCTCGAGTTCATCGATGAGCATCGCAACCCCGCGCACGGCAAGTTCAGCCTGTTCGCTCGTCGTTGAGCCTCGCCGGACACGCTTGGCGGCGATACTGGCCATCTCGATCACCAGAAAATCCGGCGCGACGAGACGCTCCGCTCGCGCCAGAGCGTCCCTGGCGACGGCGCTATCGGGTTCTTCGAACCATCGCTTTGCGGCCACGGACGCGTCGACGACGAGTGAGTCCGGCCCGTCACCGGGCATCCCGATCCTCTCGGATCAAATCCACGCTGTCGACGGGCGAGTAAGGCTCGCGAGGGATGTTGTCGAACAATCGTTGGCGAAAGGCGACACGGGCCTCGTGCAGCGCCTTGTCGAGCGCGCGCTGCACGTCGCCGTCGAACTCGGCGGTATAGTCACTGAGGATGCGGCGCGCCGTGATGCTGAGCTTTGCGCGGTCGAAGGCGACTGGATCGGTCATTCTGACACCAGGCGTGTCATGTCGAAAAGTCGCGGCAGTCGCTTCCGAAACGCCCATCCCTTGCTCGGCCGCCATGCGCTGAAATTCTAGACGCCCAGCCGCAAGGTCCACGCTCCAAACCCTCCATCCTGCATCCATCCAAGCGTGCGCTTGGGTATGCGTGCCATCCAGCAGATTTGTCCACCACGCGCGATGTTTGCGTGCGGAGGCAGGTAACGGAAAACCAAGAACGCTTTCGACCTGGCTGAAGGAGGTTGAGAACCACTCCCCTCCTTGACCATGCAGGTAGGTCTTCAGCCGGTGATATTTTGACATGCAGATGTTCCTATCTGAGGAATAGTGTTCCTATTATTGCTATGTTGGTCGACTGTCAATAGCTAGCGGACCTTAGTGTGGGGAGCCCGGTCGCCGCGCTCTGAAAAAACCCCGCAGCAGCGCTCCGCTCTCCTCCGCCAGCACCCCACCCTCGACCTCCGGGCGCCAGTGGCAGGTCGTGTGGTCGAACACCTTGGCGCCGTGGACGACGCCGCCGCCCTTGGCGTCCGGCGCGCCGAACACCAGGCGGCCGATGCGGGCGTGGCTGATCGCGCCGGCGCACATGGCGCACGGCTCCAGGGTGACGAAGAGGGTGAGGCCGGTCAGGCGATAGTTGCCCAACGCCTGGGCCGCCGCGCGCAAGGCCAATATCTCCGCGTGCGCTGTCGGATCGTGGCCGGCGATGGGGGCGTTGGCGGCGCGGGCGATGATCTGGCCGCTCGTCGGATCGACGATCACCGCCCCGATAGGCGCCTCGCCGGCCGCCGCCGCGTCTTGCGCGAGGCCGAGGGCGATGCGCATGGTCGTCTCGTCATGGTCGGCCATCCCCCGCAGCGAAAACCGTTGAGCGACGCGGGTCAAGCACCCTGGGAGGGCGAGCGCGTCGCCAAGGTGCTGGCCAGGGCCGGCGTCGCCTCGCGGCGCGACGTCGAACGCCTGATCGGCGAGGGCAAGGTGGCCCTGAACGGCCAGGTCCTGACCAGCCCGGCGGTGAAGGTCGGCCCGCGCGACATACTGACCATCGACGGAGCGGCGGTGAACGCGGCCGAGCCGACGCGCCTCTTCCGCTATCACAAGCCCGGCGGCCTGATGACCACCCACCGCGACCCCAAAGGGCGCCCCACCGTGTTCGACGCCCTGCCGCCGGGCCTGCCGCGGGTGATCTCGGTCGGACGGCTGGACCTGTCATCCGAAGGGCTGTTGCTGCTGACCAACGACGGCGGCCTGGCGCGCGCGCTGGAGCTGCCGGCCACGGGCCTGAAACGCCGCTACCGGGCCCGGGCGCTCGGGCGCGTCGACCAGGCCCGGCTCGACAAGCTGAAAGACGGTCTCACCGTCGAGGGCGTGCGCTATGGCGCCATCGAGGCCCATCTCGACAAGGCCCGCGAGGGCGCGAGCGGGGCCAATGTGTGGATCACCCTCTCCATCGCCGAGGGCAAGAACCGCGAAGTGCGCCGCGTGCTCGAGGCCCTGGGCCTCAAGGTCAACCGCCTGATCCGCGTGGCTTACGGACCCTTCGCGCTGGGGACCCTGGCCCCCGGCGAGGTTGAGGAGGTCGGCCCCCGGGTGATCCGCGAACAGCTGGCGCAATACATCGCCCCGGCCAATCTGCCCAAGGGCGATCGGGCGCTCTACAAGCCCCCGCCCCCCGTCGCCCCGCCCGCCAAGTCGCCGCAAAGGCGCGCTCGCGCCGCGCCGGACGCCGAGGCGCCGAAACCCAAGGTCTACAAGCCCGGTTGGGCCCGGGCCAAGGCGCCGAGCGGCGCGCGCCGCAAACCGAAGAGCTGAAGCGGCTTATCAGCCCGAGCCGATCAGCGCCGGCATGGCCAGCGGCGCGGCGATCTCCGACTTCACCACGCCGGCCCAATGGCGCAAAGGCTCGATGCGGACGATGGCTTCGGTGATCGCCAAATAGCCGGCCGCCAGCCCCAGATCGCCGAACCACGGGCCGGCCGAGGCCTCCGAGCCAGGAACGCCGAACGGCTGCACCAGCAGGATGAAGAGGATGTTGTTGGCCGCGTGCGCGCCGATCGCAAGTTCGACCCCGCCGAGGCGCAGCGTCATGTAGGCGAAGCCGGCGCCCATCACCACGCGATTCAGGAAGGCGTCGGGTGTGAAATCGAAGTGGGCGGCCGAGAAGGCGATGGCGGTGCCGAAGATGAGCACCGCCGGCTGACGCGTGAAGGCGGCGAGCTGGCGCATCAGCCAGCCGCGAAACATCAGCTCCTCCGCCGCCGCCGACGGGATGAGCAGCACCGCGGCCAGAGCATAGATCATGCGGCCGGTGAGGCTCGGAGCGACGCCCGCCATCGGCGGGTGGCCCGACCGGCCGGCGAGGATCAGGGGGGCGACGGTCAGGAACGACAGCGCTAGTCCCATCACCAGCAGGCGCCAGCGGAAGTGGCGCGCGGCGGTGAGATAGTGCTGGAACGGGCGGCCGGTCATCACCGCGGCCAAGGACACGAAGGCCAGGGGGAATGCGCCGTCGGTGGCCGTCGATTCGATAATCCGTAGGACGGTGATGCCAGGATCGTGGTTGTGCGAATCCTCGAACATCAGGGCCACCTTGCCCAGACCCAGCATGCCCTCCCCGGCCAGGCCGACCATGAAGGTGTAGGGCGCCAGGACCAGGATCCAGCAGGCGATGCTGGCCACCAGGCCAACGCAGGCGCCGGCGATAATGGTGGCCGCGACGCGCGCCGGATCACGGTCGCGCTGGTTGACGTCGGCCAGAAAGGGTGACCAGCCCAGCCCCCGCCAGACGCCGAAGACGCCCATTGCAACACCCTTTGGACCCGACCTCTGTCATCGGCTAAACAACCGAAAAACCAAAGGCCTTTGCCGTGCGAATCGTAGCCGGCGCCTTCCGCGGGCGCTCCCTTGTGGCGCCAAAGGGACACTCCACCCGCCCGACCGCCGACCGCGTGCGCCAGGCGCTGTTCAATGTGCTGGAGCACGCGCCCTGGAGCCGGCCGCTGGCGGGCGCGCGGGTGGCGGATGTTTTCGCGGGCTCCGGCGCTCTCGGGCTGGAAGCGCTTTCGCGCGGGGCCGCCTTCTGCCTGTTCATCGACCACGATCGCGAGGCGCGCGCGGCCGTCGCCGCCAACCTGGAGAGCCTGGATTGCGGGGTGCAGGCCCGGGTGTTGGCCGCCGACGCCGCCCGGTCCGCCGTCAATGCCGACGCGCCGTTCGATCTCGCCTTGCTCGACCCGCCGTATGGCAAGAGCCTGGGCGAAGCCGCGCTCGCCGGCCTTAGCGCCGGCGGCTGGCTGGCGCCGGACGCGCGGATCGCGATCGAGCGGGGCGCGGACGAGCCGGCGCTGGAAGTCGCCGGCTATAAAATCCTCGACACGCGCCGCTGGGGCGCGGCGCGCGTCTGGTTCCTGAAGCCCCATTGAGAGACGCCGAAGCCGAACAGCAGCTGGGGTTCGGTGGCGCCGGCTAGCGGCGGCCGAACAGGCGCTCGATGTCCGCCAGCTTCAGTTCGACGTAGGTCGGCCGGCCGTGGTTGCACTGGCCCGAGTGGGGCGTCGCCTCCATCTGGCGCAGCAGGGCGTTCATCTCGTGGGCGTTGAGCCGCCGGCCGGCCCGCACCGAGCCGTGGCAGGCGAGCGTCGAACAGACCTCTGCTAGGCGTTCGCCGAGCGCCAGGGCGGCGCCGTGTTCGGCCAGATCGTCGGCGATGTCGCGCACCAGGGCGGCGGCGTTGACCTCGCCTAGCAAGGCGGGCGTCTCCCGGACCAGCACCGCGCCCGGCCCGAAGGGTTCGACCACTAAGCCGAGGGCCGCGAGCTCATCGGCGCGGGCCGCGACTCGTTCGGCCTCGGCCGCGTCCAGCTCAACCACTTCAGGCAGCAGCAGCACCTGCCGGGCCACGCCGCCGGCGGCCATCTGGGCCTTCATCTGCTCATAAACCAGGCGTTCGTGGGCGGCGTGCTGGTCGACGATCACCACCCCGTCGCGGGTCTGGGCGACGATATAGGTCTCGTGCACCTGGGCCCTGGCCGCGCCCAGCGGGAAGTCGGACGGCTCGGGCGCCGGCGCGTCGGGCGCCTCGAAGACGAAGTCCGGCTCGGCGCGGGCCGAGACCCCCTCGACGCCCGGCAGGGGCGGCGACCAGCCGCCCGAGCGCCACGCGGAAAAGCCGGCCGCCGAGGGTCCGGCCTCATAGGCCGGCCGAAAACTGCCCAGCGCCTGGGCGGCGACAGTGGTCGAGGCGCGATGGCCGGCGACGGCCAGGGCGTGGCGCAGGGCGCCGATCACCAGACTGCGCACCAGTCCCGGATCGCGGAAGCGCACCTCAGCCTTGGCCGGATGGACGTTGACATCCACCTCGGTCGGGTCGAGCGCGAGATAGAGCGCCGCCGCCGGATGGCGGTCGCGGGCGAGGAAGTCGGCGTAGGCGGCGCGCAAGGCGCCCTGCAGCAGCCGGTCGCGCACCGGTCGGCCGTTGACGAACAGATACTGTTGGGCCGCGTTGCCGCGATTGTAGGTCGGCAGGCCGGCGAAGCCGGTCAGGCGCACGCCCTCGCGGTCCTGGTCCACGGCCAGCGCATTGGCGGCGAAGTCGCGCCCGAGCACCGCTGACAGCCGGGCCAGCCGGCCGGCCTCGTCCGCCGCCTCGGCGTCGAGCCGCAGGGTCCGCCGGCCGTCGATATCGAGACTGAAGGCCACCGCCGGATTGGCCATGGCCGCGCGGCGGATCTCTTCGGCGATGGCCATGGCCTCGGCCCGCTCCGACTTCATGAACTTCAGCCGCGCGGGCGTGGCGTAGAAGAGATCGCGGACCTCGACCCGCGCCCCGTGCGAGCCTGGAAAAGCGGTCGGGCTGGGCTCGGCCATCGCCCCGGCGTCGACGCGCAGACTCCAGGCCTCGGCGGCGCCGGCCGCGCGCGAGGCGATGGTTAGTCGCGCCACCGAGGCGATCGACGGCAGCGCCTCGCCGCGAAAACCCAGCGTGGAGATGCGCAACAGGTCGAAGACGCCGTCCGCGCCGGCCTTCAGCTTGGAGGTGGCGTGGCGTTCGACGGCCAGCGCCAGTTCGCCGCGCGGCAGGCCGGCGCCGTCGTCGGCCACCAGAATGCGCGAGAGGCCGCCGCCATCGACTTGCACCTCGACGCGGGCCGCACCGGCGTCCAGGGCGTTCTCGATCAGCTCCTTGACCGCGCTCGCCGGCCGTTCGACCACCTCGCCGGCGGCGATGCGATTGATCAGTTCGGGCGGCAGGCGCTGAATGGCCATGGGGCCGTTATAGGCGTGATTCCGCATTATTCCCTCTCCCTCGCGGGAAAGGTGAAGCGGCGAGAGCGCGCCCTACTCTTCGGTTTCGCTCTCGGTCTTGCCGGCGCGTTCGGCGATGCGGGCAGACTTGCCGCGGCGATCGCGCAGATAATACAGCTTGGCCCGACGGACGGCGCCGCGGCGCTTGACCTCGATGGATTCGATCATCGGCGAGAGCACCGGAAACACCCGCTCGACGCCTTCGCCGAAGCTGATCTTGCGCACGGTGAAATTCTCTTGCAGCCCGTGGCCGGAGCGGCCGATGACCACGCCTTCATAGGCCTGGACGCGCTCGCGCTCGCCTTCCTTGATCTTGACGTTCACCCGCACGGTGTCGCCGGGTTGAAAGGCGGGGATCTTCTTGCCGGCCAGGACGCGCTCGGCCTCTTCCTTTTCCAGTTCTTCGATCACGTTCATCGTCGTCAGTCCTCTTGGTTACTGGGCTTGTAGCGGCCCTTTGGCTGTTGATTGGCGAGATGCGCCGCCCACAAGTCCGGACGCCGCTCCCGCGTAGCTGCTTCCCTCTGGCCCCGCCGCCACTTGGCCACCTCGGCATGGTGGCCCGACAGCAGCACCTCGGGGATCTCGCGGTCTTCGAAGGATCGCGGGCGGGTGAACTGGGGATGCTCCAGCAGACCGTCCTCGAAACTCTCCTCGGCGAGGCTGGCGCGCTCGCCCAGAACTCCGGGCAGGAGACGCACGCAGGCCTCGATGAGGACCAGAGCCGCCGCCTCGCCGCCAGCAAGCACCGCGTCTCCAACCGCGACTTCCTCGAACCCGCGGGCGTCGATCACCCGCTGGTCCACCCCTTCGAACCGGCCGCACAGAACGATGAGGCCAGACGTCTTGGACCACGCCTTGACGCGCGCCTGGGTGAGGGGGCGACCCCGGGCGCTCATGCACAAAAGCGGCCGGCCGGCCGCCTCGATGCTGTCCAGCGCCGAGGCGATCACGTCCGCCCGCATCACTTGTCCCGGGCCGCCCCCGGCGGGGGTGTCGTCCAGGAAGCCGCGCTTATCCTTGGAAAAGGCGCGAATGTCCACCGTTTCCAGCCGCCACAGGTCGGCCTCGCGCCAGGCGGTCCCGATCAGCGAGACGCCGAGCGGCCCCGGAAAGGCGTCCGGAAACATGGTCAGCACGGTGGCGACGAACGGCATGGCCGCGCGGATGCGCATCGTCCGCCGCCGAGGTCAAGGGAGGCAATATCATCCTCCCTCCCCTTGATGGGGAGTGTCGAGGCGGCGAAGCCGTCCGGGGTGGGGTGGCTGCACCACCCCCTCCGTCTTGCCTCGCAAGCCACCTCCCCCATCGAGGGGGAGGAGGATTTTGCCCTACAGCGCTTCGATGATCGTCACGTTGGCGAGGCCGCCGCCTTCGCACATGGTCTGCAGGCCGTATTTCTTGCCGCGTGCGCGCAGGGCGTGGATCAGAGTGGTCATCAGCTTGGTCCCCGAGGCGCCGAGCGGATGGCCGAGGGCGATGGCCCCGCCGTTGACGTTGAGCCGGGCCGGATCGGCGCCGGTCTTCTGCAGCCAGGCTACCGGCACCGAGGCGAAGGCCTCATTGACCTCGAAGAGGTCGATGTCGTCGATCGACATCCCGGCCCGCTTCAGCGCCAGCTCGGTGGCCGGCAGCGGGGTTTCCAGCATGATCACCGGATCGCCGCCGATGACCGTCAGGTGATGGATGCGGGCCAGTGGCGCGACGCCCAGTTGCTTGAGACCCTTCTCCGAAACCACCAGCACGCCCGAGGCGCCGTCGCAGATCTGGCTGGAGGTGGCGGCGGTGATCCGCCCACCCTCTTGCAACAGCTTCACGCCGCGGATGCCGTCGAGGCTGGCGTCGAAGCGGATGCCCTCATCGGTGGCGTGCAGGCTCTCCACGCCCTCGGCGTCCTTGATGGAGATCGGCGTGATTTCGTCCTTGAACGCCCCGGCCTGGGTGGCCGCGATCGCCTTCTGGTGGCTCTCGAAGCCGAACCGATCGAGGTCGTCCTTCGAGAGGCCGTACTTCTCGGCGATCATCTCCGCGCCCATGAACTGGCTGAACTGGATGTTCGGATAGCGCTTCTGCTGCGCCGGGCTCATTGGAATGCCGAGGCCGTTCTTGGCCGGCAGGACCACCGACATGCCCATGGGGGCGCGGGTCATGCTCTCGACGCCGGCGGCGATGACGATGTCCTGGGTGCCGCTCATGACCGCCTGGGCGGCGAACTGCAAGGCCTGTTGCGAGGAGCCGCACTGGCGGTCGACGCTGGTGCCCGGCACGCTCTCGGGCAGCTTGGAGGCGAGGATGGCGCCGCGAGCGACGTTCATGCCCTGCTCGCCAGCCTGGGTGACGCAGCCCATGATCACATCCTCGATCTGGGCCGGATCGACGCCGGTGCGCTCCACCAGGCTGTCCAGCACCTGGCCGGCGAGGTCGGCCGGATGCCAGCCGGCCAGCTTGCCGCCCTTGCGGCCTCCGGCGGTGCGCGTGGCGGCGGCGATATAGGCGGCGGTCATGGCGGTTCCTTCTGGCGGATGGGGTCGGGCGGCCCGTGTCTCACCATATAAGTGCGCAGGCGACGTAGCGTCAGCCAAGAGGGGATCGCGGCGTTACGAGCCGCCGAGGCGCGAGACGAGCGACGCCGCCAGCTCCGCCACCTGGCCGCGGATATCCGGCACGGCGGTGATCTCCCACAGAGCGCCGCGGGTGATCGGGCCCACGGCGTAGAGCGCCGGATCGGGCCGGCCGGCGGCGTCGACCACCCGGCCCTCGCGGTCGATCTCCAGTCCGAGCGCCAGCGGATCGAGTCTGGCGAAGCCGCCGTCGATCAGGCCGCGCAGCAGGGGATGGCGCGTGCGGGCGAGGTCCGCGCCGACGCCCGAGCAGTTGACGATCCGCGCCGCGCGCCAGGTCTGGTCGGCCGTCGATCCCCGAGGACGCCAGGTGACGCGGGCGACATCCTCGTCCGGCGCGGCGGCGATGAGGCGGCCGGCCGCGACGGTCAGCCGACCCTCCGCGCGCCGGCGATCGAACCAGTCGGCGATCGCCGGCGCCATGCGATGACGGTGGACATCCCACCACGGGCGCAGATGGCGCAGGAACCGGCGCCGCTCAGCCTCGCTCGCCGCCCGCCAGATCGCCTGGATGTCCGGGCGCTGCTCGTCCACGGCCGTGCGCCAGTCGCTCTCGCGCGCCCGCCGGCGGACCTCGGCCAGGCGGGCGGAGAGCGGCCCGGCCGCCGCCGGACGGGCCAGCGTCTGGTCGGGCGGGGCGTCTCCGTGCCGCCGAGGAATGAGCCCGCGGCGCGAGATCGCCAGGATGGGCCCCACATGTCGGCGCGCGTCGAGCTCTATGGCCGCGTCGACCATGGTCAGGCCCGAACCCAGCAGCAGCACCGGCGCATCGTCGGCCAGATCCTCGAACGCCCCCGCGGCCCAGGGATCGGCGGCGTAGAGCGTGGCCGGCAGGGCCCCCAGGTCGGGCGGGGGCGGGGGCGGCAGATTGCCCACGGCCAGCACCACCGCGTCGACCTCGATCACCCGGCCCATGGCCAGAGTGAGACGCATGCGCCCGTCCGCGCGCTTCAGGGCCACGACCTCGTCCGGTTCGAGCAGCAGCCGGCCCGCCCCGTCCGGCCCCCGCACCGCGTCGCGCAGTTGCGCGGTGAGATAGGCGCCATAGTCGCCGCGGCCGATGAAGGTCGAGGTGCGCGCGCTCCGACCGTTGGCGCTCAGCCAGCGCTTGAGATGGCCCGGGTCGTCCGGCCACGGCGACATATTGCCAACGCGGACATTGAGCAGGTGGCGCGGGTTGCGCGTGCCATAGGCGAGACCGCGCCCGAAGCCGCCGGCGCGCTCCAGCAGCGTCACCTTGAGCTCCGGCGGCCCGGCCCTCAGCAGATGCAGGGCCAGCAGCGTCCCGCTGAACCCGGCCCCCACCACCGCCACGGCCGGGCTCGACTTGTTCGAGGCGTCACCCAACCGCTTGGCTCGCTGAGGTTTTACTCCAATAGGATTTATAGGTGCTGGGTTGGGGGAGCAATGGCGGGGGATGTGATCCAACCTTCTCCCCCTCGATGGGGGAGGTGGCCGCGAAGCGGTCGGAGGGGGTGGTGCGGCCACCCCACCCGTCCCGACCTGCGGTCGGTCCACCCTCCCCATCTAGGGGAGGGAGGAAAACGTGACGACTCCCTTCGCCCGCTGTAGGAGAGCGCTCCCCGCCACGTGAGTCCCCTTCCCTTGCGACTGCCCCAGGCCCGGCTCGAACAGGTGCTCGACCGCTTCCGCGAGGTGGAGGCGCGGATGGGCGCGGCCGGCGAGGCGGCCGAGATCGTGCGCCTGGGCAAGGAATACGCCGAGCTGCGCCCCGTGGCCGAAGCGGCGCAGGATCTCGCCCACGCACGGGCCGAGCGCGCCGACCTGGAAGCCATGGCGAACGGCGCCGACGCCGAGATGGCCGCCCTGGCGCGCGACGAGCTCAGCGCCCTCGACGAGCGTCTGCCCGACGCCGAGCGCGCGCTGGCCCTGCTGCTCGCCCCGCGCGACGCCGACGAGAACGCTTCGGCCATCCTCGAGGTGCGCGCCGGCACCGGCGGCGACGAGGCGGCCCTCTTCGCCGGCGACCTCTTCCGCATGTACCAGCGCTATGCCGCCGTGCGCGGCTGGAAGGTGGACATCGACAGCGTCTCCGAGGGCGAGATGGGTGGATACAAAGAGATCATCGCCTCCATCGAGGGCGATGGCGTGTTCGGCCGCCTGAAGTTCGAGAGCGGCGTCCACCGCGTGCAGCGCGTGCCCCAGACCGAGACGCAGGGCCGCATCCACACCTCCGCCGCCACCGTGGCCGTGCTGCCGCAGGTGGAAGACGTGGAGATCGAGGTGGCCGACCAGGACATCCGCATCGACACCTATCGCTCCTCCGGCGCCGGCGGCCAGCACGTCAACAAGACCGACTCGGCGGTGCGCATCACCCACCTGCCGACCGGCATCGTGGTCACCTCGTCAGAGAAGTCGCAGCACCAGAACCGCGCCCGGGCGATGAAGGTGCTGAAGGCCAAGCTGTATGACCAGAAGCGCGAGGCGCTGGACGCCGAACGCTCGGCCTCGCGGCGCAGCCAGGTGGGCTCGGGCGACCGCTCGGAGCGCATCCGCACCTACAACTTCCCGCAAGGCCGCGTGACCGACCACCGCATCAATCTGACGCTCTACAACCTGCCGCGGGTGATAGAGGGCGAGTCCCTGGACGATGTCATCGAGCCGCTGATCGCCGAGGATCAAGCGGCGCGGCTGGCGAGCTTGGAGGAGTGAGGGGATGCTCGACACGCGAGGACGCGCGAGTGAATCCTTTCTTAACTCGGCGTCGATTCTAACCCGACCAGTGGGATTCTGAATCGCATGAACGATATCGCTACGATCGGCTATGAGGGCGCAGCACCGGACGCCTTCGACGCGGCTTTAGAAGAAGCCGGAGTCGAACTGGTGGTGGACGTACGTGCGATGGCGATTAGCCGGCGACGCGGCTTTTCGAAGACCCTTCTATCGGCTCGCCTGAGAAGTAACGGGCTGGACTACATCCATCTGAGGGGCCTCGGCGATCCCAAACTTGGGAGGGAGGCGGCGCGCGCGGGTAACATGCCGTTATTCCGGAAGATCTTTAGTGAGCACCTGGAAACTGCAACGGCGCTACAGGACCTAGAAACCCTCCGTATTTTGGTGACCGCGCGCCGCGTTGTGTTGCTTTGCTACGAGGCTGACGCGACCACCTGTCACAGGACGATAGTGGCCAATCGCCTTGCAAAGTGCGCAAATCTGTCGATCGTTCATCTCAGGGTGGACAGGGGGCACACCACAAGCAGTGGCCGATCTCGAGCGGACCATCATTCTCGTCAAGGCTTGGCCGCAGCCTAGCCAGAAATATGGCGAGACTGTCTGTTGCGCGGGCGTCACCCCGGAAGGTGAGTGGCGTAGACTGTTTCCAATCCGCTTCCGCCACCTCACCGGTGACGCACAGTTTTCCCGATGGGACGTCGTTCAATATCGACCTGAGACCCCACGGGACGACAATAGACGCGAGAGCCGGCGGGTCGATGAGCAGAGCCTAGCGGTTGTCAGGAAGATGCCCCAGCGCGCACGGGAGGGCTTCTTTGATCCGCTTTTTCGAGATTCGATTCTCTCTGCGGCCGACCGTGGTGAAAGTCTCACTCTGGTGCGTCCAAAGTCCCTGCGGCTTCGTTGGCGAGAGAAGAGCGATGCAGACCTAGGTGTCGTGGACAATTAGGGGATTCACGACCTGAGCGGATCATGATTCAAGCTCCTTTTTCGGAAGGAGGCTTGAGTGGTCGAGGGTGTGCGGTTGGCGTTGAACGACGCGCAGTGG
>Ga0302314_10013877_pt1 | contig 13816 bp, 8 predicted proteins | sample III_Palsa_N2_3_FD_200533 | JGI IMG/M metagenome (GOLD analysis project Ga0302314, IMG submission 200533) | Peat permafrost microbial communities from Stordalen Mire near Abisko, Sweden - III_Palsa_N2_3 | ecosystem: Environmental > Terrestrial > Soil > Palsa > Peat permafrost | place: Sweden... | reverse complement strand
TGGCGGAACGATCCGGAGGGCGTGGAGTCCTGCGTGGCCGACCAGGCCACGCATCTGGAGATCGACGGCCTGAGCCTGACCGCCGATCGTCCGGCGGAGATCGGACTGCAACGCATCGGCCGCCACTCCTGGATCCTGGATCTGGACCGAAAGCGCGAGGACGCCATCGACATCCAGGGAGGCGGGGAGCCCACGCCGCTGGACTTGCCGGATGCGGACGGCCAGGCCCGCGGACGGTCCTTCCGCTATCTCCTACAGCGGGAAGGCTCCGGGGTGCCGGAGGCCCAAGCCTGGCTGGCGGCGCAACGCCGGACGGCCCCCGCGATTCCGCTGCCGGTCCGAGTGCCTCCGCCGCTGCCGTCCGCCCCCCGGGCGGCCCGGATCGAAGTCGAGGGTGAAGACTACGCCTGGCAGCGGGTCGGCGCAGGGGCGCAGATCGACCGCGCGCCGGGCGCCTCGGCGGGAAAGGTCCTGAGGAGCCTTGGTCCGTCCGGGTACGGCAACGGGGGGCATCACTCCGTCACCTGGCTCTTCCGCGTCACCGAGCCTGGAGTCTACCATCTCAGGATGCGCTACGAAGCCGAACGCGCCAACTACCTGGCTGTGCTGATCGATGGGGCGGCCCAGAACCCGGCGTCCCTGCGGATCCGCGTCGCCGCCACGGGAGGCCGTTCCGGGAGCGTGGACCATTGGGAAGAATCGGCGTTGTGCGATCCCCACACCGGCCGGCCGCTTGATTTCGCGCTGACGGCGGGGCCGCACACGCTTCATCTCGGGGAGATTTCCGACGTGCTGGCGGTGGATACCTTCACGTTCGAGGGGGCGGGGGATCGCTGACCCCGGCCGTTCGATCCCCCCAGTTCGGCAAAGGCACCAGCGGGCGCGGCGGGGCGTGGCGCAACGCCCGAAGGATCGCCCCGTAGGCCGGCTTGGGCTGGAAATTGGCGTCGAACGGCAGCGGCCGGCAGGGCAAATGGTCGCTTCGGCCATAGCTCGGGTCGTAGGCGGGCGTGAGCCAGGTATAGCGATCCGAAAGTCCCCAGGTGACCAGCGCGACCACCTGCTTTTCGTCCAGGGCGGGGGCGAGAAACCGCTCATAGCAGTCTGCCACGGCCTGGTCCCGTTTCCTGATGTCCGCCGGCCCGGTCCGGTCATTCACATCCAATTCGGTGATCAGAATCTTGAGCCCTCGGCCCGCGATTTCGGCGAGGAATTTGCGATAGAGGACCGCGTCGAACCGGTCGTCCAGCTGCAGATGCGACTGCAGCCCGACGGCCGCGATCGGGACGCCTCGCTGCAGCAGGCCATCGAGCAATCCCAGGAGCGCGCGGCGCCGGGCGGCGGCGACCGGAGAATCCGCCTCCAGACCAAAATCGTTGTAGGCGAACAGCGTAGAAGGAGCGCTTTCGTGGGCGGCGTGAAAGGCGAGGTCGATGTAGCGGGGGCCGAGCACGCGCAGGAACGGGTCGTCGGCGCGCAGCCCGTCCGGCCGGCCCTGCTCGGGCTTGATGGCCTCGTTGACCGCATTCCACGAGAAAGATCGAGGTCCAAAGCGGACCATCATTTCCGCAATATGGCGACGGATCGCCTGCTCGGCCCGGCGCGGATCGGTGATGACCTTGAACCAGTCTGGCACCCGCTTCTGCCAGAGGAGGTGAGCGCCCGTCAGCGCCAGGCCCGACGAAGCCGCAAACCGCAGATTCCCGGCTTCGCGCGAAAAGTCGTATCGGTCCGGCGACGGCGAAATCCAGCTCCAGGAGAGGTAGCCGGGCGCAAACAAATGACAGTGGTCGGCCAACAGCCGCCGGTAGGCCTCCGGCTGCCGGGTGACGTCCACCTCGGCCGTGGAGCCGTACTGAAGTCCCGCAGCGGCGGCCACCGCGGCAAGACGGGGCAGCGGCTCGGCTCGGCCTTCGGCCGTGGCGGTCCGCATCAGGAGCCCCGGACCAGCCGTGGCTCCGCAGACCAGCTTGAGAAAATGGCGACGTTGCATGAAAGGAGGCGGGCTGGGCTGAGACCAGGGCTTTTATTGGGGGTGGATGTCGAGTTCGATCTCCCGCGCCGAGGCCGGCAGATCCACTTCCAGCACGCCGGGCAGCCGTGCGCGGACCGCGGCGGGTCGCCCGTTGACGGTCGCCGCGTAACGGCCGCCTTCAGCGAGACAGGCGATGATCGTGCCATGGGCCGCCGACCCAGGATTGAGGTTAAGGAGTCGGGCCGAGAGGCGCGTGCAATCCGCGTTCCAGGTCCGGCGTTCGATCCAGCAGTCAAATCCCCCCGTCAGGTTTCCCGGATGGTAATACGCGGCATACCAGGCCAGCAAAGGGCTCGAAAGGCCTCCAAACTGGCGCCAGCCCAGACCTCGGCCGCTGGCGATATTGAAGAACTCGAAGCAATTGTAGGTCGCACCCGCTTCCCGGGCAATGACCTCGAGTGCGGTCGTGGCGATCCGGGCGGCGGCATCGGCCTCGCCCAGGTCGAGCATCGTCTTCCAGAGCAGCCACTGGTAAGGCATCCAGACCGAGCCGTTCCAGTAGCCGTCGGGACGGAAATACGGCGCGGATTGGTCCACGGTCGAAATTCCGACGCCGGACCATAGCTCCGCGGGGCTGGCGAGGTGGGCCAGCAGAAGCCGGACCTGATGCGGATCGCAGACGCCGGCGATCAGGGGCGTCACTCCATCCAAGCCCCGGTCGGCGTTGCCTCCGTCGGCGCTGCGCAGGATGCCGTCCGGCCTCCCCCGCGCGTCGTGCAGCACATAGGCGAAGTAGCCCGAGGCTTCGTCCCAGGAGTAGCGCCGCAGGGCGCGGCCCCACGTCTCGATGTCGCGGTCGTAGGCGGCCAAGTCGCCGGGTCGATTCACCATTTGGGCGGCTTGCCTGAGGATGCGGGCGCAGCGAATCATCACCGCGGTGGTGACCGCCGGCGCCGCCACCGGTTCGAGACCCCGCCGATGCACTTCGAGCTGGGCCGGATAGTCGTCCCAGCCGCCGCTATTGTAGAAATAGTCCCAGGTCCGGAGCAGCCCCGATCCGGGCAGGAGCGTCGTCGATCCGCCCGCCCGTCCCGCGAGGAATTCGTACGCTTGGCGCACGCGCGGATAGAAGAAGGTGAGCAGCGGCAGCGAAAGGGTCCGGTCCCAGAGTTCGCGATAAAGCAGGATCTGCGTCGGCAGGGGCGTTCCGTGGTGGATGAAGGCAGCCTGACGGCTGCCCGGCTCAGTCAGGTAAGTGTTCAGGACCCCGGTGGCGCGGGCAAGGTTCAGGTGGGCCAAGCCGATCCCGTCGAACCCCGCGTCCCACGTGTAGAGCGAGGACCAGGCGCGACCGCCGCCTCCGCCCGCATCGGCGAGGTTCCAGGCGCCCTGCGTGTAGACCGGATAGATCACGTTGCCGAGCACTGTCGCCGCTAGCCGATCCTGGCTGAACCGGAACCGCTCTCCGGCGGTCGTCCCGGTGGTCCGGATGGCGCAGCGGTGGGCGCGGGCGAACGTCTCCTCGCGCTCGGCCGGTTGCGCGCGGAACCGGCGCAGCGTGCCAGTCACCGCGGCGCGGTCCCCGTCGCAGACGATCCCGTAAATGACCCGTCGCCCCTGAGGGGGCACCACGATATTGCGCAGGTGCACGTCGGTGAAATGTCCCGTCCCCGGCCCCCGGAAACGCCGGGAAACATGGTTATTCACCAAGTCCGGTGAGATGCTCTCCAACTCGTCGGCGTCCACCTCCCTGACCTCGGCGCGGTCGTAGTCCCAGCCAAGGCCGTAGCAATGCCCGAGCCCCGGATAGTCCAGCACGATCGAATGGGCGTCGCCGCCGGGCTCGATCGCCGGCACGGGATCCCGCGGAACCTCGGAAAATTTCACCCCGCCCGCCGCCGACCGGTCGACAATGGCAAAGCCATTGAGCTGCAGCGGGACGCCCCCGTCGGCGGCGACCAGCGCCAGTTCCGCGGGGAAGCCCGATCCGCTCACCGGCAGCGTCAGGGTGGCAAACCCGTCACTCGGAGGGAAAATCACGTCCCCGGACAGGATCCCGTCGGCGTGAAACCGCGCCGGACGGTTTCCCGCCAACCGGTAGCGCAATACTACCACCCTAAGCGCTCCGGGCCGGCGGGCTGGAAGGTGCACCGGCCAGCGGGCGCGGTCTCCGGCCCGGGCGCCGAAACCCTGCCCCAGAACGCCGCCGTCGACTGCCCCGGAGACGCGCTCTTCGCCCCGCCACCACCCGTCATAGGGCAGCAGCTCGTTAAGCCGGTATTGCCGCGGAAGCGGCGGCCCGAACGTGTCGTGGAGCCAGCCCGCATAGGCGACGTGCTTGGGTTCTTCAGCCGTGTAAACGAGATCGTCGCAGGGCACCGCCGGCACCCAGACGGCGTCCGGCGGCAGCGCAACGTCGCCGGCGGACACGGAGGAAAAATTCAGCGAGGCCATGAACTCGATCATGAGATCCTGGCTCAATTCGGCGTGATTGACGCATTCGACCCGAATGAGCCGGGTATGATCGTCGACCCAGGAATAGGATACCTCCACGTAAACCCGGTCCTTCCATTCCAGCTCGTGCCGGAAAGAAAAGAACTTCAGATCGGAGGATGTCTCCCAGGGGTGATAACGCGAGTCGCGCAGGACGTCGGGCAGGTCGAGCCGGGAGTGGTAAAAGCCCGGCATGATGCTCAGATCGAACCGCGTGCCATGCGCGGGATCGGCGAGGTGCGAGATGCCCACATACCGGGTGGAATAAGGGCCCCACTCGGGGAGAGAAAGCCCCCGCCGGCGACCGAGGACGGTCAGCGCACTGGAATCGAAGGCGGTTTCGGGCGCCGAGGCGGCGACGCAAAAACCGACCAGGGTCGACCAGATAGAGACCCCGAGCAGTAGGCGGCGCAAGAAGCTCACACCGTTATTTCCACCGCCGGAAGGACGGGCACAAGCTCTGCGGCATTCATCCTATTGAGTGCCCGCGATCACACGGACGCGAGGTGGATCGCCGTTTCGAGCTTCAGAGCCTGGTACTGCCAGTTGACTCGCAGCCTGGGTCGGCCCCCTCGCTGGGAGGACGTCGCCTAAATCGTAATCTTGAGCCCCTTGCGCAGATAAGTGGGAACATCCAGATCCTGACCGTCGAACAGATAGCGATCGGTCTTCTCGAAATTGCCGCGGCTCTCCAATTCGCCGAAGCCAAATTCGGGCTGCTCGGATTTGGGCAGGGCCAACTCGGCCTGTTCCACCGGCGCGGATGATGCGGCCTTCTTGGACTCAACCGCCGGCGGCGCCGCCGACTCGCTGCGGACAGGCAGCTCGAAGTCGGGCGCACTTTCGGGCCGAACCCGCACGGGACGGCGGGTCACCGCGCGGCCACCCATGTCGCTCGTGCCCAGCACGCAAATTTCCACGCGGTTGGTGAGATCTTCGTCGATCACCGCGCCCATGATGACATGCGACTCGCGGCCAAATTGTTCCGTCACCGCACTCATGATCTCGTTGACCTTGGGCAGCGTCAGATCCGGGCCGCCGATGATGTTCACGAGCAGGCGGTCCGCCTTGCGCGAGAAATCCGGAGTATGGAGGAGCGGGCAGATCTTCAGGCTGGCGATCGCATCGGCCACCGCGTTTTCGCCGGCGCCTTCACCCAAGCCGAACAAGGTCTTGCTGCCCCGCTGTTGGAACGCTTGGCGCAGCGTGGCAAAATCCAGATTGATGAGGCCGGTCTTGAAAAGCATCGACCAGATCGACTTCACGCCGCGGCCCACCCAGGCGTCCGCCCGGGCAAAAGAATCGAGCACGGTCTCGTTATCGGCGCCCTCTTGCAGCAACACGTCGTTGGGCAGCGCAATGACCGCGTCGCAGGTCGCGCGGAGGGCCCGCAAGGCCTCGTCCGCCTGCTTGAGCCGGCGGCCGCCTTCGAAGCTGAACGGCAGCGTGACAAAGCCGATGACGAGCGCGCCCGACTCGGCCGCAATTTCCGCGACAATCGGAGCAGCGCCGCCGCCGGTCCCGCCGCCCATGCCCGCCAGCAAAAACACCAGATCGCAGTCTTTGACCACGGTCGCGATCTTCTCGCGATCCGCTTCGGCCGCCTCGCGGCCCAGTTCGGGATCGCCGCCCGCGCCCAGTCCGCGGGTCACGCTCAGACCGATCAAAACCTTGTCCTGCACCGGCGAACTCGCCAGCGCCTGGTGATCGGTGTTGATCACCGCCAGTTGCAAGCGGTCGAGGCTTTCCATCTTCAGCCGGTCCACCGCGTTGGAGCCGGCGCCGCCGACGCCAATCAGCTTGATCGCCACATTGCGGTCAGCCAGCAACTGATGCTCGAGAGGAAGTTCGTTGAGATTCATGGCCGGGCCTTAGGAGGTGGCGAAGAGGCGGCTAATGCCGCGGAAGAGCGAACCCCGTTTCGGCGCCGCTGCCGCGCGTTCGGTTTGCGACCGGATGCCGTAATAGAGCAATCCCAACGCGGTGTGATAGCCGGGCTCGCGGAGGGCTTCGCTGACCCAACTGGGCGCCTCGCCCAAGTGGGCCGAGACGCCGAAGACCTTCGCCGCGCATTCGGCCAGGGCAGGCAGCTTGGCGGCGCCGCCGGTCAGCACCACGCCCGCGGCGCAGGTGTCGGGGGAAAAATTCGCACCCAGCTTCTTTTTGACCACTTCCAGCAGTTCCCAGGTCCGGGCGGCCGTGATCTGCTCGATGGCCAAACGGGGAAACTGCCGGTCGCCGATCGCATAATTGCCGTCCAGCCAGACCTTGTCGCCCCGGTCGCGGGTCTGCACGAGGGCCCGGCCAAACCGCAGCTTGAGCTTTTCGGCTTGGTTCTCGGTCAGCCGCAGACCAATGCCCAAATCGTTGGTGAGGTGAGCGCCGCCGATCGGGATCACTCCGGTCAAATAGGCGACGCCATCGCGGTAGAGCACAAAGTCCGTCGTGCCGGCGCCCAAATCGATCGCCAGAACACCGTTTTGCCGTTCTTCGGCCGTCGTCACCATGTGGCCGGAAGCCAGGCTGGAGAGCGCCAGTTCGCGCACCTCCAAATTGCAGCCGCGAATCACGTGGATCATATCGGCTAGCCGCTGTTCCTGGCCGTGGACGGTCCAATAACCGACCTCCAGGCGCTGCCCCACCAAGTGCTCCGGCGAGGTCGGCACCAGCCGGCCATCGACCCGGAAGGGGCGCCGGATGTGGTGGACGACCATCCGTCCGGTGGGCAGCTGCTTGGCCATCGCCAAATCGCAGACCGTACGGATGTCGTTCTTGTCAATCATGTTATCAGCGGCCTTCACATTGACCGCCGCTTCGTTGTAGAAGCCTTCGAGGTGACCGCCGGATTGCGCGAGATAAACGCAGTCGATCCGCTCTCCCGCCCGCCGTTCCGCTTCTTCGAGGGCGGCGTGGGTGCATTCGCTGGCCGCTTTGTAATCGGCAATCGAGCCCTTCACCACGCCGCGAGACGACGTTTCACCGCAGCCGACGATCGCGAGCGCGTCGCCGGTGTACTCGCCGACGAGTACGGTCACCTTGCTGGTGCCGATATCGACTGCGCCGATGAAAGTATGCTTGGGATTCACGGGTAAATTTTAAACTGAAGCGCCGGCGCAGGCGGCGGAGGCAATTCTGAGGGCGTGGAAGCGGAATGGGCCGGCTTGGCCGCTTTGTGTCCGGGCGTCGGCGGAGGCGGCGTGGGCTGATCGATGGCGACCAGCGCCCGATTCTCGAACGAGAGATCGATCTTTCTGATCTTATCGGCCGGCACGACGCCGGCCACTTTGTCCAGAACGCTATCTAACCGCGCCACCTGGGAATAAAGATTACCGTCCTTCGGCCGAAAAATGATCCGCGTGCCCGCGTCCGTGCGCACTTCAATCTGGCCGTCGGAGGCGAGGCGGGCCAGCGACACCACCTTCCAGGTCCGATACAAGTCGCGGGAGTAGAGACTGGCATCGGCGAGAAAGCTGGCGGCTTCTTCCATGCCGGCGATCAGGGCCTTGCCGGGCCCGCCCGGCGTGGGCGAGACACCGTCCAGCCAGGGCAACGTCTTCACCATTTCCGGATCGAAGCCTTGGCCGGCAAAAACCACGCCATCGCGGGCCACCAAGAACTCCTGCGGAGCGCCGGCGCCGCTTTCGGCCATGATGCGAGCGACCGGGGTGCGTTCGGCGATATGCACCGACAGAGTCTGCGGAAAATGCCGGACGATCTCGGCCGCCAGCACCTGGCCGCCGGTGAGCACCCGCAAGCGGAGCGTGGCCGGCTCAATATTCGCGAGCGTGGCCGAAGCGGGCAGCGCCAGCGTCCGGCGCAGCCAAGCCCGGTCGAGCACGCCGTCCGTCACGAGTTCGAGATTGTCGCCGATCGGCAGCGCCCGGGCGGCCGGCAGGGGCGCCGTGGCGCCCGCGGGCTGGAGCACCGCGACGACTTCCCAAGCTGCCGTGCCCAAAATCGCCAGCGCCGCCAAGCCGCCCACCAGGCGCAAGCCCCGCAGCGTCGAGCGGCGCTTGCCCTCGCGCGACATGGCGCGAGGCTTCACCTGCTGGGGGATATCCCTCCAGGTGCGGGCAATGGGGAGTGTGGCGGCGGTTTTGCTCACGAAGACACAGTCGAACGCCGAAAACGCTCCAAGGCAGGCTTGACCAGTTCGCGAACCAGGGCGACGAAATCCAAACCCACGCAACGCGCGCTCATCGGCAGCAGACTCGTCTCTTTCATGCCGGGAAGCGGATTTATTTCGAGAAAAAACGGCACTCCGTCAGAGGAAAAAATGAAATCGACCCGCGCGTAGTCGCGGCAGCCGCACGCGACGAACGCGGTCTTCGCCGCAGCTTGCACGAGGGAAGTCTCGGCCGGCGACAGCGGCGCCGGCGCGAAGTACTCGGTCATGCCCTTGGTGTACTTGCTGGCGTAGTCGTAGACCCCCGATTTCGGGCGGATCTCGACCACGCCCATCGGCTCGCCATTGAGCACGCCCACCGAGAGTTCCCGGCCGCGAATCCGCTGTTCGACCAGCCAATCGCCGGGGGTCAGCTGAGTGAGCGCCGCCGCGAGCTGGGCTTCGCTTTCCACCAGCTGGAGACCCACGCTGCTGCCCTCGGCGTTGGGCTTGACCACCAGGTCGGCGCCCAGCTCGGCCACCAACTCCGCCGCGCTGGGCGCGGCGCCGGCGGCAAACTTCCGGGCGGCGGCGCCCCGCACGCCCTGCGTGGCCACCCGCGCCTTAGTCAGAGCTTTGTCGATCGTCAGTTCGCTGGGCGCAACGTCGCAGCCGGCGTAGTTCACGCCCGCCGCCTCCAAGAGGCGCTGCATGCCGCCGTCCTCGCCAAAAGTGCCGTGCAACGTGGAAAACACGACATGGCGGCGCGCGTCCAGGCCGGACGGCAGGGCTTCGGCGTTCACCTCGAAGGTGCAGGTGGGAAACGACCGGGTCAGCGCCATCGCACAGGCGTAGCCGGAGCCGAGGGAGACCTCGCGTTCGGCGGAGGTCCCGCCCATGAGCACCTCAATCACTGGGTCATTCATAAAACGTCCTTCCAGGCTTGGCCGTAAAGCAGCACTTCGGGCTCCAAATCGACGCCCTGGCTTTCTCGCACCCGGGCGCGGACCCGGCGAATGAGCTCCAGCACGTCGGCACTGGTCGCCTCGCCCCGGTTCACAATGAAATTGGCGTGGACGGCAGAGACTTCGGCGTCTCCCACCCGTTCACCCTTGAGGCCGCTCAGGTCAATGAGCCGGCCCGCCGAACTGCCGGGCGGGTTCTTGAAAATGCAGCCCGCGCTCGGCTCCCGGGGTTGGCTTTCATGGCGTTTCTGGCGGTAAGCGTCGATCTGACGGCTGATCGAGAGCGCGCTCGGCCCGCGCGCTGCACCTTCCTCGCCGCGGGCGGGGACGCGCAAGAGCGCGCCGAGCGCCAAAGCGTCATGCAATTCCGCGCAGTGGCGGTAGGCCACGTGCATGGCCGTTTTGGGCAACCGCAGTTGGGATCCCTCCCAAGTCATGAGTTCCACTTCCTCCACCACGTCGAACATCCAGCCGCCCATGGCGCCGGCGTTCATGCGCAGGGCGCCGCCGACGCTCCCGGGAATGCCTTCCAAAAACTCCAAGCCGGCGAGGCCGGCGGTGGCCGCAAGTCCGCAGAGATTCTTGAGCCGCAAACCTGCTCCCACCCAGATCGAGCCATCCGGCCGCGGCTCAAAGCGGGACCAGGTGGGATGAGCGAGCGCGATCACCACCCCGTCGACGCCGGCATCGGGGACGATCAAATTGGAGCCTCGGCCGAGACCAAAAATCGGCACGGCGGCAGCGGCGGCAGCACGCAAGGTGGCGCGCAAATCGGCGGCGTTCGCCGGTTCGACGTAAACGCGGGCGGCCCCGCCGACTCGCAGAGTGGTCTTGCGCGCCAGCGGCTCTTCGCGGCGGATTTTGGTTTCGGGGGAGACCTGAGCGGTGAGTTGGGCAGCCCAGAGGTCCCAGTGGGAGGACGGAGTCGCAGGAGGCGTGTTGAGGGCAACCCGCCCCACCCGCTTTGAGAGCCAATCGCGGGCGGCGTGCTCGATGTCTCCGGCGCCGACAAAGGCCAACAGATCCCCGGGCTTCAGGTCGGCGGCGGGAAAGGCTTCCAGGGCCGGGCTGGCGGTAAAGCCCGGATTGAGGCGAGCGATGTCCGCCGAAGTGCCGCCCGCCACCGGCGCTTCACCGGCCGAATAGACGTCCATCAGATGCACCCGGTCGGCCAGCGCGAGGGCGGCCGCGAACTCCGGCGCAAATTGAGCCGTGCGCGAAGGGCGATGCGGCTGGAAAACGACCCAGAGTCGGCCGGCGGGCCCCACCCGGCCGCGCAAACTGGTGAGCAGCGCCCGGATTTCCGCGGGATGGTGGGCATAATCTTCGATCACCGTCACGCCGCCGGCCGTGGACAACACCGCTTGGCGGCGCCGGACGCCCGGAAAATCGGCCAACAAGTCCGGCGTGAGCGCAACGCCCATGGTTTGAGCGGCCGCCAGCGCCGCGACCGCATTGGCCGCGTTGAATTGGCCGACGGCCCGAACCCGAGCGGTCGGAATGGTGAAGGAGGCGGAGAGCCGCAGCGTCATGCCGGCGGCATCCTCCGCGGCGATCGTTCCGGCGAACCCCGACGATTGACCGAAATTCAGCACCGTGCCGCGGGTGCGCCGGAAGAGCTCCGCGAAGGCCTGGCCCAACGCTTGCGGCGTCCGGTAGTGATCGGGATGATCCCAATCGAGGTTTACCGCCACCGTGATCTCGGGCGAAAAATGACCGATGGTGCCGTCGCTTTCGTCGATTTCCGCGACCAGCCACGGATTCGTGCCGGCCGCCGCCGGCGGCGAACCGTCGGCCAAGAGCCCCCCGAGTACATAGCCGGCGGGAAACCCCGCGGCCCGCAGCGCGGTAATCAGGAGCGCCGTGGTCGTGGTCTTGCCGTGCGAACCGCAGACGGCCACGAGCTGGCGGCTCGTCGCCAATTCGGCCAGCAAATGGCCGCGGCGCACCAGCGGGACGCCCCGTGCGGCGGCGGCGGCGTAGGCCGGATGAGCGGGTTTCACCGCCGAGGTGTGCACCACCAGGTCGCACTCCGCCGGCAAGGGGGCGACTTTGACTCCCGCGATCGCCAGCTGAGTCGCCATCTCGGCGCCCAAGCCGTCGTCTTCGCCGGTGACGGCATAGCCCATTCCGGCCAGATAGATGGCCAGGGGTCCGACGCCCATGCCTCCCACTCCGAGACAGTGGATGCGGCGCACGTCCCGGCCGAACAGCGGGGAGATGCGGGCGGGACTCATGCGGGCACAAAGGTGGGAGCGGAAGGTGACGTCGGCGTTCCGGCCAGGTTTTCCAGATCGCGGATCATCAGATCCAGAGAATTGGCCCGGTCCATCCGGCGCAGATTGCCGCGAAATTTCCGCAGCAGCCAGTCGTTGAAAATGGCGTCGAGCACTTCGTCGTGCAGCGTCTCCATCTGCGCCTGGGCGATGACGAGGCCGCCGCCTTGGCGTTCGAAAAATTCGGCGTTGGCGCGCTGATGATCGTCGGCGGCGTGGGGGAACGGCACCAGGATGGCGGGCGTTTCGCAGCGGATGAGCTCGGCGATGGTGCCGGATCCGGCCCGAGAAATGACCAAATCGGCCGCCGACATCAGTTCGGCCATGCGATCGCAGAAAGGCACGAAGATGGCCTTCACCACCGCGCCCGTCCGGGTCTTGAACTCGCGAATCTCCGGCTGACCCTTGTCCAGACCGGTCAGGCAGTAAACTTGAATGCCCTCATTGGCGAGCGTCGCCACCTGCGCCCGCGCCCAGCTGTTGAAACTGGCGGCGCCTTGGCTGCCGCCGAGAATCGCCAGGACTTTGGGGCCGGCTTCGAGGCCGAGGGCGGCACGCGCTTCGGCCCGCGGCAAACGCACGATCTCCCGGCGCACCGGCAGCCCCAGCTGCCGGGTGGCTTTCGCGCTCACGCTGGAGATTCGAACCCCCGGTGGCAGGTACACGCGGTTGGCAAACCGGCCGAGCGTGCGAATGGCCAGGCCGGGAATACGATTCGACTCGTGCAGCGCCACCGGCACTCCGCCGAGCCTCCCCGCCAAAACGATCGGAGCGGAAGTGAAGCCGCCAAACCCGATGATCCCGTCCGGTTTTTGCCGGTGGATGAGGTTAATGCAGTAGCCGACCGCGCCGATCTGAGAAATGACGCAGCGCAGCAATTTGAGCGGGTTCCAAGAGAAGGGCCGTCCCGGCATCCGCGAGAATTTGAGCGCGGGATATTTCTCGCTCAGGCGCGCATCCACCTTCTTGCGGCTGATCAGCAGCGTGGAGGTATGCCCTCGGGCCATCAGACCCTCGGCGAGGGAAATGCCGGGCGAGAGATGGCCGCCGGTGCCGCCGCACGAAATCAGAAAATGCATGTTAGGCCAAAACTTCGCGCATGCCGCGGGCTTCGTCCGGCATCATCGCCCGGCCCCAGGTCCGCTGCGTGTTGATCAGGATGCCCAGGAGGATGCCCATCAAAATCAGATTGGAGAGTCCGGCGCTGATGAACGGCAGCGACATGCCCTTGGTGGGAATCATGCCGGTCACCGAGGCGACATTGATCGCCGCTTGCAGGGCGATGAGCAGGATGGTCCCCAGCACCAGGAGCGACTGAAAGCGATTGGGCGCGCGGCGCAGATGCGTCACGCCGGCCGCGAACATGACGCCGAAAAGACCCACCACTCCGAGGGTAAACGGCAAGCCGAGCTCTTCGCCGATCACGGCCAGAATGCAATCGTTCTGAGCCTCGGGCAGATAGTTGTACTGCTGGCGCCCCTGCCCCAGGCCCACGCCGCGCGCTCCCCCGGAGGCAAACGCCGCTTCCGCTTGGTAGAGCTGATAAGCCGCGCCTTTCTTGTTGTTCTCCACGTCCATGAACGCGGTGAAGCGGCGCAACCGGTTGGAATTATGCGAGACCGCCACCCCGAAGGCGGTTACGGCGATCAAGAGCGTGACGACCAGATAGCGCCACTTGGCGCCGGCGAAGAACAGCATCGACATGCCGACCGAGAGGAGCAGCGCGGCGGCGCCGAAGTCCGGCTCCTTCATGATCAGCCCCACAAAGGCGCCGATAATACCCAGCGGATAAAGGTAGCCCCGCTTCCACTCGCCCAGGCGGGTTTGGTTGACCGCCAAATAGTGAGCGAGCACGAAGACCATGCCCACTTTGGCAAATTCGGACACCTGCCAGCGGACCGAGCCGTGACCCAGCCAGCGGCGGCTGCCGTTGGCGGAGATGCCGATGTGCGGAATGATCACCAGCAGGAGCAGCAGCAGCATCGCCCCGGCCATCCAGCCC
>Ga0302314_10013876_pt1 | contig 13817 bp, 13 predicted proteins | sample III_Palsa_N2_3_FD_200533 | JGI IMG/M metagenome (GOLD analysis project Ga0302314, IMG submission 200533) | Peat permafrost microbial communities from Stordalen Mire near Abisko, Sweden - III_Palsa_N2_3 | ecosystem: Environmental > Terrestrial > Soil > Palsa > Peat permafrost | place: Sweden... | reverse complement strand
CCACCTGCCCGAGATGCGAACGCCGCCGCTCACTGCCCTGCCCGCGCCCCGCGGCGCCCACACGCCCGCGGCGATTGCGCGTGCATCGCCGAGGATCTCCTCGGCGGCGGCGGGGGAAAGGTAGCCAGTCAGCAGGCTGCTGGTGGCCGCGATCGACACGCACCAGCCCGCCGAGGCGTCGCCCCGCGCGATCCTCTCGGCGCACTCGAGCGTGACGGCCGGCGGCGCCTGCAGGGCCCCGAGCGTCGTCGGCGCGCCGGCGCGCATCAGGCCCGATGCCCGCAGCGCCACCAACAGCTCATCCGCCAGCCGGCGCTCGCGCTCGGTCCTCGGCGCGAGCTCTGCCGCCAGCGCCGCCGCGCGATCGACCCGCAGGTCGAACTCGCTGTCCGAGAGGGCAGGAGAGGATGGCGTGGCGCCGGGGCTCATGGGTAGCGAAGCTTCGGCCACCAGTCCTCGCCGCGGCCCTGCGGGGTCAGGTCGAAGACGTTCCACAGCGGCCACATCGAGTCGATGTGGCGCGGGCTCTGCCCGTCGTCGGTCGGGGCGAACGCCAGCTCGGTGGTGTAGGAGTGCCGAACGACGCCGTCCCGGCGGACGAAGACGTGCGCGAGCGGGCGCTGCCCGCCGTCTGCGCCCTCGGCGTGGTAGTCGGCGTTGAACGTGTTGGCCGACGAGGACAACAGGCGCGCGCGCCTCCAGCCGCGGCTGCGGGCGTGCTCGCGAAGGCGCTCGATCGGCGAGCGGGCGACGACCGCGAAGCCGACGCGCTGGCTCAGATGCTCGAGCTCACCGTCGATCGCGTCGATGAAGCACGTGCACATCGGACACGCGCTGGGCGCGTCGGGGCCGTACATGAAGCTGTACAGAAGCAGCGTGTCCGAGCCGTCGCAGAACAGCTCCGACAGGCGCACCGAGCGGACCTCATCGTCGCGCGTGGAGCCCTCGTCGAATACATAGTCGGCCGGGACGGGCCCGCCGAGGGGCAGGGTGCGCCGCCGGGCGGCTACCTGCTCGGTGTGCCTTCGCAGCTCGATCTCGGCGCGCAGCAGCTCGTCTCGCGCGGCGCGGTACTGCTCTGACTCACCCGGGAATCGGATCTCGTGCACAACAACGTACGCTACGCCAATTGCACCGGAGGGAGAGGCCCAGATGACAACGGTCCGCGAAGCGGCCATCGAACTGTTCCGCGCGCACGGGATGACGACGATCTTCGGCAACCCCGGCTCGACCGAGCTACCGATGCTCGGCGGGTTCCCCGATGACTTCCGCTACGTGCTCGGCCTGCAGGAGGCGGTGGCCGTGGGCATGGCGGACGGCTTCGCGCAGGCCTCCGGCAACGTCACCCATGTGAACCTGCACACGGCGCCCGGGCTCGGCAACGGCGTCGGGGCGATCTTCAACGCGCGCGCGAACAAGGCGCCGCTGCTCGTCACCGCGGGCCAGCAGGCGCGCTCGCTGATCACGATGCAGGCGAACCTCACCAACCGCGACGCCGTGGAGGTGCCGAAGCCGTTCGTCAAGTGGAGCAACGAGCCGCCCCGGGCCGCCGACGTCCCCCTCGCGCTGGCCACGGCGATCCACCACGCGACGCTGCCGCCGGCCGGGCCGGCGTTCGTGTCGATCCCGATGGACGACTGGCAGGCCGACGTCGAGCCGGTCGACTTCTCACGCCAGATCGCTCGCCGGGTGAGCGGGCGCTCGAGGCCTGATGAGGCGCAGCTGGGCGCCCTGGCGGAGCGCATCCGGGCGGCGCGCAACCCCGTGTTCGTGGCAGGCCCCGACATCGACGCCTCGGGCGGCTGGGACGCTGCGGTCGAGCTCGTCGAGCGCCAGCGCCTGCCCGTATGGGCATCGCCCGCCACCGGAGGCGGTCGCATCGGGTTTCCCGAGGACCACCCGGCGTTCCAGGGGGTGCTGCCGCCGGCGGTGGGCCCGCTCGCCGAAACCCTGGCGGGCCACGACCTGGTGCTGGTCGCGGGCTCCTCGGTGTTCCCCTACTACCCCAACATCCCCGGCGATCTGCTGGCGGAGGGGACCGAGCTGGTCGCGATCACCGCAGACCCCGACGAGGCCGCGCGAGCGCCGATGGGCGACGCGATCGTGGCCGACGTCGCGCTCACCCTGCGAGCGCTCGCCGACCGGCTGTTGGACCACCTGGAGCGCGAGGCGCCCGCCCGGCGCGAGCCGCCCCCAGCGCCGGAGCCGGGCGACCCGCTGCCGCCGGGCGCCGTGCACGCGACGCTCGCGGAGCTGTTCCCGAAGGACGGCATCATCGTGCTCGAGTCGCCCTCGAGCACCCCCGCGCTGCGCAGCCAGCTGCGGCTGTCGAGGCCCGGGTCCTACTACTTCAGCGCCGGCGGGGGTCTCGGATTCGGCCTGTCGGCGTCGCTCGGCGTCCAGCTCGCCCAACCCGAGCGCCAGGTCGTGTGCGTCCTCGGCGAGGGCTCGGCGCAGTATGCGATCACGGCCTTCTGGACGGCCAGCGCATACGACATCCCCGTCAAGTTCCTCGTCCTGCGCAACAACGAGTACTCGATCCTCAAGTGGTTCTCAACGCTCGAGAACGTGACCGGCGCCCCGGGGCTCGATCTGCCGGGCCTCGACGTGGCCGCCACCGCGAGGAGCTACGGGGTGTCCTCCGAGTGCGTCTCCACGCGCGATGAGCTGCACGGCGCGCTCGCCGGGGCGCTGGCCGCGGAGGGCCCGAGCCTCGTGCAGGTCGATGTCTCCCCCGGCATGGCGCTCGTCTGAGGTGTCCGGCTCGCCGCCGCTGCTGGCGCCGGACACCAGGCGAATCGGGCGGCCGCCCGGCGCGCCATCAGCGGACCGGGCGCCGGACAGCCTCGCGTCCGGCACCCCCGAGCCGCTGCGCGGCGACCTCGTCCGCCTGCTCGGCGCAGAGCGCGTGCTCAGCCGCGCGATCGACCTGATCGCCTACGCCTCCGACGCGAGCCCCTATCGCCGCTTCCCGGCGGCCGTGGTGATGGCCCACGACAGCGCCGACGTCTCCAAGGTGCTGGCCTACGCCCGCTCCAGCGGCACCCCGGTCAACTTTCGCGGCGGCGGCACGAGCCTCAACGGACAGGGCCAGACGGAAGGGATCCTGATCGATGTGCGGCGCTGGTGGTCGGGTGTGAGGCTCGAGGACGGCGGCCGGCGGGCGCGCCTGAAGGCGGGAACGCTGCTCGGCACGGCCAACAGGATGCTCGCGCCTCACGGCTTCGCGCTCGGCCCGGATCCCGCCAGCAAAAACATCGCCACGGTGGGTGGGGTGATCGCAAACAACTCGGGCGGCATGCGCTGCGGCGTGCGCTGGGATTCCTATTCGACGGTCGAGTCGATGACGCTGATCCTCGCCTCCGGCACCGTCATCGACACGGCCGACGCGGACGCCGAGAGGGCCTTCGCCGCGGCAGAGCCCGAGCTCGCCCAGGGACTTCTCGATCTTCGCTCAGAGCTGTTGGCCGACCCGGCGCTCGCCGCGCGCGTGGCGGCGAAGTACGAGATCAAGAACGTGACCGGCTATCGCCTGTGTGCGTTTCTCGACGCCGACAGGCCGCTTGAGATCTTCCGGCGGCTCGTCGTCGGCTCCGAGGGGACGCTCGCGTTCATCGCCGAGGCGGTCATGAGAACGCGCCCGCAGCCCCGCCACAGGACGCTCGCCTGGCTGCACTTCGCGACGATCGACGACGCCGTCGCGCACGTGCCGGAACTCGTCGAGGCGGGAGCCCGCGCGACCGAGCTGATGGTCGCCGCCGCGCTGATCGCCTCCGCCCACCAGACGCCGGGTGCGCCGGAATACTGGAAGGAGCTCCCGTTCGAGTCGGCCGCGCTGATCCTCGAATTCGCCGATGACGACCCGGCCGTTCTTGCAGCCTCCGAGCAGGCCACGCAGGAGCTGCTCGCCGGGGCGGAGCTGATCACGCCGCTCCGCTTCACCCGCGAGAAGGAGGAGATCGAGCTCACCTGGAACGTGCGCGAGGGCCTGTTCGGGCTGGTCGGCCGGCTGCGCCCGCTCGGCTCGGCGCTGATCATCGAGGACGTGTGCGTGCGCCCGGAGCGGATCGCCGAGTGTGCGCGCGACCTGCAGGGCCTGCTCTCAACGCACGGCTTCCTGGTCGGCGTCGCCGGACATGCCTCCGCCGGCAACCTGCACTTCCAGCTGACACCCGACTTCTCAAAGCCCGAGGACCTCGAGCGCTACCACGCGTTCATGCAGGAGCTCGTCGAGCTGATCGTCGGAAAGTACGACGGCTCGCTGAAGGCCGAGCACGGGACCGGGGTGAACATGGCCCCCTACGTCGCGCGTGAGTGGGGTGAGAAGGCGACGGCGATGATGTGGCGGGTCAAGCAGCTGGCCGATCCCCACGGAGTCCTCAACCCCGGCGTGGTCCTGAACGACGATGCGGGCATCCATCTCAAGCACCTGAAGACCCAGCCGGAGATCGAGGAGATCGCCGCGCACTGCGTGGAGTGCGGGTTCTGCGAGCCCGTCTGCCCGAGCCGCAACACCACCACCACGCCCCGGCAGCGGATCGTCATCCGCCGGGAGATGGCCCGTCAGCCCGAGGGGTCGCCCGTATATGAGGCGCTGATGGACGACTACGACTACGACGCCATCCAGACCTGTGCCGCCGACGGCAGCTGCCAGAGCGTGTGCCCCGTGGCGATCGACACCGGCGAGCTGATGAAGGAGTTTCGCCGGCGCGAGCACTCCGAGCGCGAGGAAGCCGTCGCACTCGGGCTGGCCAGGGGCTACGCGTCGGTCGAGCGCGCAACCCGCGCCGGCCTCGCCGCAGCGCGCATGGCCGACGGCGTGGTCGGCGATCGAGCGCTCGCGAAGCTCCCGGAGATGCTCAGGCGGCTTCTCAGCAGCGATCTGGTCCCGACGCTGCCCGCCAGCATCCCCCGCGCGGCGCCGGCGCGCCTACCGCGGACCGACCGCCGGGGCGCGTCGGCCGTCTATCTCCCGGCGTGCATCAACCGCATCTTCGGAAACCCGGCGGGCGCCGAGCCCGAGCCGTCGCTGCCGCAGGCGCTGGTCGAGGTCTCCCGGCGCGCAGGCCTCCCCGTGTGGATCCCCGGCGACGTCGCCGGGCACTGCTGCGCGACGCCGTGGAGCTCGAAGGGGTATCGCCGCGGCCAGGATCACATGGCCGCAAGGACGGCCTCTGCGCTGTGGCGCTGGAGTGCGGGGGGTTCCCTGCCGGTGGTGATCGACGCGACATCCTGCGCCCACGGGCTGGGAGAGGCCGTCGCCGCCCGCCTGACGGAGGCCGAGCGCGAGCGGTTCGAGCAGATCGAGGTGCTGGACTCGATCGCCTGGGTGCATGACAGGCTGCTGGGGCGGCTGCAGATGAGCCGCCGGGTGAAAACGGCCGCCATCCATCCGGTCTGCTCGGCCGGCCAGATGGGCCTCACCGGGAAGCTCGACGCGATCGCCGCCCAGCTTGCCGATGAGGTGCTGACACCGCCCGGCGCGGGCTGCTGCGGCATGGCCGGCGACCGCGGCCTGCTCCACCCCGAGCTCCCGGCCTCGGCTCTGCGCGATGAGGCCGCGGCTCTCGCCGGCCATGAGATCGACGAGCACCTGTGCAGCAACCGGACCTGCGAGATCGCCCTGGAGCAGATCACCGGCGCGCCCTACGCCTCGTTCGTGCTGCTGCTCGAGCGGCTCACACGAGGAGCCTAGCCACGCACCGCGCGGCGGATCGAGAGCGCAAGCAGCGCGATCACCGCGGGCGGCATGACCCACCAGGCCGCGATCGTGGCATCGGCGAGCAGCGCGGTCACCGCCAGCGCCACCACCACCCCCAGCGCGGTCCGCCAGTCGTCGCCGGCGACGAACTCCCACACACCGGCGAGGAGGGCGCTCACCCTCCTCATGCGCTCCTCACCGGATCGGCGGCGGCGGGCTCCGGCGCCCCGGCACTCGCGACGGCCGCACGCCCCACCGAGACGCGCACGACCCTCACCATCACCAGCGAGCTCAGGAGCATCAGCGCGATGATCGCGGCGAGGGCGCCGTCGCCCGCCGGCCAGTGCGCGCCCGCCCCCTCGGCGCCCCAGAACATCCCGAACGAGCTCAGCATGACGCCGACCGCGAACTTCATCACGTTCTCGGGCACCCTTGAAAGCGGCGCCCTGACCGCGACCCCCGCGCCGAGGACCACCAGCACCGCGAGCCCGGCCGCGGCAGCGGCCACATCAATGTGATGCTGGTTTGACCCGAACGTGAGCACGATGAACGCGACCTCGAGGCCCTCGAGCAGCACGCCCTTGAAGGAGATCGTGAACGAGTAGCCGTCGAACCCCTGCTGCAGCCCGCCCGCGGCGCGGGCCGCCTCGGCCTCTTCGGCGTAGGTCTGCAACTCGTCGTGGCTCGCCTTCACCCCGGCCGCCCGCAGGATCGCCTTGCGCAGCCACTGCAGGCCGAAGATCAACAGCACGCCGCCCACGAGCACCCGCAGCGCATCGATCGGAAGCGACGTCAGCGCCGGGCCCAGCGCGAGCACGATCGCCGCGAGCGTGACCGCCGCCGCGCCCACCCCCCACAGCGCCGAGGACCAGCTGCGCGTGGTCCCCACGGCGAGTACGATCGTGAGGGCCTCCACCGCCTCGACCGCACAGGCGAGGAACACCGACACGGCGAGGCCTATCTCCGCGCCGCTCATGGACGTGATTGTCCCGCCAGGCGATAAGTTCTGCGCTGCGCAGGTCAAAGCCTTCAAACACGACGAGCAGGAGGATCGAATGACAGAGACTCACACCAGCACCCACATCAGCCAGGTGGGGACGGTGATCGTCCCCGTCTCAGATCAGGACAGGGCGATCGACTTCTACGTCGAGAAGCTCGGCTTCGAGAAGCGTCTGGACATGCCCTTCGGCCACGGGGACCGCTGCCACGACCGTCGCCCTGATCCCTCCGCGCGAGGGGGAACCCACCGGCGTCGACACCCGCGTGGCCTTCAGCACTCAGGACATCGACTCCGACCACGCGACCCTCAAGGCAAGGGGAGTCGACGTGGATGGGGAGGTCATGCGCATGGGAGACCCGGTGCCGCCGATGTTCTTCTTCCGCGACCAGGACGGCAACACGCTCCTGATGGTCGAAACGGGCTGAAAGCGGAGCCTCTGAGATGAAGATCGGGCGATTGTTCCTCAGGCTGGTGGTCGGTGGGCTGTTCGTCGGGCACGGCACGCAGAAGCTGTTCGGCTGGTTCGGCGGTCATGGCCTCGACGCGACGGCCGGCGCATTCGAGCAGATGGGCATGCGGCCCGGCCGGCGCAACGCGATCGCGGCCGGCGCGGCGGAGGCGGGCGGCGGAGCCCTGCTCGCGCTGGGCCTCGAGACCCCGCTCGCCGCGTCGGTCCTGACCGCGACGATGCTCACGGCGATCCAGCGCGTGCACGGCAGCAAGGGCCCCTGGGTGACGGACGGCGGCTATGAGTACAACCTCGTGTTGATCGCCGCCGTGCTCGCGCTCGCCGAGGTCGGCCCGGGAGGACTGTCACTCGACGCCGCGCGCGGGAAAGAGCGTTCCGGGTCGCACTGGGCCCTCGCCGCCCTGCTCACCGGGGCGGCCGGTTCCATCGGGGCGCACCTCGCGGCCGCCGCCCAGCCCGAGCCGCCCGCCGACAGCGCCGATCCCACCACCTAGTCGATTGTGATCCGGCTCCTCACTGCTTCCCGCACGCGCTGATGGCCAGCAGGGATCCCAGCGACGGCGATCCGCTGGCGCCGCACTCGCTGTCCGCGCAGGAGCTCAAGGAGATGCTGGCGGCCGAGCGAGCCGGTCAGGCGATGCTCGCCTTCCGCGACGAGCAGGGCCGCCTGCGCATGTTCTTCCCCGGCGCGGGACGTGACAGCAGCACCCTGGGCCGCCGCGCCGAGGTGGATCTGTCGATCCCATGGGACAGCGAGGTCTCCGGCCTGCACGCCGAGCTCCACCACCTCGGCGGCGAATGGACGGTCGTGGACGATGGGCTCTCGACGAACGGAACCTACGTGAACGGCCAGCGCATCAGCGGACGCCAGCGCCTGCGCGACGGCGATCGCGTTCGCGTCGGGCGGACGATTCTCGCCTACAAAGCCGCGCAGGAGGCCGGTACGCAGCGGACGGTGGCCGCTGCGAGCCCGCCCTCGCTCGAGCTGACGGACACCCAGCGCCGGGTTCTGATCGCTCTCTGCCGTCCCTACCGCGACGGCAGCTTTGCTACCCCGGCGACCAACCAGGACGTCGCCGCCGAGGTCTTCCTCAGCGTGGATGCGGTCAAGATGCACCTGCGCACGCTGTTCGCCAAGTTCGAGCTGGGCGAGCTGCCGCAGAATCAGAAGCGTGCGAAGCTCGCCGAGAACGCGCTGCAGTTCGGTGTGATCTCACACCGCGATCTCGCCTGAGCCGAGGATTGATTTGGATGACAGCCCCCGAGAGGGGCTGTTGGTCGTGTGCGGCTATGGCCGCAGTCGCACCGGAAGGGTCTTCAGCTGGTTGGCGAAGCCGGACTCGACGTGCCTGGGGGTGCCGTCGATCTGGATGTCGGGGAAGCGCGCGAGCGTCTCTTCGATCAGGATGCGCAGCTCGAGGCGGGCGAGCGCCGTCCCCAGGCAGAAGTGCCTGCCACCGGCGCCGAACGCCTGGTGCTCGGGATTGCGCGTCACGTCGAAGCGGTCGGGGTCTGTGAAGCGCGTCTCGTCGCGATTCGAGGACGGGTACCACATCACGAGCTTCTCGCCCTCGCGGATCTTCTGACCGTGCAGCTCGGTGTCATGGGTGGCGGTGCGGGCGAAGTGGGCGAAGGCGGGAAACATGCGAAGCGACTCCTCGACCGCGCCCGGCACGAGCGAAGGGTCATCGAGCACCATGCGCCTCTGATCGGGATTCTCCATCAGCGCCCGCATGCCCGAGCAGTAGGTCGCCTTGGTGCTGTCGTTGCCGGCGGCCATCAGCAGGAAGAACCCCATCACGATCTCGTGGTCCTCGAGGCGCTCGCCGTCGACTTCGGCGTGCACGAGCACGCTCGTCAGATCGTCGGTGGGGGTCTCGCGCCGCTCGGCTATCAGCTTCGAGCAGCGCTCGAACACCTCCGGAACGTCACGCTCCATCACGGTCTGGGCACCCTCGGGCGTGGCGTCGATGTCTCCGGCTCCCACGATCGTGTTCATCAGCCTTGCCCACATCTCGTCGTCCTCGGGCGAGAGGCCCATGAAGCTGCCGATCACCCGCGCCACCACGGGCTGGGCGACGTCGCTGACCAGGTCGCAGCTGTCACGGCCCTCCAGCCTGTCGAGCACGTCGACCGTGATCGCGCGGATCGCGTCCTCGTGCTCGGCGATCCGCTTGGGCGTGAAGCCCCGCTGGAACAGCGCCTTCAACCGATCGTGCTTGGGCGGGTCCATGCCGATGAACATCGACTGCTGCAGCTCGAGCGACAGGACCGCGTTCTTGAGCGCCGTGAACCCCCCGAGTTCGGAGGAGAAGGTCTGCCAGTCGCGGCTCACCTCATGCACGTCATCAGCCGTCGTCACCGACCAGTAACCGTCCTCGTCGGGGTACTCGGTGATGCCGTCCGACCAATGCACCGGGCACTCTGAGCGCAGCCGCCGGAACAGCTCCAGAGGCGGCCCGTCCTGGAAATGGGCGCGATCGCCGACCAGCACCTCGTCAATCGGCGTCTGATCCTGGCTGGCCTGGCTGGTGGTGCTCACGACTTGTCCTCCCGGCTGTCGCGCTGCTGGCCCCTCGAACTGGAGCCTACTCCCATCGGCATGGCCGTGACGGGCAGCCGGATTCCCGCTATTTGCGCACAGAATCTGCGCTTGTCCGCGTACCATCGTCCGTCACCCTTGCTAGCCTGCTGCGCAGAACGCCGAGTCCCTGACCAGGGTGTCAGGGGGCGGGGGACCCAAGTCATTGGGGCTAATTCCACGGTGGGACCGTGGGAAGCGCAGGCTCTTTCAGCGCTAGCCCGTCAGCTAACCCCGTAGGCCTACGAAAGAGGTTGTGGTTTGCGGGTACGCACCGTCAGCGCGTTTTTGCTGCACCTTGACGTTCCCATCCTCGGGGTCGTTGCCGGATGGGCTGGCGTCGCGGTCATTGCCTTGGCGCTGTGCCGGGCCGCGGCGGCCGGTGACCGCAGGGCGGCGCGCTCCGTGTCCGCCGGTCCTCGTGCCTGCAACCAGGATTCGTTCGTGCCGAGCAAGAGCGTCGTCGTCGCGCTCGCCGTGGCGCTGCTGGCCATGATGTCCTCTCCGGCGTGGGCCGCGGTGGATCGCGGCAGTCACGGCACGACGGCCCGTACGACGGCCCGTCACGTGCCCGGCTCCTGCGCAGGCGCCGAACTGTGGCCCACCCCTGTGAACCTCAGCCTGATTCGCGCCGCGGTCCTATGCCTGGTCAATCGCGAGCGTGCCGCCGAGGGCGAGAGGCTGCTGACGCCCGACACGCGACTGCAGCATGCGGCCCAGGCGCACACAGACAACATGGCCTTCAAGGACTACTTCGAACACGTCGGCCCGCACGGCGACACGCCGCTCAGCCGGATACGGGCCGCGGGCTACCTTCTCAGCACGCAGATCGCCTACGAAGTCGGCGAGAACATCGGCTGGGGCACCCTCTGGGAAGGCACGCCACAGGCAGTGGTCGCAGCCTGGATGGCCTCACCGGGACACCGCGCCAATATCCTCGATGCCCGCTTCCGAAGCACGGGCATTGGCGTGTCCACCCATCCCCCGCTCTCGCTCGCCCGCGGGCAGGCCGGGGCGATCTACACGCAGGACTTCGGCGGCTACTGAGAGCAGTACCGCTTGATGTTTCCCCTATACGGCGACTGGGAGCGCGGCGCCGTGACGTGCGCCCGAGCCCGGTGTCAGCGGGCGCGCCAGCGGACTTGAGTGCTGGTCCAGGCGTGCGCGCTCGGCAGCCTCGGCGTCGCTGACCGCCCAGGCGAGCCGTTCCACGAGCTGGGTTGCCGCGTGGCCGGTGCTCAGATGCACTGAATGCACCTCCTCGTCGAGCAGCACTGGGGCGTCGTTCCGGAGCAGGGACGCGTCGGTGGTGACGATGATTCTAGGCATGCGAACTCCCTGAAGATGTTGGTTTGGGCACCGATACAAGCGCACCTGGATGGTGCCCGCTTGATAGGGCGCCGCCAATGATCCAGGGTCCAAAGATGTCGTCACGGCACTGTGACGTTTGCAGCGACCGCCGCACCGTTATTTTGGCCGCCAGGCCATACCGACGGCTCATCGCGAGCGGCAGGCTTATGGGCGAATCAGGGCATGGGATCAGCGGCCGGCTCCTCCCGAGCCAGGGAGGGCGGTCCAAACTCAAGGAGGGCAAATGATGGCCTTCAAGTCGAACGTTCTGGTGGTGGCCAATCGCACCGCGATGTCCATCGGTCTGGAGGCCGTGCTGCGCGCGCGGGTGGAGAGCGCGCCGGCGAGCTTCACGCTGCTCGTGCCGCTGGGCCAGACCGCCGACGCCGAGCAGACGGCCAGGCGCTTGGCCTCACGCCTGCGCGACGCCGGCCTCGATGTCTACGGGCGGGCCGGTGATGCTGACCCGCTGACCGCGGTGCTCGAAGTTTGGAGCCCGGCCGAGTACGACGAAATCATCGTCTCCACGCTTCCCGCCTCCACATCCCGCTGGATGCAGACCGGCCTACCGCGGCGCATCGAGAGGCAGACCGGTGCTCTGGTCCGGCATGTAGAGGCACGGGAAGAGCTCGGGCCCCGGCCCGCCCGGTCGCTGGCGGGCACGACGTGAGTCAATTGAGCCAGGGGGACTCGAATCCCCGGCGGGGTGGGGAGGAAGTGAATGTGCCGACGTCCTGCCTGCCGATGGCCAGCGTGGCGGCGGGGCGCTACGGTCTGGTCGTATGGCTGATCAGGCGCTGATCGAGGAGGCCGCTCGCCGGCTCGCAGAGGCGGCGGCGCCCGGCACGCGGGTCATCCTGTTTGGATCGCACGCGTGCGGCGATGCCGGGGGCAGGAGCGATCTGGACTTCCTCGTCATCGAGCCCGACGTCGAGCACGCGCGCGATGAGTCGGTGCGCCTGCGCCGGGCGTTGCGCGGCTTGGGCGTGGCCGCCGACGTCGTGGTCGTGAGCGCGCGAGACGTCGACGAGTGGAGCGACGTTCGCGGCAGCCTCGTGCATGCGGCACTGTCTGAGGGCCGCGAGCTCGTCGGGTGATGGCGGCGAGCACCCTTCGGCTTGCGAAAACACCAAAGGTCTGATATGCATCGCGCCTTCAAGAGCTTGCTGACCATGGATCGGTCGCCGCTCGCCCAGCGCTCGCGGTGGACCTGACACCAGGATGAAATACGCCAAGGGGGGCGTTGTGTTCGCTAGCGGGAGTCATCTGCATCGAGCGCGAATGACCGCATCGCGCTGGATGGCGGGCGTCGTCGTAGGCATCAGTGCGCTCGTTACGCTGGCGGCTTTGATGCCCGCGGCTGCTCTTGCGGCCGGCTGCACCGACCTCCGGGCGTCGCCGGTGAGCGGATCGTGGACGACGGAAACCGACTCTTCGTCCGTCAGGGCGCCCACATCGAGCGACAACATCTGCAGCACGACCGCTGGGGAATACACGACCGGCACCGAGGGCAGCGTGCTCGCGTCGGCCGGCACCGGTACCGACTACCCTCGCGCTCCGTTCACCAACGCGGCCGGGGCGACCTTGAAAGTCCACAGCGGCGAACTGGTTCGCGACCAGGACGCGGCGATGACAAACAAAGGCCTGCTTGGACTCTTCAGCACGAGATTTCTGCCCGCTGCGGCTGGTGCCGCCAGGGCGGCAGACTCCGGCAGCGTGACCAATGCCGCGGGCGACCCGATCGAAGTCGCCTATGTCTACGCCTACACTCTGAAAGACGAATTGAGTGGGTTTGCGGCAACCAACTCCGAAGGCGACTACACGATCGAAGGCCTTGCCACGGGCGAATACAAGGTCGAGTTCGTCGCCACCGGCTACATCACTCAGTACTACGAAAACGAGCCGACGTTTGAACAAGCCAAACTGGTGCCGGTGATCGCTGAAAAAACGACTGCGCCCATCGACGCGAAACTGGTGAAGGTGCCCGAAGGGGAGATCTCCGGGACGGTGTCGAAGTCCGGGGGCGGCGCGATTGACGACGCCTATGTCTACGCCTACACGCCGAGCGAAGAATTGATTGGGTATGCACTAACCAACTCCGAAGGCGAGTACACGATCGAAGGCCTTGCGCCCGGCGAATACAGGGTTGGGTTCAGCGCCACCGGGTACATCACTCAGTACTACGAAGACGAGCCGTCGCTTGAAAAAGCCAAGCCAGTGACTGTGGCCGCTGAACACACGGCCTCGCCCATCGACGCGAGTATGGTGGAAGGCGGGAAGATCTCCGGGACGGTGACCAAGTCCGGGGGCGGCGCGATCGGCGGCGCCTACGTCGTGGCCTACACGCCGAGCGGCACATCCGAGGGGGATGCAATAACCGACTCCGAAGGCAAGTACACGCTCGAAGGCCTTCCGGCCGGCGAATACAAGGTCGAGTTCGGCGCCACCGACTACGTCCCCCAGTACTACGAAAACCAGTCGTCGCTTGAAAAAGCCAAACCGGTGCCGGTGACCGCTGAACACACGACCTCGCCCATCGACGCGAGTCTGGTGGAGGAGCCAGAACCCGGGAAGATCTCCGGGACGGTGGCCAGGTCCGCGGGCGGCGACCCGATCGAAGGCGCCTATGTCTACGCCTACACGCTTAGCGACGAGTACGGTGGGTCTGCAATAACCAACTCCGAAGGCAAGTACACGATCGAAGGCCTTGCGGCCG
>Ga0302314_10013875_pt1 | contig 13817 bp, 10 predicted proteins | sample III_Palsa_N2_3_FD_200533 | JGI IMG/M metagenome (GOLD analysis project Ga0302314, IMG submission 200533) | Peat permafrost microbial communities from Stordalen Mire near Abisko, Sweden - III_Palsa_N2_3 | ecosystem: Environmental > Terrestrial > Soil > Palsa > Peat permafrost | place: Sweden... | reverse complement strand
GCGCTTCGACATCCCCCTCTCGGTCGACACGTGGCGCGCCACCGTGGCCGGTGAGGCCTACCGGGCCGGTGCGGTGATGGGCAACGACATCAGCGGGTTCGCCGACCCCGACTACCTGGTGGTGGCGGCCGAGTACGGGGCCACCGTGGTGGCAACCCACATCCGGCTCGGCCCGAGGATCCCCGACCCCGAGCCCGTCTATGACGACGTGGTCGACACCGTGCGCACGTTCCTGCTCGAGCGGGTCGAGCGGGCGCGGGCCGCCGGGCTCACCCCGGACCGGATCGTGATCGACGCCGGGCTCGATCTGGGCAAGACGGCGGGGCAGTCACTTACCCTGCTGCGGGCGTCGGACCAGCTGGCCGATCTGGGATACCCGCTCCTTCTGTCCGCGTCCAACAAGACGTTCCTCGGCGTGGTTCTGGGCCTCGAGATCGGACAGCGCCGGGAGGCGTCGTTGGCCGCCACCTCGCTGGGGGCAGCTCTCGGGTGCCGGGTGATGCGGGTCCACGAGGTCGGAGCGCACCGCAGGGTGTGCGACGTGCTGGCCGCCATCGACAGGGCCGCCGGATGAGCGCGCTGTCGGCCACCACCACCGGGGTGCTGCCCGTCTACCTGGTCAAGGGGTCCGACCCTTCGTTGGTGGCCCAGGCCACCCACCGTCTCGTCGAGCAGCTGGTGGACGGCGGCGACCCGTCGATCATGGTCGAGGAGTTCGGGGGACCCGGGGTCGACCAGTTCGACGTGGGCGCGGTCATCGATGCCTGCACGACACCGCCGTTCCTGGTCGACCGGCGGGTGGTGGTGGTGCGCGAAGCGGGCCAGATCGTGGCCGCCGACGCCAAGCGACTGGTCGCCTACCTGGGCGACCCGTTGGCCACCACTGCGCTGGTGCTGGTGGCCGGGGGTGGCGCCGTCAACCCGACCCTGTCGAAGGCGGTGGCCGCCGCCGGCGAGGTGGTCGACACCTCTGTCGGCACCGGAAGGGCCCGGTCGCAGTGGCTGGCCGACCATCTGAAGGGCGGACCGGTCCGCCTCGACGGCGCCGCCCAGGCGCGCCTCGGCGATCACCTCGGATCGGACATGGGTCGCCTGGCCGGGTTGCTCGACATGCTGGCTGCCGCCTACGGGCGCGGTGCGACGGTGAGCGCAGCCGAACTCGAACCCTTCCTGGGCGAGGCCGGGGCGCTGGCGCCGTGGGACCTGACCGACGCCATCGACGCCGGTCGGGTGGCACCGGCACTCGAGGTGCTCCACCGGATGCTGTCGGCGGGGGAGTCCCACCCGTTGGTGATCCTGGCCCTTCTACACAAGCACTACCGACAGATGCTCCGGCTCGACGGGTCGGGGGTGACGACGGCCGAGCAGGCCGCCGAGGTGCTCGGGATCAAGAGCGCCTTCCCGGCCAAGAAGGCGCTGGCCCAGGGCAACCGACTCGGCAGCGCCCGGATCGCCCGGGCCATGCAACTCCTGGCCGAGGCGGACCTCGACCTCCGGGGCACCACCGGGCTGCCCGGAGATCTGGTGGTCGAGGTCCTGGTGGCCCGGCTCAGCCGGCTCGGCGGCCAACGACGCTGACCGGCAGCTACTGCTGCCTTAGCCGGTGATCGGGTCCTGGGAGGAGATGCCGGCGTCGCTCACGCTGTCGGTCCAGCTCATGCCGTCCCAGTAGCGGTAGTTGTGGCGACCGGTCGGGTCGCGGAGCCACTGTGGCGGCATGGGGGGCGCGGCCGGCGCCATGGTCGCCATTCCCATCGGCGAACATCCGGCGGCCGGGGCGACCTCGTAGGCCAGGGGGCGCAAGAGTTCCGGCGACCCGGGGATCGGTCGGGGAGTGGCCATCTGTGGCGTGGCGCCGTCCCGCTCCGTTCCATAGCGGGTCGGCGCCCGGGAGGCGTGGACGCCGAACGCCTGACCGGGAACCTGGGCGGCGGGCACCGCGCCGAACACCGGGGCTACGCCCTGGGGTGCCGGTGGTGCGCCGAAGGAGCGAGCCGGGGCCGCCATCGGCGCCACCGACGCCACCGGCTCGGTTCCATCGGTGGCGCCGAAGATCTGGGACGCCATGGCCAACGACTCGCTCCCCTCCAGCGAGGTGCGCTGCCTCGGGTTGTAGGGACGACCGAGCGACCCCGGGATCCGGATCTCCGGCTCGATGGTCTCGGTGGCCACCGGTGCGGGTTCGACGGCGCCGGTGGGTGCGCCCACCGTGATCAGGTCGGGGTCGTCGAAGAAGCTCCCTGAGCCGGTCGGCCCGACACCGGGACCGCTGGCTCTGATGGTCCGAACCTCCCTGCGTTCGCCGAAGCTGCCGAAGACGGTCGGCATGGCCATGGCCTGGATGTGCCGCCCACGTCGGGTCGCCAACGACGGCTGGTCGCCGAAGCGCTCGAAGGGGAGATTGGCGGCGCGCCCGGCGGCGGTGACCTCGACCAGCTTCGGCCGGGTGGAGAAGACGTAGATGGCCAGGCCCACTCCCGGCAGTAGGAGGACCAGCAGCAGGCAGACCAGCCTCGTCTCGCCGGCGGCGCGCCACGCCCATGTCGGCTGGCGGAGGATGTCGATGGCCGCGAGGACCACGGAGAGGAGCACGACCCCGGCAACCAGGCCGAGTGATGGGCTGAATACGATGGCGAGGGGGGTGGTCATTGGCGGCGACCGACCTGTGCGCCCTGCACCGGTTGCGATCGTCCCGGCGGCTGGTAACTCCGCCGTTTGCAGACCCGTCGACTGGTTAGCCCCTGCCCCATGGCATCCACCAATACCCTTCGTCGCTGATATGTCACTCTAAGTGTTAGTCTCAACGCACAGAGTAGTCAAGAGCCCTGGCACGTTTGCACCAGTTGTCTCGTAGGCAGGTCTGCAACGGAACGGCATGGTTGCACCCTCTGTCCGGCAACGGAGGTCGCCCATCCGTCAACGGAAGTCGCGTGAGGACGGGACGGGACCGAGGGGCAGCGGCTCGAACCGCTCGGCCACCAGGGTCATCGACCCCTCGGACCGCTCGACCCGTCCCCGGACCAGCAGCGCCGGGCAGGTACGGGCCACCGGCTTCCACCGGACCCAGGCGCCCCGCGAGCAGACGATGTTGACCATCCCGGTCTCGTCCTCCAGGTTGAGGAAGACCGCCCCGTGGGCGCTCTCGGGCGCCTGGCGGTGGGTGACCACACCACCGACGGTGACCCGCTCACCGGCCGGTCGGCCGGCGAGTGCCGCGGCCCGGACCACCCCACGCCGGTCCAGCCCGGACCGGGCCAACTCCATCGCCGTCGTGTCGGGAGCCATGCCGAGTGACCACAGGTCGTCGGAGACCTCCTCCCACGGACCAGGGGCGGGCAAGGGCGGGGGTACGGCCCCGGTGACCACGCCCGGCAGCCGGTCGGCGGTGGCCTGGGCCGCCGCCCCGGCTCCCCACACCATCGACCGCCGCCGACTGCCGTTCATCCCGCTGCCGTTCATCCCGCCGTCGCGTCCGCGGGCCCCCGTCCCGTCGAGGGCCCCGGCGGTAGCCAGGGCTTCGAGTTGGGCCCGGGTCACTCCGGCCCGGCGCACGAGGTCCTCCATGCCCGACCACGGTGCTCCCTCCTCGATCCGGGTCGCGGCGTCGGACCCGATGCCGCGCACCGACGACAGGCCCAGTCGCACCGCGGCCGCGTCCGGCGGGATCGGCGCCCCGCCCCTTTCGCCTTTGCCGTCCCTTTCGCCTCCTCCGACCCCGCCCCTGCGACAGTCGATCGGACCCGACTCCGGTTCGAGGGAGGCCGTCGCCCGACCCGTGTTGACGTCGGGCCGGCGGACCACCACCCCGTGCCGCTTGGCGTCGGCCACCAGGCTCTGCGGGGACCAGAATCCCATGGGCTGGGCGTTGAGCAGCCCGGCGGTGAAGGCGGCCGGGTAGTGCACCTTGCACCAGGCCGTCGAGTACACCAGGTGGGCGAAGGCCACCGAGTGGCTCTCGGGGAAGCCGAAGTTGGCGAAGGCGGCCAGCGCCGCGTAGACCTGCTCGGACACCTCCTCGGACACTCCTCGGGCCGCCATGCCGGCGAACAGGCGGTCGCGGAGCTTCGCCATGCGCTCGCCCGACCGCTTGGCGCTCATGGCCTGGCGCAACTCGTCGGACTCGGCCGGGCTGAACCCGGCCACGTCGATGGCGATCTGCATCAGCTGCTCCTGGAAGAGCGGCACCCCGAGGGTGCGCTCCAGGGCCGGCTGCATCAGCGGGTGGAGGTACGAAACCGGCTCGGTCCCGTTGCGGCGCCGGATGTAGGGGTGGACGGCATTGCCCTGGATGGGGCCGGGCCGGATCAGGGCCACTTCGATGGCCAGGTCGTAGAAACAACGTGGCTGCACCCGGGGCAGCGTGTTCATCTGGGCCCGCGACTCCACCTGGAACACCCCGACCGTGTCGGCCCGGCACAGGAGGTCGTAGACCTCGTCCTCCTGCCCAAGTAGGGCCAGGTCGACCGTCACCCCGTGGGCCTCGGCCACCAGGTCGACCATGTGGTGCAGCGCGGTGAGCATGCCGAGGCCCAGGAGGTCGAACTTGACCAGGCCGGCAGCCGCGCAGTCGTCCTTGTCCCACTGCAGCACGCTGCGTCCCGGCATCCGGCCCCACTCCACCGGGCACACCTCGACCACCGGCCGGTCGCAGATGACCATGCCCCCCGAGTGGATGCCCAAATGTCGCGGAAACCCGAGCAGCTCGCCGGCGAGCTGCTGCACCATCGGCGGCAGGTCGTCGCGCTCGGCCAGGGGCTCGCCGCGCTCGGTCGCGCCCGACCAGGTGTCCGCCTCCTCGACGGAGTGGCCGAGGGCCTTGCCCACGTCGCGCAGGGCGGACCGGGACCGGTAGGTGATGACGTTGGCCACCTGGGCGGCGTGCAGCCGGCCGTAGCGCTCGTAGACGTACTGGATGACCTCCTCCCGCCGGCCCGACTCGATGTCGACGTCGATGTCGGGGGGTCCGTCGCGGGCGGGGGAGAGGAAGCGCTCGAAGAGCAGGCCGAGCGAGACGGCGTCCACGTTGGTGATGCCGAGGGCGAAGCAGACCGCCGAGGTGGCGGCCGACCCCCGGCCCTGGCAGAAGATGTCGTGGTCCCGGCAGAACTGGACGATGTCCCACACCGTGAGGAAGTAGCCGGGGAATCCGAGGGAGCCGATCACCTCGAGCTCGTGCCTGATCTGCTCGTAGGCCCCCGGCACCCGCTCGGCTCCCGGCGGCCCGTACCGCCGGGCTGCCCCCCGACGGGTCAGCTCGACCAGCCAGCTCTGCTCGGTGTGCCCCTCGGGCACGGGGAAGTCGGGCAGCCGGGGGGCCACCAGCCGGAGGTCGAACGTGCACTCGGCGGCCAGCTCCGCGGCCCGGTCGACCACGCCCGGCCACCGGGCGAACCGCCGCCGCTGCTCGGCCTCGCCCCGCAGGCAGGCGGTGGCCGACGAGGGGAGCCACCCCTCCAAGTCCTCGAGGGTGGAGCGCGCCCGCACGGCGGACAGCGTGGTGGCCAGCGGGAAGCGGGCCTGGGTGGCGTAGTGGACGTTGTTGGTGGCGACCGGGGTCACGCCCCGCTCGGCGGCCAGCACGGCCAGGGCATCGTTGCGGGGGCCACAGATCGGGGTCCCGTGGTCCCACAACTCGACGGCCAGGTTGTCCCGCCCGAACCGGTCGATCAGCCGGTCGAGGGCCCGGGCCGCGGCGGCGGGGCCCGCGTCGGTCAGCGCCGCGGCCAGGGGGCCCTTCCGGCACCCGGTCAGGATCTGCCAGTGGCCGCCGTGACGGTCGGCCAGGGCGTCGAGGGTGAGGATCGGCCGGCCCTTCTCCCCACCCTCCAGATGGGCCTCGGCGATGGCCCGACTGAGACGGGCGTAGCCATCGGGATCCCTGGCCAGCACCACCAGGTGGATGCCGTCCGGGTCGGGCATGCCGGTGCGCAGGTGAGGTCCGTCGGCGTCGGACAGGGTGAGCTCGGCTCCGAACACGGTGGGCAGGCCGACGGTGCGGGCCGCCACGGCGAACCGCACCACCCCGTAGAGGCCGTTGTGGTCGGTCAGTGCCACCGCCGACAGCCCGAGCCGGACCGCCTCCGCGGCGAGTTCCTCGGGGTGGCTGGCACCGTCGAGGAAGGAGAAGTTGGAGTGGGCGTGGAGCTCGGCGTAGGCCATGGTCGCATCGGCCTCAGCCGTAGGTGGCCTCGACCCACCAGTGGCCCCGTTCGACCAACAGCAGATGGGCGCCCCGGGCGGTGACAGCCTGGAGCCGGGCGCCCCGCCGGCGCGACCGGGACCACCAGCGCTCGTCGGAGGGCCAGGGCCCGGCCCATCCCGACAGTGGCTCCCACGGCCCGCCCTCCACCGACAGGCGGTCCGGTGCCGCGGTCAACAACCCCCGGGCCGAGACCCGGACCGGTTCGCCCCGGACGTCGGCAAGGTCGGCCCGGATCAGGTCCGGGTGGACGACGGCCGGTGCCGGCGCGGGGATCTGGCCGGGCCACGGCGCCCCGGGCATCGTGGCGGGACGCATGGCACCGGGGATCGCGCCCCTCGGCCGTTCCCCGGCGGTCCACGTCACGAAGCGGGCCCGCTCGGCCGGGCTGCGCCCGCCCTGCAGCCGGACGGTCACCACCCCATCGGCGCCGAGCAGCTCCTGGGCGGCGGCCAGGCACCGGGCGGCCCGTGCGTCGGCATCGCTCACCCCACCCCAGAACCCGGGTTCGGCCACCATCGGGGCGTCGTCGGCGGCGCCACCGGCGAGGAGCCGGGCGACCCGGGGTTGGCGCAAGTCGGCCAGCTCGCCGCTGCGGCCGCCGGCCACCCGGTGGGCGTGGGCGCCGTCGGCGCCGAACCGGCCGAGGACGTGGGGGTCGGGAAGGTCGGCGAACCCGCCCAGGGTGCGGATACCGAGCCGGTCGAGCAGTCCGGTCAGGTCGTCCTGCCCGAGCAGGGCCACCGGCAGGGGGGCGAGGAACGCCGGGGTCCCGCCGGCCGGGACGATCAGGCCCCGGCCGGCGGCCAGCACGGCGGCGAACAGCCCGTCGGCCACGCCGACCTCGGCCGGTGTGACCTGCCCGGCGGCCTCCTGCACGATCTCGGCCAGCGCGTCCTCGCCCCCGAAGTAGCGGGCGGGCCCCCGGGCGGGCAGCGAGCAGATGCCGCACCGCACCGCGGTCACCCACGGGCAGTAGGCCTCCACGGCGGCGATGACCTCGGCGAAGGTGCGCAGTACGGCCCCCCCTTCGTCCTCCTCGAGCAGATCGGGGCAGCGCACGACCAGTAGCCGGTCCACGTCAGGCCGCCGGGTCGAGCGGGTCGCCGACAGCCGCCACCGCGCCGTCGGGCCCGGGGAGCCACAGCCGGCGCTGTTCGGGGTGCGCCGCGCTGCGCCGTCCGGTGGCGGTCACCGTCATCCGCCGGCGCCGGAGGTGGCCGCGGCCGGCGTCGACCCCCTCCCACACCGCCTCGTCGACCCGCAGCTGCAGGTCGGGTGGCTCGGGCCAGCCCGCCCGCCCGGGGACGACGATGAGCACGGCACGGCGCTCGCGGGCCCGGGCCACCAGTCGGCGGGCCATGGCCGGGCGGGGGGCGAAGGGCGGGCACAGGACCACCAGGTCGACCCCCTCCAGCACGGCGGCGGTGACCTCGGCCCAGGCCGCGCCCGGCCGGGGGAGGATCGCCAGTCGCCCGAGGTCGACGCCGAGGTCGGCGGCCGCCACGGCACCCAGACCGGGGTGGCCGACCAGGGCGCACCACGACCCCGACGCCGAGGCGGCGGACACGAGGGACAGGGCGATGCTGAGGGCGCCGTCGTCGCCGGGTCGCCCGACAGTCAGGGTGGAGCCCCGGCGCAGCGCCCGGTCAGGGAGCAGCCCGGCGAGGGGCGGGGCGACCGGGAGGAGCCGGGTCCGGCTGGCCGCCACCGGTCGGGTGCGCTCGGCCAGCGTGGCGAGAGCCGCCGGGTCGAGGTCCCGGGCGAGCCGTCGATCCGGCGCAGAAACGAACATATGTTCGATAGTACCGACCGGGTGCCCCCTCGGCCAGTGGGATCTCGGCGGCTCGGCGGGGCGCCCGTCGGTGTGGTTGGCTGGGCCCATGGACTACCGCACACTCGGGACGACCGGGCTCAAGGTCAGTGAACTGTGCCTCGGGGCGATGATGTTCGGCGCCTGGGGCAACCAGGACCACGACGACTCCGTCTCGATCATCAACCGGGCCGTCGATGCCGGCATCAATTTCATCGACACCGCCGACGTGTACTCGTTCGGCGAGTCCGAGACCATCGTGGGCAAGGCCCTCCAGGGCCTCGACCGGGAGAACATCGTCCTGGCCACCAAGGTCCACAGTCCGATGTCGGGGGAACCGAACGCCCAGGGCAACTCGCGGCGGTGGATCATCGCCGAGTGTGACAACAGCCTGAGGCGACTCGGCACCGACTACATCGACCTCTATCAGATCCACCGGCCCTCGCCCGAGACCGACATCGACGACACGCTCGGCGCGCTGAGCGACCTCGTGCACGCCGGCAAGATCCGCTACGCCGGCAGCTCGACGTTCCCCGCCCACCAGGTGGTCGAGGCGCAGTGGGTGGCCGAGCGGCGGGTCCGCGAGCGCTTCCGGACCGAACAACCGCAGTACTCGATCCTGGCCCGGGGCATCGAGGCCGACCTCCTTCCCGTGTGCCAGCAGTACGGGATGGGCGTGCTCAGCTGGAGCCCGCTGGCCGGCGGATGGCTCTCGGGGGCGTTCGGCGAGGGAAAGAAGAACACGTCGCGCCGCTCGGCCATGCTGCCCGACCGCTACGACCTGTCGCTGCCCATGAACCAACAGAAGCTGGCCGCCGTCGTCGAGCTCGAGAAGGTCGCCGCCGATGCCGGGCACTCACTCCTCGAGCTGGCCCTGGCCTTCGTGTTGGCCCACCCCGCCGTCACCTGCCCGATCATCGGGCCCCGCACGATGGAGCAGCTGGAGTCCCAGCTGGCGGTGGCCGACATCACCCTGGCCGAGGACGTCCTCGACCGGATCGACGAGATCGCCCCACCGGGGCAGAACATCGGTGGGGCCGACCCCGGCTGGTCCCCACCGTCGGTTGCCGACAAGAGCCTGCGCCGGCGGTAGGACGCAACTACTACCGCATCGAACCGGTTGGCCCTCAGGGCAACGGTGCCCACGCGAAAGCGCCCGTCCCACGAACTGACGGGGATCGGGCGCTTTACTCATTTGAACTCCGAGAACGGATCGTCGGGAAATGGCTCCTAGAGGGGCTTCCTTGCCCCTTGTCGTCGCAACGCTCCCACTTCGAGCTGCTTGCCTCGCACTACCTGGGCCTTGCGGGATCACTCCCGTGCATCCCCGTGCTGCCCGCTCTCAGAACGGCTCTCCTTGCTGACATCGCATAGGCGCCTCCTCCCGAAACCCTTCCGGATCCCGTGAATTCATCTTGGACCTGCCCCCTGCCAAAGACAAGAGCCGAACGGCATAGTCGACATACTGCAACACTACGGTTGCCACCAGCGCTTCCGCGGGCCACTGGTCGGCTGGGCCGGAGGTCGGGCCCGCTGGCGACCGGGCAACCATCGTGTGAACGCCCACAGAGCGATCGGCACCACCAGCACCACCAGCAGTACGACGATGCCGATCACGACGCGGCCATGGTTCTCGAGTGCACCGGCCGATGGTACAGGTGCACCGACGGCGCGGTCACCGGCACCGACCCGACCACACGGCCACGGTCAACCCATCCGGGCCCGCGCCGTCTGGCGATCCTCGAACCCTCGGATGTCCACGATCTTGCCCCTGCGTACGGTCAGTACCTGCCACCGTTCAACCGGTGCATCGTCCCCGCCCTCGAGCCCGACCTCGAGTCCGACGAGGATGCCGTCGACGCCCACTTCGGTCTCCGTGACCTTGGCCCGGACGCCCCGGGCCCGCCCCCGCCGGTACCAGGCCAGGACCTGGTCCCGGTTTCTGCATCCCGGTTGGGGATCATCCGGCGCGCCCCAGGTCACTCCGGGGTCGAGCAGCTCCCGGTAGCCGTCGAGGTCGGCGTGCTCGAGAGCCACCCGCACCTGTGCCGCCAGCGCATCCAAGTCCGGTGGCGTCGGGCTCACTGCTTGGCCATCGCTACCGAGAGCCGGTCTTCGGGACGGATCAGGTGCGACGAGTCGTCCGACCCCTGGTCGAGCTGCACCCAGTTCACGGTTCCGCCGAAACGACTGGAGTCGGGCGTGTAGTCGTCGCTGACCGACGTTCCGTAATCCACTCCGACATCGAGTGTCTCGTCGCCGGAGAACAGCATCGGGATGCTCGCCTCCTGGCGGGACGAGCCGACCTGCACCCCGTCGACGAACAGTTTGGTGTCCCCACCCTTGGCCAGTCCGTCACCGTCGTAGGTGAACTCGACCCGGACCTGGTGGTTCCCGGGACTCAATGGTTCGGATCCCGCCGCTTTGACGCGATTGAGGCCGAGGAGGTTGTAGCAGTGGGTAGGCACGCCCTTGTTCAGGTACAGGGACCATCCGCCGAAGGCACCTCCTTGGGCGACGATAACGCCACTGGCCCCGTGGTCGGGGACCTCGATGTCGGCGGTGACCGAGTAGGACTTGTTCTTCAGGTTGAGCACCGTGTTTTCGGTGAGCCGGCCCATGCCCCCGAAGAGCAGTTGCGACGGACCGGTGACCAGGGACGGCCGTCCGGCCAGGTCCGAGTTGAAGCGTTCGACCCGTCGGTCGTCCAACGGCAGCACCTGGTGCTTGACCGCCTCGATCAGGAAGAGCCGCTGCAGTTCGGCCAACTTCTCGGGGTGGTCCGCCGCCACGTCGTGGGCCTGGGTCCAGTCGGTGGTGGTGTCGTACAGCTCCCACACGTCGTCGTCGAGAGCCGGTAGCACCGACCCGAACAGCCAGGGGGTGCTGTGGCGGGTGACCGCCGTCCAACCCTTGTGGTACATGCCGCGGTTGCACAGCATCTCGAAATACTGCGACTCCCGGCGGTCGGCGGCTGCGGCATCGTCGAACAGGTAGGACATCGAGACACCCTGGAGGGGCTGCTGCTCGAAGCCGTTCACCATCGTCGGCTCGGGAAGGTGGGCCACGTCGAGCACGGTGGTGGCCACGTCGATGACGTGGTGGAACTGGTCACGCACCTCGCCCTTGGCACTGAACCCGTTGGGCCAGTGGACGATGGTCCCGTTGCGGGTCCCTCCGAAGTGCGACGCCACCTGCTTGGTCCACTGGTACGGCGTGCACATGGCATGGGCCCAACCCACGGCGTAGTGGTTGTACGCCTCCGGGGTGCCAAACTTGTCGATGTTGGCCGCCATGAACTCGGCGGTCTCGAACGCCGCTGCGCCGTTCAGGGAGAACAGCTCGTTGAACGTGCCGTTCGGGGTGCCCTCCGCACTCGCCCCGTTGTCACCGATGATGTAATAGAGCAGGGTGTCGTCGAGGACCCCGAGCTCGTCCAGGGTGTCGATCACCCGGCCCACGGCGTGATCGGTGTGCTCCAGGAACCCGGCGTAGACCTCCATCTGACGGGCCAGGACCGGCTTCAGGATTTCGGGCACGTCGTCCCAGGCCTGGATCTCCTCGGGTCGGTCGGTGAGATCGGCATCGGCCGGTATGACTCCCAGCTCCTTCTGCCGGGCGAACACCTCGCTCCGCAGTGCATCCCACCCGGCATCGAAGCGGCCGCGGTATCTGTCCGACCACTCGGGGGCGACGTGGTGGGGGGCGTGGGTGGCACCGGGGGCGAAGTAGGCGAAGAACGGCTTGTCGGTCTGGAGCGAGCGCTGCTGGCGGAACCAGGCGATGGCCTTGTCGGTCAGGTCGTCCGTCAGGTGGTAGCCCTCAGCCGGCGTCGACGGCGGCTCCACGGGAGTCGTTCCCTCGTAGAGGGCCGGATAGTACTGGTTGGTCTCCCCGCCGATGAAGCCGTAGAAGTAGTCGAACCCGCTCCCTGTCGGCCACAGGTCGAACGGCCCGACCGGGCTGGTCTTCCACACCGGGACTTCGTGGCACTTCCCGAACTGGGCGGTCGAGTAACCGTTCTGCTTGAGGATCTCGGCCAGGGGCGCCGTCGACTTCGGTCGGATCGATGTATACCCAGGGGCGGAGGTGGCTGTCTCGGTGATGGTCCCCATGCCGACCGTGTGGTGGTTCCGTCCGGTCAGGAGCGCGGCCCGTGTCGGTGCGCACAGGGCGGTGGTGTGGAACCGGCTCAACGAGATCCCGCCGGCCGCCAGGCGCTCGGCTGTGGGCGTGTTCACCGCCCCCCCGAATGCCGATGATGCCCCGAAACCGATGTCATCGAGCAGGACGATGAGGACGTTGGGCGCCCCCGCCGGCGCTCGCGGCTCGGTGATCGGGGGAAACGAGGTGTCCGGGTCCTTGGCGTCGTACGTGGTGATACCCACGTACTGAGGGTCGTGGATGGGCAGGATGAAGCGGTTCACTTCGGTGCTGGGGTCCATGTCTCTCCTCGTTGCCGCTTGTCGTCCGACGGTAGCCGCCGGATCGCACCGACGATGCAGCGACCTGCATGGTGCGAGGCAAGGTCCGAAGGTGCGAATCCCGGGGGACGAATAGCAGTGGGGGTAACCCGAATTTTGGCGCCGTGGAACGGCAATTTCTCGGGAGACAGGTAGAACGGCAACCTGTATTGTGAAGCGAAACAATCGTGAGGAAGGCCTGCCAATGGGACCAGTGGAATATATCGTCGTCAGCTTTCCGGGCAACAAGTTCACCGGGCGGATCGCCCCCGAGCTGGTGGCGCTCGTCGAGTCGGGGACCGTGCGAGTCCTCGACCTCATCTTCATCGGCAAGGATGCCGAAGGGGATGTACTCGCCTTCGAAATCGACGAACTCGGCGACGTCGAGGGCTTCGACCAACTTCAGGGTGAGGTGGGTGGCCTGATCGGACCGGAGGACATCGAGTTCGTGGCGGCGGCGCTGGAGCCCGACTCGTCCGCCGCCCTGCTCATCTGGGAGGACGTGTGGGCGGCTCCGTTCGCATCGGCCGTGCTGGAGTCCGGCGGCGTGCTGCTGCAAGGCGCCCGCATTCCCCACGAGGTGATCACATCCGCACTCGACGCGCTGCCATCGGCCGTCTGAATCACAAGAACTGATCAACAGAGACCAAGGAGTACCCACATCATGATGAGACGTCGACCCATTGCCCGAGCAGCGGTCCGCACGACAGCAGTGGTCGGGACTGCCGCTGTCGTCGGGGGCCACATGGCCAACAAGCAGGCTCAGGCCCAGGCCGCCCAGGCCGCCCAGGCCGCGCCGGCGGAGGCGCCGGCCCCGCCGCCGCCCCCGGCAGCTGCGGCACCGGACCCGATCGAACAACTGACCAAGCTGGCGGCCCTCAAGGACTCGGGAGCCCTGACCGAGGCCGAGTTCGAAGCGCAGAAGGCGAAGATCCTGGGTTGAGAGGTCGTCGATGGTCCCGGGCTTGCGCCGCGGACCTCAGGTGACCCTCATTCGAGTTCGGCCGGTAGCAAGGAGAGCATCACGGCGTCGAGCCGGTTGCCTTCATGCTCCCAATAGGAGCGAAGAAGGCCCTCGCGCCTGAAGCCGGTTCGTTCGGCCAGTCGCAGTGCGGGCTCGTTCTCCGGTGCGACAAGTACCTGAAGCCGACCGATGTCGAGCGTGGTCGCGCTCCAGTTGACGAACATGGCGAATGCTTCCGTGGCGATCCCGCGGCCACGGGCACGGGGCGCTACCCCGCATCCGAACTCGCCGACCCGATGTTCACACATCACGACCATGACCTCGCCGAGGTAGGAATCACTGGTTGGATCGGCCATCACCATGTGGAGCAGCTCGCCG
>Ga0302314_10013874_pt1 | contig 13818 bp, 7 predicted proteins | sample III_Palsa_N2_3_FD_200533 | JGI IMG/M metagenome (GOLD analysis project Ga0302314, IMG submission 200533) | Peat permafrost microbial communities from Stordalen Mire near Abisko, Sweden - III_Palsa_N2_3 | ecosystem: Environmental > Terrestrial > Soil > Palsa > Peat permafrost | place: Sweden... | reverse complement strand
AGCGTCCTGTCTAAAGAGTTCACGCGAAACTCGCCGAATTGATAAATCACCTGTGTTTTCAAGGCATTAGGCCCATTCACGGTTTGTCAGCCTTTGTCACCACATGTCACTGGCGTTTCCGCGCCCAGGTGCTCACAATCTGCGAGCGAGTGAAGTTCAAGGAGCCTGGTGCATCGACTCTACCAATGGCTACAGGAACGGGCAACGTTCTTCCGCACCAGGCCGCGCCCCAGCGAGCCCCGCCGGATGATACGGACGCAGGTCACGGTCGAGGAGCAACAGCGGACCGTACTGGTCAACCTGTCCTCTGTATCCGGTGTGTGCCTATGCCCTCTCTGCGGACATCCTGTGTCCACCTTGCCGGCTGACGTTGCAGGGTCCGTCACGCTGGAACACTCGCAGGTCCACGCCCGCTGTCCCGGGCCGGAAGACGTAGTGGCAGAGCAGGACCCACGGCTGGGCAGGCCGCGGGATACCAGGAGGCTTCGGTGATGGTTTTCGAGCGCGTTTTGTCTTGTGTCCAGGGCGGTTCCAAGGGTTCAAAAGGGGTTTCGGCGCTGGCGATCTCCGCGCTGCTGGCGGTGGCTGCAGGTCTGCCGGTCGCCTCCGCGCAGCAGCAGCAGCCGAAGAACGCCGTTCCTGCAGGGTTGACTAACGCCCAAAGACAACAGGCAGCCAAGCTGTACTCGGGTTTGCCGCTGCTCTTTGAGAGGAACCAGGGACAGTCAGCGCCGGAGGTGGACTTCCTTTCGCGGACACCCGCGTACACGCTCTTTCTGACCAGAGACGAAGCCGTCATCCAGAACAGCGGCGGGAAAAAGAGCACATTGCGCATGCAGTGGCTGGGCAGCAACGCAAAGCCTGCCGCTACCCCCGAGCAGGCGACCACAGGCAAGAGCAATTACTTCATAGGCAACGATCCATCGAAGTGGCAGACAGGCGTCGCCAACTATCAGCGGGTGCGGTACAGCAGCGTCTATCCAGGCGTCGACCTGCTCTACTACGGCAACAACCAAAAAATCGAGTATGACCTGGATGTCGCGCCGGGCGCCGATCCCGCCGCCATACGTTTGCACTTCACCGGCGCCACCAAGCTTCAGATCGAGAAGCAAACAGGCGATCTACTCGTCACGGACCAGGACGGCGAAGTCCGCTTTCAGCGGCCTGACGTGTACCAGGGCGCAGGGACAGAACGGCAGACCATTGCGGGAGCCTATGTTCTCAGCGCGGAGAATACGGTTTCCTTCAAGCTGGGAGCCTACGACCACAACAAAGAGCTGGTCATCGACCCGTCCGTTGTGTATTCGACGGTGATCGGCGGCAGCGACTCCGCGTATGGCGGAGCCAATATCCTTACCGGATTGGCCGTGGATGGGCAAGGGTTCGTCTATCTGCAGGGCTATACGGCTGCGACCAACTTTCCTACGACTTCAGCGGCCTATCAGCCGACCTGCAATTCGGCAATCGCCAACCAATGCAGCAACTTTTTCGTGGCGAAGTTCGATACGACTCAGTCAGGTGCGGCGGCATCTTTGGTGTACTCGACCTTGCTTGGCGGCACGGAGACGAAGGTCAGCGAAGGAGATCCGAGTGCCTACTACCAGCCGAACGATTTACCCGACCACATCGAATGCATACAGCGTGAGTTGCGTTGCGGTCTCTACAGACACCTGCATAGGCGCCGGGTTTTTCACCGAGCTGGACCCCACCGGAAGCAAGCTGCTGTACTCGACCTACCTGCCGCTGGCGAGAGCGGCGGATGGGTATGTAACGCCGGCGATGACGGCAGTGAACAGCTCCAAGGTGGCATTTCTCTCCGGCTACGCCGGCGCCGGGCTGCCAACGACGGATGGTTCCAGCTGCCCGACGTGCTACAACTCGCCCTTCGTGATGGCGCTGGATACCACCAAGAGCGGGAGCGCATCGTTGGTGTATGCCGATTATCTGGCGATGACTGCCACAACGATCGCGGCTGACGACAACGGGAACGCGTACCTGGGCGGATTGCTGAACAACCCCGCCAACAATAGCTATTTCCCCGGCATCCAGACGCTGACGCCGCCCACCGGGTTCCAGACCACCACCACCAACGTTGCGTCGATTGGCCCCTACCTGGTGAAGCTGAACGCGGCGGGCATGGCCACCTATGAGACCTATGTCGGCCAGGGTACGGGAGCCGGCTATGGGCTTGGAATCCTCGGAGTCAGCGCGGATGCCAACGGCGTAGCCTACGTTGGCGGCCAGGTCGACGGCCCCGTGACGCAGAAGAACGGTCTGGACGCGACCAGCACCTATAGCGGCTTTGGTGCATTTGTGGCCAAAATCGATACCACCAAGACCGGTGCGGCGTCGCTGTTGTACTCCACCTACATCACCAACAGCGTCGAACTTACCAACACAATCTATTCGGTAGCCGACAATGGAGCGGGACAGGTCTCGTTTGTGGGTGAGGCTACATCCTCAACTGGCTTTACGGCGGTCAACGGGCTCACCCAGCCGGCAGCAACGAATCCTCAGGGCAGTTTTGTGGGCACCCTGGACACCACCAAGACCGGCGACAGCGCGCTCACCTTTCTCTCGCTTATAGATGGTGTGGAGATTCCGTATTTCACTGCCTATGATCCGTGCGGCAGCCTGGTCGTTGGGGGATTCTCCACCATTGGGGACGTGCAGGATCCTTTCATCTCGCTTCCAAATTCGTATGCGACCAGCGTGGGCACCCAAACGAATACACCGTTCTTTTACAAGATTGCGTTCGCGGCCAACGCCTCGCCGTGCATCAGCCTCAGCGTGCCCACAACCCTGCCCTTCGGCGACCAGGGCGTAAATACGACCAGCAGCCCGCAGACAATCACGATCAAGAACACGGGGCCGATGCCGCTCGCGTTCAGCGGCGTAGCGGCTAGCGGGCCGTTTGCGGAGACCACCACCTGCTCGACGACGACCTCCCTGGCGGCCGGGGATAGCTGCACCATCTCGGTGACCTTCACACCGACAGCGACAGGCGCAGCGAATGGAACCCTGACGATCAACGATACCGACCCCAGCAGCCCGCAGACGGTGGCACTTACAGGCAATGGCACGGCGGCAGCCGCACCGGCGGTAACGTTTGACCCAACGTCGCTTTCGTTCGCGCAGCAGATCGCCGGAACGACAAGCGCTGCGAAGACCGTAAAGCTCACCAACAGCGGCAATGCGGACCTGACCATCACCGACATCACGCTTACGGGCGCCAATACCGCGGACTTCACCCTGGACAGCAGCGCCTGCGTATCTCCGTTGGCCGCGAGCGCAAGCTGCAATCTTCTGGTGGCCTTTGCCCCAACCGCTTCAGGGAGCTTTGCGGCGAGCATCAGCGTCACCGATAACGCCGCAATGAGCCCCCAGACCGTGGGCTTAACCGGCACGGCCGCGAGCGCCACAGAGACGGGCAACCTGTGGTTCAACCCCGCGCCAGTGGCGATTGCCGCAGCCTCCGCGCAGACGCTGACCGCAACATTCACCCTCACCGGCTTCAGCAGCGCCATCACGCCCACCGCGACGATGCACTACGGCCTCGCCTACAAGGTGGGCAAGGTCACCTGCACAGGATCTGCGGGCAATCAGACCTGCTCGGTGCCGGTGACGTTTATTCCGAACTACCCGGGCGGCCGCAAGGATGCGCTGTTCCTGATGAACGGCACCACCCGCCTGGCCACCGAGCTGGCCTATGGCGTCGGCCAGAGCGCGTTCGCGATGATCCAGCCCGGGGTAGTCACCACGCCAATCTTGAATGCTTCCAACTATTTATACGGTTCCACCGTGGACGAGAACGGGACCGCCTACGTCGTTGAGCAGGGAGGCAATACGATCGTCGCGGTGACCTCAGCAGGAGTTGTCTCGACCGTGCCGGTCACCGGTTTGAGCTCTCCGCGCGGCGTAGGTATCGACGGTGCTGGAGTGCTCTATATCGCCGATCAGAAGCCCTTCTCATCGATTACCACCTATGACACTGTGCGGGGGGTGCAGGGAGGCATCCCTTACCCCAGTGGAGTGGCCTACATTCAGAACATCACAACAGGCAACATGGGCAACCTCTACGAGACGGACAGCACAAATGTGTATACCCTGGCGCCGAATGGAACCACAACTTCGACGCCCATCACTCCCCAGAATATTCAAGCGAGCCAACTGGTCGTGGACGACCAAGAAGATGTCTTCATCGGCGGCTATGACATCAACGAGATTCCCTTCGGAGGCACACAGCTCCAGATCAATACCATCGGCGCAGGAGACGGCATTGGGGTCGATGCGGCAGAGACGGTCTATGCCTCCAGATATAGTGCTTTCGGCAGTGCCAGCGTTGCCGAACTACCGGCAACCGGTTACGGCACCGCGGAGGCTGAGCTCGATCCATCGGCCAACCCATTGGGGCATTCCGTGGCGCCGGACGGCACGGTATACGTTGGGAACTACAACAACCTGGACAAGGTGGACCGTACGCAGGGAACGATCAACTTCGGGGAACAGACCGCCGGCACAGCGGCGACGCCGACGGCGGTGCAGATCTATAACGGCGGCAATGAAAAGCTGTCGCTTTCCAACATCTCCATCTCCGGAGAAGCCTTCACGATCGCGACCTCCTCCAGCGACAACTGCGATACCACCACGGGAATCGCGATGGGAGCGCTCTGCAACCTGACCGTCGGCTTTTTGCCCACGCACGCGGGCGTGTACTCCGGCACGGTGACCATCACCAGCAACTCGCTGAATAATGCCACCACCACGCAGACCGTGGCGCTGTCGGGATTTGTGTACGGCGTCTATGTGACGGAGACGCCCACTCCGCTGGCATTTGGCTCGATCGTGGACGGCAACACCAGCGCGCCGCTCACTGTGACGTTTACGAACAATGGCGATCTCTATGCGGCAGGCATCGCAGGCTTTAGCTCGACCGACCCAGCATTCGTTGTCACTCCCAGTGCGGCCGGCTGCTTCAGCGTGGGTGTGGGTGCGAGCTGCACAGCAACCGTGACCTTCGCGCCGACGGAGGCGCAGGCCTACTCCGCCACCATTAGCTTCAGCGCCAGCAGCAGCGGCGGCGGACCAAACCAGAACGGCAGCTTCACCGCTACCGGAACTGGAACGGCAGCAGCGGCTCCGGTGGCTTCGCTCTCACCAACGACGCTGAGTTTCCCCAACACAACAACGGGCTCGACCGCGACCGCCATGTCGACGACGCTGTCCAACACGGGCAACGCGACGTTGAACATCAGCGGCATCACGCTGAGCGACACAACCGACTTCGCCAAGACGACAACCTGCGGCAGCACGCTGGCCGCGGGCAAGACCTGCACGATCTCAGTGACGTTCACACCCGCGGCCGCACAAACCTACAACGCGACATTGTCCGTGGCGGACGATGCCAGCGGCTCGCCACAGACGGTGTCGCTGACCGGCGCCGGGACTGGTGGCGTGACGGTATCCCCCACCTCGTTGAACATGGGCAGTGAAACGGAGTACACGGAGAACTACACACCGCAATACATCACGATTACCAACAACACCTCAGCAATGGTCACCTTCAGCAACTTCGCTTCGAGCGATCCGGCTGAGTTCGACAGCCAGGACTATAGCTGCCCGGGTGAAGGGGAGGTCGAGCCAGGAACGTCCTGCCAGATCTCGGTAAGATTCTCGCCCCTGCATGTCGGTGTTATCAACGCCACCATCACCATGCCCTATACCGGATCTGGTGGCGGCACGCTGGTGGTCAGCCTGAGTGGTACTGGAACCGTCGGCACACCGGCGGTCGACCTCTATCCTCTGCCCATCAACTTCGGCCAGCTGCCGGTGGCGACCGCAGCGACCCCCATTACCCTGCAGGTTGAAGCAACCGGCACCGCTCCGCTTACGGGCATCGGCTTCTCGATCACGGGAGCCAACGCGAGCGATTACACCGAAACCGATACCTGCTCCGGTGTCACGATCGATCCATACCCAGGAACCGGGTCCTGCAACGTCACCGTCAACTTCACGCCTACCGGAGGCGGACCGCGCATTGCGGCGCTGAACGTAACGAGCAACAGCGGCGCAGCGACATTCTCAACGCCTCTGCAAGGCGCGGGCGTCGCGCAGCCGGCGCAGGTGCAGTTCACGCCGACACAGCTAAATCTCATCGCAGGAGCCGGTGGCCCTTGCGCCGACGCAACCGCCGGGGGCAACGCTTCCGCCGCTACGCTCTGCAACATCACAGGCACGGCACAGGACTACCTCGGCAACACCTACCTCGTCGACAACACCTACAACGTCGTCTACAAGGTCGACACCACCGGAGCGATCTCCGTCTTCGCCGGAACGCCTTCGCAGACCGGCGGTTATGACGGCGACGACGGCCCCGCCACCAGCGCAACGCTCTCCGGCCCAACAGCCGTGGCAACGGATGCGTTCGGCGATGTCTTCATCTCGGACTCGGCGAACGGGGCAATTCGTGAGGTAGATACGACCGGCATGATCACCAGCTTCCTAAATGGAACCTGCAACGATGGCGGAAGAGGAACGCCGATGAACCGGAGTGCCGCGGCCAAGCCAGGGAAGGCTCATCCGCACTATGCCGTTCAGCTTTGCCAAACGGTACAGCCCGAAGGGCTCGTAGTGGATTCTTTCGGCAACCTCTTCTTCGCGGACACACTGAATAATGTGATCGACGAAGTTGGAATTCTTTCGGGAAGTGTCAGTGCCGTCGCAGGAGATGCCGACGGCCTGGCGGGCCCCGCCGGCTATAACGGGGACGGCATCAAGGCCACTACGGCGGAGTTGAATGGACCCCAGGATGTAGCTGTCGATCCTGCCGGCAATCTCTACATCGCCGACACGCTCAACTACCGCGTCCGCATGGTGACCGCAGCCACCGGCCTCATCAGCACCATCGCCGGCAATGGAACGCAGGGCGACACCGGCGACGGCGCCGCGGCCACCAGCGCTGAGATCAACGCCTACGGCGTCAGCGCTGACCTCGCCGGCGACCTATTCATCACCCCCGGCACAGGCGGCATCGTGCGCAAGGTCGATGCGACGGGCAATATCAATGTCTTCGCCGGCAACGGCACAGGAGCCATCGGTGGCCCGGCATCCACCGGCGCTGTGGCGAACGCCTACTTCGCGCGGGTTGATAACGCGGGCGACCTGCTGATCCCAGCCGGTCTCCAGGAACTCGAAGCCGGGCCCGACGGCCTATTGCAGTTCGGCTCCGAGCCCATCGGCAGCACATCCGCCGCACTCACAGCAACGGTCGAAAACACCGGCGACAGCAACCTCAGCATCACGTCCACCGGAACCAGCATCACCGGCGCCGATGCAGCCGACTTCGCCGTCACGTCAAGCACCTGCGGCACCAGCCTTGCTCCCGGCAAGACCTGCGCGCTAAGCGTGACATTCAAACCCTCGGCCACGGGCGCGCGGACAGCATCGGTCTCCGTAGGCTCCAATGCCGCCGGAAGCCCGGCAACAGTGCTCCTGCAAGGCAACGGCTCGACTGCATCAGCCCCCGCAGCTTCGCTCTCACCCGCCACACTGAGCTTTCCCAGCACGGCAGTCGGCTCAACCGCGACGGCCATGTCGACAACGCTCTCCAACACCGGCAACGCGACGCTGAACATCTCCGGCATCACCCTCACCGGTGCCAACACCGCGGACTTTGCCATCACCACCTCTGCCACAGCTTGCGGCACGACACTCGCCGCCGGATCAACCTGCACCATCTCCGTTACCTTCACCCCGGCGGCAGCAGCAAGCTACACCGCCTCCATCTCGGTCGCAGACGACGCCACCGGCAGCCCACAAACCGCAACCCTCAGCGGCACGGGAACGGCAGCGCCTGTACCGGTCGCGAGCCTCTCCCCAACCACGCTCACCTTCCCCGCCACGACGGCCGGGTCAACCGCCACAGCGATGTCCACCACGCTCTCCAACACCGGCAACGCAGTGCTGAACATCACCGGCATCACGCTCACCGGTGCCAACGCGGCCGACTTCGCCATCACTACCTCGGACACAGCCTGCGGCACATCGCTGGCTGCCGGCTCGACCTGCACGATCTCGGCCACCTTCACCCCAGCGACTGCGGGCAGTTTCACAGCGTCGATCTCGGTAGCAGACAACGCCGCCAACTCACCCCAGACCGCAACCCTCAACGGCACCGGTAACGCGCCTCCCGCAACCGACTTCACCCTGACAGTAACGCCGCCCGAGAAGACGGTTGCACCAGGCGCCGTCGCCCAGTTCACCGTCAATACAACCGGTATCGGTGGTGATTTCGACAGCGCGATCCAGCTCACGGCAACCGGTCTGCCCAGTGGCTTCACAGCCACCTTCGCTCCGTCATCCGTCACCCCTGGAGCCAACGGGGCCAGCAGCGTGCTCTCCATCCAGACCACGTCGCCCTTCGCTCTGGCGCAGCCGCATCCGCTGCATCGGGGTCCATGGCTCCCAGCCTCGCTGGCGGCCCTGTTAGTCGTCCCACTGCTGGGCCTGCGTAAGCGCTTCAGTAAGCTCAGCGGCATCGCTCGCACCCTGAGCTGTCTGCTGCTGCTTGCCGGCTCGCTTGCTCCAGTGCTTATGCTCACCGGCTGCGGCGGCGGCTACTACAGCGTTCAGACCCAGACCTACGCCGTCACCGTGACCGGCACCAGCGGTTCAATCCAACATTCCACCACCGTCACCCTGACGGTCCAGCAGTAGGAGATGACCATGCGATTCAAAGGCCTCAACAAAACCATCGCCGCAATGCTGGACAGCTTGATCGCTGCGCTAATCCTGCTCGGCCTCACGGCCGCAGCCGGAGCACAGGCCAAACCAGCCACGCAGTTCGGCCTCGACCCCGGCCAGATTGCCGCCATGGAAATAGGCGTCGACTATGCCTACTTCCACGCCAACGCGCCGCCCAAACAGTGCGGCTGCTTCTCCATGGAAGGCGTCGGCGGAGGCTTCGCCGTCAACGGCACCCATGGCCTCAGCCTGGTGGTCGACATCGCCACCGCCAACGCGACCCACATCGACAGCACGCCGCAGAATATTCGCATCGTCAACTTCCTTGGCGGCCCGCGCTACAGCTACCGCACCCACAGCCGCTTTACACCCTACGTGCAGGCGCTCTTCGGAGGCTCGCTCGAGCTCTCCAACTATGCCGTTGTGCAGAACAAGGCGGGCTTCGCTGTGAGCGGCGGCGGCGGTGTCAATCGCACCCTCGGCAAATACATAGGTTGGAAGATCGTTGAGGCCGACTACATCCACTCGCAGATCTATAACGGCCTCAACAACCGCCAGAACGACCTCCGCCTCACCACCGGCGTCTACTTCCGCCTCGGGCCGCGAGAGTAGCGCTCGCCAACGCCCTTACTGCACCTTGCCGTCGCTGATGTCATACACCACGATCCCCAGATCGTTCAGCTTGGCAATCGCCGCTTCCATATTGCGCCGCACAGCCGGCTCGGCAGCAGCCGGCGTCTTGTGCGCTTCTTCGATAGCCACCACCCGGCCATAAGGCCAGGCATCCTGCGGCACCGAGCTGATCGCATCGCCCAGCTTGTCCATGCCGATATCCAGCACCTGCCGTCGCGCGCCGATCGGCCGCAGCATCCCGCCCACGCCCAGCGACGACGGGTTCGCGTCCGCCACCGTCACATGCAGCTCCAGCATCCCAGGCTGCACGGTCAGGTACGGGTTCTCCCAGCTCTCAAAGCTGTGGATCGCCATGTAGCGGCTCTTGGTCGGCAGCGAGATCATCTGCAGCTGCTCGCGCTGGCTCTCCAACGCGGCCTCCAGCTGCGCGCGCTGGTCCGCATGGGCCTCAATGGCCACCGCAGCCGGATGTCCATGACATCCACTCAGGGGGCCAATCGCGAGAGCGGACAGGAGCAGCACAGGAAGTCTGGATCGAAGGTTTGACACCGCATCAGCATATCAAGCGTCCCATAAGGGTACGGTGGAGATCGTTGCAGAAAGAGTGGATTTCGCCCGGCGCCGCAGGAACAGCTATGCTGTGAGCATGAAGTCCCTGTGTGCGCTGTTCTACTGTTTCACTGTATTTCTTCCCCTTTCGGCGGTGGCGCAACAGGCGGCAGGGGTCGAGCAGTCCCCATCGCAGGTTGCGGCGCTCCCCGGAATGGTGAGCGGAACCGTAACGGATAACGATGACGCCACGGTCGAGGGCGCCACCGTTACGATCACTGACGCCACAAAGAAGCAGCGCAGCGTCCTAACCACCGGCGACGGTCATTTTCGCTTCACCAACGTCACCGCCGGGACCCTCATCATCGAGGTCACCGCCAACGGTCTTGCTCCCGCCTCACATCAGGACGTCCTGCTGCCCGAGCAAAGGCTCGAACTGGCCCCTATCGTCTTACGCGTAGCCACGGCCACCACCGACGTGCAGGTCACCCTCACCCAGCAGGAGATCGCCGAAGAGGACATCCACGTGGAGGAAAAGCAGCGCCTCATCGGCTTCGTTCCCAACTTCTACGTGGTCTACGACTGGCACGCTCCACCGCTGACCGCGAAGCAGAAGTTCAAGCTCGCGGACCGCGCCCTCATCGACCCGGCAAACTTCATCATCATCGGCGGCATCGCCGGTATCGAGCAGGCGACCAACAGCTTCAGCGGCTATGGCCAGGGCGCGTCCGGCTATGCCAAGCGTTACGCCGCAGGCTTTGGCGACTTCAGCGTGGGCACCATACTCGGCGGAGCTGTGCTTCCCATTGTGTTCCATCAGGACCCGCGTTACTTCTACAAGGGCACCGGAACGGTCCGCGCCAGGACCCTCTACGCTCTTTCTACGAGCGTGATCTCCCGCGGCGACAATGGCCGCTGGCAACCTGCCTACGCCTCCGTTGTCGGCGACTTTGCCTCAGGTGCCATCTCGAACCTCTACTATCCCGCCTCTAACCGCATCGGCGGCACGTTGACCGTCGAGAACGGCCTGCTCGGCATCGCCTTCAACGGCATCGGCAACGTGATCCAAGAGTTCTTCCTGCGCAAACTCACCCCAGGCAGCAACAAGCCCGCAGCAACCACTCCCTGAGCAGCACGAGCCGTACCTCCTTACAGCTGCCGATAAGCGGAAACTTTTATTGCCCAAACCACATCCATACGGATACCCTTTGCAGGGCAGGAGTTCGCACCTGCCTCTAACGAAACAATCCAGGTACCCAATTCAAGAGTGTGGAGAGTTATGGCTCGTCCGGTAACAGTGACGTATCAGGTATGGCCCACAGCGGCCGACATGGCCTTAGCCTCGGCGCGCTTATTCGCAGCGTCTGTAGAGAAGGCCGTCGCAACCCGCGGCGTTGCGCGTGTCGCCATCTCCGGCGGCTCGACGCCCAAGGCCACCTTCAAGCTTCTCGCCGATCCCTCCGGCCCGTTCCTCAACACCATCCCCTGGGACAAGCTCCAGATCTTCTGGGTCGACGAGCGCTGCGTCGGCCCCGACGATCCCGAATCTAATTACGGCGTCGCGAAGGAACTGCTGCTCTCGAAGGTTCCCATCCCCGAAGCCAACGTCTTCCGCATGGAGGGCGAGCTCGACCCCGAGCAGGCAGCAGCCCGCTACGAGAGCACGCTGCGCAACGTCATGAAGCTCGAAGGCGCCGAGACCCCGGCCTTCGATCTCGTCACGCTGGGCATGGGCCCCGACGGCCACACCGCCTCGCTCTTCCCCAACACCGCCGGCCTCGACGAGATCGGCCGCCTGGTCATTGCCAACCACGTTCCGCAAAAGGACACCTGGCGCATCTCGCTCACCTGGCCAGTCATCAACCACGCTGCCGAGGTGGTGTTCGAGGTCGAAGGCGACGCCAAGGCGAGCATCCTCGCCGAGGTCCTCACCGGCCCTCGCGACATCGAGCGCCTGCCCTCGCAACTGATACGGCCTTCGAGTGGTAAGCTTCTCTTCTTGCTCGATGAAGCAGCCGCAACCGGGCTGCCGCCGGCGACGGAAGTCTCCGCAGGCGCGGGCCATCGCGTGGGCACACTGGAGATTTAGGACCAATGATTCTTGCAGGAGATGTAGGTGGGACCAAGGTCCACCTGGCGCTGTACAACTTCGCCGCCGGGCGGCTCGCCGCGGTGCGCGATCACAAGTTTCCAGCCCACGAATTCGCCACGTTAGACGACGTCGTGAAGGCCTTCCTGGCCCAGAACACCGGCCCGAAGGAAAACATCGTTGCCGCCTGCTTCGGCTGCCCCGGCCCCGTCCGCGACGGCCGTCTGAAGCTCACCAACCTTCCCTGGACGCTCGACTCCCGCGATCTCCAGCGCTCGCTCGGGATCGAACACATCTTCCTGATCAACGACCTCGAAGCCAACGGCTACGGCATCCCCGAGCTCGCGTCCGAGGCCGTCTTTACGCTGCATGAGGGCGATGCCAAGTCCGTAGGCCATCGCGGCCTCATCTCCGCCGGAACCGGCCTGGGCGAGTGCATGCTCATCTGGGACCCCAAGACCCAGAAACATCTCCCCATCCCATCCGAGGGCGGCCACTGCGACTTCGCCCCGCGCAACGACCGCGAGATAGCGCTCCTGAACTACCTGCGCCGCACCCTCAACGGCCGCGTCAGCTTTGAGCGCGTCGTCTCCGGCCTGGGCATCAAGAACGTCTACGCCTTCCTGCGCGACGACCAGAAGATGGACGAGCCCTCCTGGCTCCACGACCGCATGGCCGCCGAAGACCCCAACGCCGTCATCGGCCAGTGCGCCGAGGACGGCAGCAGCGAAATTTGCTTCGAAACCCTGCGCATCTTCACCTCAGCCTTCGGTGCCGAGGCCGGCAACGTCGCCCTGAAGGTCCTTGCCATGGGCGGCATCTATCTCGGCGGCGGCATCGCCCCAAAGATCCTCAAAACCATGGAGTCAGGCGAATTCACCCAGGCATTCCTCGACAAAGGCCGCCTTTCGCCCTTGCTCGAGGCCCTCCCCGTCCGCATCATCCTCGACGACACCTGCGCCCTCCTCGGAGCCGCAGCCTACGCTGAGGCTCGGGCGGCCGAACTCTCCGGGCGCTCGGAGCGGGCCGCGTCCTGACCGCTTTTGGGACGAAATTTATTCGACAATCTGTCGAATACAACCTTGAGCTGTTTCTTTGCATTATGTTAGTGTAAGTACACCAAATTGAAGCGAGGTACCCCGTGTCGCCTAAGACCGCAAACGCTATAAAGCAGGCTCTGTCTCTACTGGTAGTACTGGTGGCCTTCGCAGTCGTCTCTCCCGCATTTGCTCAGGGCGGTGGCGTTGATACCTGCAAGAACTCCCCTGAGAACCCGACCGCAATCCTCGCACTGGTCGGATCTGCCGGTGGTGCTCTGGTGGCCGTTCGCAGCCGTCTTCGCCGCAAATAAGCTTCAGGCCGGCTGGTACTAAATGATCGTGCAGCAGCCTTCGCCTGCGTCACTCGGGCCCGAACACTTCGCACCTGAGCGATCCGGCGCAGGTCTGCATCCACTTCACGCGGCCTTGCTCTCCGCGCTCTTGAGCACGGCCGGCGTCTTCGCCATCCTCTCCACGGGCCTTGCCCTCTGGGCGCTCTGGACCACAGATCCTCTCAAGTCCATCGGCGGCTTCATCCCCGTCCTCAGCCTCTTTTTCATCCTGCGCGTCTGGCGCTCCCTTGGCTGGGAGATGCGTGGCACCTGGTGGGGTCTTCTAATCCTTGCCGCCACCATAGCCTCCGTTCATCTGCGCGACCATGCCGTCCTCGAGCTCGTCCTCGGTTCCTCCTGGTCCATCTTTCTTCCTCCGCATTCCCTGGTTTGTTTCGCCTACACGGCCGGTGCAGTCCTTCTCTTCGGAGGC
>Ga0302314_10013869_pt1 | contig 13820 bp, 12 predicted proteins | sample III_Palsa_N2_3_FD_200533 | JGI IMG/M metagenome (GOLD analysis project Ga0302314, IMG submission 200533) | Peat permafrost microbial communities from Stordalen Mire near Abisko, Sweden - III_Palsa_N2_3 | ecosystem: Environmental > Terrestrial > Soil > Palsa > Peat permafrost | place: Sweden... | reverse complement strand
CTTCCTCGCGGGCCCGGACGACACCGGCTTTCAGATCGCGCAGCTCTTCGTCGGTCCTGGCCTCCAGGGCCAGGGTCAGGCGGATGGCGCGGGAGAGCGGCGCGAAGGCGGCGGCCGGGTCCTTTCCGGAGGCGGCCTCGTCAGCTTCGGCGCGGGGTTTCAGCGCCCTGGCCAGCTCCATGCCGATCTCGGTCAGCTCCTTGAGCAGACGTAGCCGGCGCTCGGCCTCCGCGATCAACGGATCGGGCGCCTCTTCGGCCGTTGCAGACTCGTTGGGAGCGGGTTTCGACATGAGTGGAATAATTGCATAATGCAATCTATGTGTCAAGCCACGAGCCGACATGCCACTTATAGAGATTACGTTCTCACCCAATTACGTCGTCAATTCGCAATGTCACGGGATCGACGCGAGCCATTGTTTCGAGGTCGGCCGAGCCGGCGGCGCTTGTCGCCGTCCGCCCGGATTGGCAGATGCCGCGACGTTGTATGCGACCCGCGGCCGAAAGCGCCGCACGGCGTGGCGGCGAGGGCGGACTGGTTGGTCGCGCATGCGCCACGCAGACATTGACGCTCGGCCGGAAATCCGACCTTCGCGCCGCGGGCCCAGGGCCAACGAACAACCCGAGGCGGCCGGGCTTGCGACTCATGCCAATTGTCAGAGTCTGATCGCTCCGCCTGCCTTGAAGCCGGAACGGCAAAAGCCACATTCACTGCAGTTTCGGCATGAGATATGGTTATACGCGGAGGCCCCAATGGCAAAAAATACGCGGCATGTCGTCCCGAGCACGTCAGGTGGCTGGAGCGTTCGAAGGCAGGGAGCGAGCAGAGCCTCCAAAAATTTTACGCGGCAAGACGACGCCGTGGAGTATGGAAAGGAGTTGGCTCGCAAGGATAGCGGCGACGTTTTCGTTCACGGTAAGAATGGAATGATTCGCGATCACACTTCGTACAAGAAGTGATTTCGAATTGCCGTTCGAAACAAACGTTTTCGTTAACTGCCCTTTTGACAACGAACACCGCGACTTGCTTCGGCCTCAGTTGTTCTGCATCCTCGCCGTTGGTTTTGAGCCACGCATTGCCTTGGAGCGCGCCGACGGTGCAGAGGTTAGAGTTGATAAGATCGCCGACCTCATCAGTGAAAGCAAATTCGGCATTCACGACCTCTCTCGGTTGAGAGCGAAAAAGGCAAAAGAATACTTTAGGCTGAACATGCCATTCGAGCTTGGCCTAGACTACGCTTGCCGACTGTACGGCGGCAGAGAATTCTCGGACAAGAGAATTCTTATTCTTGAAGATAAAGCCCACGAGCTCAAGAAAACGCTTTCTGATATATCAGGTTCAGATGTGGAAGCTCACAATAATGAGCCTGTCAGGATTTGCAAAATTGTTCGTGATTGGCTCTCTCAGTCGTTGGCCGCGCCACCTCCGCCACCATCTGATTTATGGGCCCGCTTCAACGAATTCACCGCCGAGAACTACCTTAGGCTAAAGGACAAACACTATTCCGATGAAGATATTGAAGAACAACCTATACGAGAATTGATCAATGCTATGCGCGACTGGCTCCGCCCAGCGGACGCGCCCGCTTAGGAACCCACGAACGGGAGTTCCTGTCCCCACTTACCGATTGATCACGCCGCCGCTCTGAACCGCTCGAAACGGAGAGCGAGGCGGTCGCGATCCGGGCAATCCCTGTCGCGCTTCGGCTCTCGGAGCTTGGCGCCATGCAGCGTCTTCATTGCCTCCAGGATCGGGCCATCGTTGAGAGACATCAAGCGTTCCGAGACGTGGACCCGGTAGTCGGGGTCGATGCCGATCAGGTGAGCGTCGAACGCGGCGTGATGGGTCTTCGAGAGGGGAAGTCCGTTCTGGACCACCGGTTGGCCGAGTAGTCCGTCAGCGTCGGCCATGATGTGCGCCGCGTCGAGCAGCATCGGTTCAGGCAGCCCCGACAGGGCGCACCGCCCCTGGTAGGCCGTGATCACCGCCTCGCGGAATGAGGCCTGATGCAACCTTTGCTTGGCGGCTCGGAGCGTGTAGCGGCGCTCAATCGAGCTGGATGGTGCGTCGGGCGAGGATTGATCCGGCAGGCCGAAACTGACCTGAGCGCGCAATCCCGCCTGATCGACAGCGGCGATGAAGACCGGCGTCACAATTTGGTAGAGGCCCGGCTTGACCCCCAGGAAATAGATCAGGGGTATCTGGCGCTCGCAGGCAACCCGAAGATTGCGATTGTCCGCCGCCTCTGGGTTTTCACCCATGAACGAATAGTCGACAACCTCATCGCCTTGATAAATCTGGCGATGCGCCTCCCGCTGGTCGTCGTACCAGACCCGATTTCCGCGTTTTGGAAACACGGTCTTGATCGAAAGCAGGTAGCTCATCTGCCTGGGTTTGAAGATGCCGCGCCGCGGATTGTAGAGCGGAACGCGAATCCCTTCGAAGACAAAACCCTGATCGAGATCCTGCGCGCGTACCAGACCAGCTGTTTGCGCCAACTCCGCCACGCGTTGAAAGGCGGCCATACGCATCAGAGTATCTCGGTCATCCACCACTGCGAGACGCCACCAGCCATCCCGCGCTTCGAGCCCGTGGAATTTGGCAGGCGCTTCGGTGAAGCCTTGAGGCATTGGTGTTCACCGCCTCCACGGCGAGTCGATCAAGGTCACAGCCTGCGGCTAAGCCTATACCACGCAGGCCGCGCGAGAGGATGCTTGCGGCGTCGGCTCCGACATCGGGCCGCGCTCAAGTTAAACGCACTGTCACCGTTTCCCTCGCTGACTTCGCGCCCACCGGCGTTCCTCTGCTGAACCCATGGGACGCCCGTCCGTGACCAGGGCAAACGCGTATGGCGAAGCGCGCATCCCCCCACCCCTACGGTCATCGCCGGGCTGAACAACTGACGCCCGCCGATGACGTTCTTGGTTTGGGGACAAGCATATGCGATCGCCCTGCCTCCATGACCGACAAGCGGCCACGGGCTATGGCGCCGGCCATAACGAGACCCTGCCCGGCCGGGCGATCGCGGAGGGTTGCGCGATAGGCTGGTCATCGCCTCGAAGTTCACCCACCGTCTGGGCGGCGGGGCCGGCGCGGCGCCCGGCGCTCGCGTCAGCGCAGCTCCAGGCCCTGGAGCTGGTCGTCGGCGCGCCAGGCGGCGAGCTTCTCGAAGAACTTCAGGGGCCCGGCCCCGTACATGTCGCTGAAGAATCCGCCGCGGCGCGTGCCCTCGCCATTGTAGTAGCCGGGCGTGCATTCCGAATAGAACCGCTCGCCGAGGCGGGCGAGGCCGCGCACCTCCTCCACATAGGCGTTCTCGGCCTCGGCGGTGGGCTCGACCACCTGAGCGCCGCGGTCCCGCGCCTGCCGCAAGATGTAGGTCACGTGGTCGGCCTGCTCGCCAAGGGCCTGCGGTACGCTGATGGTGATGGCGGTCTGGGTGAAGCCCAGGAAGAAGCAGTTGGGGAAGCCGTGGCTGGTGAGCCCGTGCAGGGTGCGCAGCCCGTCGGCCCACTTGCGCGACAGGGTCTGGCCGTCGCGCCCGACGATGTCGTAGCCGGCGCGCCTCGTGTAGCTGGTCCCCACCTCGAAGCCGGTGGCGAAGATCAGGCAATCGAGTTCGTGGGCCTGGCCGTTGGCGATCACCGCGTTGCGGGTCATGCGGTCCACCCCGCGGCCCTGGGTGTCCACCAGGGTGACGTTGGGTCGGTTGAAGGTGTCGAGATATTCGTCGTGGAAGCAAGGCCGCTTGCAGAACTGGCGGTACCAGGGTTTGAGCGCGGCGGCCGCCCGCGGATCCTTGACGATCCGATCCACGCGGGCGCGGATCTGGTTCATCTTTTTGTAGTCGGCCAGCTCCATCAGCTGACCGCGCTCGGCGCTGGTCAGGCGCCGGCCCAGACGTTTGGCGGCCTCGCGCGCGGCCGCGCCATTGGCCAGGCGGAAGATGTCGGTCCAGCCGTCGCCGACCAGATCCTCCTCCTGATAACCGCCGGCCACCAGGATGTTGAAGTTGTCCTGCCGCCGACGCTGCCAACCCCGCTCGAGCGAGGCGGCCCAGGCCGGATCGGTGGGGGCGTTGTTGCGCACATCCACCGAGGAGGGGGTGCGCTGGAAGACGTAGAGGTGTTTCGCCGAGGCGCCCAACCGCGGCACGCACTGAACGGCCGTGGCCCCGGTGCCGATCACACCCACGCGCTTGTCGGCCAGGCGCGTGAGGTCGGCGAACGTATCGCCGCCGGTGTAGGCGTAGTCCCAGCGGCTGGTGTGAAAGGTGTGGCCCTCGAAGGTGTCGATGCCGGGGATTCCGGGCAGCTTGGGCCGCGACAGAGGGCCGTTGGCCATGGCCACGAACTGAGCCTTGAAGCGATCGCCCCGATCGGTGCCGACGATCCAACGGCTGGCCGCCTCGTCCCAGCGCAGCTCGGTAATGCGCGTCTGCAGCAGGGCGTCGTCGTAGAGGCGGAAATGGCGGGCGATGTTGCGGCTGTGCTCGAGGATCTCCGGCGCGAAGCTGTATTTGTGCTTGGGGATGTAGTTCAGCTCTTCAAGCAGCGGCAGGTAGCAATAGCTCTCCACGTCGCACATGGCGCCCGGATAGCGGTTCCAGTACCAGGTGCCCCCGAAATCGCCGGCCGCCTCCACCACGCGCAGCTTGCTGAAGCCGGCCTCGCGCAGCCGGGCGCCGACCATCAGTCCCCCGAAACCACCGCCGATGATGGCCACGTCGACTTCATCGAACACCGGCGCCCGCTCGACTCTCTCGACATAGGGGTCGTCATCGAAGCGGGCGAACCGGTCCTTGACCTCGATGTACTGTTCGTTCCCGTCCTCACGCAGGCGCTTGTCGCGCTCGGCCAGGTACTTCTCGTGCAGGGCGTCCGGGTCGAAATCCAGGGGCCCGACGATATCCGGGGCGATCTCCGCGATCGTGGCGTCAAGAGGCATGGCGGCTTCCTCAGGGTCGAGGCGAGATCGGTCCTGCGAACCTCAGCCTGCGCTTCTCGCCTCAAGGCCGTCAATGCATCGCTTAAAGCCCGAGGGCGAGACAGAGCCGGAGATGGCGCTCACCGTCGCGCCGCGAGCAAAGATCACTCCGCGTCCAGAGCGGCCAGCGGGCTGTCCGGAAACAAGGCCTCGATGAAGCCGAACTTGGTCATGTCCCTGATGCGCCGGGGATAGAGCACGCCATTCAGGTGATCGAACTCGTGCTGAAAGACCCGGGCATGAAACCCCTGCGCCTCGCGCGTGAGCTCGCCGCCATCTTCCAGCACGCCGCCGTAGCGGATGCGCGTGGCGCGCGGGACCATGCCGCGCATGCCCGGCACCGATAGGCAGCCTTCCCAGTCTTCCTCTGTCTCCTCGGTCAGCACTTCGAGCCAGGGGTTGATGAGGGTGGTGACCGGAACCGGCGCCTCATCCGGATAGCGCGGGTTCACGTCGAAGCCGAAGATCATCAGGCGCAGGTCGACGCCGATCTGCGGCGCCGCCAGGCCGACGCCATTGGCGGCGTGCATGGTCTCGTACATGTCGGCGATGATCGCCGTCAGCGCGGGATCCCGGATGTCCTCAATGGGCCTCGCCACCCGCAGGAGCCTCGGATCGCCCATTTTCAATATCTCGCGGATCATGTCCGTCTCCCGTCGCGCGCGACCTCGAAAGATGAGGGGGACAGGAACATGGACTGCACCCCATCGGTGAGACAGCGTAATTAGGTGACAGCGGTTGTATTAGCGGCGGTGGGCGGCGGCCCACTTCTCCCGGCGGGAGAGATGGTGTTACCTCACCTCACCGAAGAAGCTTGAAGCTGACCGCGTCGGCCATGGCTTGGTAGCCGGCGTCGTTGGGGTGGAGGTGGTCGGGCGAAGCGTAGCGGGCCAGGAGCCGGCTTGGATGGGCCGGGTCGCGCAGAACGGCGTCGAAATCGACGACGCCATCGAAGGTCCCGCCGGTGCGGATCCATCGATTGACGGCCTCGCGCATCGCATTCTTCGCCTCCGTGCAATAGCCCGGCATGTCAACGCCTTCGCAGGGCGTCAGGGTGGCGCCGATCACCTTGACCCCGCGTGCGTGAGCCATGGCGATCAATCGGCCATAGCCGGCGATCATATCCCCCACGGAAGGGGCGTTCTTGGCGTCGGCGAGGACGAACCCCTGCCGGCTGGCGCCGGGAAAGCCGATGTCGTTGACGCCCTCGAACACGATCACATGGGTCAAACCGGGCAGGGAGAGGATGTCGCGTTCAAACCGCGCCAGGCCGCTGACTCCGAGGCTCGCAATCGGCCCGTCGGCGAGCAGGCGGTTGCCGGCGATCCCCTCATTGACCACGGACACGCCGCCGCCGGCGAGCCGCCGGGCGAGATCGCTGGGCCAACTGCGGTCGGCGTCGGCCGTCGAGGCGTCCCCGTCGGTGAGGGAGTCGCCGATGGCCGCCACGAGGCGCTGGCCGGCGCGCGAATCGGTCAGCACCTGAGTGACCAGGATCGAAGACTCAGAGAGCGCCTCGGTCTCCGCATGCGCGGCGTGCGTGCGGTCCCCCGGCGGGGTGATGACGGCATGCTTCAAAGCCAGGGCGTGCAGGGTCGGCGTCGCGACCCGCCCCGGGAAATAGAGGCTGACGCCGATCTCGGCCCCGTGCGGCGCCGGCAGGTCGACCGGGTCGCTTAGGACCGAGGCGCCGGCGGGGATCGTGACCGCCAGGCTACCCCTGAACCTCAGCGATCGAAGGGAGGCGGGCTCGACGCTGGCCGCGTCGATCGCCAGCGCCGCCGTGGCCGCGCCGACAGTGAGCGGCGCGGAGCCGTATTGGTTGGAGAGGCGCACGCGGATCCGCTGGCCGCCCACGGAAAGTCGCATCCGCTCCCGGACGGTCTGTCCCTGCAGCTTCATCAGAGGCTCGTCCGGATCCGGATCGGCGGCCTCGGGACTGGCGGCCCAGGTCGCGACCCAGGGTTCGGCCCGCGGCGCCGCTTGGCTGGGAGAGCTGAGCGCGAGAGCGGCCAGCGCGGCCGCGATCATCGGAGACTTCATCAAACGCGACTCCTACTGTTACGACCGCCTTCCATCCGTGGCCGCCCCCTTCCGCGCAAGGGGAAATGCAGGATTGAGGTGAGAGCGCGAGGCCTCGCGGCGGATGTCCGCGGACGGGAGGAGGTTCAAATCTCTTCCCCCCGATGCGGGGGGAGAGAGGTGGTTTGTTACTTCGCTGGCGCCACCGTCAGGACGGCGAGGGTCAGGGTGCGGGTGCCGGTAGGGATGGCGGCGCTGTGATCGGGGGCGAAGAAGGGGGAGTGGTTGGTCGGGACCGGTTCGCCCTTGGCCTTGTAGTCGGCCAGCGTCGCCGCATCGTAGCCGCCGACGGTCATGTAGAGCGAGGGAACGCCGGCGATAATGAACTCGGAATAGTCTTCGCTGGCCGAGATGCCGGGGGCCGAAGCCGGCAGGAACTGAGGCTTGTCGCCGCCGGACGCGGCGAGCGTCGCCTCGATTTTCACCGCCAGGTCGTGGTCGTTGACCACGGCGGCCGCGGAGCCTTCGGAGGTGATCACCGGCGGCGGCGCGTCGGCCATGGCGGCGGCGGCGTTGGCGGTGCGGGTGACGCCGTCCAGCAGCAGCTTGCGCACCTCGGGGGTGAACGAGCGCAGGGTGAGCTTCACCTCGGCGTGGTCGGGGATGATGTTGCCCACCGTGCCGGCCTGGAAGGCGCCGACGGTGATCACCCCGAAGGTCCCGGCGTCCTTCTGGCGGCTGACGACGGTCTGGACATCGGTGACGAAGTGGGCCGCCTCGACGATCGGGTCGATCGAGGCGCTGGGTATGGAGCCGTGGGCCCCGCGGCCCTTGAAGACGATGTCGATGGCGTCGGCGTTGGAGTTGTAGCCGCCGTCCTTCACGATGACGACGCCCACCGGCAGGTTGGAGACGTGGGCGGCGAAGCCGAAGTCGGGCTTGGGAAAGCGGGTGAACAGGCCGTCGGCGATCATGCCCGAGGCGCCGCCGACGGTCTCTTCGGCCGGCTGGGCGATGAACATCACCGTGCCGCTCCATTGCGACTTCAGGGCGATAAGGGCCTCGGCGGTGCCCACCCACCAGGCCATGTGATTGTCGTGGCCGCAGCTGTGGGCGACGAAGGTGGTCCGGCCGTCCTCGCCGGTGAACTGCACGCGGCTGGCGTAGGGAAGGCCGGTCTTCTCCTCCATCGGCAGGGCGTCAAGCTCGGTGCGCACCATGACAATGGGGCCCGGACCGTTTTTCAGGATCGCCACCACGCCGGTGCCGCCGACGTGCTCGGTGACGGTGAGGCCAAGGGCGCGCATCTTGGCGGCCAAAAGCGCGGCGGTGCGCAGCTCGTGGTGACCCAACTCCGGATGGTTGTGGATGTCCTTGTAGAGGGCGTCGAGCTCCGGCCAGTTCTTGACCGTCACGGCGTCGATGGCCTTGGTCGCGGCGGCGGGATCGAGCGGCGCGGCCCGTGAGACGGTGGCGGCTCCAGCGGCGGCGAGCGCGGCCAGCGCGGCGATAGCGAGTTTCATGGGTCCCTCCCTTGGCGGTCCGTCGCGGGATTACGCTGACAGCGCGTCTATCTACAAGGGACGCCAGCAGGTGATGTCTCCGTCTGGAACCGCGTCACTCAAATACCCGCTCATCCCCGCGAAAGCGGGGACCCAGGCTTTTTCAATGAGCCGGTGAACGTCTCAACGATCCTGATTCACCACGAAGCACACGAAGTTCACAAAGACGCGACGAGGCCGCGATCCCAACCTCTTCGTGAACTTCGTGTGCTTCGTGGTCAAATCGATCCCGCTGACGGGCGCCGCGCCATCCCATAAAACACCTGGGTAACCGCTTTCGCGGGGATGAGCGGGTTTCGGAAGCGCGTCTCGACCTCTCCCGCTGGGAGAGGTATTCGGAGCGCGCGGGGAGCGCTGCTGGGGATGAAGGCTGCAAAATCCATGCCGTGGGCCGGGCTGTCGCTCGCCTTGGTCCTGCTCGCCGCCTGTTCTCAGGGTGGGGCGGGCAAGAGCGAGGCCGTGGGCGGGACGCCGCTGCAGGGCGCCTTCCTGGCCGCCTACGGCGCCCCCGCGCCCTATACGACGATCGACGACAGCGGCGACCATGTCACCTACAGCCCGCAGGCGCTCGAGGACGTCGCCCCGGGCGTGGTGGCCCTGATCGCCAAGGGCGAGATCGCGGACGGCTGCCGCGCCTGCGCCGGGAGCCTGAGCATCTCCTATCTGAAGCACGACGCGGCGGGATATCACCGCCTGGGATCTTGGCCCGATATCGGCGGCGAGGGCCAGTTCGGCCAAGCCCTGCCGTGGACGATCCGCACCGACCTCGACAACGGCCCCACCCTGGTGACGACCCGGCAGCAGATGGATCCAACCTGTTCGGCCACGCTTCAGGAGCTGATCACCCTGACGCCGAAGGCGCCGGTGAAGATCGCCACCGTGGTGGTCGCCACCGCCTTCGGGCCGACGGCGGACGGCCAGGCCGGTGGTCACGTGGAAGGCCAGGTGGTTCCGATCGAGCGCGGCAAGCGCTTCGCCGTCGACCTATCCGGCTCGGACCGGGTGCATCAGGTCTACACCCGCCAGGGCGACGTCTTTACGACCACGGACGGTGGCGCGACCGGCTGCTGATCGCTCAGGCGTGGCTGGCCGCGACGTGGGCGGCCGGCGCATAGGGGCCGTAGACGCTCTGATGGGCGGGGTGGGCCAGGGCGATCCACACCACGAAGGCGAGCGCGCCGACCGACAGGCTCAAGCTGGCCAAGGATTGAAGGGGATGCATCACACGCTCCGTCACTCGAATTTCACGCACCGGATTTAAGTCGAAACAATGAGGGCGGTAGACGGCTGAAATGGAACTGATCGTTGCGGTAATAGAACGCCCGGCCATGACGTTCTTGTTTTGAGGGCTGCGGCCAAGGCCCCTGCTACAGGCCCAGCATCGCGGCCCAGCGCATGGCGTGAGCCGCGCCGCCGAGGACCAGGACCGTCGTCATCGTGGCCACGCGCCGCAGGCCTGATAGGTCGGACCCATGCCCAGCGGATGGTTGTATCGTGAGCGTGTTCATCGCCGTCCCTTCGGCTTGACTGTGTTGTGAGCAGAGATGGCGATGGGACAACCGGGTGATTAGGTGACGTGATCGGGACATCGTGTTGCGAACGAGGAACAATGGAATGCGCGATCTCAACGACCTCAACCTCTATGCGGCGGTGGTCGCCAACGGCGGCTTCTCGGCGGCGGCGCGGGCGCTGAACACGCCGAAGTCGCGGCTCAGCCGGCGGGTGGCGGCCCTGGAGCAGCAGCTTGGCGTGCGGCTGGTGGAGCGGACGACGCGGCGGTTCAAGGTCACCGAGATCGGCCAGGACGTCTATCGCCACGCCCGCGCGGCGATGTGCGAGGCCGAGGCCATCGACGAGGTGGTCTCGCGGCTGAAGGCCGAGCCGCAGGGCCTGGTGCGGATCAGCTGCCCATTCGGCGTCGATCGGGTCCTGGGGGCGGTGCTGCCGGGGTTCCTCCAGCAGCACCCCAAGCTTCGCGTGCATGTGATCGCCAGCAATCGGCGGGTCGACATCATCGAGGAGGGCGTCGATGTGGCCATCCGCGTGCGCGACAAGCTGGACAGCGACGCCGACCTGCAGGTGCGGATCCTGGGGCGGACGGTGGCCGAGCTGGTGGCGAGCGCCGATTACGTCGCGGCGAACGGGGCCCCGGCGACACCGGCCGACCTCAGCCGGTTCGCGACCCTCAGCCACGTTGAGCGACCGGGGCCGGACCGCTGGACGTTCGAGAGCGCCGCCGGCGAACGCGTCGAGGTCGCCCACGAGCCCCGGATATCAGCCAATAGCTGGGCGCTGATCCGCCAGGCGGCGATCGGCGGCCTGGGGATCGCGCTCTTGCCGGAGTATCTCAGCCGCGAGCCGCTCGAGCGTGGCCAGCTGGTCCACATTCTGCCGGACTGGGCGATCCCCCAGGGGATCCTGCACCTGGTGTTCACCTCGAGGCGCGGTCTGCTGCCGGGCGTGCGCGCGGTGATCGATTTCGCCGCCGAGGCGCTGCATCCCCGCTCCCCGGTCTGGGCGTCGATGGCGTGAGGTATGGTGGGGATTGCCGCCGTTGCCCCATTTAAACCAAACGTCATGGCCGGGCGTAAGTCCCGGCCACCCATGATCGCCGAATTGAGGTTGGCCATGCTGGCATGGCCACGGTTCGACGCTTCAACCGCAACTGAAACGCTCTGCATTGACCGTGCCGGGCACGGTCACCACCCTGCACGTGTTCATGGGTGGCCGGGACTTACGCCCGGCCATGACGGTAGAATTTAGGGAGCGGGGTTCAGAGCCTCCCCTTCATCCCTCCCAACCGAGCGTGCGCTCCACGGCTTTCTTCCATTGGGCGTATTCGCGGTCGCGGACGGCGGGGTCCATGGCCGGGGTCCAGGCGCCGTCTTCGCGCCAGTGGCCGCGCAGGGTGTCGAGGTCGGGCCAGAAGCCGACGGCGAGGCCGGCGGCGTAGGCGGCGCCGAGGCAGGTGGTCTCGGGGATCGCCGGCCGGGAGACCGGCGCGTCCAGCACATCGGCCTGGAACTGCATCAAGAGATCGTTGGCGGTCATGCCGCCGTCGACCTTCAGGCGGGTGAGCGGCCGGCCGGAATCGGCGACCATGGCGTCGGCCACCTCGCGGGTCTGCCAGGCCACGGCCTCCAGCGCCGCGCGGGCGATGTGGCCGGCGTTGACGAAGGCGGTGAGGCCGGCGATGACGCCGCGCGCGTCGCCGCGCCAGTGGGGCGCGAAGAGGCCGGAGAAGGCCGGCACGAAATAGCAGCCGCCGTTGTCCGGCACGCTGCGGGCCAGGGCCTCGATCTCAGACGCCGAGCGGATGAGGCCGAGATTGTCGCGCAGCCACTGGACGAGGGCGCCAGTGACGGCGATTGAGCCCTCCAGAGCGTACGAGGCCGGAGCCTTGCCGATCCGGTAAGCAACCGTGGTCAGGAGGCCGTTCTTCGAGATCACCGGCGCTTCGCCGGTGTTCACCAGCAGGAAATTGCCGGTGCCGTAGGTGCATTTGCCGTCGCCCGGCGAGAAACAGGTCTGGCCGAACAGGGCCGCCTGCTGATCGCCGAGGGCCGAGGCGACGCGCACGCCCTCCAGCACGCCGCGGGCCTCGCCGAACACCTCCGACGACGAAGCGATGCGCGGCAGCATGGCGCGCGGCACGTCCATGGCCGCCAGAAGCTCGCCGTCCCAGTCCAGGGTGGCGAGATTCATCAGCATGGTGCGGCTGGCGTTGGTGACGTCGGTGAGATGCTCGCCGGTGAGCTTCCAGATCAGCCAGCAGTCCATGGTGCCGAACAGCAGCTCGCCGCGGGCGGCGGCCTCCCGCGCGCCCTCGGTATGGTCGAGTAGCCAGCGCAGCTTGGGCCCGGAGAAATAGGTGGCGAGCGGCAGGCCGCAGGCGGCGCGGAAGCGGTCCTGGCCCTCCGTCCCGGCCAGCTCGGCGACGAGGGCGGCGGTGCGGGTGTCCTGCCAGACGATGGCGTGGGCGATCGGCCGGCCGGTCGCCTTCTCCCAGACGAGGGTCGTCTCGCGCTGGTTGGTGATCCCGACGGCGGCGAGATCGGCCGGGCCGACGCCGAGCTTGGCCATGGCGGCGGAGACGACGCCGCTGACATTGGCCCAGATCTCGAGGGCGTCGTGTTCGACCCAGCCGGGCTTCGGATAATGCTGCTTGTGCTCGACCTGGGCGCTGGCGGCCACGGCGCCGGCGGCGTCGAAGATCATGCACCGCGAGGAGGTCGTCCCCTGGTCGATGGCGGCGATGTAGCGCCTGGTCATGTCGTCCCCTGCCCCGCATGCGTCAGGTGATTGAGCACGATGCCGCTGGTGGTGGCCAGATTGAGCGAGTCGAAATCGCCGGCCATGGGGATCGAAACGGCGCGGGCGCGGGCCAGGATGGCGGGCGGCAGGCCGTGACCCTCGGCGCCCAGCAGGATGGCGGCGCGGGGCGGCGGGATAAGGTCGGCGAGCGGCGTCGCGCCGGCGGGACTGAGCGCCAGGGCTTCGAAGCCGTGGCGGGCGAGGAGGTCCAGCGGGCCTTGGTCGGCGGACAGCCGCGCGAAGGGGACGACGAGCGCGGCGCCGACCGAGACGCGGATCGATTTGCGGTAGAGCGGATCGCAGCAGGCGCCGTCGAGCAGCACCGCCGCCGCGCCGAAGGCCGCGGCGTTGCGGAAGACGCCGCCGACATTGTCGTGGTTCGAGACCCCGAACAGGCAGACCAGGCGCGCGGGGCCCTCGATCTTGGAAAGGAGCGTGTCGGCGGTCTCCTCGGGCGCGCGCTCCGCGAACGCGAGGATGCCGCGGTGAATCGGAAAGCCGACGACGGCGTCCATGACCTGTTGGCCGGCGGCGTAGATCGCCACATCGCCCGCGAACGCCGAGAGGATCGGCGCGAGGGCGTCCACGCGCTTGGCGGCGACGAGCACCGACCGCGCCCGGTGGCGTCGCTGGCGCGCCAGGACCCGCAGCACCACCTCACCCTCGGCGATGAACCCGCCGTGCCGTCCGGCGACGTCGCGGTCGCGCACCTCTCTGAACGGCGCCAGCCGCGGATCGTCCGGATCGTCGATGAGGATGATGCGGCTCAGGGCGTTTGCTCCAGGACTATGGTCGGGGTTGCGCTCAATCCACCTCTCCCGGCGGGCTAGCAGATTCACACATCTCTGAGGGCGGCCTGGATATTGGCGAGGGTCCATCCTTGCTTTGCGTCCTGGAACTGCCTCCAGCCTCTGAGCATGACGACGGGACCTGGTT
>Ga0302314_10013868_pt1 | contig 13820 bp, 14 predicted proteins | sample III_Palsa_N2_3_FD_200533 | JGI IMG/M metagenome (GOLD analysis project Ga0302314, IMG submission 200533) | Peat permafrost microbial communities from Stordalen Mire near Abisko, Sweden - III_Palsa_N2_3 | ecosystem: Environmental > Terrestrial > Soil > Palsa > Peat permafrost | place: Sweden... | reverse complement strand
GCGCCGGCCGCCCATGCCAGCACGCACGCGCCGCGCGCCAGCGCACCGCCCGCGCGCAGCCATGCGCCGGCTGCGGCCCCGATCGCGCCAGCACCGCGGATCGCGCCCGCGGCCAGCGCCCAGGCCGAGACCTATGCCGATACCCTGAGCAACGAGCTGCCTCCGGGCCTCACCGACCGTCCCGCCGCCCCCGCCCATGCGCCCGCTCCCGCGGCGCGTGCGGCCGTGGCGCGCCCAGCCGCGCCTGCGCGCACGGAGGTGCATCGGCCAGCGTCCGCCGCACGGACGCACGCCCCCGTACCGGCACCCGCCACGGCGCTAGCCGCGCACGGCCCTGACGATGACGGCGATGCTGATGGTGGTGCAAAGCCGGGTCCACGCCTGAGTCCTGGCGACGGGGTCGCGACCCTGCGCATCAAGCTCGGGCGCGAGAGCGGCATCTCGGTGCGCACCCTGCGCAAGTTCATCTGCAAGGCCGGCAAGATCTCCAAGGGCCTGATCGGCGACATCACCATGACCATCGACGCCACCGATGTCGCGGTGCCGCGCGACGTCGCCATCGCCATCGCCCGCCAGGGCACGCTCGAGGTCAAGGAGCACCACGCCGCGGTGCACCTCCTCGACTGACCGGCGGGTGACCGCGCGGCGCGCGCGCAGGCCATGGCTGCGGCGTTGTGCAGTGTTGCGTCATTGCGGCCACGACGTCAGCGGCCCGGCATGTAACGTATGAACATGCAATGGAACACCGTTTGGAATGAGCTCTGTCCGGTCTGCGGCGGCACGGTCCCGGCGGGGATGCCGCCCCTGGAGGTCCGCGCGACCCAGACGGAGTACCTGCACTTCCGGGTCTGCAGTCCGGGCTGCGCGGCCGCCGGCGTGCGTCGGCCGACCCAGCATTTCATGATCGCCGAACGCAATCAGGCGGCGCGCAGCGTGACGTCCGCCGGGACGGCGGTGCTGGCCCAGGGTGTGGCGCCGAGCACGGCCACCCGTCCCTTGGCGCGCGCCTCACGGCCCTACACCCTGCTCGAGTAAGCGGCCGACGTCGCGCGCAGGACTGCGGGCCGCTGGCGTGACGCGCCCTAGGCGCCCGGGGTCGGATGCGGGGCGGTCTGGTTCCAGGAGCGGATGACCGGGAAGGCCAGCGTATGCTCGTAGCCGAGCACGCTGATCGAGGCGGTATCGAGCACGAAGTACGCACCGCCTGCGGCCGGCAGCCCGAGCCAGCGCGCGGTCAGGACGCGCAGCAGGTGGCTGGAGGAGAAGACCAGGACGGAGCCCGTGTGTGTCCGCAGTCGGGCACAGACGCGGTCGACGCGCGCGCTGATGGCAGCCAGCGACTCGCCCCCCGGGCAGCCATCGCGAAACAGGTGCCAGTCCGGGTTCTGGGCCTGGATCTCGGCCGTGCGTTTGCCCTCGTAGTCGCCGTAGTTCCATTCCTTCAGATCGTCATCGCTGCTGGCCCGAGCGCCGAAGCCGGCCAGATCGCAGGTGCGGTGCGCGCGCTGCAGGGGGCTGGTGATGACCGCATCGAAGCGCCCGCCAGCCAGGCGCGCCGCCAGGCCGCGGGCATCGGCCTCGCCCTGGGCGGTCAGCGGGAGGTCGGTGAATCCGGTATGGCGGCCGGCCAGCGACCAGGCGGTCTGGCCATGCCGCACGATGGTGACGGTGGGTAGGGTGTCGCTCACAACGCCTCCTGGCGAGCGAGGGGTTGTCGTCGCTTCCCCGGGGTGATCAACCGCCGGTTGCGAAACCCGGATAGAGCGTCATGCCGCCATCGACGAACAACGTCGTGCCGGTCACATAGTCGGCCAGGTCGGAGGCCAGCCAGACCGCGGCCCGGCCGATGTCATCGGCCACCCCGACGCGCTGGTAGGGGATGAGCTTGAGCAGGCTGGCTTCGGCCTGCGGCGTCGACCAGGCACTGGTGTTGATCGGCGTCTTGATCGCCCCCGGGGCGAGCGAATTGATGCGGATCTTGTGCGGCGCGAGCTCCTGGGCCATGCTCGTCATGAGCATGTTCACGCCGCCCTTGGAGGCGGCGTAGTTGGCATGGCCGGCCCAGGGGATGATCTGGTGCACGGAGCTCATGCACAGGATCTTGCCGGCCGCGCACGACACCTCGGCGACGACCCCACGGCGCAGGAACTCGCGCACCGCGGCCCGGGCGCAGAGGAACTGGCCGGTGAGGTTGATGCCGATCACGGTGTTCCACTGCGCGAGGGTCATGTCGGCGAAGGCGCTGTCGCGCTGCAGCCCGGCATTGTTGACCAGGATGTCGATGGTGCCCCAAGCCGTGATCATGGCGGCGAACATCCGCTCGACCTGGTCCTCGTTGCTGACATCCGCCTGCAGGGCCATGGCCTGGCCGCCGGCGGAAGTGATCTGCGCGACCACCGCCTGCGCCGCCTCCGGATTGGTGACGTAGTTGACCACCACTGCCGCCCCGGCCGCCGCCAGCTCCTTGGCGACCCCGGCGCCGATCCCGGAATTGGCGCCGGTGACCAGGGCCTTCTGGCCGGCGAGGGAGATGATCGGCATGGGCATGCCGCGATGGTCCCTGGAGGCCGCCTTCGGCAAGGATGAAAGCAGCACCATCGTACAGCAGCCGTGCCGCAGCCGGCGGCAGCGGCCCAGCGATGACGGAGTCGACAGGATGCGCAACGCAAGGAGGGTCCGACGATCAGAACCGTGGCGATGCCGGGCGCGCACCTGGCACGCTGCGTCGCTGCGCTAGGCTGCCGGCGCAGCCGATCGCCCGCCCCAGCCCGAAAGCGCCCGCATGAGCACCTCCCGACGCATGACGGCACTGATCACCGGCGCCTCGAGCGGCATCGGCCTGGCCCTGGCCGAGCGCTGCGCCCAGGGCGGGCATGATCTGCTGCTGGTGGCACGCCGCTCTGGGCAGCTGGAGGCGGCCGCGGCGCGGCTGGCCAGCGCGCACGGCATCAGCGCGCAGGTCCTGGCCCTGGACTTAACCGCGCCGGAGGCGGTGGCGCGCCTGCATGCCCATGCCCAGGGTCTGGGCGTTGACATCGGCATCATCATCAACAACGCCGGCTTCGGCACCACCGGCGCGTTCGCGCAGAGCCGCTGGGCGGATGAGGAGCGCATGATCCGGCTCAACATCCTGGCCGGCACCGACCTGGTGCGCCAGTTCCTGCCCGGACTCCTGGCGCGCGGCGGCGGCCGCATCATGAACGTCGCCTCCACCGCGGCCTTCCTACCGGGACCCCTGATGGCGGTGTATTATGCGACCAAGGCCTATGTGCTGTCGTGGTCGCAGGCGCTCTCGGCCGAACTGCGCGGCAGCGGCGTGACCGTCACCGCGCTCTGCCCCGGGCCGACCCGCACCGAGTTCGACCAGGTCGCCGGCAACAGCTCGTCGAAGCTCTTCGCCTCCTCCGCGGTGATGAGCGCCGAGGCGGTGGCCGGGATCGGCTACCGCGCGCTGATGCGCGGCAAGCGCGTCGCCATCGCCGGCTGGCTGAACCGCCTGATGGCCTTCTCGACCCGCCTGACGCCGACGGCCATCCTCATGCACGTGGCGATGGGCCTCAACCGCACGCTGGTGCGTCCTGACGCGCCTGAGCCCTGACCCAGACGGGTTCAGGGCTCAGGCGGGACGCGGATCGGCCGGGTCAGGGCCACGCGGATCTCCGCCCAGGGCGCCTGGTCGTCATAGAGCATGCGTCCATGCCGTTCGGCGACACCGAGCCTGGCCCACAGCGCCGGCAGATCCTCGGTGACCGCGTGGAAGCCGAGCGTGCGGTAGAGATCCTCGAGGACGGTGAGGTGCACCGCCGCGTCGCCGATGGCGAGGGTGCGCTCCAGCGACCACTCCTGGCTGCCATCGCCGCCCGCCGCGAGGATCGCGCGCAGGCAGTCGTCGAGCGCGAAGCGGCCGTGGCTGAGGCTGCGGATCTCGCAGTCGGCGAGCAGGCAGTACATGCAGCCGCCCCAGTAGGTGCGTCCCCAGGTGTGGGTCACCTCCAGCCCGCCATCGCCCGCGGCGGGCTGGCCCTGCGGCAGCCCCTCGACCAGCTGCTGCCAGACGCTGTCGACCGGCAGGTCGCCGATGCGCGAGCGCGCCAGCGGCTCGAGATAGGTGGCCAGACCCTCCTCGATCCACAGGTGGCGGTCGTCGAGGTCGGGAAAGGAGAGATGGAACATCTCATGGGTGATGATCCAGTCGTCGGTGAGATCGCGCCGGCGGGTGCCGGGACCCAGGGCGACGGCGATATGGCGCCCCTCGCGGGTGACCCCGTCATGGGCACCGGGCTCGCCATCGACGGTGATGTCGATGCGCACATGCGCGACCGGATACCGTCCGAAGAAGCCGATCAGGGCGCGCGCGCCCTTCTGCAGCCACTGCGTCACCGCCGGCAGGCCGACCGCGAGGCGGGCATCATCGATGGTGACATCGATGATGCCCTGGCCCATGCGCAGCGCGATCCGGCCGTGGCCCTGGTCGTCGATGGTCCAGACCGCGTCCGCGGGCCCTGGCCCGGCCTCGGCGGCGCGCAGCGTGGCCAGCGGCAGCAGCGCCGCGAGCAGCGCCGCGACCAGGAACCTGCGACTGCCAATGATGCATGCCATCAGGAAGCCTCGCTCATCAGGGTGTGCACCAGCACCGCGTCTCAACGAGAGTACGGCACATCACGCACCGCCAACGCGGTTATGCCTTGAACCTTCAGCAGCCGGGCGATCGTTTCCGCTGCACTCGTCCCAGAAGGTTCGGCATCATGATTCCTACGCGTCAGGTCCCCATCCTGCACCGCCTCCTGCCCATCCTGGCGGTGGCCCTGGCGCTGGCGCAACCGGTGTGTGGCGCGGACGCACCGGGCGGCGCGGCGCCGGCCGCAGCGGTCCCGGCCGGGATCATCACCACCCATGACCCGGCGCTGTACGCCTTCGCGCTCGACAGCGTGAACTTCAATGCCACCGTGGTCTTCACCCATGGCGATTTCGAGATGATGCAGGCCCGGGAACGCGGCACATTCGCCTTCCAGCTGCGCAACAACTCGCCCCAGCCCTTCCTCTCGATCCAGTCGGTGCGGGTCGACAGCGCGCTGACCGATGCCGATGAGCAGCTCGCCGATCCGACGCTCGGCGCCAACGCCTATGCGGTGCGCGGCGCCTTCCGCGCGGCGCGCAGCCCCGATCAGCGCGAGATGACCGGGACCGGGCTCATCCGCGTGCCGCACAAGGCGGCCCAGACCCTGTCGATCAGCGGTGCGGCGGTGGTGCTCTATGAGCGCCGGGCGGTGCCGCCCATCGACCTCACGCCGGCCTCGGCCTGGGTCGGCAGGAAGCAGGACATCCCCGGCTGCGCCAACGGCTTCACGCTGGTGTCGCTCTCGCCTTTGCGCTACCGCTTCGACAGCATGGTGTTCAGCTCCGGACTGGTGAAGGATCTGCAGTTCTTCGACGCCAAGGGCGCGCGCCTGCCGATCTTCGCCATGCAGTCGAATGCCGAGCACGACACCGTGCTGATCACCGGCAACCAGCCGCTGCCGCCCGACGCCGGGATCTCGCTGGTGGTATGCGGCGATCCGCACCTCATGACCATCCCCTTCTCCTTCCCGCGCATCCCCCTGCACGCCGCCACCCCGGCCGGCCCGACCACGGTGAACCTGCAGGGTGGCCCAGCCCCCGCCCGGCCCTGAGTCAGCGCTCCTGCGGCGCCGTGGCCAGGCGCTTGATCATGCGATGGTGGGGACCGGCGGTGGGGACCTCGAAGAGCGGGGAGGTGATCTCCCAGCCCTGGCCCTGGTAGAAGCCCAGCGCGACGAGCCGCGCATTGCACCACAGCAGCCGCACGCCCCGGGCGCGCAGCAGCTCTTCGCTGTGCACCAGCAGCCGCCGGCCCAGCCCGTGGCGCCGCCAGGCGGGAGCGGTGGCCATGCCGCGCAGCTGATAGGCGTCCTGGTCCTGGTAGGGCGTGGCCATGAACGAGGCGCAGCCCACCACCTCCTCGCCGCGGCAGGCGGCGAGATGGATGCTGGAAGGCTTATCATCGCCGGGGAAGACCGTCGACTCGCGCGGCAGGCTGGCGCGCAGCACCGTCCAGCGCAGGTCGCGGATGCGTTCGACCGCGATGATGCCGACGGCGATGGCGGTGGCGTTGGTGCGGTCGGATGCGGATTCGGCGCCCATGCCGCAACGGTAATCCGCTTGCCGCCGCATGCCACGCCGCAAGAGTGCCGGGGCATCCCCAGCCGCGGAGCGTCCCATGATCCCCTGCCGTCGCGACCGCCCCGCCCAGACCACGGGCTGCCTGCTGAGGATGATGCCGGGGCTGCTGGTGCTGCTGGCGGGCGGCGCACGCATGGCGGCTGCCGATACGCCGGCAACGGGCGTCACCGCTGCCGGGGATCCCGGTGCGCAGCACCTCGCCGACGCGGTCACGGCCTGCAACCTGCTGCAGGAGCGTCTCACCTCCGCGCTCACCGCCAACCATCCCGCCGCCGAGATCGCCAGCCTGCGCCAGAGCCTCTTTGAGGATGAGAACCAGGTCCTGGACCTGCGCTACACGCCTCTGATGAAGACGCTGCTGAAGGCGACCTTCGCCAACGACCTGGCGGCCTTCCAGGCGGTCTGCACCAAGGCGATGAGCGACTTCATGACCGCGCCGATCCTCGGGTCGTCCAACGGCTACCTCGCCGCGGCGGTGCCCAACCAGCTGTACACGCTGCGCTACAGCGGCTCCTACCACAAGGGGGGCGACACCTGCCTGTTCTACGTCATGCGGCCGGCCGCGGGCGGCAACGACCTGACCTTCCTGTTGACCGTGGACGACGACAAGTGCTCCGGACTGGAGATGCACTAGCCGGGAGCACGGATGGCGCCAGGCGGATCCCCACGGCTGCGGGCCACCGCGATCCGGCCTCAGGCCTTGCTGGTCGCATAGCCGAGGATCGCGCTGTCGGCCGAGACCGGGCAGGGCACCGTGGCGAGATTGGGATTGGCCCACAGCGTGGGATTGCACAGCGCGTTGTAGCACATGATGAAGCTGCGGCGGTGGCTGTGGCTGTTGTTGGGCTTCGAGCCGTGGATGAGGTTGCAGTCGAAGAACAGCACCGAGCCCGGCTTCATGACGCAGTGCACATGCTCGAAGTGGCCTTTGACCTGCTCGAGGCGCTCGGCGACGATCCCGGTCTGGCCGCCGAGGGCGCCGTGGTTCAGCCGGCCGAGGCGGTGCGAGCCGCGCAGGACCTCGAGGCAGCCATTCTCGACGGTGCAGTGGTCGAGCGCGACGAAGGCGCTCATCATGCGCGGGAAAAGGAAGCCCTGGTCGTACCAGTAGCCATAGTCCTGGTGCCACTCGAAGGCGCCGCCGGTCTCGGCCATCTTGAGGATGACCTTGCCATGGAAGAAGGCGATGTCCTCGCCCTGCAGGGTGCGGATGGTGTTGACGATGCGCGGATTGCTGGAGACCGCGCCCCACACGTCGTCGGCGATGTCGGTCCATAGCGCCAGGCGGGCGGCGCGGCCGGCGCCGTCGGCGGCGTCCCAGGCGCTGCCGGCGACCTTGTCGCCGGCGGTGCCGTCGAGCATCGCCTGGACCTCGTCGGGCGTGAACAGCTCGTCGATCTGCAGGAAGCCGTCACGGTGGTACTGGGCTGCGGATTCGATGTCGAGGCGCATGGTCATCTCCGGCATGCAGTCTACGTGGGATGTGGCGGGTCACGCCATGCACCGCATGCGCGCCGACCTGGGATCGGTTCCTGCCGGGGTGTGCAAACGTTGCATGGCGGGGTGCCGGTTGATTATTACGAGCCTCGTATTGGGGCAGCGTGCTGCGCACGACCTGGCAAGGTGCGGCCTTTGCGCTGCGCAGCCGGGAAATTGCGGCGATTCTGGTCGCCCGATGGGGTCACCGACGGCGCGATGGATGCAGGAGCGACGCCACCCCCGGCGCTGGTGCCGATGCCACCCGCAGCGGACTGCCTGGCATGGATAAGCGCCAGAAGGAGGCCCTGCAGGCGCACTACGAGACCCTGCCCCGCGACGAGCTCCTGGCCAAGGGCCGCACGCACCTGAGCAACGACTCCCGCCAGCAGGCGCGCACCACCCTGCGCTACGGCTGGATCGTGGCCTGGACGCTGATCGTCGGCGCCCTGCTGGTGGGCGGCGTGTTCGCGGTGTGGATGCTGTTCATGGCCAAGGACTCGGGCAAGAGCTTTGGCGAGATGCGCAAGCAGGCGATGAGCGCCTACACCGAGGACCCGCCGTGAGCGGCTCTGTTCACAACTAAGCGCATCTGATCACACCTCGGCGCCGGAGCGCATGCGCAGGCGCGCTCAGGTGGCGGCGCTGGTCGCGCGTGAGCCGCTGCCGCTTACGATGCCGCGGCTGGAGACGGTGAGGTGCTGGTTGGGGCTGCCCGAACCGGCGCGGATCAGGCTGATGTCCAGGGCCGCCTCGGCCAGGGTCGGCAGGTCGCGTGGCCAGGGTCCGCCGCGCAGGGCGCGCGCGACATCGTCGTAGATGGTGGTGGCCATCGGCTTCAGCGGCCAGCGGCGCGTCTCGCCGCGCCGGCTGCCGACAAGCTCCGTCCCGGAGACGGTCAGGCGCCACCCGGTGTCGGTGACCAGGTACCAGATGTCGATGTGCTCGCGGTCGTTGCCGGCGGTGGTGAAGGTCGCCAGGTCGGCGGCCCAGGTGATGAAGAGGTGGGCGCAGCCGCCGTCGGTGAAGTCGAGCTTCATCGCCTCGGTGTCGGCGCAGGGCAGGACCTGGCTGCGGTTGAGGCGATCGCTGAAGAAGGTCAGGGCCGTGGCCGGTCGGCCCATGAGGTAGCGCGCCGCGTTGAGGTTGTGGATCATCGCATCCATGAACGGTCCGCCGTTGCGCTGCGGATCGGTGGCCCAGGCGTTCCAGCGCGGGTAGGCATGGATCCAGTCCTGCTTGAACAACGCAAGCGAGCCGACGTCGCCGCTGTCGAGGACCGCGCGGATGGTCTCGATGGCCGGGCTGCGGGTGCGGTTGTAGATGACGCCGCAGGCGACCTGGGCCGCAGCCACGGCGCCGATCATGCGCTGGCAGTCCTGCGGATTGGGCGCCAGCGGCTTGGTGGTGATGATCGCCTTGCCGGAGTGGGCCGCCAGGATGAGCGGCTGCGTGCGCAGCCACGGGGGCACGAACAGGCAGACGATGTCGACGTCTGCGGCCGTGATCACCTCCTCGGCGCTCGCGCCGACGCGCGCACCCAGGATGGTGGCCCAGGTCTGGCTGCGCGCGGCGTCGGGATCGTAGACCGCGGCGACCACGGTCTGGGTCGAGGCGCGCAGTGCGGTCTCATTCCAGCGCAGGAAGTCGCCGCAGCCGAGGATGCCCAGGCGCACGGGGGAGGTGGTCATCAGGCGTGTCCGGTGGTGGTGGCGCGGGCGGTGAGGGACTGGCTGAGCGCCACCAGGCGGTCGAGCAGGTGGTCGTTGGCCTCATCGATGCGCTGGCGGCGGCGATCGGCGTCGAACCAGGCGACGGTGCGCGCGATGCCGGTGGCGAAGGGGATCGAGGCCTGGAAGCCGGGCACGAAGCGCTTGATCTTGCTGTTGTCGAAGATCGCGCTGACCGCCTTGTCGCCGTGCAGGTTGCCGCGCTGCCAGGGTTCGGCGGCGGCGATCGCATCCGAGCTGAGGTGGACGAGGTGGACGCGGTGGGCCTCGACGCCGGCCGCGGCGGCGAGGGTCTGGTAGATCTGGTCCCAGGTGAGGATCTCGTCGGAGGTGATGTGGAAGGCCTCGCCCAGGGCCTGCTGCTGGCCGAACAGCCCGACCAGGCCCTTGGCGAAATCCTCGGCATGGGTGATGGTCCACAGCGAGGAGCCGTCGCCATGCACCACCACCGGCTCATGGCGGCGCATGCGCGCGACGATGGTGAAGTCGTCCCAGCTGCCGATCGCCATGGGGATCACCGTCTCGTAGGTCAGCGAGGGCCGCACGATGGTCACCGGGAAGCCGCTGTGCGCATGCGCCGCCATCAGACGCCGTTCACAAGCGATCTTGGCGCGCGCGTAGTCCCAGAAGGGGTTCGCCAGGGGAGTCGCCTCGGTGATGATCGGATGGGCCAGCGGCTTCTGGTAGGCCGAGGCGCTGCTGATGAAGACGTACTGCCGGGCGCGGCGCGCGAAGAGGTCAAGGTCGCGCTCGACATCCTGGGGCGTGAAGGCGATGAACTGCGCGACCACGTCGAAGACCTCATCGCCCAGGGCGCGAGCGACCGCGTCCACATCGCCGTGGTCGGCCTGAACGAGGCGTGCTCCGGCCATGCACGCATCCATTCCCCGCCGGCCGCGGGTCAGGAGGGTCACCTCCCAGCCCTGGGCCAGGGCCAGGCGGGAGCAGGCGCTGCTGATGTTGCCGGTGCCACCGATGAACAGGACCTTCATGCTAACCTCGACGCTCATCCTAGGCGCGGCTTGGGGGTGGATCTTGGCGGGAAACGACTAGGACTTGTCTTTTTATGACCTCCCCCGCGCCTGCTGCGACCCGTCTGCCCTGGTACGAACGCGCCGGTGGGGAGGTCTGGGCGCATACCCAGCGGGCCTTCTACCCGCCGCACTTCGCCTTTCCTCAGCACCGCCACCACTACGCCGAGTTCTTCCTCATCGAGCGCGGCAGCGGCGTGCATCGCGTCGCCGACCAGGTGACCCCGCTGCATGCCGGCGATGTGGTCTTCGTGCACCCGGAGGTCGTCCACGGCCTCGAGGCGAGCAGCCAGCGCGCCCTGGTCTTCCTCAACGTCGCCATCCCGCTGCGTCTGTACCGCGACCTCGACAGCCGCTTCGGATCCAGCGCGCAGTGGCTGTGGTCGGCGCAGCCGCCGCGCACCACTACGCTTAGCGCCCGCGACCTGGGGGTCCTCGCGCCGCGCCTGGGCGAGCTCGAAGCCAATCAGGACTGCCGTGACCGCCTGCAGGTCGAATCGGTGGTGCTCGAGACGATGTGGCACGCCAGCGCCGCCGTCGCCCAGCGTCCGCGCCTGCCGGCGCAGCTGTCACAGGCGATCCGTGACCTCAGCGATCCGGAGAACCTGCGCCTCGGAGTCGCCGGCATGGCGGCGCGCGCCGGCTGGAGCCGTGAGCATCTCAATCGCCAGATCCGCAAGCATTTCCATGAGACCTCCGTGGCGCTGCTGACCCGCCACCGCCTCGACCACGCGGCACGTCTGCTGCGCCATGGGGATCGGCAGATCCTGGCGGTCTGCCAGGAATGCGGACTCGACAACCTCAGCCACTTCTACCGCCTGGTGCGACGGCGCTTCGGCTGCTCGCCAGGAGCGCTGCGCGGACGGGCTGCAGGCGGCGCCGTCTAGGACGGGCCGCGCGGGTAGGTGCCACAGCGTCGGACCAGCCTGCGGGCCTGACCCTGGGTCAGGCCGCAGGCCGAGTCCGAGCGTCAGGATCAGCTCTTGCAGCCGCCCATGCCCTTGCAGTTGTTCTGGCCCTTGCAGGAGTGCGCGTCGGTCTTGCAGTTGCCCTGGCCCTTGCAGGAATTCTGGCCCTTGCAGGAAGCCTTGTCGGCGGGTGCGGCGGTTGAGGAGGTGCCCGAGCTGGAGCGGTCATCCATGCAGCCGGCGAGCGCGCCTGCGAGGATGCCGGACACGGCGGCGGCGAGGAGAATTGAGGATTTCTTCATGGGAGTCTCCGATGGGGGGTGTGCAACAGGTACGCAGCAGCCTGGGCTGTGGATGTCGTCTGGACAGCGGTGGCACTGGACACTGCTACACGCTACCTGGGGATGCGCTGGCCCGTGGGCGGCCAATGGATGCATTCAGTCGGTGGAATACGGTGCTGTCGTCGTTCCGACCAGCGTTTCGATGATCCCTGCGAATGGCTGTGCACGGTGCGTTCGACTGTGAAACTACGGAGATAATTACAGCATGCAGCGGCGTTCCGTCGTCTCGCAGGAATCGATGCAATCGTTGCCGCGCCGCCGTGCGGCACCACGGCCGCGAATGGTCCTTCACATCCCAGGATCATTTGGAGGATCGCGACATGCAAAAGTTCCGGTCGCTGTCGCGAAACCTCGTCGTCTACGCACTGCTGCTGATTCTTGCGGGACCCTGTCTCGCCAGTGACCAGACCATCTCCGGAAACGATGTCTCAGCCACGATCCAGGACGGCCTCACCACGGAGGTATCCCTCGGCGAGGACAATCAGAGCGCTCAACCGACCTACTACAACACCTTCATGAATCTCGATGAACTGGACGTCTTTGGGGATCCCATCATCTACTCCGGGTCCACTGACGGAGCCTATTACGATCAGCAGCCGTATGTCGAGGTCAGCAATACCTACCAGAACGATGGCGGACCGGCATTCGTCGACACCTATGTGACCTGCGGTGGCCCGACCGATTCCGATGTGACCATTGAACAGCAGGTCTACGTCCTGCCGGACAGCAATGTGGTTGAACACGTCTGGACGATCACCAACCAGTCGCAGATGGATTATCCGAATGTGTCACTTGCCTACGGCGGCGACACCGACTTCGATCCTGAATTCAACAACAATCAGGGCGTCGGCTTCGCCGGTCTCCCGGCCAGCGGGACCGGCGGCATGATCTACACCATCGATCCCAACTACCAGAACAACGGCTTCATGGGCCTGATCGCCGACCCGACGAGTGAGGACACGAGCTACATCGAGGACTCGGCGGCGACCGTCAATGCGGATCTCACCGAGACCTCGGGATCCGGCACGCTTCTTCCGAACACCGTCCAGGCCGCTCCCATCGATAATGGCACGGGCATGCAGTGGACGCTCGACGACCTCGAGCCCGAAACCTCGCAAACCATCATCGCCTACGAGGTCTTCGACAGCGGCGGCGAGGGTGGATCCATCGCGGTCTACGATGACGGCGACGGCGGCAATCCGCAGACCATCACCGACGACTCGCAGGGCACCGTCACCTTCTATTACGATGTCTACAACACGGTCGATGAAGATGGCTCCGATACCTACAACCTGTACTGTTCCGGCGCTCCGAATGGATCCGGGAATGTGCAGATCACCGACATCGAGGTGCAGTCGCTGGACGATGGCGACGTCTTCAACCAGGGGAGTTTCGGCAACGAGGGGGGGGATCTGGAGAGTTCCCCCACCCTCACCCTCAGCGACAATGACGAGGCGGAAATCGCCGTCACCTTCCAGGCTGATCCGTCCCTCGACTATGAAACCGCCCAGCTGAGCTTCCTGGCCTATTCCCCCACCAGCGGCGTCGCCGAACAGGTGACGGACAGCTTCGCGGTCGAGCCACCTCCGCCGCCGCAGGTCGTGGTGAGCTCGAACGGCCCCGCAAACGCCTATCCCGACATCCTGACCACCTATACCTTCACGGTGCAGAACAACGAAGATGTGGAAAATGACGCCTTCTCGGTCGATTTCGAGACCTCCGGAAGTGCGACCATCGTCGGCAGCTATCCCGACAACATCGAGATCGATGGCAACGGGGGTACGGACACGCTATCGGTGACCGTGATCAGCGAGATCCCTCAGGGCGAGGAAGGCACTCCGCAGCTGACGCTGTCGGTGGAAAGCGAAGATGAGAATGCGGGGACGGCCACCCAGGACATCACCCTCTACAACATCGACGGAGCGGTGGTCGTGACCCCGCCCGTGCAGCCGCAGACCTATGCCGGCATCCCGGTCACCATCGACTTCACCATCGCCAACACCACCGCCGCTTTGGATGACACCTATCAGATCACCGTCACCCCGGATCCCGGCATCGATGTGACATCCTCGCTGTCCGAGGACCAGGTCCCCATCGACCACGATAGCTCGATCACCTTCCCGGTGACCTTCACCG
>Ga0302314_10013866_pt1 | contig 13821 bp, 13 predicted proteins | sample III_Palsa_N2_3_FD_200533 | JGI IMG/M metagenome (GOLD analysis project Ga0302314, IMG submission 200533) | Peat permafrost microbial communities from Stordalen Mire near Abisko, Sweden - III_Palsa_N2_3 | ecosystem: Environmental > Terrestrial > Soil > Palsa > Peat permafrost | place: Sweden... | reverse complement strand
CCGGATTGAACCGCTTGGAGAGCCTGGAATCGCTCGCCGCCACCCAGGGCTGGACCTGTGGAACGATCGGCACCGAGATCAGGGAAAGCCCGACCCCCAAGGTCGTGGCGGGTGCGCTCGAGGTGAGCGAGGGAGAACCAGGAGTTCGTCTCTCGCGCGTGAAGACCCGTAACGGGAAGCCGATCTGCGAGATGGTGAGCTGGCTGCCCGCGCGTGACACCTCAGCCGCCACGCTGCGCCGCCAGTTCGAGAGCTCGATCACCGAGCTGCTGGCCGGCACCACGCATTCGGCCCGTGCGGCCGTATCGGCAGCCGCCGCAAGTCCCGACGAGGCGGCGAAGCTCGTGGTGCCGGCGGGCTTCCCGCTGGTGGTCCTGTTCGAGACCTTCCTCGACGAGGGCGAGCGACCGATCTGCTGGTCGCGAAACGTCTTCGTTCCCGACGCCATCAGCCTCGAAGTCCTCCGTCACCCCGTACGGGCGTAAGCATGGACGCCGCAACGCTGCTCATCCGCGCCGCAGCGCGCCACCCCGAGCGAGCCTTCGTGATCGACGATTCGGGCCCGGTGACCTTCGCCGACGCGCTGCGCCGCGCCCAGGGGATCGCCGGTGGGTTGCTCTCCCGCGGGGTCGCCCCGGGAGAGACGGTCGGGCTGTGCTCGCGGGATTCGACGCCGTTCGTGCTGCACATCCTCGGGGCGTGGCTGGCCGGCGCAATTCCGGCGCCGATCGATCCGCGCACGCCCGAAAGCGACCTGCCGTACTTCCTCGGCGATATCGCACCAGTGTTGATCGTCTCCACCGATGAGCACGCTGGGACGCTCGAAGCGGTGAGCGACGCTCCGGTGGTCGGCATCGCCGCGCTGGAGGGCACGGGCGAGGGGGGCGGTGCTGCCCCGAATCGCCACGGCCCACGCGCACCGCTCTTCTGGTCCTACACCTCGGGGTCGACGGGCAAGCCCAAGGCGTGCGTGATCGAATCGGCCCCCGTCGTGCTCGGCACCGCGTGCATCGCCGAGCGTCTCGGGCTGGGAGCGGGCGACGTGATCATCGCCACCACCCCCACGCCGTCGAGCTTCCAGCTCGTCTCCTCGCTTCTCCCCGCCCTGCACCGAGGCGCCTCCGTGCGCCTCGTGTCCGGCCGTGGCGCCGACGGCATCTGGGACGCGGCGGCCGAGAGCGGCGGGACGGTGCTCGTCGCCTATCCGCTGACCCTCGGGGATCTGGTCAACTCAGAGCGGGCAACCTCTGACCACTCGTTGCGGGTGGCGCTGTCCGGCGGGTCGCCGCTCGCCCCACGCCTGAAGCGCGCGTACGCCGACCGGCTAGGGATCCCGCTCGTCGAGAGCTACGGCCAGAGCGAGTTCGGGGGATTCATGGCAATGGGTGAGCTCGCGGGCGGGGAGCGCGCCCTGGCGGGCTACGTCGGGCGTCCGCTGCCTGACCGGCTCGCCTACGTCGGCGGTCCCGAGGGCGCTGAGCTCCCGGCCGGCGCGATCGGCGAGGTGCTCGTGCCCGAGGGCTTCTTCCCCGGATACCGCAATAAGCCGACCGAGACCGAGAAGACGCTCGACGGCGGCGTGCTGCATTGCGGGGACCTGGCGATCAGCGACGACGAGGGGTATCTGAAGGTGCTCGGGCGCGTTCACGAACGCTCCCAAGCCGACGCACGCGGGGCGTTCCTGCGCGAGCTCGAGGACCGCGCCTATGAGCACCCAGACGTCAAGCACGCGGCGGTGGTGGAGCGTGCCTACGGCGGGGCGCCCCGTGCCTATGCTGAGCTGCTTGGCGGCAGCCGGTGCTCGGCCGAGGAGCTGCGCGAGTTCATCGCCGCGGGGATCTCCTCGAACGGGTTGGACGTCCGGCTGCTCGAGACGATGCCGCGCACCTTCAGTGGCAAGGCCGATCGCCACGGCTTGTCCCTGCTCGATGCCTGACCCCCCACGGGCGTGCGTCGTGGGCAGCGGCCCCGGCGGGCTGGCCGTCGCCGCCGACCTGGCCGGCCACTACGCGGTGACGATCACGGACCTCCCGTCATTCATGGGGCAGCTCGACCCGGTGCACGCCGCGGGCGCGGTGACGGTGAACAGCTCGTGGCACGGAGAGACCGCAGTTGAGATCGTGGTCGCCGAGCTGGATGACGCGTTGTCTGGCGCGGAGCTCGTCGTCGTCGCGGTGCCCGCGCCGCATCACCGCACGCTGGCGGAGGCGGTCGTGCCGGGCCTCGCGCCGGGGGCCACGCTGCTCTTCGTCGGCGACGGAGGCGGCGGCCTGGTCGCGCACGCCGTGCTCAGACGTACCGCGCGCCGGGACGTACTGGCCGCGGAGACCAACTGCCTGCCCCACATCTCGCGCTCCCTCGGGCCCGGGCGAATCGCCGCCGACCGCAAAACCGGCGGCGTCATGGTCGCCGCACTCCCCACCGAACGCACCGAGGACCTCCGGGTGCGACTGGCGCCGGTGTGGCCTCAGCTCCTGTGCGCGATGTGTGCCTGGGACACCCTGCTGCTCAACTACGACGCGATCGACACGGCTCCCGTCGCGCTTCTCAATGCCGCCGCGATCGAGCGCCGGCCCGGCGGCTTTCTGCTCTGGGGTGAGGGCGCCTCGCCCGCCGTGGTCCGAGTGATCGTCGCCGTCGATGCCGAGCTGCTCGCCGTGCGCCAGGCCATTGGCGGGGGTGGTCCGGGATTCCATGAGATGTTCGTAGCGCAGGGGCTCGCCCCACCCGCCGATACGTTCGACCGATCGCTCTCCCTGAGCAAGGTTCTCGCAAGCGTCAGGCCGGCCGGTTCGCCAGAGGCGCTCGAGCGTCTGATCGCCACCAGCCTGGCATGGACGCTGGGCGTTGGCGCCCGCCTCGGGTGCGCCGCCGGCGTGCCGACGCCTACGCTCGATGCGTTGGTCGCCCTGGGAAGCGCGATGCTTGGACGCGACCTGCGTGATGAGGCAACCACCCTTGCCTCTCTGGATGTCGAGACCGTGGACCTGCCGACGCTCGTGCGGGTCGGGCGCGGTGCTGACGCAGTGCGCTTCTGATCTCGGCGAGCGGCCTATTGGCACACCGAGTTTGGCCGTCTGGATATACATCGTCGGAGCAACATCGAGCAGAATCCCCCAGCGTCGACGATGGAGAGTTAACGGTGAGCGGAGTCACACTGAATCCGAGTGCTGTTGGTTTGGGCGGGGGTCCCGTTGCCAACGAGCCAGCGTTCGAGGCCCGCGGGATCGAGTACATCCCGCTGTCCGAGCGCCGGGGCAGGCCGCTCGATCTCTCTTGGATGTGGGCCGGCGCGCTGTTCAACGTCGAGTACCTCGTCTACGGAGCCCTGATCGTCTCGTTCGGGCTGTCCTTCTGGCAGGCCGCCGCGGTCGTCATCATCGGCAATCTCTCCTTCTTCATCACGGGCCTCGGCAGCGTCCAGGGTCCGGAGGCCGGGACCTCGGCGTTCGCGATCTCGCGGGCGTCGTTCGGACCCAATGGGGCGCGCGGCGTCTCCCTGTTCAACTGGATCACGCAGGTGGGCTACGAGACCGAGGGCCTTGCCCTGGTCGTGCTCGCGGGGCTGGTGCTGGCCGGCAAGGCCGGGATACACACCTCCACGGGGCTGAAGGTGGCGTTGATCATCGTCGCGGCCGCGGTGCAGCTCCTGCTGCCGCTGATGGGCCACGGGATGATGATGCGGATCCTGCGGTTCCTGGTGCTGCCCTTCGTGGTGCTGTTCATCGTGCTCGCGATCCTCACGCTGCCCAAGGCGCACCTCGGCAGCGGCTCGAGCGCCGACTGGCAGACGATGCTGGTCGCCCTCGCCCTGATCCTCTCGGCCGGGGGTTACGGATGGGTGATGAACGCCAACGACTATTCCCGCTACCTGCCTCGGAACGCAAGCCGTAAGCAGATCGTGTGGGCTGTCGGCCTCGGCGGCTACATCCCCACCACGCTGCTGTGCTTGCTGGGAGCGGCGGTGGCGACAGCCGTCCCGTCCGCCAGCGACCCGATCTCCGGTCTCCCCCATGCCTTCTCGGCCTGGTTCCTGGTCCCGTATCTGATCTTCGTGATCATCCAGCTGTTCGCGATCAACAGCCTCGACCTGTACTCCTCGGGTCTCACCCTGCAGGCGATCATCCCGAAAATCAGGCGCTGGCAATGCGTGCTGCTCGACACCGTCGTCGCGGGTGCCCTCACCGCGGTCGCGATCTTCTCGTCGGGGTTCAACACGTTCCTGACCGACTTCCTGCTGTTCATGATCATCTGGATCGCTCCGTGGGTGGCGATCTACCTGGTCGACTGGTTCCTGAGACGAGGCACCTACGACTCGCGCTCGCTCTTGAACGGGCGCGCGGGGATCTACTGGCGTCGCGATGGGATTCACGTTCCCGGGGTCGTCGCCCAGTCGGTGGGCATGCTCGCCGCGGCATCATTCCTTAACACCACGGTGTGGCAGGGCCCGTTCGTGGGGCTGACGAACCCCGGCGGGCCGGCCTCCTACGGCGCTGACTTCAGCGTGTTCATGGGGGCGCTGTTCGGGGGCGTCACCTATTACCTGCTCGCGCGCCGCACCGTTCCCGCGGAGCCGCACACCGAGGAAGAGCCGGCCGTGGCCGTCACCACACCCTAGGAGGACCAAGTGCCCCGTCGCTTCGCGCTGGTCGTAGTGATCGCGGTTCTCGCATCGGCGGCGGCGGCGCTCGCACTGTCCGCGCTATCCCGCCCCGCCGCCGCGGCGGGTCATTCCGCTCCGGCTCCGGTCGGGGTGGTCAGCGCCTTCGGGCCCGAGCAGGCGGCGATCCTGGCGGAGATGCACGTGACCCGCCACGTCGATATCGACGGCTACCGCTACTGGATCGGCACGATCGCCGGGAGCCCGGTGGTCGATGTGTGCAGCGGCGAGGTGGACGAGACCGCCGAGCTCGCTACCTACATCCTCGACACGAGATTTCACCCGCGCGCCGTGCTGTTCTCGGGCACCGCGGGCGCGCAGAACGACGCGGTCCACGTCGGCGACGTCGTGGTCAGTGGCTTCGTGGTCGACAAGTCCTCGATCCACTACTACCTCGGCGGCTACCAGGGCTCCTACATCGGCGAGCAGGTCCCGGTCACGGCCAAGACGGACCTCAAGGGAGCGCTCGTCACCGGGTACGGCAACCCCCTCCCCACCCCAGCCGACGCCCGCCGCTACGGCGAGGGGCCATCGAAGCTCGACAAGCACTGGGTCGAGGTGAGCGCCTACGCGGCGCCCCATCAGCTCGTCGAGCTCGCGACCGGCGCCAGCTCGTTGGTCGGGACCAACACGGTCGCCGACGCGACCGGCGACTCCAAGCGCTCGGGGGAGATCACCAACAAGGTGATCGCCGGCGTCGTCGGACAGGCGGACGTCTGGACCGAGCCGTTGTCCTGGATCGAGGACCAGAACATGCTCTATCCGACCGACGCGGAGGAGAACGAGGGAAGCGGGTTCGCGTTCGCCAACGCCCAGCTCGGAGTCCCCTGGCTGCTCGTCCGCGGCATCTCCGACTCGGTCTGGTACCCCAACGCGTACGACGGCGTTGTGTCCTCGGACCACGCGGCCGTCGTCGTGAAGTACCTGATCGAGCACTTGCCGGCGACGGTCAGCAAGGCACCCGAGACGCTGACCGAGCTCTCCCCGCTCGCCAATGCGGTACAGGCCGGATACCTGCTCGCCGACAAGGCGTACTTCAAGGTGAGCGCAGCGTCGAAGGTGCTGTACACGAACACGGCGGGCAAGACCGTGACCCTGAAGGGATCGGCGCTCCATCGGCTCGCCCGGGAGTACACCTATCGCGCCGGCCGGATCGGGTGAGGACCCGGCAGGACTCGCTGGTCATCGTCGATCGCGGGGGCGGCGCGATGCGCGATATCATTGCGGCATGGGCTCGGGGGTCAAGGGCGCCCCCGACGGCAACCGGCGCTGTTACAAGAGGTAACACACATGGCTCAATTCGCTGGGGTCAATTACACCGTCGACGGCAGGGAGCCGGTCACGGCAGAGGAGTTCGGCGTGATCGGCGCGCATTGCGCGAACACCGAGCAGTACGATGCCGCCGCAGTGTTTCTCGGACGGGCCGAGGAGCTCGGCGACCAAGAGGCGATGGTTCGCCTGGGCGACCTGTATCTCGATGGGCTCTTGCGCTGTACTCGCGCCCCGCTCGAGCACGCCTTGGAGCACCTGACCTACGCGTCCAACCTTGGCCATCCGTACGCTCAGTTTCGGATCGCAGAGCTCTACCGCACTTACTACCGCGACGATGCGACAGCCGCCAGGTTCTATCAAGCGTGCTTGGCCAATCCGCGTCGCGCCAGCCACACGCTCGGCCGTCTGATGACGAGCGTCAGCGAGCAGCAGCTCGGCTCAATTGGCTTCTACCAGCAGCTCCGACGCAACCAAGCGAGGCGAGACGCAGTCAACCCGCCTCCACCTCCGACATACAACTACTAGCTCTTACTTCTGGCGCTGCGCTGATCCGGGGGTCGAGAGCGGTCCTGAAGGGGTAGACCCCGAGGATGGAAGGCTCTCACGTTTCCGGGGGAGGAGCGGGAGCTCGCCACCGCCGTCGTTTCGCCGGGGCCCGCCGGCGGCGCAAGGCTCGCCGGTACAGCGATCTTCCGCGCGGGGCATGGAGACGGATCGCCAGGCGGACGTTTGACCAGTATCGCGCCGACGGGGTGACCAATCTGGCCGCGGCGCTGACCTATCGCAGCATCCTGGCGCTGTTCCCGGGCCTGATCGCGCTCGTGGCCCTGCTCGGGGTGCTTGGCCAGTACCCGCAAACCTTCAACGCGGTGCTGAAGATCATCGGCGGGTTCGCGCCGCAATCGACGGTCCAGTCGATCTCCAGCCCAGTCCGCCAGATCATCACCAACAAGGGAGGCTCCGGAGCCCTGCTGGGATTCGGACTGGCGGGCGCCGTGTGGGCGGCATCGGGGTATGTGGGCACGTTCTCGTGGGCCGCGAACGTGCTGTGGGAGGCCAGGCGCGGACGCTCGTGGTATCGGCAGTGGCCATTCAACTTTGCCGTCACCGTGGTCGCCCTGGTCCTGATCACGTTCCTGTTGGTCGCGCTGGTCCTGACGGGACCGGTGGCCAGCTCGGTCGGCCGTCAGCTCGGTGTCGGCTCGACGGGAATCCAGATCTGGAACATCGGCAAGTGGCCGGTGATGGTGGTCGTGGTCATCTCGATGATCAGCGGGCTGTACTACGTCGCCCCCAACGTGCGACCGCCGAGCTGGCGCTGGCTGACCCCGGGGGCCATGCTCGCGGTCATCACCTTTGCCATCACCTCCGCCCTCTTCGGCCTCTATGTCGCCCACTTCAGTTCGTTCAACAAGACCTACGGCACCTTGGGGGCCATCATCACCTTCCTGGTCTGGGCGTGGCTGACCAACATCGCGGCGCTGCTGGGCATCGAGCTCGACTCGGAGATCGAGCGCGAGCGGCAACTGTCGGCCAACCAGCCGGGAGCGGCCGAGCAGATACAGCTGCCCCTGCGCCAGGAATGACCGCCGCCGTCCGGACGGCGGCGGCGGCCGGATGGCCGCGGCCGGACGCTACGTTAAGCCTGAGACCGCACAAGGTGCAGGCGGCGCGGTGAGCGGCGGCGGGCCTTCGGCAGCTGCGCCGCGCGCAGCCGCAAGAGCGAGACGGCGTCGGAGGTGCGGACGAACGGGTTGGCTACCACGCGCCGGTCCTCCAGCGACAGGGCGGCGACCGCTTCACCGCCGATGAGCGCGACCAGGGCCTGTCCCTCGAGCTCGGGGGCGTCGTCGAGGGCGGCGAGCCGGCGCACGACGTGAGCCTCATCGCTCCCGAGCAGCCGCAGTTCGATGGTGAACGGAGAGGCGTCGCGGGATCCGCGCGGGTTCGCGTGGCGTCGCGGGGCGGCGCGGCGGTCCTGCTCGGCGTCACGACGGTCCCGCTCGGCGGCGCGACGCAGATCGGCGGCGTGCTCTCCGGCAACCAATGCGTTGATGGTGGGGTTCATGATCTTCCTCTCACTTGGCGTAGATGCATGATGCGGCTAAGAGCCGCCGCTTACATCGGGCACAAGGAGCGAGATCGCGGGCTTCGCCCCTTAGGTGCACACGCCGATGCCTTAGCTTTGTCGCTCCCGAGGAACGGAGCGGCGGTGGCCCACGAACCGAGGCGGAGCGGATGACGGCGGGGGACAGCCCGTCGGCGATCGTCATCGGCGCCGGCGTGTTCGGCGCCTCGCTGGCGGAAGCGCTGTCCTCGCGCGGCTGGCGCGTCACGCTGGTCGAGCGCTACGCGCCGGCCAACGTGCGCTCGAGCTCGGGCGACCTGTCGAGGCTGCTTCGCTGCGGCCACGGCACCGGAAGCTCAACCGACGAGTGGTACACGCGGTCCGCCTGGAACGCGCGCGCTCGCTGGAAGGAGATCGGCGAGGAGGAGGATCGAGAGCTGCTGCTCACGACCGGGGCGCTCTGGTTCGCTCGCGATGAGGACGGCTGGGACACCCGTGCGGAGACCCTGATGGGCGAGCTCGGCGTGCCCTGCGAGCGCCTCGACCCGGCGCGGGCCCGCGAGCTGCTGCCCGGCCTACGGACCGACGACCTGTCGTTCGTCCTGCACGAGCCAGAGGCCGGGGTGCTGCGCGCGAGCGAGGCCGTGCGCACGCTCGTCCGCCGGTCGTTGCGCCGCGGCACCGAGCTGGTGCTCGGGACGGCGGTTCCCGCCCGCGATGCAGTCGTGGTGGACGGGGAGCGGCTGACCGCCGACCGGATCGTGTGGGCGTGCGGGGCGTGGCTTGGCAAGCTGTTCCCCGAAGCGGCACCGGTCAGGGCGACCCGGCAGGAGGTCCTGTACTGGGACGCCGCGCCCGAGCGGCGTCAGGGACCGGCGTGGGTGGACTGGTCGGTCGCGATGTACGGCCTGCCCGACGTCGACGGCGCGGGCCTCAAGATCCTCAGCGACCGTCCCGGGCCGCCGTTCGATCCCGACACCTCCGCCCGCGAGCCAGATCCAGCCGCGGTGGCGGAAGTCAGGGTGTACATCGCCCACCGGTTCCCCGAGCTCGCCGACGTGCGCCTGCTGCGCGCCGCCGTGATGCACTACGAGCTCACGCCGACGCGGGGCTTTCTCGTCCGGCCCCTGCCGGGACAAGACCGCTCATGGCTGATGGGCGGGGGATCGGGACACGGCTTCAAGCACGGGCCGGCACTCGGCGACTACGTGGCCGACGTGCTCGAAGGCCGGGCGGAGCTCGCCGAGCATCTGCTCGATCCGGCGGTGGTGAGAACCTGAGCGGGGACGCCCATGAGCAGGGGTCACGCGCCGGCCGCGCCGAGCCGCGCCACCACCGCCCGCGCGGCCTCGGCGAGCTCCGGCGGGCCGAGGACCTCGAGGGGCTCGTCGAGCAGCGCCATCCAGACGAGGAAGCGGCGTGACCAGGAGCTGCGGGTGGTCACGATGCAGGCGTGCTCGCCGTCGGGTTCGATCGTCACGTAGCGCTCCGGGATTCGCCGGCCGGCGCTCGCGGCGCAAACGCCGAGCCGGATTCGCCCTGGGGCGGCCGGGGTGTCGTCGGATCCGCTTGACCGTAATTGCCGCTTGACGTAAGCCGCCGGGTCTCCGCCGGGCACCGTCCGCCGACGGCCGCGTCCTCCCGCTCGGATCCGGCCGCGGATCCGGTCGATGCGGAACGTGCGCCAGTCGCCGCGGTCGAGGTCGAAGGCAACGAGATACCAGCGGTGGCCGCTGTAGACCACGGCGCACGGCTCGGTGTTCCGCTTGCTCGCCGTGTCGTCCTTGGCGACGTAGGGGAAGTGCAGTCTGGTCCCGTCGCGGCAGGCTCCCGCCAGGGTCGCCAGGACGTCGGCGTCGATTCGGGGACCGTCGCCGTCGAAGGCCGAGGTGGCAGCGCTGAGCGCGCTGACCCGGCGTCGCAGCCGTGAGGGGAGGACCTGCTCGAGCTTGGCCAGGGCGCGGACCGATGTCTCCTCGATCCCGGCGATCGATCCGGAAGCGGCCGTGCGGAGGCCGACGGCGACGGCGATCGCCTCGGCGTCGTCGAGCAACAGGGGCGGGAGCTCGCCTCCGGCGCCCAGGCGATAGCCTCCGGCCACGCCGGGCGCGGCCTCGACGGGGTACCCGAGCGAGCGCAGCTTCTCGACATCGCGGCGGATCGTCCGCGGCCCTACCTCGAGGCGATCGGCGAGCTCCTGACCGGTCCACTCGCGCCGGACCTGGAGCAGTGACAGGAGGGCGAGAAGGCGGGCAGAGGTCTGGACCATGATGCGGCAAGCCTGCCAGGAATTGCGGACACTTGCTGACCGCATTGAATGACCAGTCGTCCTATTCCGGACTTTAGTTGACCGCAATTATCGAGAGGGTGCGAGCACCGCCGTCTTCTGGCTACCAAAGCACGCGCGGGCAGCCCACTAGTGGCTACGGAGGCGCACCGCCCTCACCTGGCGCCGGCGGCGCCGTCGCGTTAGGGTAAGCACATGTCGAATGAGCAGACGGTTCAAGGGCTGGCCGCGGTTCGCACCGCCATCGGCGCCGGCGCCTGGCTGGCGCCGAGGCTGACGGGGCGACTGTTCGGGCTCGACATGGTCGCCAACCCTCAGGCGCCCTATCTCGGGCGCTTGTTCGGTGTGCGCGACGTTGCGCTCGCTTTCGGCCTGATGTCGACCAGCGGGGCCCAACGTGCCCAGTGGCTGCGGATCGGGATCGCGTGCGATCTCGCTGATGCCGCGGCCGGGGTGCTCGCCGGCCGTCGCGGCGAGCTTCCGAAGCTCGCGACGGCGCTGGTGACCGCCACGGCGGTCGGGGCGGCCGCCCTCGGCGTCGTGGCGCTGCAGGACGAGCAGCCCGCCGGCTGAGCAGCGACAGTCCGTCGCGGTGGGTCGCATAGCCTTGTAAGCGCGATGAGCGCTCGAGCCGCCACGTCCGAGTCGACGTCGCGCGCGAGCGCCGCGCGGCGGATTCTTCAGGTCCTCGGCGCCCTATTCACCTATGGCCTGCTGCCGTTGCTCGTTCCCGCGCGCCGGCGACGGTCGCCGGGACCGGTTCGCCTGCGGCGTGCGCTCGAGACACTCGGTGGGGCTTGGATCAAGCTCGGCCAGCTGCTCGCGCTGCGCTTCGACCTGCTGCCCGAGGCGTACTGTGTCGAGCTGTTCGGCCTGCTCAATCGGGTCGCCCCGTTTCCCTACGCCGAAGTCGAGCGGATCCTGCGCAGCGAGCTGGGCCGCGAGGTGCAGGAGATCTTCGCGTCCTTCGAACGCGAGCCGTTCGGCAGCGCCTCGATCGGTCAGGTGCACGACGCGGTCCTGCACAACGGCCGGCGCGTCGCCGTGAAGGTGCAACGGCCCGGGATCGACGCGCTCCTGATGTGCGACATCGCGCTGATGTACCGATTCTCGCGCCTGCTCGACCGCACCCACCTGCTCGGCGGGACCCGCAGTCGCGAGCTGATCGACGAGCTAGCGCGCTGGACGCGAGAAGAGCTCGACTACAACGCTGAAGCCGCGAACGCAGCCACCATGCGCGCCCACGTCCGCGACGAGAACACCGAGTACGACCCCGAGATCCTCCTCGACTACACCACCCGCCGTGTCCTCACCGCCGAACGCCTCGACGGTCTGCTCCTCGTCGACATCATCCGCGACTTGCGAGCCGACCGCGAGGACTGCACGCGACGGCTGCGAGAGGCGGGTTACGACCTCGAGCAGGCCGCCACGAACATCGTCCGGAACTTCCTCAGCCAGGCCTACGCGAACGGGATCTTCCACGGGGACCTGCACCCCGCGAACCTGATCTTGCTGCCCGGCAACCGGATCGGCTACGTCGACTTCGGCATCATCGGCCGCCTTTCGGAGTCGGTCCACGAGTCGCTCGGCCGCTACGCGATGCATCTCTTCGGCGGCGAGGCCGACGCGGCGGTCGACGACTTCCTGCAATGGCTGCGGCCGTCGGCGAAGACGGACCTCGCCGCCACGAAGCGCGAGATGGTCGAGCTCACCGAGCGCTTCCTCGAGAGCCTCGAGGGGGCCACATCCCACCGGCGCGAGATCCTCGCCCGCTATCAGATCGACCTCCTGTCGGCGACCCGCGCGCACCGGATGGTGGTCGATCCGGCGGTGATCCTCTACATGAAGGTCGTGCTCACGATCGACGCGGTGACCACCGAGCTCGCGCCGACGCTCGACGTCCAGTCGCTGCACGCGCAGTTCTTCGCCGAGCTCATCATCGAAGGCATCGAGAAGCCCGAACGCTGACCGTGGTCCGGCGCCGCTCTCGGTCGCTTAACCTCCGGCAACCCGACGGCACTCCGACCCTCGAGAAAGGCCCGCCCGTGACGACTCAGCCCGAACCAGGGGATATGTACGACGACATCAGGCGCGAGCTCCAGCGCCTGTTTCCACCCGACCGGATTCAGCGCATCGTCGACCGGCTCGGCCTGGTCGGCACCGAAGAGGACCTCGAGTACCTCGGCGACCTGATCAGCGCGGTGTTCACCCGCGGCATCGAGTTCGGAGCGATCGAGGTCGCGGCCCAGCAGGTCGAGCGGACGCCCGAGGTCCAGCCGCAGGTCGAGATCGCCCACGTCGACCTGCCTTGAGCACGGTCACCCCGGCGGCGCCACGAGTCCGCGTCGCCACCGCTACGGAATCGCCACCGTCTCACTCCCGGCGCGCCACACCGCGCGCGGCATCGCGTCCGTGGAGAACGGCATCGTCACGTTACCCCGCTGATCGACCGCGATCAGCCCGCCGCGTCCACCGCAGCTCTTGACCTCGTAGAGAACGGCCTGCGTGGCCGTCTCGAGCGGGGTGCCCTGCTCGACGAGCACGGCCAGCAGGCGCGCGGCACCGGCGCGGATGAACGCCTCGCCCTCGCCGGTGCACGACACCGCGACCTGACGGTCGGCCCAGGTTCCCGCTCCGATCAGCGGCGAGTCGCCGACGCGCCCGGGAAGCTGCCCCGTGCGCCCGCCGGTCGACGTGGCGGCCGCGAGCGCGCCGGCTGAGTCGAGGCACACGGCGCCGACGGTCCCGTGCTCGGGTGGGGTGGTGCGGGCCTTGAACTCCTCGAGGCGGAGGCGCTGGCGCGCGGTGACGAATCCCGAGGGCTCCCATTGCTCCACCCCGTGAGCAACCGCGTATTCATCGGCGCGCTCGCCGATCATCAGCACCAGCGGAGCGTCCAGCAGCGCCTCGGCCGCGAGGATCGGGTGCCTCGTACGTTTGATAGCGGCGACCGCCCCGGCCGCCCGGTCGGGGCCACGCATTAGGGCCGCACTCATCTCGACGGAGCCGTCGGCGCACAGGGCCGAGCCGTAGCCCGCGTTGAACAGGGGGAATGACTCCATCACGGTCACGGCCGAGCGGACGGCCGCGACCGCGTCCTGCCCGTCCTCCAGCTCGGCGGCAGCGGACCGGAGCGCTCGCTCGAGCGCGTCACGGCAGGCGGCCTCCTGCTCGCGCAGGTCATCGCCGAACGTCCCCGCACCCGCATGCACCACCACGACCGGATCGCTCATGAGGGTGACTATGCCCCAAAGGTTACGGGTGGTTAGTCAGCGACGCCGACGAGCGGGAAATGGCCCGCGGAGAAGCCGAGGCGCTCGGCCGCGGTCATCGTCTTGCGCGGATACCAGTCGCTGTCCTTGACCAGCGTCCGATCGGTCCACGAGCACGTCCCAACACGTACAACGCCGGTCTCCAGGTGCACGACCGGCCCGAGCCGCCCGTTCTCGGGGTCAACGGCAGCGGCAAGTCCGGGCTCGAACGCCACGGCTTGGTGACGGTCCGCCCCGATCCGGACGACAGGCCGATCAAGGT
>Ga0302314_10013864_pt1 | contig 13821 bp, 8 predicted proteins | sample III_Palsa_N2_3_FD_200533 | JGI IMG/M metagenome (GOLD analysis project Ga0302314, IMG submission 200533) | Peat permafrost microbial communities from Stordalen Mire near Abisko, Sweden - III_Palsa_N2_3 | ecosystem: Environmental > Terrestrial > Soil > Palsa > Peat permafrost | place: Sweden... | reverse complement strand
GCCCTGGCGATCCATGCTGCGCACCGGCTGTCCGAGGCCTTCCCCGACGGGCAGTTGTTCATCGACCTGCACGGTCACACCACCGGGATGGCGCCACGGACCGTCAGTGACTCACTGGCGTGGCTGCTGCACGCCCTCGGGGTACCGCCGCAGCGCCTCCCCGAGGACCTGGGCGCGCGTGCCGCGATCTACCGTGACCGGTTGGCCGGCACCAGAACCCTGATCGTCCTGGACAACGCCGCCAGCACGGCCCAGGTCCGCCTGCTGTTGCCGGGGACTCCGGGCAGCCTGGTCATGGTCACCAGCCGCCGCCGCCTCACCGGATTGGACGAGGCCCACAACCTCACGTTGGGCACCCTCCCGCAGGCCGAGTCCATCACCCTGCTGCACCGGGCGGCCGGCCCCGGCCGGATTCCGGCGGACTATCCCGCCGCCGCCGAACTCGTGTCCCTGTGCGGGCAGATGCCGCTGGCCGTGCGGATCACCGCGGCGCGGCTGCGCCATCACCAGGGCCTGTCCGTCGACGACGTGGTCGAGCAACTGCGCGACGAGCAGGGCCGACTCGAACGGTTGCAGGACGATGACCGCGACCTCACCGTGATCTTCGAGTCGTCCTACGCGCACCTGCCCTGCGCGGAGCAGCACCTGTTCCGGAGCCTGGCCCTGGTGCCAGGACCGGACTTCGACGCCTACGCCGCCGCCGGCCTGCTCGGCGCCGACCACCGCACCGCCGAGCACCTGCTGGAATCCCTCCTGGAGCACAACCTGCTGATCCAGCGCAGCCCCGGGCGCTACCGCTTCCACGACCTGGTCCGGCTCTACGCCCGGACGCTGAACTGCGGTGACCCCGAGCAGCAGGCGGAGCGCGAGGTCGCCCGCGAGCGCCTGCTCGACTACTACCAGCACGCCGCCTGTGCCGCCGACGGCCGTCTCGGCCGCCGGCCCCGCCCGGCCCCGGGGCCGGCCGCACCGCCGACCGCGTCCCCAGGTGCGGGCAGGCCGCAGCACCAAGGCGGGCCGCAGTACGAGGACGCGCCGCAGTACCAAAACGGCTTGCAGTACCAACGCGGGTTGCGGGCCGAGGCACCCCCGTTCGCCGACCGGTCGGCCGCGCTGGCCTGGATGCGAACCGAGCGGGACAACCTGCTGGCCTGCACCGATCCGAAGGGCTTTCCGACTGGTCCGGCCCGGCTGATCGCGCTCGCCTCCGCCCTGGCGGCCTTCCTCCAGCAGGACGGCCCCTGGCCGCAGGCGGTCGAGTTGCACCGGTCGGCCGTGGCCGCCGCGCGGGAGTGCGGCGACCGCCGGGGCGAGGCCGCCGCCCTCAGCGACCTGGGCCGGGTGGCCTACCTCGCCGGTGACTTCGCCGACGCCGTCCTTCTGCAGGAAGCTTCCCTGACGATCCATCAGCAGCTCGGCGACCGCAGGGGCGAGGCGGACGCCCTGTGCGACCTGGGCCGGGCCCGGCACGCGACCGGCGAGTTCACGGTCGGGGTCGACCTGCTGCGGCAGGCACTGACGATCTATCAGGACAGTGCGGACCGCCACGGTGAGGCGCTGGCCCGGCACGATCTGGGCCGGATGCGGCTGATGGCCGGCGACATCCCGGACGCCGTCCGGCTGCAGGAACAGGCACTGGAGGTGTTCCAACAGCTCGGTGACCGGCTGGGCGAGGCCAACGCGCTCTGCGACCTGGGCCGGGCCCGGCACTCAACCGGGGATTCGGCGGCGGCGGTCGGTCTGTTGAGGCAGGTGCGGGAGATCTTCCGCGAGCTCGCCAACCGCCAGGGCGAGGCAAACACGCTCTGCGACCTGGGCCATGTGCACCACGAGATCGGCGACCACCTGGAGGCGGCCGAGCTGCAGGGCCAGGCCCTGGCAATCTTCCGGGACCTGGGCAACCGCCACGGCGAGGCCAATGTCATGCACGAACTCGGCCGCATCCGGCTGGCGGCGGGAGAGCAGGACGATGCGGCCGTCCTGCTGCGCGGGGCGCTGGCGATCTTCCAGGACCTGGGCAACCGGCACGGCCAGGCCAACGCCCAGCTCGACCTGGGCCTGGTCCGGCAGACCACCGGAGATTCCGAGGAGGCCGCCGAGCTGCTGGACCGGGCCCTGGCGACATTCCGGGATCTGGGCAGCCGCCAGGCCGAGGCCGAGGCACTCAACTGCGTCGGTGACCTGGTGGCCGAGACCACGGGACCGCGCGAGGCGCTGGTCCTGTACCAGCAGGCCGCGGCCATCGCCGGTGAGATCTGCAGCCCGGTGCAGCACGCCAGAGCCCTGGAGGGCATCGCCCGCTGCGCGGAACGGCTCGGTGACCGCGCCACCGCCGTCGCCGACCTGAGCCGGGCCGTAGCCGTCTACCACTCCGTCGGAGCCCCGCAGGCAGCCTCCGCAGCCGCCCGCCTGGCCTCCCTGGAGGCCACCACCGCAATCCCCGTGCCCGACTTCCGAGGCGTTGACGAGCAGGTGTCGCCTGCGGCGTCGTAGCCGTGACCGGGCGGCGGCTGCGGTCTCGGCCGGCGGCTCCTGGCAGGGGCCATGGCTCGTCGGGTCACTGCCGCGCCGCCCGGGGAGGGAACCAGTCCCGGGGCGGCGCGGTCCCTTCGGCCCAGCCCTGGGAAAGCTCCGGAGGGACGCCGTCGACGGCGCTGCCGGTGGGCGCGGGGCGCGGGGGCACGGTGCCGTTGCCGATCGGGACGGGCTCAGCCCCGGGGCTCCGGCCCCCGGTCGCGGTAGGGGCCGGTCGAACCGCGCACGACCAGCTCGGGTTGGAACATCAGCTCACCGACCGGGACCTGGCGGTCGGCGAGCAGGCCGACCAGGGCGCGGGCGACCGCGCCGCCGAGGCGGTCGATGGGCTGGCGCACGGTGGTCAGCGGCGGATCGGTGAACTCCAGCATCGGACTGTCGTCGTAGCCGATCAGGGAGACGTCGCGGGGGACCTCCAGCCCGTGGCGCCTGATCGCGCGGATGGCGCCGAGGGCCATCTGGTCGCTGGCCGCGACGATCGCGGTCACGCCGAGGCGCAGCAGATGGTCGGCGGCGAACTGGCCGCCCTCGACGGAGTAGCTCTGGCGGACCACCAGTCCCTCCGCGTCGGCCAGGCCCAGCTTGGCCGAGGTGGCCAGGAACCCGGCCACGCGCCGGTCCGAGGGCTTGTTGCCCTCGGGACCGGCGGCCAAGCCGATCCTGGTGTGCCCGAGGGCCTGGAGGTGCCGGACGGCCATTTCGCCGGCGCTGACGTCGTCGGTGGAGAACGCCGCGCCCTCGACGCCCTCGAACAGGCCGTTGACGCACACGTAGGGCACCCGGCGGCTGGCCAGCAGCGCCGTGAGTTCCGGGTCGAAGCTCTCCAGGGTGTTGCTGGCGGAGCAGAACACGATGCCCGCGGCGCCGATGTCGAGCAGCGACTTGAGGTAGTCGCGCTCCTGGACCCCGCCGGGCAGCGACGGGCAGATCATCGCCCGCAGTCCGTGCGGCGCGAGTGCCAGGCCGATCCATTCCGCCAGCGCGGCGAAGACGGGTGTGGACAGGCCGGGTGTGATCACGCCGACGATGCCTTCCACGCTGCTGGTGCGCTCGTACCCGAGCTCGGCCATCGCGCGTTCGACGGCCTCGCGGGTCTTCTGCGACACCCCGCTCTTGCGGTTCATCACGCGGCTGACCGTGGCGACACTCACCTCGGCGAGGCGGGCGACCTCGACGATCCCGACCTTGTCCTGCTCCATCACAACCCCACTCACTCTTTCTCTCTTCAACTGCCGTCGCGTCACACGGTGTCACGGACCGCGTTGCTCTATGCGGCACACGCCGTGGGGCGGCACCGGGATCGAGGTGATTCCGGCGGTCAGTTCCCTGGTGCGCCGGCCGACCGGGTTGCCCTGGCAGTCGTGCACCTCCACCTGGGCGCGCCGTGGCGGGCCGGTCACGTCGAGCAGGATCCGGTCCGTGCCGGTGGCGTTGACGACGACCAGGTCTGCTGCGGTCCCCGGGCCGACGGCGACCACTGCCTGGGTATAGCAGGTGACCACCTCCAGGCCGCCGCCGACCCCGGTGACCTGTGGGTAGAGTTCGTCGGGCCGACCGGGTTCGAGGTGCCCGCCGGTGAGCGCGGGGCGGAGCTCGCGCCAGGTGGACAGCCAGAACGCCAGGGTCCTTCGGTGTTCGGCAGGCAGCAGCGCCAGCCTGGTGGAGATCTGCGGGACCGCGTGCCAGGCGCCGTGGAACTGGCGGGCGAGGACCTGGGGTGCGGCCTGGTGGTCCCACATGATCATGTCGGAGTGGACCGCGCCGCCGGGCGCGAGCAGTGCGATGTCCAGGGTCCTGATCCGGTTGGCGACCGCGTCGGCGGGGCAGTCGGTGGCGCGCAGCGCGTTCCCGAACGCGGTCATCGCCGGACCTGTGTAGCGCTGCCGGAGTTCGATCACGAAGTCGTCGCCGCGCAGTCGCCGGAGCGCGTCGCGGAGCTCGCCCAGCATGGCCGCCATCGCCGCGCCGATGTCGGGCAGGTAACCGTCGTCGCTGCCTGGGGGCGCGGGGGCGCTGACCGCGGGGTCGGTGGCTGGAGGGGCGCTGAGCGCGCGGGCGCTGACCGCGGGGTCGGTGGCTTCGGGGTCGGTTGCGCCCGCGTAGCTCATGGCCTCGTCGAGGAAGTCGATCTTGAGTCCGTCCAGCCCGAACTCCTCCACCAGGCCGGCGCAGGTGGCCACGACGTGCCGGCGCACCCGGGCGTGGCGCGGGTCCAGGACCCGGCAGTCCAGCGTGTGGTCGCGGTGCGGGGCGAAGCCCGCCAGCAGCCGGTACGCGTCGGAGCGTTCGCCGAGCAGGAGCGGCGCGACCCAGGCCACGTAGCGCAGTCCGAGCCCGCGCACGGCCTGGACGTGGGCCTTGAGGTCGGGGAACTTGGCGGGGTCCGGCTGCCAGTCGCCGCAGCCGGAGTAGCCGCGCCCGTGGCCGCCCCGCTGCCAGCCGTCGTCCAGGAACAGCTGCCCGAAGCCGAGTTCGGCCGCGAGCGCGGCCTCCTCGGCGACCTCTTCGGCGCTGACGTCCTGGGTGAAGGCGTACCAGGTCGAGTAGACCGGCGTGCGGGCGAAGTCGGGCGTGGGCATCGGCCGGCCGCCGGGCAGTTGCGCGAACCAGCTGCCGAGGTCGCGCAGGGCTGCGGCCACCGTGCCCCCGTCGGGGGCGAGTCGCAGGCGGAGGGTCTGGTCGGGGTCGAGCGGCAGGCGCAGCCAGACGCCGAACTTCTTGTGCTCCTCCGAGACGCCGAACCGCAGCGCGGTCTCGGCGACGGTGCGGTCCGCCGCGAAGGCGAGCATCGTGCGGCCTGCCGTGTCGTACAGGCAGCCGACGGGTGCGGAGTTCACCAGCGAGACCGTGCGCCACCGGGACCAGTCGGCCGGCAGGGTCCGCTCCCATCCGGCGTCGGGGTGCCAGAATCCGGCGGCGTCGCCGAGACGGGTCTCCAGTCGGATGGTCACCACCCCCGGCCGCCGTCCGGTGACCGTCACCTGGGCGCCACCGGCGCCGCTCTCCTCGGCGGACAGTTCGGCGGCTCCGGCCTCGGCCAGCAGGGTGACCGTGGTGCCGCCGGCGGACCAGGTCTGCTCGGAGGCGGCCCACTGCCGGGTGTCGAAGGTCGGCAGGGCGGCCGGGATGCTCGTTCCGGAATCCACGCAGGGCCTCTCGTCGGGGGCGCGGGCGGTCATTGCTTGACCGCCCCGCCGAGCAGCCCGGAGACGAACTGCCGTTGCAGGAACAGGAACAGGATCGCCATCGGGACGGCCGAGATCGCGGTGCCGGTCAGCAGCTGGCCGTAGTCGACGTCGTAACTGCCGTCCAACGAGGCCAGCGCCACCGGCAGGGTGTACGACGCCTGGTCCCGCAGGACGACCAGCGGCCACAGGAAGCTGTTCCACTGGAACAGGAACAGGAACAGTGCCAGGGCGGCCAGCGCGGGCCGCATGACCGGCAGCGCGATCCTCATGAACAGGGACAGCTCGCGGCAGCCGTCGATCCGTCCTGCCTCCAGCAGCTCGTCGGGCAGGGACTTCATGGACTGGCGCATCAGGAAGATGCCGAACGGCAGCGCGAGGTTGGGCAGCAGTACCGCCTGGTAGGTGTTGAGCCAGCCCAGGTCCAGCATCATCTTGAACAGCGGCACGATGGTGATCTGGGTCGGTACGACCAGGGCCAGGAGCAGCACGCCGAACAGCGGGCCGCGCCCGCGGAAGCGGTACTTGGCGAAGCCGTAGCCGGCCAGCGTGCACACCACGCTGCCCAGCACCGTGTACGCCACGGCCAGGGTCACCGAGTTCAGCACCACCTGGCCGAAGTCCACGGAGCTCTGCAGGTGGCCGAGGTTGGCGCCCAGCTCACCGCCGGGCAGGAGCTCGGGAGGTGTGCTGACGATGGCGTTCGAGCTGTGGGTCGCGGCGACGGTCAGCCAGTACAGCGGCGCGACGGTGAAGGCCAGCAGCAACAGCAGTGCGCCGGTGAGCAGGACCTGGCCTCGGCGCGAGGCCTTGAAGGCGGGGCCGGAGCGGGCCATCAGTCCTCCTCCTTGGCGAGTCTGACCTGGATCAGGCCGAAGACCGAGATGATCAGGACCAGGGCGTAGCCGATCGCGCAGGCGTAGCCGAAGTCGAAGTAGCGGAATCCGGTCTGGTACATGTACAGGGCGATCGTCTCGGTGGCGTTGTTCGGGCCGCCGCCGGTCATGATGTAGGGCTCGTCGAACAGTTGCAGTGTGCCGATGGTCGACAGGACGACGGTCAGCACCAGGGCCGGACGCAGCCCGGGCAGGGTGACGTGCCAGAACCGGCGCAGCGGGCCCGCGCCGTCGACGGCTGCGGCCTCGTAGTGCTCGTCGGGGATGCCCTGCAGCCGCGCCAGGTAGATCACCGCGTTGTATCCGGTGTAGTGCCAGGTCAGGGCCAACATGATGGACACCCGCGCCCAGAACGGGTCGGTCAGCCAGTGCACCTTCGGCAGGCCGACGGTGGACAGCAGCCAGTTGACCGCACCGTTGTTGTCGCTGAGCAGGACGCCCATCAGCAGGCCGTAGGTGACCAGAGCGGTCACCACCGGCAGGAAGAACCCGAGGCGGAACAGCGGCTTCCAGCGCAGCAGCGCCGAGTTGAGCGCGACGCTCAGGCCCACGGCGAGCGCGAGCATGATCGGCACCTGGACGACGAGGATCGTCAGGGTGTTGCGCAGGGCGGTGAAGAACAGCGGGTCGTGCAGCAGCCGCCGGTAGTTGCCGAGCCCCGTCCAGGTCTGAATCGTCCCATCGGTGTGATAGAGGCTCAGGACGAACGACCAGGCGATCGGGTAGAGCTGGAAGCAGGCGAACAGGGTCAGGGCCGGGAGGATGAACAGGTACGGCGCCAGCCGCCCGTACCGCCGAGGTCGGCGGGGGCCGCGCCCGCTCCGGGCGCCAGGCTCTTCGGGGCGCGTCCTGGCCGGCACGGGCGCCTCGACGTGCGCCTCGACGTGCACCCCGGTCATGACTGGGAACGGCCGGTCTGTGCGGCGAGTTGCGCCGCAGCGCTCTTGAGCACCGCCGCCGGGTCGGCGCCCTGCTGGAGCACCTGGGTCTGCGCGTCGTCGATGAGCTTGAGGGCGCGGGCGTAGTCCGAGGTGTAGTTGGTGGGGTAGGACGGCTTGGACAGCTCGTCGATGAACACCTCGGCGTACTTCTGTCCGCCGAAGTACGGGTCCGCGACGTGGAACACCGGGTCGGCGTAGGCGTCGAGCAGCGCCGGGAAGATGCCCTTCGCCTTGAAGACGGACACCTGCGAGGAGGGCCGGGTCAGCATGAACTCGGCGAACGCGAATGCGGCCCGCTGGTTGGGGCTGGTCCCCGCCACGGCCAGGTGCGTGGAGTTGACGATCGCCGAGCGGGAGCCGCCGGCGGTCACCGACGGCGGGAGCATCAGTCGCCAGTCGCCGCGATCGGCCGGCGCGAGGGTTTCCAGATAGCCGCCGTACCAGGCGGGATCCGGGCACACGGCGACGTCGCCGTTCTTGACGGCGGAGTCGTAGCCGGTCGAGCCCGGTGAGCCCTGCGCGTCGAAGACCAGGCCCGCGTCGCCGAGCTGCTTGACGATGGTCAGCGCGGTGACCGCCTCGGGCGTGTTCAGGGTGATCCTGCCGCTGATGTCGAAGTAGAAGGAGTCCTGCAACTGGAGCAGCAACTGGAAGAGGTTGGCCGAGTCGGCCTGGGAGGCGGACTTGTCGATCGCGAGCAGGGCCACGCCGGTCCGCGCCTTGATCTCCTTGCCTGCGGCGATCACGTCGTCCCAGGTCTGCAGGGAGGTCGCGTCGACGCCTGCCTTCTGGAACAGGTCCTCGCGGTAGAAGAACCCGCTGGCGTTGGCCTCCCAGGGCAGCGCGTACACCTTGGGGCCGCGCGACACGGTCTCCCACAGCCCGGGGGCGAACGCGCTCCGGTACTTGTTCGCGCCGAGCCCGGACAGGTCCGCCAGGCCGTCGGGGAACTTCTCGATGTAGCTCGGCAGGTAGTCCACGCCTAGGTGCAGTACGTCCGCCAGGCCCGAACCCCCGGCCTCCATGGCAATGGTGATCTTGTCCCAGATCGCCGGATTGCCGATGTCCTGGACGCTCACCTGCACGTGCGGGTAGACGGCGTTGAACTGTGGGACGAGTGCCTTCAGTTCCGCCGCGGGGTTGGCCCAGCTCCACACGGTGATCGATCCGGAGGGCGCGCCCGAGGCCGAACCGGCCGAGGAGGTGTTCTTGGCACCCCCCACCGTGCCGCAGCCCGCCAGCGCGCCGACCCCGCCCGCGGCGACCGCCGCGGCACCGAACACCTTGAGGAAGCCCCGGCGACTCGGGTCGCCCATCCCGCTCTGTCTCATTGTCCAACCACCTCTGCCCTGACGGCGTCGACCTGCCCGGACCACAGGCAGACCCGCCCACGTCGTGGTCGCCGTGGGCCGGAGCCCGGGGCGACCGCCGCGGCACGAGCCGCGGCAGACGAGACAGTAGCCACTTCAGGATCATCAACACAAGGATTTTCACTCCGTTTTCGTAAACGAGACTGAAAATACCTTGCTGTGCGGTGGATGCCTGCCGGGGCCGCCGCCCGCCGCCCGATCCTGCGGCGCCGGGGGTCCGAAGCGGGGCCCGGACATCAGGCGTCGTGGGCGCGACCCTGCTCGGTGAGCGCGGCCAGGGCCGCCAGGTGCGCCTTGAACGCGCAGCGGCCCCGGGTCGTCAGTGACAGCCAGGTGCGCGGGCGGCGGCCGACGTGCCCCTTGCGGATGCGCAGGTAGCCGGCGGCCTCCAGGGCGGTGGCCGCCTTGGACAGGGTGGGCGGGGTGAGCTCGCAGGCCTCGGTGACGGCGCCGAAGTCGGCCTCGGCGCACCCGGCGAGGAACGCCGCGGCCTTCAGTCTCGGCATGGTGGTGAAGGCCTCGTCGAGTCCGGGTGCACCGGTCACCGCTGCCGCCACCCGGTCTGCCGGTACCAGCCCTCGGCGCCGAACAGCACCCCGGTCGCCATCAGCATCCAGCCGAAGCTCCCGGTGCTCACCCACACCACCGCGGACAGGGCGAAGGCCACCGGCGTCGCCCAGAGTGCGATCCGCCTGCGGGTGGCCGGGACGCACCCGTCGGCGCGCGGAATCACGCCGCTGCGACGCCACCGCCACACCAGCAGCGGGTAGAGCGCGAGATTGGCGACGATCAGCGCCGCTCCGACCGTGCTCATGCCCGAACGGGCGCCACTGCCGAAGCCGTTCAGCTGCGCCACGCCGGAGATCACCATCCCCAGGGTGAAGGTCGAGGCGGAGACGGCGGGGAACCAGGACGGCATCCGGTGCGCAGCGGCGGTCCGACGGACGTTGGCAGCGGCGGTGAGCGCCGCCTGCGGAGTCATTTCAGGGCTCATGCGTTGCACACTAGCATTTATTTTCCATATGGAAACTAGTTTCCTTCGGCGCTGGACGCTGTCCGCCGTCGGAGTGGATGCGGAGGTGTCTTGCACCGAATCCCGTCCGTGCTCCCGACATGGTGAGTCATGAACCCCAAACAGACTGCCCTGCTGTGCGCCAGCACCCTGCTCCTCGCCTCCACTCCGCTGCTCGCGGGCACCGAGGCTCTCGCCGACGGCGCCGCGCGCCGCGGGCCGGACTGTGTCTCTTCCCCCACCCCGACCGGCGGCCGGGCCCGTGCCGTCCTCGACCTCATCGGGCGGGACCAGCGCGAGCTGAAGCTCCGGGCGGTCGTGGGCCGGGTGACCGAACACGGCCGCGACGTGTGGACGGGCGCGGTCGGACCCTCGATGACCGATGTGCCGGCCCGCCCCGACATGCGCTTCCGCACGGGCTCGGTGGGCATCGCGTTCATGGGCACGATCCTGCTCCAGCTGGTCGACGAGAAGCGGGTCGGCCTGGACGACCGCCTCTCGCGCTGGCTTCCCCAGGTGCCCCACGCGAACGAGATCACGCTGCGGATGCTCGCCGACACCACCTCCGGCTTCCACGACTACGTCACCGACCCCGCCTTCGACAGGGAACTGGAGGCGCACCCGTTCCAGCACTGGACGCCCCGTCAGATCCTCTCCTTCGCCGACCTGCACGACCTGCTCTACAAGCCCGGTACGAACTTCAGCTACTCCCACGCCAACTTCCTGCTGCTGGGGGAGGCGCTGGAGCAGATCACCCACACCCGGCTCGACCGCCTGCTGGAGCAGCGCATCTACCGCCCCCTCGGTCTGCACGCCACGTCGAACAGCTACACCCCCGCCATGCCACCGCCGGTCCTGCACGCCTTCACCTCCGAGCGGGGCAAGTACGAGGAGTCGACCTTCTGGAACCCGTCCTGGACGACGGCCGCGGGCGCGGTCATCAACATGAACATCTGCGACCTTGCCCGCGCGGGCGCCGGCATCGGCTCCGGGCAGACCATCAGCCGGAAGAGCTACAGGACCCTGCTCGACCCCGGCACGATCGGGCTGGGCACGCCGACGAAGAAGTGCCCGCCGGGTGTCTGTCTGCCGCAGACCAAGGCGGTCCACTACGGGACGTCCGTGCTGGTGGTGAACGGCTGGATCGTGCAGAACCCGTCCTTCTCCGGCTATGCCGCGATCATGGCCTATCTGCCGTCCAAGGACCTGTCGATCGCACTGTCCGTGACCTACTCGCCCACCACGGACCAGAACATCCAGAACCTCGGGAACAACATCGCCAAGGACCTCTCCCACCTGTTGGTCCCGAACCAGCCGTTGGGCTGAGCCCGCGGGCGCAGTGCCGATCGGGTCGCTGTGCCCGGCCGAACAGGTGAGGCGGGGGAGTGGAGCGGCATAAACAAGGCCGTATTGGTCAGTGATTCGGATGATCACAACTATATGACTGGTTGTCAGAGGCATTCGGAGACGCTATGCGCCCCACCGCTACCCCCGACCGGCCTGCTCCTCCGCGACCGGCTGCCGCGGCCGGAGCGAGGAGCCGGCGGGCCGGGCTGCCCCGCTGCGCGCTGCTGACTGCGGTGCTGACCAGCGCCCTCACGCTGCCGGGCATCGTCTGCTGGCCGCACTACGCGCTGGCGGGCAGTGGAGCAGCCGTCGACTACCAGCTGGCCAACGGGAATTTCGCCTCGCCCGTCGTCACCTCCACCGCCGACCAGCAGTACATCGGCAACACCCCGCCGACCGGCTGGAGCGGCCCCACCGTCGACATCTACGGCGTCGGGTTCGCGCAGCGGCCCGACGGTCTGCAGGCGGTCGACCTGGACGGCGGCAGCCAGGGCTGGATGAGCACCCCGCTCACCGGGATCAAGCAGGGCTCGACCGTGACGGTCACCTTCGGCGACAGCCCGAACACCTGGCTCAGCTGCTCCACGACCGTGCTGAACGGCGGCCTGATCTTCAATGTCACCGGCAGCGGCGGACCGGTGAACCAGTACACCGCACCGGCGACGACCACGACCGACAAGGCGATCTGGCGGGACGACAGCTACACCTTCACGGCCGGGACCGACAACCCGACGCTCACCTTCACCTCACTGACCCCCGGGGTGTGCGGCGCGCTGATCGCGAACGTGCGGGTGTCGCAGAACCCGCAGACCGCCGATGTCAGCGTGAGCAAGACGCTGGTCACCCGGACCGTCAGCCCGGGGAACGGCATCGCCTGGCAGATCGTGGCCACCAACAACGGTCCCGACACCGCGTACAACGTCGGCGTGCACGACCGGGTGCCGACCGCCGTCACCGGAGTCAACGCCACGGTTCCGGGCGGGACCTGCACCACGACGACCCTCGCGAACAGCGCCGGGACCCAGGTGGACTGCCTGGTTCCCGCGCTGGCCAACGGGGCCTCCGCCGCTGTCGCCGTCACCGGGGTGCTGAGCTCGACGGCCACCAACATTCCCGCCAACCAGGCGACCGTCGACGAGAGCACGACCGACCCCAACACCGGCAACAACGGGCCCGTCACCGCCTCCCAGACGGGCGCGACCTTCGTGGGCCCGGTGACCCAGCTCGGCCCGACCGGCCCGACCGGCCCCACCGGGGCGCAGGGTCCGACCGGGGTGACCGGTGCGACCGGAACCGCCGGAATCCTCGGCCCGACCGGCCCGACGGGTCCGGCCGGTGCCGCAGGCGGGACCGGCCCCAACGGTCCGACCGGAGCCACCGGCGCGACCGGTACCGCCGGAACGGTCGGCGCCACCGGCGCCACCGGGGTCACCGGCCCGCAGGGCGCGACCGGCGCGTCCGGCGCGACCGGCCCGGCGGGCGCCGTCGGCATGTCCGGTGCCACCGGTGCCACCGGGGACCAGGGGCCGACCGGAGCCGTCGGCGCGAGCGGACCCGCCGGGGCCACCGGCCCGCAGGGCCCGGCCGGGGTGACCGGTGCCACCGGTGCCACCGGGGCGACCGGTCCGGCCGGTGGTTCGGGCGCGACCGGTGAGCAGGGCCCGGTCGGCGGGACGGGAGCCGTCGGGGCCACCGGCCCGCAGGGCACCACGGGCGCGGTGGGTGCGAGCGGAGCCACCGGCCCGGCCGGAGCGACCGGCGATCAGGGCCCGACCGGCCCGACCGGCCCCACGGGTGCGACGGGTGCTTCGGGCCCCACCGGAGTGACGGGCATTCAGGGCCCGGCCGGCGCGACCGGAGCCACCGGGGCCCCGGGCGTACCGGGAGCTGCCGGGGTGACCGGCGAGGCCGGGCCGACCGGCGCGACCGGGCCCATCGGTGACACCGGGGCGGCCGGCCTGACCGGGCCGAGCGGCGCGACCGGACCGGCGGGGGCCACCGGAGCCACCGGCGCGACCGGGGCGACGGGTGCGACCGGCCCGCAGGGGGTGGACGGCCCGATCGGTGCGACCGGGCCGACCGGCCCGACGGGTGCGACGGGGGTGTCCGGGGCCACCGGTTCGACGGGGGCCACCGGTCCGACCGGTACCCCCGGTGCGTCCGGAGCGACCGGGGCCCAGGGGCCCGACGGGGCCACCGGCGCGACCGGAGCCACCGGGGACGCGGGCCCGCAGGGCGCCACCGGCCCGATCGGTGCCACCGGCGCGACCGGGGCGCAGGGCCCGACCGGAGCCACCGGCCCGACCGGCCCCGACGGTCCGTCAGGGGCCCTCGGCCCGCAGGGTTCGACCGGCGCGACGGGTGTCACCGGTGCGACCGGGGCCGTCGGTCCCCAGGGCGCGCCCGGCGCCACCGGTCCGACCGGAGCCACCGGCGCGACCGGGGCCGACGGAGCCGCCGGGACCACCGGCCCGACCGGAGCCGCCGGCGCGGCGGGAGCGCCGGGCCCGACCGGTCCGACCGGCGCCGACGGCG
>Ga0302314_10013863_pt1 | contig 13822 bp, 9 predicted proteins | sample III_Palsa_N2_3_FD_200533 | JGI IMG/M metagenome (GOLD analysis project Ga0302314, IMG submission 200533) | Peat permafrost microbial communities from Stordalen Mire near Abisko, Sweden - III_Palsa_N2_3 | ecosystem: Environmental > Terrestrial > Soil > Palsa > Peat permafrost | place: Sweden... | reverse complement strand
AAGAACAGGTAGCCCATGCCCGGGTAGTTGAAGACCGACTCGGTGATCAGCGCCCCGGATAGGATCCCCGGTAGTGACAGCCCGAGCAGGGTGGCGATCGGGATCAGCGAGTTCCGCAGCACGTGCCGCCACAGCACCCGCCTGCCCGATGCCCCCTTGGCCCGGGCGGTGCGGACGTAGTCCTCGCTGAGGTTGTCCATCACCGCTGAGCGCGTGTAGCGGGAGAAGAGCGCGATCGTCACCAGTGCCAGCGTGACCACCGGCAGCGTCAGGTCCCGCCAGTCGGTGATGTCGTCGACCAGGCCGCCCTGCGGGCCCTCGGGCCCGAAGATATGCAGCTTGACCGAGAACACCAGGATCAGCACGGTGCCGACGAAGAACGTCGGCGCCGCGTAGAACAGGAACGACAGCGAGGTGAAGGTGTAGTCGACCGGCCCGTTGCGGCGGACCGCCTGCCACACCCCGATCGGCACCGCGACGACAAGCGCGAGCGCGACCGACACGCCGACCAGCCAGATCGTCTTGGGCAGGTGCGTCCCGAGCAGCGACGAGACGCTCTGGTCCAGGGTCCAGGAGAATCCCAGGTTGCCCTGGAGCAGGTGACCCAGCCACAGGAAGTACTGGTCGAACCACGGCCGGTCGAATCCGTACTCGCGGTCGAAGGCCGCCAGCACCTGGGGGTTGCGGTAGCTGGACGGGCCCAGTACCGCAACCGCCACGTTGCCGGGGATGGCGCGCAGCAAGATGAACGTGATCATCGTGACCAGCAGCACCACCACCGCCGCCTGCAGGAGCCGGCGGATCAGGAATCCGATCACTTGATGAGGTACCAGTCTTCCGGGTTGATGTTGCCGGTCGTGCTCTGCGGGAGGACGCCCCCGAGCGAGTTGCTGACCTCGGTCATCTCGTAGGCGCCGTTCGGCTGCCAGACGTCCGGGACCTGGGTGGCCAGGTAGTTCTGCCAGTTGTCGAGCGCCGACGGCGAGGACGACGTGAGCGTCTGGTTGATCAGCGCGTCGTTCTCGGCGCTGGAGTAGCCGCCGGAGTTGGCGCCCGAGCCGGACAGGAACAGCGTCTCGCCCGTCGGGTAGTAGTCGGGGACGAACGACCAGCCGCCGCCCCAGTTCGCGATGTCCCAGTCGCAGGACGTCTTCGCGACCACGCAGTTGGGCCCGCCGATGGCGGTCACCTGGTTGAAGGGCTTCGGCTCGAGGTTGAGCTTGATCCCGACCAGCGACGCGTTGGACTGCAGCTGGACCATTTCCTGCGCGATCCAGTTGGTCCCGGTGGCGTAGGGGAGGTTGTAGACGAGCTGGTGGCCCTTGGCGATGCCCGCCCCGCACTGCCCGGCCCCGGTGCCGGGGTCGGCGCAGGTCGTGATGCCGTTCGGCACCACGTTCCAGCCATGGCTGGTCAGCAGCTCCTTGGCCTTGGTCGGGTTGAACGGGAACGGGTCGCCCTGCTGGCCTAGCGCCGACAGGTACGACGTGGCCGGGTAGGTCCCGACCGGCCCGACCGTGTAGGCGCCGTAGCCGCGCAGCGGACCGTCGATGATCGCCTTCTGGTTCATCAGGTCCTGTAGCGCCTGCCGGAAGTACAGCTGCTTGTTGACCGGGCCGTTGCCGGTGGTGGACTGGAAGTTGATCGGGAAGTAGTTGATCGCCCACTCGATCAGCGGGGCGAGGGTGTACCCGTTGACCGGGTTCGCCCCGACGGTGGCGTTGGCCGGCTTGGTCGGCGTGTCGGTCGTGGGTATGTAGCCGACGTCGATCTTCTGGCCCGCCCCGGCCGCCCCGGCCTGCAGGACGTTGTACTCGGCGCTCTCGGTCGTGAACGGGAGTTCCTCGAACTTCGCCAGCGTCGGCTTGACCGGGCCTGAGTAGGTGGTGTTGGGGACGAACGTGGAGTTGCCGTCGGCGTTGAAGCTGGCCAGCTTCCACGGGCCGTCCACGACCGACCACAGCGGCGAGCTCACCCAGGTCGACAGGGACTTGGACTGGCTGTCGAGGTAGGCGTAGACCTTGGCGCAGTCGGCCACCACGGCGGTGCAGTTGCTCGAGCCGGCCGCGGTCTTGTCCCAGGCCATCGGCATCGGGGTGAGCTGGCTGAGCTCGTTGTCGGTGAACCAGGTCGGGTTGTAGGCCTTGTCCATGGTCATCGTCAGCGTCAGCGGGCCGGTCACCTTCACGTTGCTGATGTTGCTGGGGAATAGGCCAGGAACGTAGTCGCCCCAGTCCCCCTCGGCCACGGCCTGCATCATGTGAATCCAGAACTCCAGGTCATCGGCGTTAACGGTCTCACCGTTGGACCACTTCCAGCCCTTCAAGGTGATGGTTACCTGCCTGCCGTTGTAGACCGGCGGATCGGCCAGGCTCAGGCTCGAGTTGAGCGTCGGGCTGGCGCCGTTTCCGAACCAGTAAAGCGGCCGGTACATCAGGTACTGGAACTCCGCGAAGTTCACCGTGCTGAAATAGGTGCTGCTGGCAAACGGGAATATGTAGTTCGGCGCGGAGTTCGGAGGCAGGGCGTAGGTGGCCGTGCCCCCGATCACCTTGGCGCCGGTTGCCCCGGTCGGGCTGGCGCCCGGGCTTCCGCTCCCGCCGCCGCTGGAACTGCACGCGGCGAGCGCCAGGGCGAGCACGGCGCAGCAGGCCGCCGCCATCTTGAAGCCCGGTCTGCGAAGACGGCGCCATTGCTGGCTGTGCATAGCGAATTTCCCTCCGTACGACTTCGGTTTGACGGCATGGGAACTGCAATTGCCGTCAATTCGTTGAACTAGTCGTTGCTGTTCCGTGACCAATGCTCCGCTTGGCACTGTGATCGCGAACGGTGGACTCTGGGTCTATAGCGAAATCTGTTTCCGCGCCCGGGACAATGCATTCGGGCACGGCCGAAGGATGGCCTCCAGGGGTGTGGGGCGGTCTGCATGCATACGGGAGACGGTCGTGGTTCGTGTCAACTTCACCCCCGACGACGTGGCGCGCACTCGGTTCACGGTGGCCCCCGCGCCCCTGGTCGAGACCGCGCTGGCGCTGGTCGGGCTGCGGCGCGCGGCGCACGCGCGCGGCCACGTTGGCGCCGGATCCTGGGTGCTCGAGGCGCGGCGGAACTTTCCCGCGACCGCGCGCCCGCTGCTCGACCTGCTCGGCCCGCGCCCGCCGTGGCCGGACTTCTTCGACTCGGCCGCCCCCGACATCGAGCAGGCGCTCGAGGAGGTGCGGGCGACCCCCTGGACCGAGCTGCGGGGGGATCTGAGCTATGCCTGGGCCGACCGTCCCGGACGGCCGCCGACCTGGGTCCGCAACCTCGGCGACGGCGACCGTGAGTCGGTCGACCTCGTGGTCCGGGCGCTGCGCGATCTGCATAAGGCGGTCGTCGCGCCGCGCTGGGACAGTGTGCGGGTGGCGTTCCACGCCGACGTCGCCAAGCGGATACCGGTGCTGGCGGCGGGCGGTCATGAGGAGCTGTTCGGCACCCTGCACCCGCGGCTGCGCTGGCGGGACGACGGGCTGGACCGGGCGGGCACCGACATGGTGTGCGATCTGCGCGGCGACGGCCTGGTGCTGATACCGTCCGCCTTCTGGAACGGGGAGCCGCTGTTCAGCGTGTCCCATGACGAGCGCCGGCCGAGCAGCCTGCTCTACTCAGCCGCCAACGGCAACGGCAACGGCCACGGGTCGGCCTGCGACGGCCGGCTGGCAGACCGGTCGGTCGGCGACGGCCTGGCGGCGCTGCTCGGCCCGACCCGGGCCGCGGTGCTGCGGGCGCTGGCCGCGCCGCGCGGCACGGTCGAGCTGGCCGGGGTGGTGGGCATCAGCCCGGCCTCGGCCTCCGAGCACGCCAAGGTGCTGCGCGAGGTGTACCTGATCGAGACCCTGCGGGACGGCCGGGCGGTGCGGCACTCGCTGACCGCGCTCGGCCGGACGATGCTCGGTCAGCTCCCGACCGCGAGTTACCGGGGAGATGGCTTTGGCGCGGTTTAACTTCACCGCGGGCGACGTCGCCCGCACCCGGTTCAGCCCGGCCGCCGCGCCGGTCGTCGAGACGATGCTGATCATGGCGGAGCTACGGGGCCAGGCGGCGGGCAGCCGCCGCCGCGTCGACCGGTGGCTACGCGAGGCACGGGCGGCGTTCCCGCTCACCGCGCGCCCGCTCCTGGACCTCCTGCGGCCGTGCATGCCGTGGCCCAACTTCCTCGACTCCTTCGCGCCCGACCTCAAAGAGGGACTCGAGGAGGTCCGCGCCACCCCGCGGGCCATCCTCCGCTCGCAGCTCAGCGACAACTGGGAGCTGCGGGCCGGTCGGCCGCCAACCTGGGTCAGGAGCCTCGCCGAGGGCGACCGCGAGTCGGTTGAGCTCGTGGTCAGGGCGCTGCATGACCTGCACCAAGCCGTGGTGGAGCCACGCTGGGACGGCGCCCTGGTCACCTTTCACGCCGAGGTGGCCAGGCGGATGCCGATGCTCGCGGTGGGCGGTCATGAGGAGCTGTTCGCCGCGCTGCACCCCCGGCTGCGCTGGCGCGAGAACGGGCTCGACCGGACTGGCTTCGACGGCGAGTACGATCTGCACGGGCTCGGCATGGTGCTCATGCCGTCCCCGTTCTGGACCGGCGACCCCCTGTTCAGCATCAGCGATGACGGGCTCCATCCAAACGTCCTCATCTACGCCGCGCATCCTCGCGGGTTCCACGGCCGTCCGCCAGCCCCCGAAGGGCCGACGGCGGATCCGGTCGGCGGCGACAGTCTGGCGGCGCTGCTCGGCCCGACCCGGGCCGCGGTGCTGCGGGCGCTGGCCGCGCCGCGCGGCACCTGCGAGCTGGCCGGCGTCGTCGGCATCAGCCCCGCCTCGGCCTCGGAGCACGCCAAGGTCCTGCGCGACGTGTACCTGATCGAGACCAGCCGGGAGGGCCGGGTGGCGCGGCACTCGCTGACCGCGCTCGGCCGGACGATGCTCGGCCAGCTGCCGGCCACTCCCCGCAGGGGAACGGGCTAGCTGAAGTCCACCGTCACCTTTTTGACGCCGACGTCGCCGAGCAGCTGGGCGAGCATCGCCCTGGTGCTCTGCTCGCCGGCGGTGAGCAGCGCCCGGTCACGCAGGGCGGCGGCGTGGATCTGGCTCTCCGCGTCGACGTAGAGCGGGCGATAGCCGTTCGGGTTGCTCCTGAAACCCTGCGTTGCGCTGTTGACGACCCCGTGGGAGCTGGTGATGGAGCAGCTGGCCGGGTTCAGGTCGGCCGGGCCGATGACGGGCGCGGCCATCCGCACGGTCACCGCGTCCGTGGACTGGTCGATGGTGACGTCCTTCTTGGAAAGCTTGCTGAGATCGACGACCGCGTCATCGGTGCCGCTGCCCTTGAGCTCCATCTGGTTGCAGACCAGGAAGCAGGGGATGACCCCCACGCTCTGGGTGATCTTCACATCCACCGCGTACGAGCGCGTCGCGACGTGCACCTGGTCGATCTTGGTGAGCTTCCCCAGGACCACCGTGGTGCTGATCGTGGTGTGCGAGCCGAATGGGTTGAGGTGCTCGAGCTTGGCTACCACCAGATAAGCGGCGACTCCCACGATCACCACAACGACGATGATCGTGCCGATCACGCTGCCGAGCAGGTGAGCGAGGAAATTTCCGCCGTGCTTAGCCGCCTTCTCGCCCTGTGCCACGGGCGGCCGCCTGGTGTCGTTCCGCTGCGGCGTATCTTTCGCCATGTCCTGCCTCCGCCTTTTTGGACCCGTTCCCGTCTACCCGGCGAAGAGCGAATTACCGCGTGATCGCCCGCCCGTTTGACGTCGCGTCGCGTCCTTCGCTGTCGCCGTCTGAGGCAAAGCGCTGCCCGCAAGCCTGGGCACGAGGCAGATTGGCGGCAAAGCGGGGCAACCTGAGGTCGGCCGGCGAACGTCAAGAGGACATGAGAGCTTCCCGAGAAGCCGAGTACACCGAGTACGTGCACGCCCGGCTGGGCTGGCTGCGGCGGACGGCGTACCTGCTCTGCCAGGACTGGCAGGGCGCGGACGACCTCGCCCAGAAGACCATCACGCGGTTGTACACGCACTGGGGCCGGGCGGGGAAGGCCGCCAGCCTGGATGCCTATGTCCGGGGAATCCTGGTCAAGGCGTTCCTGGATGAGCGGCGGTCCGCGTGGGCGCGCCGCGTCATCCTTCCTGGTGTTTACGAAGAGCGTCCGGCCGCTGGTCACGACGCCGACATGCGGCTGGATGTCCGGGCCGCGCTGCGGTCGCTGCCGCCGCGCCAGCGGGCCACCGTCGTGCTGCGCTACTACTGCGACTGCCCGGTCGAGGAGGCCGCCGAGATCCTCGGCGTGACTCCCGGCACCGTGAAGAGCCAGACCGCCAAGGGGCTGACCGCGCTGCGCTTGGCGCTCGCCCCCGTGATGGAGGCATGAATCCCGTGAACTCGATGAGCGAAGACACTGTCCGCACGCTGCTGGCCGACGTCGCCAGCGCGCCCGAGCCGCCGTCCAGGATCAGCGTCGAGGCGGCCAGGAAGACGGGCCGCCGCCGGCGAAGGGCGGCCCGCGTGATCGCCTCGGGCGGCGTTGCCGTCCTGGTGGTCGGCGGAGCGCTGATCGCCCCGCACCTTCGCCTGGCCGCCGCTCCGGACAGCGCCACCGGGCCCGCGGCGGGCGCACGGATCGCCGCGTCGGTCACGCCGGCCGCGCCGGTCAAGCCCGCCGCCCCGGCCCCCGCGCCCACCCAGTTCAACCCGCTGGAACTGTCGGCGAACTTCGGCTGGCTGCCCAGCTTCTGGAACGAGGACGGGGCCAGCGTCGAGGAGACGCCGACCTTCACGGTGGTGAACCTGGTTGACGGGCAAACCCTCAAAGTGAGCCCCCGCGGCTGGTACCCAGATCCCAGCCTCTACTCGAGCACCCGAGGGTCGTTCCCTCGCGCCGCCACCGACCCGCGGGCGTCCGCCGTGAACGGGCGGCCGGCCTACTGGGACGGCAACGGCCTCATGTGGGAGTACGCGCCCGGCGCGTGGGCGTACCTGTACGGGGCCGGGAACGTTCAGAGCACGAACGGCCGGGCCCTGGACGAGGAGATGGCGAGCAAGGTGTTGTTCGGCCAGCATCAGCCGCTGTACACGCCCTTCCAGTTCACCCACGGGCTGCCCACCGGCTGGCAGGCCACGGAGACCGACAGCGTGCTGACGAACGGGCGGCTGCTGGTGTGGCAGCTGGAGGCCGGCCCGGCCGCCAAGCCAGGGGCGCTGACCATCACGGGGGACACCCACGCGGGGACCTGCGGTGTGCAGCCGGTGCCGCAGTCCTGGGTGACGACGGGCGGGATCCGGTGGGCCTACACCTACTCCACCGGCCCCGGAGGTGATCAGGCCGCCTGCGCTCCGAAGACCATCGATGGGGAGTACATGACCATGTACTACTACTGGCGCGGTCACGCGCAGGCGCTTAACCTGGCCAGCCTCGTCCGCTCGACGACGTTCTTCGGCCCGGACCCGTCGGGCTGGACCACCCAGCCGTATCGCGGCTGAGCCGGTTCACCCCCCGGCCGAGGCCGGGGGGTGAACCGGTTTCCCCACAGGCGCGGCCGACCGGGCCGCTCTTAGTAACAATTTGACTAGTTGAGTGAAAATCTAAAACTTGTGTGTCACGAAACGGACCCGTAGAGTGACCGCAGGGGGAATAGTCGTGGTTGACCGGGACGTCCTGATCCGGGTCGTAAACCCTTCCCCCGGTACCCGCGGCCGACTAGCAAGTCGGCGCCCGGCGACGGCCCGAAGGCCCGACTCGGGATGACCCCACGCCTGGGGCGGCCGACCCCAGGTCCTGGAGTGAAGGATGCACCATTGGATCGCGCCTTCTCCAGCGGGAGGCTCGCTACATGAATAGAGACCTGCCGGGATACCTGGGCGCAGGTGCCGCGCAGCTCGCCGGGCGGCGCGATGAGCTGAGCGTGCTCGGCGGCCTCATCGACGCCGTGCGGGAGGGGGAAAGCCAAGTCCTGGTGGTGCGCGGCGAGCCTGGGGCGGGCAAAACGGCGCTGCTCGAGCACGTCGTCGGGCAGGAGCACAGCTGCCAGGTGGCGCGGGCAGCCGGCGTGCAGTCGGAGACGGAACTGGCGTTCGCGGGGCTGCATCAGCTCTGCGCGCCGATGCTCGGGCGCGCCGAGCGGCTGCCGCTGCCGCAGCAGGACGCGCTGCGGACCGCGTTCGGCCTCGTCGCGGGGCCGCCGCCGGACCGGTTCATCGTCGGCCTGGCGGTGCTGAACCTGCTGTCGGAGGTGGCCGCCGAACGCCCTCTGATCTGCCTGATCGACGACGAACAGTGGCTCGACCAGGCCTCGGCCCAGGCGCTTGGGTTCGCCGCCCGCCGTCTGGGCGCCAACCCGGTCGGACTGGTGTTCGCCACCCGCAACCCGGGTGCGGAGCTGGCCGGACTGCCCGAGCTTGACGTCGACGGGCTGCCCGAGCAGGACGCCAGGGCGCTGCTGCGCTCGGCCCTCGCCGGGCCGCTGGACGAGCAGGTCAGGGACCTCATCGTGGCCGAGACGCGCGGAAACCCGACGGCGCTGCTCGAGCTGCCGGAGGGGCTGAGCCCGTGGGAGCTCGCGGGCGGATTCGGGCTGCCCCGCTCCGCGGCGGCGACCAACCGGGTCGGGCACACCTTCGACCGTCAGCTGGCGGCCCTGCCCGCCCAGACCCGCCGCCTGGTAGTGCTGGCCGCGGCCGATCCATCCGGTGACCGGGCGCTTGTCTGGCGGGCGGCCGGGCTGCTTGGCATCCCGGTCCAGGCGGGAGAGCCGGCCGCGGAGGCGGGGCTGGTCGACTTCGGCGGCCGGGTTCGGTTCCGGTATCCGCTGGCCCGCTCAGCGGCCTACCGGTCCGCCTCGAGGCGGGAGCGGCGGGAGGCGCACGCGGCCCTGGCCGAGGTGACAGACGAGGTCGCCGACCCGGATCGCCGGGCGTGGCATCGGGCTGAGGCCGCGGCCGCCCCCGACGAGGAGGTCGCGGCCGAGCTGGGGCGCTCGGCCGGGCGGGCGCAGGCCCGCGGCGGCCTGCCAGCGGCGGCCGCGTTCCTGGAGCGGTCGGTGGCGCTGACCGCCGATCCGGCCCGGCTGGCCGACCGCGCGTTGGCCGCGGCGCAGGTCAGCCTGCAGGCAGGCGCCCTCGGTAACGCCCTCGACCTGCTGGCGGCGGTGGAGGCCGGCCCGCTCGACGAGTTCGCGAGCGCCCAGGTGGACCGGCTGCGCGGCCAGGTGGTCTTCGCCTCCGGTCACACCAGCGACGCCGCCACCGCGCTGCTGAAGGCGGCCCGCCGACTGCAGCCGTTCGACCTCGACCTCGCGCGCGAGACCTACCTCGCCGCCTGGGGCGCGGCGATCTTGACCGTCGGCGGACCAGGAAAGAGCGACGGCGATGGGGAGGTGCTGCTGGAGATCTGCCGCTCGGTGCTGACGCTGCCCGCGCCGCCCGATGGCCCGCGTCCGCTGGATCTCACGCTCGAGGGCCTGGCGCTGCTGATTACCGACGGGCACGCCGCCGCCGCGTCGACCCTGCAGCGAGCGGCGAAGGTGCTCACCAGCATCCCGGTCGAGGAGGTCCTGCGCTGGGGCTGGGTGGCCACCAGGACCAGTAGCGCGGTCTGGGACTACGAGGGTTTTCACGCGATCTCGGTCCGGCAGGTGCAGATCGTCCGCGATATCGGCGCGCTCGCCCAGCTGCCGCTGCTGCTGTCCCAGGTGGGGGTTGCCCGCGCGTGGATGGGCGACTTCGCCGGCGCCGACGCGGTGGCGGCGGAGAGCGCGAGCGTGGCCGCGCGGACCGGGAACCGCTTCCCGCCCCACGTCGTGGTGCTGCTGCGGGCGATGCAAGGGCGCGAAGACGAGGCCAGCGCCGCGATCGCGGGCGCGATCGAGGAGTCGGCCGCCAGCGGGCAGGGCGCGGCGGACTCGTTCGCCCGCTGGGCGTCGGCGGTCTTGCACAACGGGCTCGCCCGCTACAAGGAGGCGGCGTCGGCGGCCCGGCTGGCCGCCGGGAACCCCTTCGACCCGTGGAGCGCCCTGTGGGCCCTGCCGGAGCTGGTGGAGGCGGCCGCGCGGCTCGGAGACGCCGAGCTCGCCCGCGACGCGCTCGATCGGCTGGCGGTCATGACGCAGCCCTCGGGCAACGACCCCGCGCTTGGCATCGAGGCGCGCTGCCGGGCGCTGCTGAGCGACGGCGCCGACGCGGACGACCTCTACCGCGAGGCGATCGACCGGCTGGGCCTGACCAGGCTCCGTCCCGAGCTCGCCCGCGCGCACCTGCTGTACGGGGAGTGGCTGCGCCGCGAGGGACGGCGGGTCGAGGCGCGCGAGCAGCTGCGGACCGCCCACGAGCTGCTCGCCGCGATCGGCATGGGCGCGTTCGCCGAGCGGGCCCGGCGGGAGCTGATCGCCACCGGCGAGAAGGTCCGCAAGCGCGGCGTCGAGACGCGTGACCAGCTCACCCCGCAGGAGGAGCAGATCGCCCGGCTGGCCAGGGACGGCTGCACCAACCCGGAGATCGCCGCCCAGCTGTTCCTGTCCGCCCGGACGGTCGAATGGCACCTGGGCAAGGTGTTCGGCAAGCTCGGCGTCAGCTCGCGCCGGGAGCTGACGGCGGCGCTGGGGCAGCGGGGGCAGGACGGCCAGCCGTCCTAGCCGACGCCCCTGCGCCCGGCCGGGCTGAACACGGGCCCGTCGGCCGCGTCCGCAGGCGACACGGCGGGTAGAGGCAGGCCATGGGGGCAGCAAAAGTCCGGGTGCGCCGGGCGTATGACGAGCCGGAGCCGGACGACGGCACCCGGGTGCTCGTCGACCGGCTCTGGCCGCGCGGGCTGAGCAAGGCCAGGGCGGCGCTCGACGAATGGTGCAAGAACGTCGCGCCGTCGGGCGAGCTGCGCACCTGGTACAACCACGATCCGGACCGGTTCGAGGCGTTCAGCCACCGCTACCGGCAGGAGCTGCAGGACCCCGAGCGGGCCGAGGCGCTGGCGCACCTGCGCGAGCTCGCCAGGGAAGGGCCGCTCACGCTGCTGACCGCGACCAAGCGGGCCGACATCAGCGAGGCGGCCGTGCTCGCCGCTATCGTGGCGGATCCAGGCTGAGCCCGTCCCCGTAGTCGAACAGCGGGTCGCCCGACTCCCTGGGCACATCCGGCCGCCCACGGCGCACCTCGTCCATGCTCCGGGGCAACTGGATCGGCAGCCGTCCCCTGGGCTCGGCGCGGCCGAAGACGACGTCGAGCAGCGCCGCGTCGCTGGCGCCGAACACCGCCAGGACCGCGCCCGCAGCCGCGCTGATCTCCGGGATGACGGCCGGCCGCTCGAGGTGGATGGCCACCACGGTCGGCACGGTCGCCAGCAACCGCAGTATCTCCGCCAGCGGGCCGGCGTCGAAGTCGAGCGGGCCGGCGTGGAAGAACGACTCGAAGCGACCCGAGCGCTTCTCATAGGGCGTCGACAGTCGCAGTACCGCCAGGTCGGCCTGGGCGGGATCGGTCACGACCTCGCCGTAGTCGGCGGCGACGGCCGGGTCCACGCCCTCGACGAAGAGCCGGGCGCCGCTCGTCGCGGGCAGGCAGCGGTTGGCCAGGACGGTGACGGAACGGCTCTGCGCCCGTCGGCCGGCCGCCCGGAAGCCGGCCGACCCCGCCGTCCGGTCGGCCACGTCGGGGTCGACATATCGCCGGTGGTCGAACAGCCCGAGCCGGAACTTCTCGGTCAGCAGCCGCTGCACCGACCGGTTCAGCCGGGACGCGGGCAGCGCACCGGAGGCCACCAGGTCAACGATCAGCTCGGTCCGGGACTCCCCGCCGAACTGGTCCACCCCGGCGTTGAGCGCCAGCAGCGTGCGTTGCGAAGGGCTGAGGTACTCGACCCCCCAGGCCCTGGCCGCGTGCGGTTCGCCCATGATCGCGTGGTCGGTGATGATGCCCCAGTCGCTGCACACGATGCCGTCGAAGCCAAGCTCCGTCCGGAGCAGCCCGTTGATGATGCCGTCGTTGAAGCCGAAGGCCACCTCGTCGTATTGCGTCCCGATGGGGACGCCGTAGCTGGGCATGATCTGGGTGACCCCGGCCGCGATCGCGGCCCGGAACGGGCGCAGGTGATAGTCGAACATGCCGCCCGGGTAATCCTGCTCCTTCCCGTGCGGGAAATGCGGGTCCTCCCCGTCGCGCTGCGGGCCGCCGCCGGGGAAGTGCTTCGCCATCGCCGCCACGCTGTCCGGCCCGACCGAAGGACCGCCGCGCAGTCCCTCCAGATAGGCCACGCCGAGCCGGGCGGCGAGGTCGGCGTCCTCGCCGAACGTCTGCGCGATCCGCGCCCACCGGGGCTCGGTGGCGAGGTCGAGCTGCGGGTGCAGCGCCACCCGGAACCCGACCGCGAGGTACTCCCGGCGCACGATGTCGGCGAACTCGCTGACCGCTTCGACGTCGCGCAGCGCCGCCAGCCCCAGCGGCTCCGGCCACTCGGAGAACGGGCCGGCCGCCATCGAGGTGCCGACGTTCTCGGCAAACGCGTGACGAGGGTCGGTCGACAGCGTGACCGGGATGCCCCACCTGGTCTCCTCGACCGCCAGCCGCTGCAGGGCGTTGTGCCATTCCGCGATCACCCCGGCGCCGGGACCGCCACCAGGACCGCGCACGCTGAGCAGGTTGAAATGGCTGATGGAGCGGCCCGAGACCAGCTCGCGGGTGGTCGCCTCCGACGGCGCCGCGACCGTGTCGTCGACAAGGGAGCCGTCGGCGTTCATCGTGATGATCGGATGAAAGAGCAGCCCCGCCTTCTCCTCGACGCTCATCCGCCCCATCAGGTCCGCGACCCGCTCGGCTCGGTCGGCGGCTGCATCCTGGTACGGGTATTCAGTCATAGTCAAAAGCTTTCATCTCGAACGGTCGCGTGGTGCCTCTGGGCCGCCCCGTCTGATCGCAGCCAGCGGCCGACCGGACCGGGCGAGCTCAGGCGAGGCACGTCAGCCGCTTGCCGCCGTTGTAGGCGACCATGTCCGTGAGCGCGCCGGCGACGTCGATCGGCCCGCCGCGCGGGGTCCCCGCCAGCTCCGCGTACGCGCGGTGCAGGTTCCCGACCAGGCGCTCCGCGTCCGGCCAGCCGGCGAACCGGCCCAGCTCGGTCTCCCGGGCGGCCTGCAGCGGCGACAGGCCCGCCGCCCGGCCGCGGGCGGCCAGATCGAGGACGAAGCGCAGGTAGTCGAGGGTGGCCTCGATCGGGGCGGCGCCCTCGAAGACCGGACCGTGGCCCGGCACGACCGTCCGGGCGCCAAGCGGAAGCACGACCTCCTCGAGCGCCTCGACGCAGCCCGCCACCGACCCCATCAGCAGGAACGGCGTGCCGCCGTTGAACACCAGGTCGCCGCAGAACAGCACCGACTGCTGCGGAAACCACGCGAGCACGTCGTTGGTCGTGTGGGCCGGCGTTCCAACGTGCCGCACGGTGATGCGGGTGTCCCCGGCGTGCAGCGCGATCTCGTCGGAGAAGGTGAGGAACGGCGGCTCGAGCGGCAGCTGCCCCCAGTCCGGGTTATCCCAGAACGGCTGGTCCCGAGCCGGGCCGAACGCGATCGCCTCGGCCCGGGCGCGCTCGTGCGCGACGATCGTCGCGGTCGGGAACAGCGCGTTGCCGAACGTGTGATCGCCATGATGGTGGGTGTTGACGAGGGTGCGCACCGGGTCCGCGGTGACGTCCCTGATCGCCGCGAGGTAGGCCCGGGTGCGCCGCTCGGTGGAGCACGCGTCGATGCTGAACACCCCCTGCGGTCCGACCACGAACCCGGTGTTGTTGATCCACCAGGTCCCGTCCGGCTGCACG
>Ga0302314_10013859_pt1 | contig 13825 bp, 10 predicted proteins | sample III_Palsa_N2_3_FD_200533 | JGI IMG/M metagenome (GOLD analysis project Ga0302314, IMG submission 200533) | Peat permafrost microbial communities from Stordalen Mire near Abisko, Sweden - III_Palsa_N2_3 | ecosystem: Environmental > Terrestrial > Soil > Palsa > Peat permafrost | place: Sweden... | reverse complement strand
CTTCGTGTGGTGCTCCCGAGGGTCGCAAACTAAAGCTCGTGCCAACCATCGGGAGGAGCGACGCGAAGCGGATCACACGTCACGAAGTGACCGCCGCCCGCGCAGGGCGCCCGTCCGGCAGGACATCGCCTCTCTTCGCCCGAATCTTCATCACCTCGCCGACGTTATCCTCCACCCAATCCGTCAGCGCCTTGATATGCGTCGCCGCCTCCGCTCCAAGCTTCGTCAGGCAATACTCCACCTTCGGCGGAATCGTCGGGTAAACCGTCCGCAGCACTAGCCCATCCGCCTCAAGCGCCTTCAGCGACTGCGCCAGCATCTTCTCGCTCACCCCACCAATCCCGCGCACCAGCTCGCTGAACCGCTGCGTCCCACCCAGCAGCGTCAGCAGCACCAGCGATCCCCACCGCGACGTCACATGATCGAGCACCACCCGTGACGGACAATTCTCGTCATGCAGATTGCCTTTGCGTCTCCGCTGCCGGCCCATCAGAACCTTCGCCTTCATTGCCATGAAAGTAGCTTACCAGAAAGTATGTACTTACGGAAAGTAAGTTTTTGCGCTACTCTTTGTCTGTGGCCAGATCGACCCGCCAAAAAGTACGAAGCACCTAAGAAGTAAAAGGAGAATGCAATGATTGTCGTCACCGGAGCAACAGGAAAACTAGGCCATCACGTCATCGAAGCCCTGCTCAAGCAGGTCCCCGCAAACCAGATCGCAGCAGCCGTCCGCAGTCCCGAGAAAGCCGCCGACCTCGCAGCCCTCGGCATCGAACTTCGTAAAGCCGACTACACCGATCCCGCCTCGCTCGCCGCGGCCTTCACCGGTGCCGACAAGCTTCTCCTCATCTCCTCAAGCGAGATCGGCGAAGCCCGTCAGGCCCAGCACAAGGCCGTCGTCGACGCCGCCGTAGCAGCCAGGGTCAAGCTCATCGCCTACACCAGCATCCTCCACGCCGACTCCTCACCCCTCATCCTCGCCGTCGACCACAAGTTCACCGAGACCTATATAAAGGCCAGCGGCCTGCCTTACGTCTTCCTGCGCAACGCCTGGTATCTCGAGAACCACACCGAGAACCTTGCCCCCGCGCTCCAGCACGGCGCCATCCTCGGCGCAGCCGAAGATGGCCGCTTCGCCGCCGCCAGCCGCGTTGACTACGCCCTCGCCGCCGCTGCCGTCCTCACCAGCGAAGGCCACGCCAACAGGATCTACGAGCTTGCCGGAGACACCGCCTACACCCTCACCGAACTCGCCGCCGCCGTCTCGCAGGCCGCAAACAAACCCGTCCGCTACCAGAACCTCCCGCCACAGGAGTTCGAAGGCGCGCTCACCGGCTTCGGCCTGCCCGCTCCCGTCGCTCACATTCTCGCCGACGCCGACGCTCAGGCCGCTAAGGGCGAGCTCGACAGCACCTCCCGCGACCTCCAAACCCTCATCGGTCGCGCCACCACGCCCCTCGCCGACGCGATCCAAGCCGCCCTCCCGAAGAAGTAAACGCGCAAAGCCCGCGCAGGGCATCATTCAAAATGAAGAGGCCCTGCGCAGCCAAATCCCGAATGTCAATTTCCCGCCAACATCCTCCAACCGCTCCACGCACAGGTACTCTTAATCGATGCGTGCGCCCCGCGTAGCCTACTTTCCCGACTCCTTCCACGAAGTCAACGGCGTCGCCCACACCAGCCGCAACTTCGTCGCCTACGCGTCGCGCCACGATCTCCCCTTCCTCTGCGTCCGCGCCGGAGGCCGCGTCGAGTCGCTCACCGACACCGGCAACCTCCGCGAGCTCGAACTCCCCCGCAGTCGCACCGCCATCCGCCTCGAAAAAGACCTCCAGTTCGACGCCATCTTCTGGCGTCACTTCCAGTCCATCGAGTGGCAGCTCAAGCGCTTCGCCCCCGACATCATCCACATCACCGGCCCCAGCGAACTCGGCATCTTCGGCGCTCTCTTCGCTTGGAAGTTGGGCATCCCACTCGCCGCCTCCTGGCACACCAACGTGCACGAGTACCTCGCCCGCCGCATGCACCGCATCACCGACCGCCTGCCCAAGAGCCTCAACGCCCCGCAGCTCATCGAAGACGCGACCCTCGCCACCACCGCCCGCTTCTACCGCCTCGCCCGCGTCCTCTTCGCACCCAATCGTGATCTCTGCGCGATGCTCGAACGCACCACCGAAAAGCCCTGCCACCTCATGCAGCGCGGCGTCGACACCACCCTCTTCTGCCCCTCACGCCGCACCCGCGGCTCCAACACACGCCTCGTCCTCGGCTATGTGGGTCGCCTCTCCATCGAAAAAAACATTGCACTCCTGGTCCAGATCGCCCGCGAACTTAACGAGCGCAACATCGCCGCCGATTTCCTCATCGTCGGCCAGGGCGGCGACGAGGCACTCCTCCGCGAGCAGCTCCCACAGGCCACCTTTGCAGGCGTGCTGCGCGGTGCAGCACTCGCTGAAGCCTACGCCAACATGGACATCTTCCTCTTCCCCTCGCACACCGACACCTTCGGCAACGTCGTCCTCGAAGCCCTCGCTAGCGGCGTCCCTGCCATCGTCACCCCCGACGGCGGCCCCAGGTACATCGTCACCGACCAGCAGACCGGCTTCATCGCCGAAGACAACGCCTTCTCACAAGCCGTCGCCACACTCGCCGCCTATCCCGCACGTCTCGCAGAGATGCGCCTGGCCGCCCGCACATACGCCCTGGGCTGTAGCTGGGACGCCGTCTTCGACCGCGTCTATGAGGCCTACACCGAGGCAGGCATCTCCGGCGAAGCAGACGAATAAAAGCGCCCTACGCGGGCAGCGACCACTTCGTGGTGTGTGATCCGCTTCGCGGTGGTTCTCGCGATGCTCGCAAATAAAAGTTCATGCCGACCAACGGGAGGACCACGCGAAGCGATCACATGTCACGAAGTGACCGCAGCCCGCGTATGGCGCTCTTGCACTCTTAGTACCGCACCGCCCCGATATACACCTGAAACGGCGCCAGCGTCATACTCTGCAAATCCATCGACCCCAGCGCCGCATCCGACCGCAGCACTGTCCGTAGAAAGCTCCCACGAATCCCCAGCTTCGTCGTCTCGGCCTTCAGCGACAACGTCACCGGCTTATCCGAAACATTGCACAACACCACAATCGCAGGCGACAACGGCGTCATCGCCTTCGGCTTCCTCACCCACACCAGCACATTCTGGTCATCGTGATTCAGAAAAATCGTCTCCCCGTCATGCATCGCCGAGGTCCCATGATGCAACTGGCTCAACTGTCGGTAGAAGCTCAGCACCGACTGCGGATCCGCATCCTGCGCCATCACGCTTCCCGCCGGAGGAACCCAAGGCTTCGGCTTCGGTTTGGGCGGCACATACGGCACATACACGTCGCTCACCACAGGCTTCGGCGCAGGCGTCGGAGCCGCAGCAGGCGCATCCCCTGCATCCGGTACAGCCTCCGCCTTCACCGGATTCTCACCCCACGGAATCATCACCCCACCAGCCAGCGCAAGCTCCTCCCCATCGTCGATCACCGCCGCCACCCGCGTCCCCAGCAGCACCGCCGCAACCAGCTTGGCGATCTCCGTGTCGTGCGTGCCATCGCCATACCGCGTCACGCTCCGCGCCTTACCGTACCCATCGCTCGCGAGCATCGGCCAGCCGCTCGACTTCGCCGCAGCCCCTTTGCCCGCCCCCACGGCCTTCGCGCCAACTCCATGCTCCAACGCCACTACCGGCTCGAGCGCCGCCCGCAGCTTCGCCGCGTTCAACCCCGCATCCGCCAGCAGCACCGAAGGTTCAAGCACCAGCTGCGCTCCACTCGGCCCATCCGCATCCCCAACCAGAATCCTCTGCCCCGAGAACGACCCCAGTAGCTTCTTCAACTCCTCCGCAGTAGCCTTCGCCCCCACAGCTGTCCGTGGCGCGCCCGCCGTAGCCGCCACCGGATGGAACCCCGCCACGCCGTGGTTCACCCAGAACCGCACAATCCCGAGATCCGGCTCAACCACATTCAGCAGAATCCGAATATTCCTCCGGCTCGCTTCTTCCGAAAGCTTGTCAAAGTCATCAAGCGTGCCCAGCGCCGGATCGATCAATCGAACCGGCCCGGCCGCAGCCTGCGTACCTTGCGGACTGGAAGCCTCCGAAGACCCCGCAGCACCCACCATTGGGTCGAGCAGAATCGCATCCGCGCCCAGCGACTTCACATAGTCCAGCCGCTCCAGCACGCCCTTCAGGTCGCCCGCGCCATCGCCGTCCGAGTCACGAAAGCTCCGCACGTCGATCTCATAGACGACCGGATGCTTCCACCACATCTCGGTCGAAAGCCCCGACCCCACCCAGCCTGGCCGTGCCAGCATCTGGCCATCTGCCGCAAGCCCCGTCCCCAGCCCCGTGGCCGAAGCCGCCAACAACGCAAAGCACAGCACACCGCCGCGCCGAAGAGTTCTCATCGCGCCTCTCCCAACCTATTCGTTGTCCTCATCCGCGGCAGAGCCCCGCCCTAAGCCGCAACCGCCTTCAGCCGTGGCCTCGTAAACCCGAACATCGCGATGTAGATATAGCAGAGCACCGGCAGCACAAACGCATGGTGCACGCCCACCGAGCTGTCCGCGATCTTGCCCTGAATCACCGGGATAATCGCGCCACCCACAATCGCCGCAACCATCAGGCTCGATCCGCGCCCGGTCAGCGGCCCAAGGTCCGCAATACCCAGCGTGAAGATCGACGGGAACATGATCGAGTTGAACAAGCCCACCGCAATAATGCTCCACATCGCCACATGCCCAAACGTCAGCATCGAGGTGATGACCAGCGTTGCCGCAACAATCGCAACGATTCCCAGCACCACGCCGGTCGAAAACCGCCGCAGCACAGCCGACCCGATAAACCGCCCCACCATCGCGCCGCCCCAATAGAGCGACACAAACGAAGCCGCCTTTGCAGCCGTCAGATTCCCAATGATCGGCAGCTGGAAGTAGTTAATCAGGAAGCTCCCGATCGCCACTTCCGCACCGACATAGAGAAAGATCCCCAGCGCGCCCAAAAACAGCTGCGGATGATTGCTCAGCTTATCTTCGGTGGCCATATTGGCCTCACCCACCCGCAGGTCCTGGGTAAAGTCGTTCGTCGGCAGCTTCACCAGCCACAACGCCAGCGCCAGCGCCGCCAGCGCCAGTGCGATCCCCAGGTACGGCATCTGCACCGACGAAGCCTCCTGCATCCGCGAAGCCTGCAACGCCGCGCCCGTCAGGTTCGGTGCATTCACCACGACCGGGATATGCGACAGGATCAGCCACGCCCCAAAGAACGGCGCAAGAAACGTCCCAAACGAATTGAACGCCTGCGCCAGGTTCAACCGGCTCGAAGCCGTCCGCTGCGGCCCAAGGTTCGCCACATACGGATTCGCCGCAACCTGCAACACCGTAATCCCCGCTGCCAGCACAATCAGCGCGCCCAAAAAGAACGGAAACGAAGGAGCCTTCGACGCCGGCAGAAACAGCAGCGCCCCCACCGTCATCGTCAGCAGCCCGACGATCATCGCCCGCTTATACCCCAGCTTCTCGACAATCTTGCCCGCAGGCAGCGCAAACACGAAGTACGACGAGAAGAACGCGAACTGCACCAACATCGCCTGCGCATAGTTCAGCTCAAAGATGTGCTTCAGGTGCGGAATCAAAATATCGTTCAGCGACGTAAGAAACCCCCACATAAAGAACAATGTGGTGGCAATGCTCATGGCGCGTACATTGGTGCCCTCAAGCCCGGGGTTCCCCGTCATCCGCGATGTATCTGTTGAAAGTACCGCCATGAACTCTATCTCCTATGGCTCGTCTCCCGAGCCGCAATCTCAATGGGGAATCCGTGCCGCGCCGCGCCGTTGCATGCGCCTGCACCATCCCTGACCCTCCGATGCTACACGCAATCCGCGCCCTTCAGCCACCTCCCGAATCCCTCACCCGCGCTCGTCCGAGTCCCTCTGTAACCGCTCATTGACAAATCCGGTACACCCTTCGAAGATGGATTCACCGCATCGTCAGCGACTCACACTGCGATTCTCAGCTCTCCGGACCAGGCGCCCCCAAGACGTGACGCCCAGCTCCGCAGGTGAATCTCTTTGCTTCCGGCCAAATGCCGCCGCATCGCCGAAGCCTTGTCTCATCCGATTCGCTACACCCTACCCCCCAGTCCCTACACCCTGCTTTTAAAGGACCTCCAGCACATGGGCATCTCCGGAATCTCCAGGCGCGACTTTCTCACCCGCGTCGGTCAGGCAGGCGGTTTCGCCGCCACCTTTGCAACCATGCAGTCCCTCGGCATGATGCCGATGAAAGCCGCACTCGCCCAGCCCATCGCAGCCGCGCCCAACACCGGCAAGGGCACGAAGGTCGTCGTCCTCGGCGGCGGCATCGGTGGCCTCGTCTCCGCCTACGAGCTCCGCAAGCTCGGCTACGATGTAGCCCTCCTCGAAGCCCGCTCCCGTCCCGGCGGCCGCAACTGGACCGGCCGCGGCGGCACCAAGGTCGAGTTCGTCGACGGCACCACCCAGACCATCAACTGGGAAGAAGGCAACTACCAGAACCTCGGCCCAGCCCGCCTCCCCAGCATCCACACCACCATGCTCGGCTACTGCCGCGAGCTCAACATCCCCCTCGAAGTCGAGATCAACACCACCCGCTCCTCCATCCTCCAGAACGATAAAGCCAACGGCGGCGCCCCCATCGTCCAGCGCAAGGCCATCAACGACACCCGCGGCCACGTCTCCGAGCTCCTCAACAAGTGCATCGCCCAGGGCGCCCTCGACACCGAGATCTCCAAGTCCGACCGCGAACGCATGATCGAGTTCCTCAAGATCTACGGCCCGCTCAACAAATCCGGCGCCTACGTCGGCTCCGACCGCGCCGGGGTCAAAACCTACGCCGGTGCAGGCAAGCAGATCGCCGTCGACGAAGCCCCTCTCGACATGCACACCCTCCTCGACGAAGACTTCTGGGGCCCCATGCTCTACGAAGAGGTCCTCGACTGGCAGGCGACCATGATGCAGCCCGTCGGCGGCATGGACCAGATCCCCTACGCCTTCGCCAAGAGCCTCGGCTCCATCGTCCACTACGACTCGCCCGTCACCGGCATCCACAAGACCTCTACCGGCGTCCGCATCTCCTACACCCAGGCCGGCGCAACCAAGCAGATTGAAGCCGCCTACTGCATCTGCGCCCTGCCCTTCTCCATGCTCAAAAAGATCCCCAACGATCTTTCGGCCCCCTTCAAAGCCGTCATCGACGGCTGCACCATGGGCGCGTCCTTCAAGATCCCGTGGGAGAGCCGCCGCTTCTGGGAGCAGGACTATAACATCTACGGTGGCCTCTCTTTCGTCGCCCAGGGCTGTAGCCCCATCTGGTACCCCAGCTCCCGCCTCATGCACCCCACCGGCATCGTCGTCTCAGGCTACGAGGACGAAGATCGCCAGGTCCCCGGCTTCCCTGCCATGTCGATGGAGCAGAAGTTCGACCTCTCCCGTGCCAGCATCGAGAAGCTACACCCCGGCCACGGCCACGAGCTCAAGAACCCCATCTTCTGCGGCTGGAAGCACGTCAAGTGGAATGAAGGTTCCTGGATCGAAGGCTACGGCGGAGGCCCCAGCGGCTACGATGTCGTCATCGAAGGCGACGGCCCGATCTATCTCGCCGGAGACACCATTAGCCACATCGTCGGCTGGCAGGAAGGCGCCGCCCTCAGCGCCCGCCGTGCCGTCAGCATGATCAGCGACAAGGTCCAGAGCGCCAGCTTCGCAAGCAGCACCAGCGCTCTCTCCGCCTAGCCTTACCGGCTGCGGGTTCGCCTCCTCAGCGCGCCCGCAGCCGATACCACCCCGGTCCCCAGCAGCAGCAGACTCGAAGGCTCCGGCGTCACCGTCGTCGACGTATCCACAGCCTCGAAGATGAACTCATCCCGCCCGTCCACCCAGGTAAAATCGCCGCTGCCGTTGATGAAGGCGCCCTCGCCGAACCCTCCCGTCTCGTAGAACGCCGGGCTGGTCACCAGCTTCGTCGGATCCGAGAACGCCCCCGCGTACACGCCGTCCGGATCGCCATTCGAGTTGCCCTCCGACTGGAACCCGATCTTCGATTCATTGCAGACCGCACCGCTCGTGCTGAATCCCGCAGGCGTCGACCCGCACGCCGAACCATCGTCATAGCTGAACGAAGGCGCGGTGGTCGACGACGCAGTCAGAACCCCGTTGTCATACGTGTGATAACAGCCGTACGGTGGGCCAATCGTACAGTTCCCGTCGTACAGCACCACATCGCCTCCAGCCGTAATCCCAATCAGGTTGCGGTCGTTGGCATCCTCCAGCTTGTACACCGCATAGGTATCCGCAAACGCCGTATGAACGACGCCGAAAAGCATGATCGCAAGCAGCACAAACGTGCCGCGCATCAGAAGCGCTTTGTTTCTCATCGAAGGTTTCCTCAGAAGCTGAAATAGACGAGCGCAGGGCCGTTACAAAGACGCCGGATCGCGTTCAGGCAGCTGACGAGAGCCACGGGACGTAACTACGCGACAAGGCAGAGCCAGCTAACCGTTCTACAAAAAGCAGCAAGGGGGGCCGATTCAGGATTGAGGCAGGAGCCCAAGGAAGAACAGAATGGGGAGCCGATAGCTCTCGCGACCAGTGCGCTCAAAAGCAGAAACAAGCGCTCACGCGAGACCCCTCGAACCATACATGCCGCTTCGCCAACCGGCAAGTGAAAAAACACTACGGGACAACTCGCATCTCATCAAAAAAGCACGAGGTGAGCAGAGCCATGGACGGCCCTCCTCACCTCGCCTGTTTCGTCTAGGCCCGCTTCGCCTGGCTCCGCATCCTCCGCCGCACCACGCCAACCACAGACAGCGCCCCGCTCCCCAGCAGAAACAGGCTCGAAGGCTCCGGTGTCGACGCCGTCGACAGATCCACCGCCTCGTAGAACCACTCATCCCGTCCGTTGACAAAGGCGAAATCCCCGGCGGCATTTAGATCTCCGCCACGATCGGCGAGCACACCCACATCGGTCAGATTAGTCGAAGTCCCGACGTACACTCCGTTCGGATCGCCATTCGATCCGTAAAAGTTATAAAAGGCCGTCCATCCGTTGTTGCAAACCGCTCCACCGACGGCAGAATACCCGGCAGGCCCACCGCACGCCGTACCATCGTCGTAACTCAGCGGAGGTGCTGTTGCGGCGTCGCTAACTTCGACACCGTCGACAAACGTCGAGTAGCAGGTATCCGCAGAATAAGCTCCACACGGGTGGCTTGTGACCACCGCGCCCGAAGCCGTAATCCCGATCAGATTCCGTCCATTGTCATCGCCCAGGTTATAAAGCGCGTAAGTGTCCGCCTTCGCGGTCCGCGCAAGAGACAACATCAGGACAAGCGCCACCAGGGCACACCGGTACAACCGCACAGAAACTCGCATCAAGAGATCTTCTCCAGTTTGATTTTCGTTCTCTTCGGGCCCGAAACTCGATATCGCCGCAGGCGCTGCGGCCTTCCCGTTCGAACGGCTGGCGCCGCCCCGTACTTTCTGCTCAGCCACCCACTCAGCCCTTACCTCTGAGCTTGAGAGTCCACCCGGGGCGTCTTGACGCTGTCAACCCCATAACCAGTCTAAACCAAACAAACCAAAGGAAATAAACTTGGCATAAAGGTATCCCTCAACCTGCTAACCTTGAACTAGAGATGAAGTTCAAGAACACACCGAGTACGTATCTCGAAAAACGGCTAACCTCTTTGAATGCAAGATGTTAGATCTATCTCCTTTGTTATGAAGATTTTGAAGCGAAAAATCGTATAACTCACACAAAACATAGGTCTTGCCGTAAAGGATGGGGGGCACCCCCCACCCCGAGGTCTTCGGAAAAAGACTCCAAGCCTCTCGCGCAGCACCGGTCACTACTGCTTAGCCGTAGCGATCGTCGACTCAATCGCCGGCGTCCCCTTCAGCTCCTTCGCCCGCTGCTCCACCGCCCGCATCACCCGCAGCAGGTTCCCGCCATAGATCTTTTCAATATCCTTGGCGCTATACCCCTTCTCCAGCAGCGCCCGCGTCAGCGCCGGAAACTGGTCGTACGACGCAAGCTCCTTCGGCACGCAGCCCACACCGTCGAAGTCCGTCCCAATCCCCACATGGTCGATCCCGCCCACCTTCACCGCATGGTCGATCTGGTCCACCACGTCCTGGAGCGTCGCCGGTGGAATCTTTGCCGTAAACTCCGCCTGTAATTTTTCCATCGCAGCGCCGCGTTCCGCAGGATCGGCGATCTTCATCATCTCCATGTACTTCGCCTTCATCTCCGCCTGCATCGGCTTCTCCGCATCGTTATACCGTTGCGAGAGATAACCGCAGTCGAAGTTGATCTCCATCGTTCCACCCTTCGCCGCAAGCGCCTTGATCATCTCATCGGTCATATTCCGCGTATGGTTCGAGATCGCTCTGCAGCTCGAATGCGACGCAATGATCGGAGCCGAACTGGTCTCGAGCGCGTCATAGAAGGTCTTATCCGCAACGTGCGAGATATCGACCATCATTCCCAGCCGATTCATCTCCCGCACAACGTCCTTGCCAAACGGAGTCAATCCGTTGTGCTTGGCCACCTTCGGGTCTTCAAAGTCGCCCTGCGCATCAGCCCAGTTGTTCGTATTGAAGTGAGTCAGCGTCATGTAGCGGATTCCCAGCGCATAGTAATCCCGCAGCAGCCGCAGCGAGTCCTCGATCGCATGTCCGCCTTCAATTCCCATCAGCGCCGCGATCTGATGCTCCTTATGCGCCTTCACGATCTCATCCGCAGTTGTCGCGAACACGAAGTCCTTCGGATGCGCCGCAACGATATCGGTCTTCACCGTATCGATCATCGCGAGCGTCCGATTCGCCGAGTGATTGTCCTTCACATACTCCGCATCCACATACACCGCGAAGAACTCCGCGCCAAGGAAACCCTTCATCCTTGGCAGATCGGTTTGCCCACCCTTGTTCGGCGTCGCAATGTCGTATCCCGAAACCGTCTTCGACGTGACATCGTTGTGCGTATCGATCAGGATCGCGTCGCGCGTCACGCGAGCCACCTCAGCATCCGTTACCTTGTGATGCGTCTCCTGCGCTCCAAGCGCGCATGTTCCGAGCACAGCAACCAGACCAGCAGCAACTCCAACCATCCGTCCCAAGCGAACACCCTCTCTCACGCGTAACCCAACCCAAACACAACGGCTCATTCCATCCTTCAACAGGCAGCCGAGAAGGATGGAACGAGCCGAGAAGCTACTCCGAACTACGACAACTGCGGGAAAGCCACACCAGCAAACGGGTCATGCAGCTCCGCATTCGCAGTCGTCGCAGGCGCATCCATCACCTGCTTGAACGCCGTCTTGAACGCCGCCATGTCTTCAGGGCTTCCAACCGTCACCCGAACATAGCTCGGCCAGATCGGCCACGTTCTACCGATGAACACGTTCTTCTCCTGCATCGCCGCAACCACCTGCTTGCCATCGCGTCCCGTATCGACCATGAAGCAGTTCGACTCCGACGGAACGTACTTGTATCCATTCGCCTTCAGGTACGCGAACGTATCGTTGCGGATATCGCCGATGATCTTCTTCCGCGTCGGCACCAGCTCCGCATCGAGCAGGCTCACATTCGCCGCCGCAGAGCCCGTAATCGGCATCGCGTTCTGCCCATACGGCTGCAGCTTCGCCAGCAGATCAGGCCGACCAAGCGCCATCCCGCAGCGAATCCCAGCCATTCCATACACCTTCGAGAACGTCCGCAGCACGATCAGATCCTTATCCGCCGCAACCATGTCGAGCACCGACGGCGAGTCCGAAAGATGGATGTACGCCTCGTCCACCAGCAGGATCGATCCCTTCGGCTTGTTCTCGAGCGCCCACACAATATCCTTCTTGCTCGTCAGCGACCCAGTCGGATTGTTCGGGTTACAGATGTAGTAAACGCCCGCAGCCGGATCCGCAGCCAGCATCGCCTTCACGTCATGCGCATAGTCCGCAGTCAGAGGAACCTTGGTGATCTTCGCCCCCGACGTCTTCGCCGCATACATTCCTGCCTCGTACGACGGATCCGCCGTCACAAACCCCTTGGTCGGCGAGGTAAACGCAAGCACCGAGAAGTGCAGCGGCTCAGACGAGCCCGCATACACCGCAACGTAGTTCTCCTTCAGGCCGTTCTGCTGCGCGAAGGTCTTGGTCAGCTTGTCCGTCTCACCGTCGATGTCGTACCGACCGCCCTTATGCGCAATCGCCGCAATGGCCTCACACGCCGCCTTGCACGGTCCCAGCGGATTCTCGTTGGCATTGATCAGCACCGCGCCCGCAGGCGGAGCGGTCCGCACACGCCGTTTGGGCGCCGCATCACTCTTGGCCGTTGCCTGCTGCGGATTGAACGCCGCATACGCAAAGTGCGCTTCCGTCAGGATAGGCATGGACGCGGCAACACCGGCCATACGCATGAACGAACGGCGGGATACACCAGGGAAGACCTTCGATGAGTTCATAGACTGCTCCTTGTACCGGTTGACTGCCGGTTGACCGTAAAGAGAACCGCGCCCAGCGCGATCGATAACGACAGAAGACATGTGAGAGGCGGGTAACGAAGAGCAACAGCCTGCGTGCGTTCACGCATACAGCCCAAACAGAAGGATCGATTCTTAGGAGAAGCGGAGATTCTAGGCGCTGCATCAACCCATCGCCGGTCTGGTCCTTGACAACAAGGCGCCTATAAAAGGCGACCCGTGACTTGAAATGGCGGCAACCGGGCACCCGATCACATCGCCGTCTGACGTCGGGGTCAGGCCATCTGGCGGGGCGCGTGTGGGCGTTGAACTTGGCACTACTGTAACGTATTTTTCATGCAAAACCGTGGAAAAAGCGAGCGCGCCGCCAAATCAGCCGCACACCCCTCGTGGGCGTTGACAACACAACCGGGAAACCACTAGAAATAGCTTGAGTAAACGTTTTCGGGACCGCCCCACACTTCCCCTTGCAGGAGATTCCCCCTTGGCCCTCGTCGCTGGAGTTGATTTTGGAACCCTCAGCGTGCGCGTCACGCTGCTCGACAGCGAACGCGGACGCCTCGGCACCGCCGCATCCGAGTACCCCCTCAACCGCCGTCGCGAAGACCCCGACTTCGCCACCCAGTCGCACAACGAGCAGATGAACGCCCTCGTACGCGCCACCCGCCAGGTGCTTGCCGACGCGAAGGTCGACGGCAACGACGTCGTCGCCATCGCCCTCGACACCACCGGCTCGAGCGTCATCCCCGTCGATGCCAACCTCCAGCCCCTCGACGACTACTACCTCTGGTGCGACCACCGTGCCCTCGAAGAAGCCCGCCAGATCACCGAACTCGCCCGCGCCGAGCACCTCGAAGCTATCGAGTGGTGCGGCAACGTCTACTCCCACGAGTGGGGCTTCGCCAAGCTCCTCCACTGGCTCCGCCACAACCCCGACAAGCGCGACCGCTTCGCCACCGCCCTCGAGCACTGCGACATGGTCGCCGCCACCCTCACCGGCGTCACCTCGCCCGATCACGTCAAGCGCAGCATCTGCGCCATGGGCCATAAGTGGATGTGGAACCCCCGCTGGGGCGGCCTTCCCCCCCAGTCCTTCCTCTCCAAGCTCGATCCCCTCTTCGACGGCATCCGCGAGAAGATCGGCGGCGAGTACCTCACCTCCGACCACATCGCCGGAACCCTCTCCGCCCACTGGGCCGCCGAACTCGGCCTCTCCGCAGGCATCCCCATCCCCGTCGGCGCCTTCGACGCCCACTGGGACGCCATCGGC
>Ga0302314_10013857_pt1 | contig 13825 bp, 9 predicted proteins | sample III_Palsa_N2_3_FD_200533 | JGI IMG/M metagenome (GOLD analysis project Ga0302314, IMG submission 200533) | Peat permafrost microbial communities from Stordalen Mire near Abisko, Sweden - III_Palsa_N2_3 | ecosystem: Environmental > Terrestrial > Soil > Palsa > Peat permafrost | place: Sweden... | reverse complement strand
TTCGTGGATTTGAGATAGCTGCATCACGATCACTACTCCCGTTGAAGCGCCCCACGCCACTACGGAGACAACCCATCGAACAGGGAATTGTTTCGCTGAATCGAGACCTTAGACGGCGGCAACGATCACGATCACGCCATCGTCCAGACCAGCCTCGGCGCCAGGATTCTGAAATCTGGTTGACGCGGCGGACGTCACACGGCCCAGCTAGGGCATGGCGAACCTGCGCAAGCGATCTGTCAATCTGGCCGGCCACGCGACATCCCTCGCGCTGGAGCCGGCCTTCTGGGGGGCGTTGGAGTCCATGGCCAAAGCGCGCGGCCTGGCGCTCGCCGGCTTGATCGGCGAGATCGACGCCAAGCGCGGCGATCAACCCTTGGCGTCGGCCTGCCGGGTCGAGGCTTTGGAATGGGCGATAGGCAAGGCCTGAAGATTGCTGCCGATATTGTTCAGCGCTGTCTGGCTGGCGGTGGGGACCTTATGGCCAGGCGACACGGTTGGAACACCGGGCCGGTGGCTAGCCAGGCCGAACGCCACGAGCAGTAGAACCGCGGCGATCAGAAGCGCCCAAAGCATGAGCGTGCGCGGGGATGGCATTCTTCCAACCGGCGCCTCGACATGTCCCTGCTGGGTGTCCTGAGTCATGCGCGTTCCTCGTCGTACCCTAGACAAACTGCCCGCGAGCCCCGAGGTTCCGACCGCGCATCGCAGACCAAGGTCAAATTCCGGTCGCCGATGTGCTACATTCGTTCTCCCCGCGATTCAGAAGGCCAGTTTTCTTGTCAGACGTCCCCGCCCCCCGCATCAGTGACCTCGCCCGCGCCAGCGCGCCGCCGGTCGCCTACCTGGAGGGCCTCAATCCCGAACAGCGCAAGGCGGTCGAGGCGACCGAGGGGCCGGTCCTCGTGCTGGCCGGCGCCGGCACCGGCAAGACCCGAGTGCTCACCACCCGGCTCGCCCACATCCTAGCCAGCGGCAAGGCCAAGCCCTGGGAGCTGCTGGCGGTCACCTTCACCAACAAGGCGGCGAAGGAGATGCGCCACCGCATCACCGACATCATCGGGCCACAGGCCGAGGGCCTTCGATGGCTCGGCACCTTCCACTCCGTGGCCGCGCAGATCCTGCGGCGCCATGCCGAGCTGGTGGGGCTGAAATCCAACTACACCATCATCGACAACGACGATCAGGAGCGGCTGATCAAGCAACTCCTGGAAGCCGAGAACATCGACACCAAGCGCTGGACGCCGCGCCATATGGCCGGGCTGATCGACCAGTGGAAGAACCGTGGCTGGACACCGGATAAGCTGCCGCCGGCCGAGGGCGCCCATTTCGGCAATAACCAGGGCGCGGCCGTCTACAGGATGTATCAGGACCGGTTGCGGGTGCTGAACGCCTGCGATTTCGGCGATCTGCTGCTGCACAACCTGACCCTGTTCATGAGCCATCCGGACGTGCTGGCCGACTATCACGACCGGTTCCGGTATGTGCTGGTGGACGAATATCAGGACACCAACGTCGCCCAGTATCTATGGCTGCGGCTGCTGGCGCAGAAGCGGCAGAACGTCTGCTGCGTCGGCGATGACGACCAGTCGATCTATGGCTGGCGCGGGGCGGAGGTGGACAACATCCTGCGGTTCGAGCGTGACTTCCCTGGCGCCGAGGTGGTCCGGCTGGAGCGCAACTATCGCTCCACCGAACACATCCTGGCCGCGGCCTCGGGCCTGATCGCCGCCAACAAGGGCCGGCTGGGCAAGACGCTTTGGACCGAAGCGTCGGGGGGAACCAAGGTGCAGGTGCGCGGCGTCTGGGATGGCGAGGCCGAAAGCCGGATGATCGCCGAGGACATCGAGCGCGCCAAGAAGGGCGGCCGCGCCTTCCGCGACATGGCCATCCTGGTCCGCGCCTCCTTCCAGATGCGAGCGTTCGAAGAGCGGTTCGTGCTGCTGCAGATCCCCTACACCGTGATTGGCGGCCCGCGCTTCTTCGAGCGCGCCGAAATCCGCGACGCCCACGCCTATCTGCGGCTTATCCAGTCGGAAGACGACGACCTGGCGTTCGAGCGCATCGTCAACACCCCCAAGCGCGGGATCGGCGACACCACCGTATCGCGGCTGCTGCAGGTGGCTCGGGCGAACGGCGTATCAGCCAGCCTGGCCTCGCGCGGCCTGGTCACTACCGACGACCTGGCGGCGCGCACCCGCACCAACCTGTCCAACTTCCTGCGCGACATGGACCGCTGGCGGGCGCTGAAGGAGACGCTGCCGCACCAGCGGCTGCTGGAGACCATCCTGGAGGAAAGCGGCTACACCGACGCCCTGCGCCTCGACAAAGGCCCCACCAGCCAGACGCGGCTGGAGAACCTGAAGGAACTGGTCCAGTCCATGGGCGCCTTCGAGACGCTAGAAGCCTATCTGGAGCATATCGCCCTGGTCATGGACCTGGACCGCGACGCCGGCGATGACGCTGTCCAGATCATGACCCTGCACGGCGCCAAGGGGCTGGAGTTCCCCCTGGTCTTCCTGCCGGGCTGGGAGGAAGGCGTCTTCCCTTCCCAGCGCAGCATGGACGAGAAGGGCGAAAAGGGCCTCGAGGAAGAGCGCCGCCTGGCCTATGTCGGCATCACCCGGGCTCGGGAGGACGCCCGCGTCTCCTTCGCCGCCAACCGGCAGGTCTATGGCCGCTGGACCAGCCAGCTGCCCTCCCGCTTCGTCGACGAACTGCCGATCGCCAATGTCGAGGCGGGGTCGGAGACCGGCTACTACGGCGGCGGCCCGGGCATGACAGAACAGCGCAGCCGGTGGGAAGAAACGCCGTCGTTCAAAAGCACGGGCGGCGGCTATGACTCGCCGGGATGGAAACGCGCGCAGAACCGGGGCGTCTCGGGCGGAGGCTCACGCCAAGCGGTGATCGAGGGCGAAGGGCGGTTGGTGGCCGTGTCCGAACCCTCCGCCGGCTCCTATAAACGCGGCGAGCGGGTGTTCCACCAGAAGTTCGGCTACGGCCTGGTCTCGGCGGTGGAAGGCAACAAGCTGACCGTCAACTTCGAGCATTCGGGCGAGAAGCGGGTGATCGACACGTTTGTGACGCGGGCGGGTTAGAGGCGAACGAGATCGGTCGAATTACCCGAAGAAGTAGTGAGTTGTCCAAATTGGACTTCGATAAGCCCCTTACCGGAGGGCCCAGACGCCGGCACCCTTTCCCTCTGGCATGTAGAACATGTCCGCCTTGTGCCGAAATTTTTTTGAATCGCGGCAATGAGATTCTAGGCACTCGCGAGCGGAAGCGTCGTGTTGTGGCGTAATTACATGGCCAAGAGCAGCACGCCCTTCGCGTGATTTACAATATATATCTCCTAAAGTAGCGCGGCCACCGAACTGAGAAAGCGTCCAAACCAGCACATCAGTCCATTTTTTGCTCTTAGGTTGAGACGAATTCCTATCGATGTGAATTTTCTCGGCTACATTCATTTTCCCAGAAAAAACCGAATCCTCCACCACTTCCACGCCCAGGCCCCTTACCTTCATGATGCGGGTAAGTATCTCATTTTCGGTGCTTTCTGCCGGAAGTCGCGCCGCCCAAATTGCCGCAAACACATCCACACTGACTTCAATCTGGCGCATAGTTCGACCTCGCCTAAAAGCCCTTCAAACAAATTCAGAGTTAACTCTGCTTCACTCTGGAAATCAACGAGTTTTATCGAGTACCCCGAGCAGTTCACTTTGAGCGCTGCCGAGGAACGCTCCCGCTCAACCCTCGGGCAGCTTCGCCCAGATCGCCTCAGCCGGCGCCGGCGGGGTCAGGTTGAAGGCCTCATCTAACACCCGGGCGAAATCCGCCGCATCCACCAGCGTCCGCTGCTCACTCTGCCCATCGGCCCATCGCGTGGTGAACTTGCGATTGAACAGGCTGTAGCGCGCCTCGGGCGTTAATCGTTCGGCCATCAGGCCGCCCACGAAGATAGAGGCCGGGTGGGTCGCGGTGGACCAGTTGGCCTGGACATAGTCGGCGTGGAACACCGGCTCGAGCCGGAAGACATAGAGCGCCTGCCAGCCATCCGGCAGCTTGGTCTCCAGACGCAGACCCAGGACGCCGTCATCCACCAGCCGCAGCGTGGCCCCCATCGCCGTCTGCTCAAGGTCAGCCACCATCCGGATCGGCGCGCCGAGGATGTGACCGCCGAAACCCACGTCGACCAGCCAGGGACCATCCACCAGATCGACCTGCAGCAGCATGTGGGCGCGTGGGCTCATCGGCGCATCCGGCGGCGCCATCCAGCGGACGCGGGCGGCGAGGTTGGTGACCGAAAAGCCGATCGCCGCCAGGGCGTCGCGAAACACCGCGTTCTGCTCGAAACAGTAACCGCCTCGCCGTTGCCCCACGAGCTTGGCCTGCAGAATCGCCGGATCAAGATCGACGGGCAAACCCATAAGCGGGTTCAGGTTCTCGAACGGCATGGTCGTCACATGCAGGCCTTGCAGCGCCGTCAGCGTCGCCAGGTCTGCTCGCGCCGGCCCCACAAACCCGATGCGCTTGAAATAGGCGTCCAGATCGAATTCATCGCCCATATTTTATCTCCCCTCGGCCCTAGTCTCGCATTACGCCACAAGCCTCGTTAGACAAGCCCCCATGACCGACCAAGCCGTCCAGATCGTCGCCCGTGGCCCCCGCGCCGACGCCGAAGCCGCCGCCCGCGATATCGACGCCCACCCCGTGCTGGAGGCCACGACCTATTCCATTCTCGAGGAAGACGAGGACAAGGGCGTCTGGCGCATCGACGCCTTCCCCACCTCCGACGAAGAGGCCGAGGCCTTCACCGAGACGCTGAAAGCCCATCCGACCCTGCAGGTCACGGTCGAGGCCCTGGCGGACGCCGACTGGTTGGCGATGGCCTTGTCGGGTCTGCCGCCGGTGCGCGCGGGGCGGTTCTTCGTCTATGGCGTCCACGACCGGGGTCGGGCGCCGCCAAACACCGTCAATCTGCGCATCGAGGCCGGCGCAGCCTTCGGCACCGGCCACCATGGCACCACCGTCGGCTGCCTGGTCGCCTATGACAAGCTGCGCAAGGTGAAGGCGTTCCCCAAGGTGCTGGATGTCGGCGCCGGCACCGGGGTGCTCGCGATCGCCGCGGCGCGGACCGGCAGCCGCGTGGCCGTGGGCACGGACATCGATCCGATTTCCGTGCGGATCAGCCGCGAGAACGCCAAGGTCAATGACGTTCCCGCCCGCTTCGTGCATGCCGCCGGCCTGCAGCATCCCACCGTCCGCGCCGGCGCGCCCTATGACCTGGTGTTCGCCAACATCCTGGCCCGCCCGCTCGCCACCCTCGCCTCACCGATCAAGAGCGCGCTGAAGCCCGGCGGATTGGTGATCTTGTCGGGGCTATTGCGGACCCAGGAACGCTACGTCCGCGCCGCGTATCAGTCACGCGGCTTCGCCATGGTCAAACGCCTGCACCGCGACGCCTGGGCGACCCTGGTGATGCGGCGATAATCATTTCCGCTCATCCCGGCGAATGCCGGGACCCAGATGACAAGGCGCGGCCCCTCGCAGGTCTGCATCTGAACAAACCACCGACCGGAAGCGCGATATGATCTGGGTCCCGGCATTCGCCGGGATGAGCGGGGTAAGGTCAGAAGGCTTTGCGCCCGGCCCTCCACGGGCCTAAATATCCCCCATGCGCCAGACCTTCGATGAATCCACCGACCCGTCCTTCGGCCCCCGCCATGTGCCGCTGATCCGCAAGGCCATGGCCGCTCATGGCCTGGATGGCTTTCTTGTGCCGCACGAGGACGAGCATCAGAACGAATACCTGCCCGCCGCCAACGACCGGCTGGCCTGGGCCACGGGCTTTACCGGCTCGGCTGGCGCGGCGGTAATCCTGAAGGACAAGGCCGCCGTGTTCGTCGACGGCCGCTACGCCCTGCAGGTGCGCGACCAGGTGGACGGCGGCGTCTTTGAGATCCGCGACCTGGTCGAGGGCGGCGTGCCCGCCTATCTGGAGACCGCGCTCGGCAAGGGCCAGACCGTCGGCTACGACCCGCGCCTGCACAGCCCCGAGGCGCTGGACCGTCTGCGCGCGGCGGCGGCCAAGGCCGGCGCGGCGCTGAGGCCGGTAGAGGACAATCCTCTCGACGCCGCCTGGGGCGCCGAACGTCCGGCCCAGCCCAAGGCCGCGGTGTCGCCGCATGCGCTGGAGTACGCCGGCGAAGCCTCGTCCGCCAAACGCGCCCGGGTCGGCGCCAGCTTGGCCGACATCGGCGCTTCGGCGGCGGTGATCACCTCGCCCGCCTCCATCGCCTGGCTGTTCAACATCCGCGGCGGCGACGTGATCCGCTCGCCCCTGCCGCTCAGCCAAGCCATCCTGAACAAGGACGGCACGGCGCGGCTGTTCCTGGATCCGGACAAGGTCTCCACCGACCTGCCGGCCTGGCTCGGCAATGAAGTCACTCTGGAAGACCCCGACGCCCTCGCCGGCGCCCTGGGTGATTTGAAGGGTTCGGCCGTGCTGCTCGACCCGTCGCTGTCCTCGGCCTGGTATTTCGAAACCTTGAAGACCGCCGGCGCCCAGGTTGTGCGCGGCGCTGACCCCTGCGCCCTGCCCCGCGCCTGCAAGAACGCCGTGGAGGTCGAAGGGACCAAGACCGCCCACGTCCGCGACGGCGCGGCCCTGAGCCGCTTCCTGCACTGGGTCGCCACGGAGGCGCAAGATAGCCTGCCGGACGAGGTCGAGATCGTCACCAAGCTGGAAGGCTTCCGCGAGGCCACCGGCGCGCTGAAGGACCTGTCCTTCGACACCATCGCCGGGGCGGCCTCCAATGGCGCCATCGTCCACTATCGCCCGACCCAGCGGCTCAACAAGCGGGTCGAGAGCGGCTCACTACTGCTGGTGGACTCCGGCGCCCAATATCTGGACGGCACCACCGACGTCACCCGCACCGTCTCGATCGGCGAGCCCAGCGCGGAGATGAAAGAGCGTTTCACTCTCGTACTGAAAGGCCATCTGGCCTTGGCGCGGGTGCGGTTCCCCGCCGGCACCACCGGCTCGGCGCTGGACATCCTGGCGCGGGCCGCCCTGTGGGCCAAGGGACTGGATTTCGACCACGGCACCGGTCACGGCGTCGGCAGCTATCTGGGCGTCCATGAAGGCCCGGCGCGCATCGCCAAGGCGCCCAACACCGTCGCCCTTCGCCCCGGCATGATCCTGTCCAACGAGCCCGGCTACTATAAGGAAGGCGCCTACGGCATCCGGATCGAGAACCTGCAGGTGGTGACCGAGCCAGCGATGATCGAGGGCGGCGAGCGGCCGATGCTGGGGTTCACCACCCTGACCATGGCGCCGATGGACAGCCGGCTGGTGGACAAGGCGCTGCTGACAGCTGAAGAGGTCGCCCAGTACAACGCCTACCACGCCGAGGTGCTGGCCAAGGTCGGGCCGCTGGTCCCCGCCGACGTTCGCGCCTGGATGGAAGACGCCTGCGCGCCGATTTAGGGGCGCTATCGCTCCCCCGATGGGGGAGCGATTCAGATGGGCGCCGCACGCCCCACAAAACCGCTAGACTGCCGTAACGGCGGCCAGTCCACATCAGGGCGAACACCGTCATTCGTTGAAGGACTTAAGCCATGACCGAAGCCTGGATCATCGACGCCTGCCGCACCCCGCGCGGCATCGGCAAGGTCGGCAAGGGCGCGCTTGCCGACATTCACCCGCAGCAGTTGGCCGCCTCCGTGCTCGCCGCGCTGGCCGAACGCAACAACCTCAACACCGCCGAAGTCGACGACATCATCTGGGGCACCTCCAGCCAGCGCGGCAAGCAGGCCGGCGACCTGGGCCGGATGGCGGCGCTCGACGCCGGCTATGACATCAAGGCCAGCGGCGTGACCCTGGACCGGTTCTGCGGCTCCGGCATCACCTCGGTGAACCTGGCCGCGGCCATGGTCATGTCGGGCATGGAAGACCTGGTGATCGGCGGCGGCACGGAGATGATGTCCTACACCGCCGCCAGCGCCGACCGCTCGGGCGGCCCGATGCTGATGGACTCCGGCAACCTGCGCCTGCGCGCCAAGCACCCGCAGTCGCACCAGGGCGTCTGCGCCGACGCCATTGCGACCTTGGAAGGCATCTCTCGCCAGGCGGTGGACGAACTGGCCCTGGTCAGCCAGCAGCGCGCCGACGCGGCCATCAAGGGCGGCCATTTCGATAAGTCGCTGGTGCCGGTCTACAAGGAAGACGGCAGCCTGGCCCTCGACCGCGAAGAGTTTCCCCGTCCGCAGACGACCATGGAAGGCCTGAGCGGCCTGAAGGCCTCCTTCGAAGCCCTGGCGGAAGTGCCGATCGACGAGAAGGGCACCACCCTGGCGGGCCTGATCCGCCAAGTCTATCCGGACCTGAAGATCAACCACATGCACCATGCGGGCAATTCGTCCGGCGTGGTGGACGGCGCCGGCGCGGTGCTGATCGCCTCGCCCGACTACGCCAAGAAGCACGGCCTGAAACCCCGCGCCCGGATCGTCGCCATGGCCAACATGGGCGACAGCCCCACCCTGATGCTCAACGCCCCGGTCCCCGCCGCACGCAAGGTGCTGGAAAAGGCCGGTCTGACCCTCGAAGACATCGACCTGTTCGAGATCAACGAGGCCTTCTCCGTCGTCGCCGAAAAGTTCATCCGCGACCTGAAGCTCGACCGCGACAAGGTCAATGTGAACGGCGGGGCCATGGCTCTCGGCCACCCGATCGGCGCCACCGGATCCATCCTGATCGGCACCATCCTGGACGAGTTGGAACGCCGCGACCTGAAGCGCGGCCTGGTCACCATGTGCGCCGCCGGCGGCATGGCCCCGGCGATCATCATCGAGCGGATGTAAGCGCGCCGAAACCCGACCGGTCAGCCCAAATGCGGGCTGATCGGGCAGGTCTTCCGGCTCAGCCGATGAAGGCCAGCCACTCGTCCTCGGTCATGACCTGAATGCCAAGGTCCGCCGCGGTCTTCAGTTTTGAGCCCGCACCCGGGCCGGCGACGACGATGTCCGTCTTCTTGGAAACGGAGGACGCCACCTTGGCGCCCAGGGACTCAGCACGGGCCTTGGCCTCGTCACGGGTCATCTGTTCCAGGGCGCCGGTGAAGACCACCGTCTTGCCCGCCACCGCTGTGTCGGTCTTGGGCGCTTCGACGTCTTGGATGGTGAGTTGGTCGACCAGGTCCTGGACGATACGGCGGTTGTGGTCCTCGGCGAAATAGGCCGCCGCCGCCTCGATCACCGCGCCGCCGATCTGGTCGAGCGCGTCGAGCTCAGCGATAGCCTCGGGATCACGATCCGCCACCTTGTCCATGGCCGCCAGGAAAGCCGGCGCTGTCCCATAGCCTCGGGCCAGGATCAGCGATGAATTCTCGCCGATGTGGCGAATGCCAAGGCCATAGATGAACCTGTCCATGGCGATCGTGCGCCGCGCTTCGATCGAGCGGACCAGATTGTTGATCGAGGTCTCGCCATAGCCGTCGCGCCCGCGCAGGGTCGCCAGCGCTTCAGCGTTGCGCGGCAGGCGGAAGATGTCGGCGGGCTCGCGAACCAGGCCCTCGTCGAAAAAGGCTTGCAGCTGTTTCACGCCCAGCCCTTCGATATCAAAGGCGCGGCGGGAGACGAAGTGGATCAGGTGCTCGATCCGCTGGAACGGACAGGCGAATTCGCCCGTGCAGCGGCGCACCACGGTCTCGACTCCGCCGACGGTCGTCTCTCGCGCCAGGGGCGTCTGCAGCGGGCATGGGCAGTGGGTGGGGAATTCGAAGGGCGCGGCGTCCACCGGCCGCTGGTCCAGCACAACCTCGACGATCTGCGGAATGACGTCGCCGGCGCGCTGCAAGATCACCGTATCGCCGATGCGCACGTCCTTGCGGGCGATCTCATCGGCATTGTGCAGGGTGGCGTTGACCACGACCACGCCGCCGACCGTGACGGGCCGCAGGCGGGCCACGGGCGTGATGGCGCCCGTGCGTCCGACCTGGATGTCGATGCCCTCCAGCACCGTGCGCGCCTGTTCGGCCGGGAACTTGCGGGCCACCGCCCAGCGGGGCGAGCGGGAAACGAAACCCAGCCGGGTCTGCCAGTCCAGCCGGTCGACCTTATAGACAACCCCGTCGATGTCGAAATCCAGGTTCGGACGCAACCTCTCCATTTCGGCATAGGCGGCCAGCAGGCCCTCGGCGTTCTCGACGCGGCGGGCCTGCGGCGTGACCTTGAAGCCCCAGGCCTTGAGCGCCGCCAGCGCCTCCCATTGGGTCTCGGCGAAGGGCGCGCTGAGCAGGCCCCAGGCGTAGGCGAAGAACCGCAGGGAGCGTTTGGCGGTGATACTGGGGTCGATCTGCCTGAGCGATCCGGACGCCGAGTTGCGCGGGTTGACATAGGTCTTGGAGCCGGCGGCTTCGGCGGCGGCGTTCAGGGCCGCGAAGTCGGCGTGACCCAGATAGACCTCGCCCCTGATCTCGATCAGGTCGGGCCAGCCCGAGCCCTGCAGCCGGTGCGGAATCTCCTTCACCGTCAACAGGTTGGCGGTGACGTCCTCGCCAGTACGGCCATCACCCCGGGTCGCGCCCTGGACCAGGACGCCGTCCTCGTAGCGCAGGGAGGCGGACAGGCCGTCGATTTTGGGCTCGGCCGTGTAACCGACAAGATCATCGCCCAGACGCAGGAACCGGCGCACCTTGGCGTCGAACTCGACCGCCTCCTCGTCGGAAAAGGCGTTGTCCAGCGACAGCATGGGCGTGCCGTGCGTCACCGGCGAGAAGCTCTCCGCCCTCGCCGCCCCGATCTTCAACGAGGGCGAGTTTTCGCGGACCAGATGCGGGAAGCGTTGCTCGATGTCGCCGTTGCGGCGCTTGAGCGCGTCGTATTCACCATCGGCGATGGTCGGCGCTTCGTCGCGGTAGTGCAGATCGTGCGCGGCCAGCTCATCGGCCAGTCGCGTCAGCTCCGCGGCGGCCTCGCCCTCGTTGAGGGCGGCCGCAGGCTTCGACCGGAGCAGATCAGACATCCATCAAGGCCCTGGCGGCGGCGCGGGCCGCATCGGTGATTTCGGCGCCGGAGAGCATGCGGGCGATCTCCTCCTCGCGGGCGGCGGGGCTGAGCACGTCGATGCCGGTGCGCAGCTTCTCGCCATCGCCCAGCTTCTTCACCCGCCAGTGGGCTTCGGCGCGGGCGGCGACCTGTGGGCTGTGGGTGACCACCAGCACCTGGGCCTGACGCGCCAGGCCCTTCAGCCGTAGGCCCACCGCATCGGCCACGGCGCCGCCGACGCCCTGATCCACCTCGTCGAAGATCATCAGGGGTTGGGCTGAATCCACCCGGCCCGCCAGCGCCGCCTTCAGCGCCAGGGCGAACCGCGCCAGCTCACCGCCAGAGGCGATGACGCCCAAACCACCGAACGGCGCCCCGGGGTTGGTCGACACCTCGAACTCGACCCGATCTGCGCCCACGGGCCCAGCCCGTTCGTCGGTCAGGGGTTCGATGGCGACTCGGAACCGGGCTTTTTCCAGCTTGAGCGGCGCGAGTTCGCTGTCCACCGCCTTGGCCAGACGATCACCGGCGGCGCGGCGCGCGACGGATAACGCCTGGGCGGCGGCGAGATAGGCGGCGCGAGTGGCGGCCGACTCGGCGTCGGCGGCCTTCAGCGTTTCCTCGGACGTCTCCAGGCCGCGCAGGGCCTCGGCGAACCTCAGCCGCATCAGCGGCAGATCTTCCACCTGCACATGAAGCTTGCGGGCCATGCCGCGCAAGGCGAACAACCGCTCCTCCGCCTCGTCCAGTTGGCCGGGTTCGAAGTCAAAGGCGGCGGCGGCCGAGTCGATCGCGGCCAGGGCTTCGTCGGCTTCCACCAGCGCCCGGTCCAGCGCGGCGGCGGCGTCGGTGATCCGTCTTGCGGCTTCGCCCTCGGCGCTGACGCCCGCCTGCAAGGTTCGCTCCCGCGCCCGCTCCAGCGCCCGCAGCGCCTGCCCCAGCCGCGCCGACAGACCGTCTCCCAGGGCGTCACGGGCCGCGGCGATATCGGCCAGGGTCTTCTCGGCGGCGCCCAGCAACGCGCGCTGTTCGGCCAGCTCAACCTCTTCGCCTTCGCGCGGATCGAGCCGGTCGAGTTCGCCCAGGCGCAGGGTCAATTCCTCGGCGTCCGCGGCGGACCGGTCCGCCGCCGCGCGCAAGGCCTCCGCCCGCTCCCGCGCCGAGCGCCAGGCGCTCCAGGCGCCGCCGCAAGCCGTCACCTCCGCGCGCAGGCCGCCAAAGGCGTCCAGGAGCGCGCGGTGGGTCTTGGCGTCGAGCAGACCGACGGTTTCGTGCTGGCCATGCACTTCCAGCAGCAGGGCGCCGAGATCGCGCAGCACACCGACGCTGGCCGCCTGATCATTGACGAAGGCGCGGCTGCGGCCGTCGGCGCCAAGCTGTCGGCGCAGGACCAGGTCTTCATCGACGGCGAAGTTCAGCCCCTTGTCTTCCAGAAGCGCCCAGACCGGATGATCGCGGGACGGCGCGAAGATGGCGGTAGCCTGGGCCTGGTTCGCGCCCCGGCGCACAAGGCCGGCGTCGGCGCGGGCGCCGGTGGCCAGACCGAGTGCGTCGAGAATGATCGACTTGCCAGCGCCGGTCTCGCCGGTGAGCGCGGTCAGGCCAGGGCCGATCGCCAGATCGAGCGTATCGATCAGCACCACGTCGCGGATGGAAAGCCCGATCAGCATGGATGCAGGATCGCCGGAAATCTGCGCCGGCTCAAGCCGGGCTGAACGCTCGTCGAATTAATTCGGCGTCGCTTGCGGCTGGGCCGTGGGCTGGTTCGGCGTTTGCGTGGTCGACGGCGTCAAGATAGCCGAAGCCGGCGTGGCGAGCGTGGAGTCAACCGGCGGAGCCGGAGTCTTGGCTCTGGCGTCGCCCAGGCCGAACGGATGGGCTATGGCATGGAAGATGCCGTTGTGGGGCTGGCTGGACGGAACCACCGCCGGCCGATAGCCCTTGGACGTGAGCAGTTTGTAGGAGTCGGCGTACCATTGGTCGCCGGGGAAATTATAACCCAGCACCGCCGCGTTTTCCTTGGCCTCGCCGACCAGGCCTAGCGTCAGATAGGCCTCCGTCAACCGGTATAGCGCCTCGGGCGTCTGGCTGGTGGTCTGGTATTTGTCGACCACCGTCTTGAACCGCCCGATCGCGGACAGGGTGTAGCCGTTGCGCAGATACCAGCGCCCAACATTCATTTCGCGGCCGGCGAGCTGGTCGTTGATCATATCGATCTTCAACCGCGCGTCTTCGGCGTACTCGGTCTTGGGATACCGGCGGGCGACGTCGCGCATCCCCGTCAGCGCCTGCTCCGTCGCGGCCTGGTCGCGGCCGGTGTCGACGATCTGCTCGAAGTAGCATTCCGCCTTCAGATAGTAGGCGTAAGGCGTGGTGGCGTGGCCGGGATAGAGGTCGATGAACCGGTTGGAGTCGGAGACGGCGTCATCGTACTGGTTGGCTTCGTAATGGGCGTAGGCCTGCATCAGGATCGCGCGACGGGACCATTCCGAGTAAGGGTGCTGGCGCTCAACCTCCTTGAAATAGGTGATGGCCTCGTTCCAGTGGTGTGAGTCGAGCTGGGTGGCGCCCGCCAGATAGAGTTGGTCCACCGGACGCTCGACGTAGGCGCTGTTGTCGTCCTTCTTCTTGGCCTTGAACATGGCGCAGCCGGACAGGCCGACAGCCGCGGAAAGGACCAAGAGGGTAATGGCCGAGCGGGCCCAGGACTTAGTCAGCACGGAAGACCACCTCGAAAAGACGCCCCCGCGCCACGAAAAACGAGTGCAGTCCGGCTTCT
>Ga0302314_10013855_pt1 | contig 13826 bp, 6 predicted proteins | sample III_Palsa_N2_3_FD_200533 | JGI IMG/M metagenome (GOLD analysis project Ga0302314, IMG submission 200533) | Peat permafrost microbial communities from Stordalen Mire near Abisko, Sweden - III_Palsa_N2_3 | ecosystem: Environmental > Terrestrial > Soil > Palsa > Peat permafrost | place: Sweden... | reverse complement strand
GCCGTCGAGGGCGTCCTGCGGCGACTGGCGGATGTTCGTGATCGCTTCGAGCGAGGCGTCCATCGCCGTCCAGAACTTGCCGACCTCGGGGATGTTGGGCACCGGCTCGCCGCGGCGCGCGTTGTCCATCGTCGCGGCGATGTGCGGGTCGCTCTTCAACTCGGCGAAGTAGGCCTTGTTGGCGGGCGTGCCCAGCGGCACGTCGGCGTTGATGGTGCGCAGGCCGTCCAGCGTCAGCACGTAGTTCTCGAGGAAGTCGCGCGCCAGATCCTTGTTCCTGCTGGGCGCGGCGATCATGCAGCCGAGCACGCCGACGAACGGCTTGGGGTCATGGCCGTTGACGGACGGCAGCGGCGCGACGCCGAAGTCGATGTGGCTCTTCTTGACGTTGTCCCAGGCCCACGGCCCCGAGATCATCATCGCGATCTCGCCGCGGTTGAACGCGCCTTCCATCTCCGAGTAGCCGGCGCCCTTGGGCAGCACGCCCGTCTTGATCAGGTTCTGCAGCATCGTGGCGGCCTGCACCGCGCCGGGGGCGTTGACGCCCACCGAGTCGGTGTCGAAGCTGCCGTCGGGCCTCTTCGCGAAGATGGTGCCGCCCGAGCCGGCCAGCAGGGGCCAGCTGAAGAAGCTCTTGTTGTAGTCCCAGAGGATCGCCTTCTTGCCGTGCGTCGACAGCTCCTTGTCGATCGCGACGACCTGGTCCCACGTGGTCGGCGCCGCCTGGAGCATCGCCTTGTTCCAGATCAGGCCGATGGCCTCGATCGACAGCGGATAGCCCCAGGTGCGGCCCTGGTACTGGAACGCCGCCCAGGCGGAGTCCTCGATCGCGTCGTGCAGTTGCTTGCGCGGCTTGACCGGAACGATCAGGCCCGACTTGGCCCACTCGCCGGCGCGGTCGTGCGGCCAGCAGAAGATGTCGGGGCCCTTGCCGGCGCCGGCGGCGGCCTGGAATTTCGACGGCGCGTCGTCGGGGTGCTGCACCAGCACCTGCACGCCGGTGTCCCTCGCGTAGAGGTCGCCGATCTTCTGCAGCCCGTTGTAGCCCTTGTCGGGATTGATCCAGACCAGCAGCTTCAGCGGCTCGGCCGCCTGGTTCGCCGACGCGGCGAACAGGGCAGCCGCGACGGCGCCCGCCGCGATGCGGCGCAAGACGTTGCGCCCGCTCATGCGGCCTCTTGCTGCGCTTCGGCCAGGTGGCGGCGGAATGCCTTGCCGTCGGCGTCGAACACGTAGGCGCGCGCGGCCGGAATGGCCAGCGACAGCGCGGCGCCGTTCTTCAGGCGCGTGGCGCCATCGAGCTCGCACACCAGCGTCTCGGCGGCGCCCGGGTAGTCGCAATACGCGTGCGTCGTCGAGCCCAGCGATTCGACGAAGGTGACCGACGTGGCGATGACGTTGGCGGCCTGGCCGGCGGCCGCGGCCTCGAAGTGTTCGGGACGCACGCCGAGCGTGACCTGGTCGCCGGCCTTCGCGCGCGACGCGTCGACCTCGCAGCGGATCTGCGCGCCGGTCTCCAGTTGCACGACGGCGGCTTCGGCGTCGGCGGACACGATGGTCGCGGCCAGGAAGTTCATCTTCGGCGAGCCGATGAAGCCGGCGACGAACAGGTTGTCCGGATGCTCGTACAGCGCCAGCGGCGAGCCGACCTGCTCGATGCGGCCGGCGGCCAGCACGACGATGCGGTCGGCGAGCGTCATCGCCTCGACCTGGTCGTGCGTGACGTAGATCATCGTGGTCTTGAGATCCTCATGCAGCTTCGCGAACTCGTAGCGCATGCGCACGCGCAGCGCGGCGTCGAGGTTGGACAGCGGCTCGTCGAACAGGAACACCTCGGGCTTGCGCACGATGGCGCGGCCGATGGCCACGCGCTGCCGCTGGCCGCCCGACAGCGCCTTGGGCTTGCGGTCGAGCAGGTGCTCGATGTTGAGGATCTTCGCGGCCTGGTGCACCAGGCGGTGGATCTCGTCCTTGTCGACCTTGGCGATCTTCAGGCCGAACGCCATGTTGTCGTACAGGTTCATGTGCGGGTACAGCGCGTAAGACTGGAACACCATCGCGATGCCGCGCTCCGCGGGCGGCACGTCGTTGACGACCTTGCCGCCGATGGACAGCGTGCCGCCCGTGATGTCCTCGAGGCCTGCGATGCTGCGCAGCAGGGTGGACTTGCCGCTGCCCGACGGGCCGACGAACACCATGAACTCGCCGTCGCGGATCTCGAGGTCGATGTCGCGCAGGATCTGGATGTCGCCGAACGCCTTCTGCACCTTCACGAGCTGAACGTGTGCCACTTTTGCTTGTCTCCTCGGGCGGATCGTGCGTCACGTCCGCTTGCTTGTCTCTTGGGGTAGTCACGACACGACCGCCGGTCGCGCATGGCCACGGAATGTAGAGAATATACAATCAACTTGTCCATAGAACAATGCGTAACTACTTCAAGTACATACGATTTCTCACCTGTGAAAAGCGTGATTTCTCCGTACCTCAGGGATAACCCGCTGTAGGATAACTACACAAACTGGCCGCGACAAGAGATACTCGCCGCTGTTCAGTCCGGGCGTCGACTTCGGTCGCGTCCGCCCGGCTCCGTCACAAGGATCCTCTGCAATGAGCAAGACAACCGTCGCCACCCCGGCGCACGAGCCCGTGGGGGCACGCGCAGGCGACCCAGCCGACCCTGCCTTGACCCAAGAATTCACCACTGCCTGGAAGCGCGAACTCTCGCAGCGCAGCGACGCGCCGTCGCCCGACGCCTGCCTGCGCGCGGCCATCGTCGCGTGCCGTCCGATGCTGGCCGACCGCTGGGCCGCGACCCAGGCGGCCGACGCGAAGCGCGCACGCGGCGTGCGCCGCGTGCACTACCTGTCGATGGAGTTCCTGATGGGCCGCGCGCTGCGCAACGCCCTGTCGGTGATGGGCCTCGAGGACACGCTGAAGGCCGCGCTGGCCTCGCGCGCGGGCGCGTCCGCGCTCGCCGACGTGCTGGAACAGGAGCCCGACGCGGCGCTCGGCAACGGCGGCCTCGGCCGCCTTGCCGCATGCTTCCTCGACTCGTTCGCCACGCTCGAGCTGCCGTCGTTCGGATACGGCCTGCGGTATGCGCACGGCATGTTCGCACAGGCCATCCAGGAGGGCCGGCAGGTCGAGCTGCCGGACGAATGGCTCAAGCACGGCAACCCGTGGGAGTTCGTGCGCGCCGAGCTGCGCTATCCCGTGGGCTTCGGCGGCGTCGTCGAAAGCTCCGGCGGCCACCGCTCGTGGAAGCCGGCCGAGGAGGTTGTCGCGCAGGCCTGCGACTTCGTCGTGCCGGGCCACGCCACCGAGCGCGTGTCCACGCTGCGCCAGTGGCACGCGCAGCCGTCGCGTCCGATCGACTTCGCGATGTTCTGCCGCGGCGAGCAGATGGCCGCGGGCCAGCACCTCGAGGCCGCCGACACGCTCAACTGGGTGCTGTATCCCGACGACAGCACCGCCGCCGGCCGGCAACTGCGCCTGAAGCAGGAGTTCTTCCTGTGCAGCGCGTCGCTGCAGGACATGATCGCGCGCCACCTGCGCGAGCACGCCGAGATCGACACCTTCGGCCGCCACAACGTCGTCCACCTGAACGACACGCACCCGGCGCTCGCGCCCGCGGAGCTGATGCGGTTGCTGCTGGACGTCTACAACATGGGCTGGGACGAGGCCTGGCGCGTCACGACGCAGGCGGTCAGCTACACCAACCACACGCTGATGCCCGAGGCGCTGGAGACGTGGCCGGTACGCATGTTCGAGGAGCTGCTGCCGCGCCACCTCGAGATCATCTACGAGATCAACCGGCGCTTCCTCGACGAGGTCGGCGCGCGTTTTCCCGGCGACACCGGCCTGATCGCGCGCATGTCGCTGATCGACGAGAACGGCGAGCGCCGCGTGCGCATGGCCTCGCTGGCGATCGTCGCTTCGGCCAAGGTCAACGGCGTCTCCGCGCTGCACTCCAAGCTGATGGTGCAGACCATCTTCGCCGACTTCGTCGCGATGTGGCCGCAGCGCTTCCTCAACATCACCAATGGCGTCACCCCGCGTCGCTGGCTGATGCAGGCCAACCCCGAGCTGGGCGAGCTGCTGGATCGCCACATCGGCGCCGGCTGGCGCGCCGACCTGCATGGCCTGAAGGCACTCGGCGCCAAGGCGGCGGGCAAGAAGATCGGCCAGGAATTCCTCGAGACCAAGCGCGCCAACAAGGAGCGCCTGGCCGAACGCGTGCGGCGCGACTTCGGCGTGACGATCTCGCCGGACAGCCTGTTCGACGTGCAGATCAAGCGCATCCACGAGTACAAGCGCCAGCTGCTCAACGTGCTGCACGTCGTCGCGCGCTACCAGGCCATCGTCGCCAACCCCGATACCCACTGGGTGCCGCGCACGGTGATCTTCGCCGGCAAGGCGGCCTCGGCCTACCACGCGGCCAAGCTCACCATCCAGCTGATCCACGACGTGGCGCGCGTCGTCAACGCCGACCCGCGCGTGGGCAACAAGCTCAAGGTGGTGTTCCTGCCGAACTACGGCGTGAGCCTGGCCGAGATCATCATCCCGGCGGCCGACCTCAGCGAGCAGATCTCCACCGCCGGCACCGAGGCCTCGGGCACCGGCAACATGAAGTTCGCGATGAACGGGGCGCTGACCATCGGCACCTGGGATGGCGCCAACATCGAGATGGCCGAGGCGATGGGCGTCGAGAACATGTTCGTGTTCGGCCTCCGTACAGACGCGGTCGCGAAGATGAAGAGCTGGGGATACGATCCGCGTCTGTATGCGGAAGAAAACCAAGCCCTTCAACAAGTCCTCGACGCCATCGGCGGCGGGGTGTTTTCCTGGGGCGAGCCCGATCGCTACCGGTCGCTCGTGCAGCCCTTGCTGCACCGCGATCCGTACATGCTGCTCGCCGACTTCGCCGACTACGTGCACGCGCAGGAGCAGGTCGACGCGCTGTATCGCGACCCGGCGGCCTGGGCCGAGCGCGCCCTGCGCAACATCGCGGGCATGGGCGCGTTCAGCACCGATCGCACCATCGCCGAGTACATCGAACAGGTGTGGGCGGCCCCGAAGGGACGTTGATGTCCACGGTCAACAACGGAAGCTCGCCCATGCTGTCCGATGACGACCTGAGCGCGCTGGTCCGCGCGCGCCATCACGATCCGTTCGCGGTGCTGGGCATGCATGCCGACCCGCAGGGGCGGCTGTGGGTGCATGCGATGGAGCCGCACGCGGTGGCGGTCGACGTGCTCGATTCGGACGGAGGGTTCGTCGCGAAGCTGGAGCGGCGTCCGGGTTCCGACCTGTTCGAGGGCCTGCTGCCCGGACGCACCGAGCGCTTCGACTACCGGCTGCGCGTGCGCTGGGACTCCGGCGTCGAGGACGTCTACGCCGATCCTTACGCGTATGGCCCGCTGATCTCCGACGACGACCTGCACTTCCTCTCGGAAGGCACGCACGTGCGGCCGTACGAGGTGATGGGCGCGTTGCCGGTCACGCTGGGCGAGGGCGCGCATGCCGTCGCGGGCGTGCGCTTCGCCGTCTGGGCGCCCAACGCGCGCCGCGTCAGCGTGGTCGGCGACTTCAACAACTGGGACGGCCGGCGCCACCTGATGCGCTCGCGCGGCGGTTCCGGCGTGTGGGAGATGTTCATTCCGCACCTGGTGGTCGGCGATCGCTACAAGTACGAGATCGTCGGCCCCGACGACGCGCTGCAGCCGCTCAAGGCCGATCCGTACGCGCGCGCCGCGCAGCTGCGCCCCGACAGCGCCAGCCTGGTCGCGGCGCTGCCGCCGCGGCGCGAGCTCGCGGCGTCGCGCGCGGGCATGAACGACCGCCATGCGCCGGTGTCCATCTACGAGGTGCACCTGGGCTCGTGGCGGCGCCATGTCAACGGCGGCTTCAAGACCTGGGACGAGCTGGCCGCCGAGCTGCCGGCCTACGTCGCCGACCTCGGCTTCACGCACGTGGAGCTGATGCCCATCACCGAGTTCCCGTTCGACGGCTCGTGGGGCTACCAGACGCTGGGCCTGTTCGCGCCGACCGCGCGCTTCGGCCCGCCCGAGGGCTTCGCGCGCTTCGTCGACGCGTGCCACGCGAAGGGCGTCGGCGTGATCCTCGACTGGGTGCCGGCGCACTTCCCGGTCGACGCGCACGGCCTCGCGCGCTTCGACGGCACCGCGCTGTACGAGTACGAGGATCCGCGCGAAGGCTTCCATCGCGACTGGAACACCCACATCTACAACTTCGGCCGCCCCGAGGTGCGCAACTTCCTCGCCGGCAGCGCGCTGTACTGGATCGACCGCTACGGCGTCGACGGCCTGCGCGTGGATGCGGTCGCGTCGATGATCTACCGCGACTACAGCCGCACCTCCGGCGAATGGCTGCCCAACCGCTACGGCGGGCGCGAGAACCTCGAGGCGATCTCGCTGCTCAAGCACATCAACGAGGTGCTGGGCACCGAGGCGCCGGGCGCGGTGACGATGGCCGAGGAGTCGACGACCTTCCCCAACGTCACCGAGCCGACCTACGCCGGCGGCCTCGGCTTCCACTTCAAGTGGAACATGGGCTGGATGCACGACACGCTGCAGTACATGCGCCAGCCGCACGTGCAGCGGCGCTGGCACCACGAGAAGCTCACCTTCGGGCTCGTGTACGCGTTCAGCGAGAACTTCCTGCTGCCGCTGTCGCACGACGAGGTGGTGCACGGCAAGGGCTCGCTGATCGGCAAGATGCCCGGCGACGACTGGCAGCGCTTCGCGAACCTGCGCGCGTACTACGGCTTCATGTGGGCGCATCCGGGCAAGAAGCTGCTGTTCATGGGCCAGGAGTTCGCGCAGGACTCGGAGTGGAACCATGACGCCGAGCTGCCGTGGCACCTGCTGAACAACGCGCGCAACGCCGGCGTGCGCCAGCTGGTGCGCGACCTGAACCGCATCTACCGCGAGCTGCCGGCGATGCATCGCCAGGACTGCGACGGCTTCGGCTTCGACTGGCTCGAATCGACCGAGGCCACGCATTCGCTGCTGGCCTGGCTGCGCCGCGACGCCGACGGCCACATGATGATCGCCGTCAGCAACATGACGCCCGTGCCGCAGTTCGGCTGGCGCCTGGGCGTGCCCGAAGGCGCGACCGGCTGGCGCGAGGTGCTCAACACCGACTCGTCGCACTATGGCGGCGGCAACGTCGGCAACGCGTCGGCGGTGCTGCCGGTGACGCCTGTGGCGTCGCACGGACGGGCGCAGTCCATCATGCTGGTGGTGCCGCCGCTCGCGACCCTCTATCTCGTTCCCGGTTAAATGATCTCCTTTCCCGCGACCGCCCAACCCGGGCGCTGCGAGCCGATGGGCGCGCACGCCCGCGACGGCGGCGTCAACTTCGCGGTCTTCTCGCAGAATGCCGAACGCATCGAGCTGTGCCTGTTCGACGCTGCCGGCGCGACGGAGCTGAAGCGCTACGAGCTGCACGGCCCGCACGACGGCGTGTTCAACGGCTTCCTGCCCGGCATCGCCGTCGGCCAGGTCTATGGACTGCGGGTGCACGGCCCGTACGACCCGTGCAACGGCCATCGCTTCAACGCCAACAAGCTGCTGCTCGACCCGTGCGCGCGCGAGATCGTCGGCCGCTTCCAGTGGGCGCCGGAACACCACGGCTACCAGCTCGGCCACCCGGAGGGCGCAAGGTCGTTCGACGACCGCGACAACGCCGCGACCGCGCTGAAGGCGCGCGTGGCGCCCGCGGGAACGCCCGCACGCGGGTGGCTCAACGCGCCGCGGATAGCTCCGGCCGACGTCGTGCTGTACGAGGTGCACGTCAAGGGCTTCAGCCGGCAGCTGCAAGGCGTGCCGCACGAGCTGCGCGGCACCTACGCCGGCCTCGCGCATCCCGCGTCGGTGGCGCACTTCAAGGCGCTGGGCGTCACGACGCTGTCGCTGCTGCCGGTGCAGTACCACGTGGACGAGCCGGCGCTGGCCGGCCGCGGCCTGACGAACTACTGGGGCTACAACACGCTGGGCTTCTTCTGCCCGGATCCGCGCCTGGCGACGAAGCCGGACGATCCGTCGGCCGTCAACGCCGAATTCCGCGCGATGGTCGCGACGCTGCACGAGCACGGCCTCGAGGTGGTGATGGACGTCGTCTACAACCATACCCCGGAGGGTAACGAGGCCGGCCCGACGATCAGCTTCCGCGGCATCGACAATGCGAGCTGGTACCGGCTGATGCCGGACGACGCGGGGCACTTCGAGAACCTCACCGGCTGCGGCAACACGGTCAACGTGGCGCATCCGCACGTGACGCAGTTCGTGCTGGACTCGCTGCGCTACTGGGTGCAGGAGATGGGCGTCGACGGCTTCCGCTTCGACCTCGCGCCGGTGCTGGGCCGCACGCCGCGCAACGGCTTCCAGTCCGACGCGCCGTTCTTCACCGCGCTGCGCCAGGATCCGATCCTCGCCCGCGTGCACCTGATCGCCGAGCCGTGGGACGCCGCGGCCGACGGCTACCAGGTCGGCCGCTTCCCGGGCCGCTTCCTCGAGTGGAACGACAAGTTCCGCGACACCGTGCGTCGCTACTGGTTGAATGACGCCGCGTCCGCCGGGCCCGGGCGCGGCGAGCTGGCGCGCCGCTTCACGGCATCGAGCGACCTGTTCAACCACGGCCAGCGCACGCCGCTGGCGTCGGTCAACTTCATCGCGGTGCACGACGGCTACACGCTGGCCGACCTCACCAGCTACGCGCGCAAGCACAACGAGGCCAACGGCGAGAACAATCGCGACGGCCGCGACGGCGAGCCGTGCGCCAACTTCGGCATCGAGGGGGCGACGGACGACGAGCGTGTCCTCGCGTCGCGCGCACGCGTGCGGCGCGCGATGATCGCCACGCTGCTGCTCGCGCAGGGCACGCCGATGCTGTGCGCCGGCGACGAGATCGGCAACAGCCAGCAGGGCAACAACAACGCATACTGCCACGACAGCCCGCTCACGTGGCTGGACTGGCCGACCGCCGACACGGCGTTCCTGCGCTTCGTCGCCGACGTCCTCGCGCTGCGGCGCGCGCACGCCACGCTGCGCCCGGGCGACTGGCGCTCCACCGCCGCGGTGGGCGCCGGCGCGCCGCGCCTGACCTGGCTCAGCCCGCGCGGCGACGAGATGGGCGCCGTCGACTGGAACGACGCCAAGGCGCAGGCCTTCGCCTGCCGCATCGATCCGGCGCCGACCGCCGCCGCGCCGGTCGATCCCGCGCTGCTGGTGATCTTCAACGGCGAGGATCGCGGGCTCGACTTCCGGTTGCCCGCCGGCTTCTGGCAGCTCGCGCTCGACTCGAGCCTCGAGCTGCACGCCGAGGTCTCTCCCGAGACCGTCCTCACCCAATCCCTGCACCTGCCGGCACGCTCGCTGATGGTGCTTCGTCAAAAGAACGTCTGAGACAAACATGGATCTCCACAAGCGCTCCGCCGGCGTGCTGCTGCACACCACGTCCTTGCCCGGCCCGCACGGCATCGGCGACTTCGGTCCCGCGGCCTTCCAGTTCGTGGACTGGCTCGTGTCGGCCGGCCAGTCAATCTGGCAACTCCTGCCCACCGCGCCGATCGGCCCCGGCGACTCGCCGTACCAGAGCGTGTCGGCGTTCGCCGGCAGCCCGCTGATGGTGGCGCTGGAGCCGCTGGTCGCCAAGGGCTGGCTGCCCGAGCCGGCGCTGCCCGAAGGCGGCTTCGACGCGTTCAAGGTGAACTACGCCAAGGTCATACCCTGGCGCCTGCAGCAATTGCGCGTCGCGGCCCAGGGATTCGTCGCGCAGGCCGGCGCGGGCGAGCGGGAGGCCTTCGCCGCCTGGTGCGCGAAGAACGCGTCCTGGCTCGACGACTACGCGCTGTTCATGGCGCTCGAGACCAGCTCCGGCTACAAGACCTGGTGGCAATGGGACGAGGGCCTGCAACGCCGCGTGCCGGCCGCGCTGGCCGCCGCGCGCGCGCGGCACGCCGAGGAGATCGCGTTCTGGCAGTTCGTGCAGTGGCAGTTCGACACGCAACTGGGCGCGATCAAGAAGTATGCGAACGAGCGCGGCGTCTCCCTCATGGGCGACCTGCCGATCTTCGTCGCGCATCACAGCGCCGACGTGTGGGCGCGGCCCGATCTCTACACGCTGGACGAGAACTTCCAGCCCACGGTCGTCGCCGGATGCCCGCCCGACGCGATGGCCATCGACGGCCAGCGCTGGGGCAATCCGCTGTATCACTGGGATCGCATGGCCAAGGAGGACTTCGGCTGGTGGACGGCGCGCGTGCGCCGCGCGCTGGAGCAGGCCGACGTGTTCCGCATCGACCACTTCCGCGGCTTCGCCGGCTACTACGAGATCCCGGCGTCGTGCCCGACGGCGCGCGAAGGCACGTGGCGCAGCGGCCCCGGCAGGGCGCTGTTCGACGCGATCGCGCGCGCGCTGGGTCCGCTGCCCATCGTCGCCGAAGACCTGGGCTTCATCACGCAGGACGTGTGCGACCTGCGCGACGGCCTCGGCTATCCCGGCATGCGCATCCTGCAGTTCGGCTTCGGCGCCGATGCGGGCAACGAATTCCTGCCCCACAACTACGTCGCCAACACGATCGCCTACACCGGCACCCACGACAACGACACCGCGCGCGGCTGGTGGGACAACGCGAGCCCGCACGAGCGCGCCTACGCCGGCAGCTACCTGGCCACGGGCGGCGACGACATCCACTGGTCGATGATCCGCGCCTGCTGCAACTCGGTGGCCAACATCGCCGTGTTCCAGCTGCAGGACGTGCTGGGCCTGGGCAGCGCCCATCGCATGAACACGCCGGGCACCGTGAGCGACCAGAACTGGTCGTGGCGCTTCGACTGGCCGATGCTGGGCACCGAACCGGGCCGCGTGCTGGGACTGATCAGCGCCGCCAGCGGGCGCGCGCCGATCGAGCTCGTTCGCCTGCCCTGACCTGCATCGGCCGCCAGCGCCCAACGCCGTCGCGCACCTGACGCGCGGCGGCGCGCCGCTGCTGGCCCGCAAGGGCGGCCGAGGGCATCGCCGTGCCGGGCGGATCGCGGCCGTCCTCGGCGGCATCACCGGCGCGACCGCGGCGCTGGGCATCGCGCTGTCGGACGACGGCTGGCGCCGCCGATGCGGTGGCGCCGTCGCTCAGTTCTTCGCCAGCTGTTGCGTCGACCACCCGCCGCCGAGCTCCGCGATCATCTGCAGCGCGGCGGTCTGGCGGCTGAGCGACACCTGCATCAGCGCACGCCGCGCGGTGAGGGCGGAGGCCTCCGCGGTGACGACGTCGGTGTAGGCGACCAGCCCCTGCTGGTACTGGTTCAGCATGATCTGCTCGGTCTGGTCGGCGGCGGCCGAGGCCTCGCGCAGCTGCTTCTGCTGCTGCTCCAGCGCGCTGGCGCTGGACAGCTGGTCCTCCACACCCTGGAACGCGGTCAGCACGGTCTGGCGGTAGTTGGCCACGGCCTCCTTCCAGTTGGCGCGGGCCTCGTCGACGCGCGCGGTGCGGGCGCCGCCGTCGAACACGGTCTCGGCGAGCGAGGCGCCGAGCGACCACGCGAAGGACGACGCGTTGAACAGATTGCCCAGGCTAGCCGACGACGGGCCGGCATTGCCGCTCAACGTCAGCGACGGGAAGTAGGCGGCGCGCGCGACGCCGATCTGCGCGTTGGCCGCGGCGACGCGCCGCTCCGCGGCGGCGATGTCGGGCCGGCGTTGCAGCAGTTCGGACGGCACGCTGGGCGGGATCCCCGGCACGGTGGTGGAGTTCCAGTCGCCTTGCGGCAGCACGTAGGCGGCGGGGGCCTGGCCGGCGAGCACGGTCATCGCATGGAACAGCTGCTTGCGCTGCTGCACCAGCGCCGCGAGCGACGAGCGCGCGTTGGCCAGCGTGGTCACGGCCTGCAGCACGTCGCTCTTGGCCGCGATCGCCGCGGCGTAGCGGTTCTGCGTGATCTTGAGCGAACGCTCGTAGGCGACGATGGTGGTCTGCAGGATCGCGATCTCGGCGTCGGCCTCGCGCACCGACAGGTAGTCCGTGACGAAGGTGGTCTGTGCGGACAGCGTCGCATTCGCAAGGTCGGCCTCGCTGGCCTGCGCCGTCGATTTGGCGGCGGACACCGAGTTGGCGACGCTGCCCCACAGGTCGGGCGCCCAGCTCGCGCCGAGGCTTCCCGAATAGCGCGTGGTGCGGTTGGAGGTCTTGCTGGTGGTCACCACCGCCGTGCCGCCGCTGGTGGTGGCGACGCCGGTGCCGCTCTTGCCGCCGACGCCGGAGCGCGTGACGCCGGCGTCGAGCGTCACGGTGGGGAAGAACGCGGCCTGCTGCTCGCGCACCGCGGCCCACGATTCCTCGACGGCGGCCGCATCGGCGGCCACGGTCTGGTTCGACACCGCGACCTGCGGCGCGAGCTGGTCGAGCACCGGATCGTTGAACAACGTCCACCACGGGCCGCGCGTGAGCGTGTCGGCAGGGGCGGCGGCCATCCAGCCGGGCGGCGGCTCGAGGAATCTGGCCGAGGTCGGCGCGTCGAACTTGTCGTTCGGCGCGAGCGAGGTGCAGGCGCCGAGCGCCGACAGCGCCGCGAGGGCGAGGGTGGCGCGCGTGGCGTGCGCGAAGGGGAGGGCGGTCATCGTCAGTTCCCTGTGGCCGCCGAGGCGGCGTGGGGCGGAAGCGGTTGGTCCGGGCCGCCGGCTTCCGAGTCGGAAGCGTGGCGACTGAGCATCTTTTCGTCGGGGCTGCGCAGGCGGAACTTGTCCAGCAGCAGGTACACCACGGGGGTGGTCAGCAGCGTCAGCAACTGGCTGGCGATCAGGCCGCCGATGATGGCGATGCCCAGCGGCTGGCGCAGCTCCGAGCCTTCGCCGAAGCCGATGGCCAGCGGCAGCGCGCCCAGGGCGGCGGCCAGGGTCGTCATCAGGATCGGGCGGAAGCGCAGCAGGCAGGCTTCGCGCACGGCGTCGTGGGCGCTGATGCCGCGCGATCGTTCGGCATCGAGGGCGAAGTCGATGATGAGGATGGCGTTCTTCTTGACGATGCCGATCAGCAGGAACAGGCCGATCAGCGCGATCAGCGAGAACTCCATGTTGAACAGCATCAACGCGAGCACCGCGCCCACGCCGGCCGAGGGCAGCGTCGACAGCACCGTCAGCGGGTGCACGAGGCTTTCGTACAGCACGCCCAGCACGATGTAGATCACGACGATCGCGGCCAGGATCAGCAGCGGCTGCTGGCTGTTGTTCTGCTGCGCCGCCGCCGCGGTGCCTTGCGAGCTGCCGCGCACGTTGACGGGCATGTGGATCGCCGCGGACTGCCGCTCGATCGCCTCCTGCGCCTGCGACAGCGATTCGCCCTCGGCCAGGTTGTACGAGATCGTCGTGGCGAGCTCGGCGTCCTGATGGTTCACGCTCGCGCGCGCCGAGTCCTCGGTGAATCTGGCCACCGAGGTCAGCGGCACCATCGTCGCGACGGCCGTGTTCACCGTCGCGCCGGTCGACGAGTCGCGCTGGCCCGGGTTGGCGGCGATTGCCGTGCTCGCGGCCTGGAAGGCCGTGCTCGCCGCGTTGGCGGCCGCCGGCGCGGCGCCGGTGTCCGAGCCGGGCACCTGGATGTCGTTGAGCGACAGCGGCGTCTGCGTGAACTGCGGCAGGGCTTCCATCACGACGTGGTACTGGTTGAGCGCGTCGTAGATCGTGGCGACCTGGCGCTGGCCGAACGCGTCGTACAGCGCGTTGTCGACGTCCTTGTCGGACATGCCCGAGCGCGCCGCCAGATCGCGGTCGATGTTGACGAAGCTCTCGACGCCGTTCTCCTGCTGGTC
>Ga0302314_10013851_pt1 | contig 13828 bp, 17 predicted proteins | sample III_Palsa_N2_3_FD_200533 | JGI IMG/M metagenome (GOLD analysis project Ga0302314, IMG submission 200533) | Peat permafrost microbial communities from Stordalen Mire near Abisko, Sweden - III_Palsa_N2_3 | ecosystem: Environmental > Terrestrial > Soil > Palsa > Peat permafrost | place: Sweden... | reverse complement strand
CCCGCGCCGGGTCCGCCAGCGGCTCGAGCGCCAGTCCCCGGACGGGCTGGCCTTACCCGAGCCGGTACTCCCAGCCCTCGCGGCCGGTGAACTCCTCCCCGGCGAGATCCTCAAGCGCCGCGCCCGCGAGGAAGTGCTCAAGCCCCCACCGGGTGGCGATGTGCCCGATGACCAGCACCCGCTGGCCGTCCCAGCGCGGCGGCAGGTCGCCAAGGAAACGCCCGACCCGGGCGACGGCCTGCCGCCAGCTCTCCCCGTCCGGGTAGGGCCGGTCCAGGAACTCGCGCCGGTCGCCGTGCACCCGCGCCGACGGCATCCCGTTGTACCGGCCGTAGTCGCACTCGCGCAGCCGCCAGTCGTGCAGCACCGGAACCGGCGATCCGGCAAAGGCTAGCGACGCGGTCCGCGCGGCCCGGGCCAGGTCGGAGGTGAACACGGCGGCCAGGCCGTCGTCCCGGCGGCGCCGGCCCAGGTCCGCGGCCTCGGCCTGGCCGCGGGCCGACAGCTCGCCGGGCAGCCACCCGGTGGCCCGCCCGGCTTCGTTGTCGACGGTCGTGGAGTGGGACTCGAAGACGAGATTAATGGTCATGATGGCCATGGTCGGGTGGCGGCTGGGGAGTCGCAACGGTCCGTTCTCCGAAAGGATTTTAAGATCTTTCCGGTGAACGGGCCGTGGCTTCTCCGGACGGCCGCACGACTCCCCAACGGGACAGGACGACGATGCCATACGCGCGCAATGACCCGGTTGACCTCTACTACGAGACCCTCGGGACGGCCCGGGACCCGGCCCTGCTGATGATCAACGGTCTCGGCTCCCAGGCGATCAGCTGGCCGGCTGATTTCTGCCGGAAGTTCGTGGAGGCGGGGTTCTTCGTCATCCGGTTCGACAATCGCGACGTCGGGCTGTCGACGAAGTTCGGCCAGTTCCGGCCGGACGTCATGGCCGTGGCCCGGGCGGTCGGGAACGGCGAGGAACCCGTGGTCGCCTACCGCCTCAGCGACATGGCCGCCGACGCGGTGGCCGTCCTCGACGAGCTGGGCATCGGCCGGGCCCACGTGCTCGGGGTCTCGGTCGGCGGGATGATCGCCCAGCGGCTCGCCATCGACCATCCCGGGCGGCTGCTGTCGCTGACGTCGGCCATGTCGCTGATCGCCGATCACGCGGGCATCACCGTCGAGACGTAACCGTCGAGACGTAGCCGTTGAGACGTAGCCGTTGAGACGCGCGCTGGTCAGGCGCTGGTCAGCAGGGTCTTGGCGATGGCGTCCCGGTCTTCCATCCGCCTGTGGGCGCGGGCCGCTTCGGCGAGCGGGAAGACCTGGCCGATGAGCGGGCGGAGCTTCCCGGCGAGGAGGTCGGGGAGGAGCGGGCGGGCCAGGTCGGCGCGCTCGCCCGGCCGGGCCTGGAGGTCGCCGATGCCGGTGACCGTGATGTTCCGGCGGCGGGCGTCGTCGCGGTCGAGGACGGCGAAGGACCCGCTGGGCGCGCCGTGGGCGGAGAACCGGCCGCCGTCGGCCATGATCGCGTAGGCGTCGAGGCCGAGCTGCCCGCCGGCCCCGTCGAGCACGACGGTCGGGCCGCCGGCTCCGGCGGCCTTCCGGACCTCGTCGGTCCAGCCGGGCCGGCCGTAGTCGACGACCGCGTCGGCCCCGGCCGCGGCGACCGCGTCCACCTTGGCCTGGCCCCGGGCCGCGCCGATGACCCGCGCGCCCCGGGCCCGCAGCAGCTGGACCAGGAGGATGCCCATGCCCCCGGCCGCTCCGAGCACCAGGACCTCGTCCCCGGGGCCGATGCCGGTGACCCGGATGACCCGCAGGGCCGTCGGCCCGTCGTGCATGACCGCCACGGCGTCGCGCGGGTCGAGGCCGTCGGGCACCGCGACGGTGTCGCCGACGGCGGCCACGGCCCGCTCGGCGTAGCCGCCGGTACCGCCGGTGTGGGCGATCACCGTCCGCCCGGCCCAGTCGCCGTCGACCCCGTCGCCAACCGACGTCACCACCCCGGCCACCCCGCTGCCCGGGACGTACGGCGGCCGGATCGGGAAGAAGGCCGTGCCGCGTCCGGCCCGGATCGCGGTGTCGACGAACATCACGTCGCTGGCGGAGACGGCGACGACGAGCTCGCCTGGTCCCGCGACCGGGTCGGGGGCCGCGGCCGGCCGGAGCACGTCCGGCCCGCCGAAGCGGGATACCTCGATGGCGAGCACGAGATCAGGCCACGTTGGGCTGGTCGTGGGCGTCATCGGCGGGGATGTCGCGGGCCTGGAAGCCGGGGTTGCCGGGATCGACGTTGAAGGCGATGACCCGCCGCGGGCGGATGCGGATGATCTCCGGCGCCAGGTGGCCGTCGGCCGAGGACCGGCCGACCGCGGCCTCGGCGGTGCCGCGGATCTCCAGGAAGTGCGCCCCCTCCATGCTCGCCTCGGTCACCTCGTCGACGACGAAGGCGACCCGGGGGTTGGCCGCGATGTTGCGGTACTTGGCGCTGCGGGCCATGTTGAACCCGGCGATGTCGATCGTGCCCAGGGCGGCGTTCCAGGTGAAGCCGAGCGGCTTCACCTGGGGCGTTCCGTCGGGCCCGATGGTCGACAGGTGGCCTCGGGGTTGGCGGGTGAGGAACCGCTGCTCGGCGTCGCTGAGGATCATGGCCCTCACGCTAGAACCTGAAGTAATGTTGAGGTCAAGCCCATGACCGAGAAACCCGCGAAACCAGTCAGGCCGGCCGAGCTCACCGTCGGCGAGGTGGCCGCGCGAGCCGGCGTGGCCGTCTCCGCTCTGCACTTCTACGAGGCCCAGGGGCTGATCGCGAGCCGGCGGACCGCCGGGAACCAGCGCCGCTACCCGCGCGAGGTGCTGCGCCGGGTGGCGTTCATCCGTGCCTCCCAGGGCGTCGGGATCCCGCTCCGCCGGATCAAGGCGGCCCTCGACCAGTTGCCCGAGGGCCGCACTCCGACCCGGGCCGACTGGGAGCGGCTGTCGGCGGCCTGGCGCGACGACCTCGACGACCAGATCACCCGGCTGCAGCGGCTCCGCGACAACCTGAGCGGGTGCATCGGCTGCGGGTGCCTGTCCCTCGGGCTGTGCAAGCTCATGAACCCCGATGACATCGCCGGCCGCGAGGGACCCGGCGCCCGGAACCTGTGAGCTGAGCTCCGATGAGAAACCAGCCGCGGCGCAGTCTCTGCTAGCAGCAGACGACGACCACGGAAGGGACTCCCGCCATGTCCGTTGAAGCCAAACCGCCGATCGTGTCGGCGGCCGAGTGGCAGCAGGCCCGCGATGAGCTGCTCACGGCCGAGAAGGAGGCCACCAGGATCCTGGACGCGATCGCGGCCAAGCGGCGCCGGCTGCCGATGCGCGAGTTCGCCGAGTACACGTTCACCACTCCGGACGGCACCACGACCCTGCGCGACCTGTTCGGCGACAAGACCCAGCTCGCCGTCTACCAGTTCATGGACAACGGACCGGACGCGTTCTGCCCGGGCTGCACCTGGTTCACGAAAAACGTCGTCAACCTGGACGGGCTGGCCGAGAACCACGTGGCCTGGGCGACCGTCTCGAACATGCCGATCGCCCAGATCGAGGAGTACAAGGCGAAGATGGGCTGGACGATGCCGTTCGTCTCGTCCCGGGGCACGTCGTTCGCGGACGACTGCGGCACGGAGGGCTACTTCGGGCTGAGCATGTTCCTGCGCGACGGCGCCGACGTCTACCAGACCTACTTCACCAAGGCCCGGGGCGTCGACCGGCTGCTGTTCGTCAACAACCTCCTCGACCTGGCCCCCTACGGCCGGCAGGAGTCCTGGGAGGACTCGCCGGCCGGCTGGCCGCAGCACCCGACCTACGGGTAAGACTAGGTCGCGTGACCGAGCCGACCCCTCCGCTGGTTCCCGCCGACTTCGCCGTGCCCACCGGGTTCAGCACCGACCTGTTCGTGCTCGAGCCGCTGGGCGTCGGGCACAACGAGTCCGACTACTCCTGGGTCCGGGCCGATCGCGCCGCCCTGGACAAGCCGCTGTACGACGCGGTCCGCCGCTGGCTGGCCGAAGCCTGGCCGTTCCGCGCCCCCGACTACGCCGAGCGCTAGGCGCGCCGGCCGCATCTGGTCGTCGTTATGGGGCGCCGAGGCGCCGGCCGCGCCTGACCGTTTATTGAACCGTCAAGGAATTCTGCCGGGGGTGGCCGCGTTCTAGCCGACGTGAAGAACATCGGCTTTCTCTCCTTCGGGCACTGGTCGGCCGCGCAAGGCTCGCAGGTCCGGTCGGCGTCCGACTCGCTGCTGCAGTCGATCGAGCTGGCCGTGGCGGCCGAGGAGCTCGGTGCCGACGGCGCCTACTTCCGCGTGCACCACTTCGCCCAGCAGCTCGGCTCGCCGTTCCCGCTGCTCGCCGCGGCCGGCGCCAAGACCAGCCGGATCGAGCTGGGCACGGCCGTCATCGACATGCGTTACGAGAACCCGCTCTACATGGCCGAGGACGCCGGCGCCGCCGACCTCATCGCGGGCGGGCGGCTTCAGCTCGGCATCAGCCGGGGATCCCCCGAGCAGGTGATCGACGGCTGGAAGTACTTCGGCTACCAGCCGGCCGAGGACCAGACCGACGCCGACATGGCCCGCGGCCACGCCGAGGTGCTGCTCACCGTGCTCAAGGGGGACGGGTTCGCCCAGCCGAACCCGCGGCCGATGTTCCATAACCCGCCCGGCCTGCTCCGCGTCGAGCCTCACTCCGCCGGGCTCCGCGAGCGCATCTGGTGGGGTGCGGGATCCCAGAAGACCGCCGTGTGGGCGGCCGAGAAGGGCATGAACCTGCAGAGCTCGACCCTGATCGACAACGAGTCGGACAAGCCCTTCCACATCCAGCAGGCCGAGCAGATCGAGGCCTACCGCCAGGCCTGGAAGGAAGCGGGCCACGAGCGCGAGCCCCGCGTCTCGGTGAGCCGGTCGATCTTCGCCCTCACCGACGACCGTGACCGGATGTACTTCGGCGTCCGCAATCAGGACGAGGACCACGTCGGCTACATCGACGAGCGGACCCAGGCGATCTTCGGCCGCTCGTACGCCGCCGAGCCGGACAAGCTCATCGAGCAGCTCAAGGACGACCAGGCCATCGCGGCCGCGGACACGCTCCTGCTGACCGTGCCCAACCAGCTCGGCGTCGACTACAACGCCCACGTCATCGAGTCGATCCTCACCCACGTCGCCCCCGGCCTCGGCTGGCGCTGAACGCCAGCACCGCGGCGGGAACGGCTCAGACCGCGAAGAGCCGCCCGAGGTCCGCGAACGCCTTGAACTCCATGGCGTTGCCCGACGGGTCGAGGAAGAACATCGTCCACTGCTCGCCGGGCTCGCCGGGAAACCGCACGTAGGGCTCGATCACGAAGGACACGCCGGCCGCCCGCAGGCGGCCGGCCAGCTCCTTGAACCCGGGCACGCTGAGCACGAGCCCGAAGTGCGGCACCGGGACCTCGTGCCCGTCCACCGGGTTGGTCCCCGCGACCGCCCCGCCGCCGTGCCCGTCCACCTGGTGGGTGACGACCTGGTGCCCGCCCATGTTCCAGTCGGTCCACCGCTCGTCCGACCGCCCCCGATCGAGCCCGAGCACCTCGCCGTAGAACTGCCGTGCGACCTCGATGTCGTGCACCGGGATCGCGAGATGGAACGGCGTCAGGGCAGGCTGCGATGCGGGGCTCATGGACGCATCGTACTAAGCCGCCTCCGCCCGCCCCGAAGCGCGGGACCCGGCGTCATGATCACGAAGGCCCCGGTCCCGACGTAAGAAAAAGGGCGTCATGGCGCCCTTTTTCCTTCATGCCGACCAGAATCTTCGTGATCATGGCGACAACTTGCGGCGCGCCCGGCTTTCCTGTGCCGCTATTCCAGTTCGCGGGCTCGGCGGCGGTCGATCTTGTCGGCCGTGGGGGGCCTGCGGCGGACCTCGACACCGCCCAGGACGGCCACGCCGGAGACGATGATCGTGGGGCCGCCGGCGGTTCCCGCGCCGCTCGATGAGTCCTCGAACGCGCCCAGGATCCCGACGCCGTTCACCCGGACGGTGGCGTCCTCGGGCACGGTGATCTCGACGCCGCCCAAGATCGCGGTCACGTGCAGCGTCACCGTCTGCTCGGTGAAGGTGGCGTCGCGCATGTCGAGCTCGGCGCCGCCCAGGAGCGTGAAGGCGTTGAAGACCCTCGGCACCGCCCACTTGCCCTTGCGGGAGAAGCCGCCCAGGATCGCGACCCCGTGGTGGGACGACGGCTCGCCGCCGTACCGGCGCACGCTGCCGCCGGACGCGGCCGACACCGCGGGCGCGTAGGAGGCCCCGGTGCCGGGCAGGTCGTGGGTGATCGGCTCAAGCTCGGCGTAGGTCTTCGCCGCGTACACGGAGTCGAGCCGCTCGTCGAGCTCGTCCATGGTCAGCCGCCCGTCGCCGGCCGCCTCGCGCAGCACGTTGGCGACCTTTTCGCGGTCGGCGTCCGAGGCGCGCAGGTGCTGAGGTTCGGGTACGGCGGGCGAGCTGCTCATATCGGTAAAGCCTAGGCGGACACGCGGGTGCGGGTACAGTGGCCGGCCTGGTCGCTACACGAACTTAATGGACGGACCGGTGGAACCACGGGACCGTTCGGGATGGGCGTGAAGGTCTTAGCCGCGACGGGCGGCCAGCTGCGCCTCGGCCTGGGCCAGCACTTCCACCACGTCGCGGCCGAAGCGGACATCGCAGGGGTGGTGCACCTGGCCCTCGCGGGCCGCCGCGACCAGCTCCGTGGCCGCGACCCGCAGGGACTCCTCCGGGTCGTCGGGGATGGCGGGCATGACCGACCGCCCGGCCTCGCCCCAGACGAAGAAGTTGCTCCCCGAGGCGGCCTCGGGCGCGCCCTGGGTCACGGTCGCGGTGGAGCTCGCGCCGCCCTCGTGCCGGAGCACCAGGTGGGCCACGTCCCCCTGGCCGGGCACGGCGGTCACCGACGTCACCGGGCCGAGGCAGGCCCAGAGCATGGCGACCAGGTGCGGGCCGAGATCCCAGAGCGCGCCCTTCTCCTGCCGCCAAGGCGTGTTGAACGGGGAGTCGGGCTGCAGCGAGGTGCCGAGCCAGATCGCGACCCCGCCCGACCAGCCGCTGCCCGACCAGCCGCCGCGGGCCTGCTCGTCGGCCAGCCAGGCCCGTATCTCGCGGTTGAAGCGCCAGGTGAAGAACACGACCGAGGCGACGCTGGCCTTCTCGACCGCGGCGACCACCTGGCCGGCGGCCTCGGCCGAGAGCGCGATCGGCTTCTCCAGCAGCAGGTGCTTGCCCGCCTCCGCGGCCCGGATCGCGAGCGGCGCCTGCACGTGCGGCGGCACCGCGAACGCCACCGCGTCCACGCTGCCGAGGAACGCGTCGAAGTCGGTGTGCGCGGTCGCGCCGTGCGCGGCCGCGAGTGCCCGGGCCGCCCCCGGGTCGCGTCCCCATACCGAGGCGAGCGTGACCCCGTCCGTCGTGGCGAGCGCGGGGGCGTGCGTGATCGTCGCCCAGTAGCCGGTGCCAACAAGACCAAATCGCATGGCCTCGATGCTACGGCCAAGTCCGGATCCGCGTAGGGTCGCAGGCGTGCATATTGTTCTCGCGTCCGCTTCGCCCGCCCGGCTGACCGTGCTGCGCGCCGCCGGAATCGATCCCGAGGTCATCGTCAGCGGCGTCGACGAGGACGCCTACTCGGCCGAGACGACGGACGAGCTCGTCGCCCGGCTCGCGGCGGCCAAGGCCGGCGCGGTCGCGTCCGGGCTCGACGAGGGCCTGGTGATCGGCTGCGACTCGATGCTCGACCTGGACGGCCAGGCGTTCGGCAAGCCGGCCGACACGGCCGAGGCCACCGCCCTGTGGCACAAGATGTCGGGGAAGGCCGGCACGCTCTACACCGGGCACTGCGTGATCGACGCGGCGACCGGGCAGCGGGCCGAGGCCGTGGCCGCGACGACCGTGCGGTTCGGCACGCCGACCGATGCCGAGATCGCCGCCTACGTCGCCACCGGCGAGCCGCTGAACATGGCCGGCGGCTTCACGATCGAGGGCCTGGCCGGCTGGTTCGTCGACTCCATCGACGGCGACCACAACAACGTGATCGGGATCTCGCTGCCGCTGCTGCGGCTGCTCCTCGCCGACCTCGGGGCCACGATCCCGGCCCTGTGGGGCGGTCAGTACAGCAGCGTCGAGTAGTGCTCGCGCGCGTAGTGCGCCTGGAGTTCCTCTAGCGTCACCGGCGTGTCCTGCACCGTCTTGCACAGCGCGGCCACGGACGGCATCGCGCCGGCGGGCGGCCACGACTCCGGCTGCCAGAGCCGCGACCGCATGAACGCCTTGGCGCAGTGGAAGAACACCTGGTCGATCCGCACGATCATCGCGAGCACCGGCCGCCGGCCGCGCACCTCGAGGTCGGCGAAGAACGGCGCGTCGCGGACCAGCCGGGCGCGCCCGTTGAGCCGCAGCGTGTCCTCCCGGCCGGGGATCAGCGAGATGATCCCGACGTGCGGGTTGGACAGCACGTTGAGGTACCCGTCGGCCCGCCGGTTGCCCGGCCGCTCGGGGACGGCCACGGTGTTCTCGTCGAGCACGTGGATGAGGTTCCCGGCGGGGTCGCCCTTGGGGGACGCGTCGCAGTTCCCGTCGGCGTCGGACGTCGCGATCACGCAGAACGGCGACAGCCGCAGCCACTCGGCCTGGGCCGGGTGCAGCGTGGCCCGCACCTTGCCCGCGGCCCGCTCTCCCGGGAACCCGCCGAGCGCGTCGCGCAGCTCCGCCTCGGAAGTGATCTCGGTCAGGCTCATCTTCGTCACCCTTGTTTACAGCTTCGTAAAGGACTGGACGGACGCCTGTTCCGATAGCAGGGAAGGCGGCCCGATGATCTTCCTGTCCGGCTTGCCGACGACCTCGGTGTCCTTGCCGGTGTAGTCGAACTGCTCGAGGATGTGGCGCATCGCCTCGAGCCGGGCGCGCTTCTTGTCGTTGCTCTTGACCACCGTCCACGGAGCGTCCGCCGTGTCGGTGTAGAAGAACATCGCCTCTTTAGCTTCGGTGTAGCCGTCCCACTTGTCCAGTGACTTAATGTCCATCGGGCTGAGCTTCCACTGCCGCACCGGATCGACCTGCCGGATGACGAAGCGCGTTCGCTGCTCGCTCTGCGACACGGAGAACCAGAACTTCGTCAGGGCCAGCCCGGAATGCACCAGCATCCGCTCGAACTCGGGTGCCTCCCGCATGAACTCCAGGTACTCCTCGGGCGAGCAGAACCCCATCACCCGCTCCACGCCCGCCCGGTTGTACCAGGACCGGTCGAAGAGCACGATCTCCCCGGCGGCCGGCAGGTACGTCGAGTACCGCTGGAAATACCACTGGGTCCGCTCCCGCTCGGAGGGCTTCTCCAGCGCCACGACCCGGGCGCCGCGCGGGTTCAGGTGCTCGGTGAACCGCTTGATCGTGCCGCCCTTGCCGGCCGCGTCCCGCCCCTCGAAGATGATGACGATCCGCTGGCCGGTCTCCTTGACCCAGTTCTGCAGCTTGACCAGCTCGATCTGGAGCAGCCGCTTCTCGCGGTCGTAGTAGTCGCGGGTCATCCGCTCACCGTACGGGTAGTCCTCGCGCCAGGTGTCCACTGGCGTCCCGTCCGGCCAGAGCAGTACCGGATCGTCGTCGTCGTTGTCTACCACTTTCAGCCCGGCGAGGATGGCGAGGTCATCGGGGTCCAGGGAACCTGGCGAAGGCAGCGAGTTAGGCACGCTATTAATACAGCACATCAAGACCCGGCCGTCACGAGCGGGGCCAGTCTGTTTACCTGGAGGTAAAACGGTGGTCGCCGGCTATTCGGCCCCGTACACGACCTGGCCGCTGGCGATCGTCAGCGCGACCGACGTGTTGCCGATCGTGGTCCGCGGAATCTCATAGATGTCCTGGGTGAGCACGGCGACATCGGCGAGCTTGCCCGGCTCGAGCGTGCCCGCGACGTCCTCCTCGTGGTTCACGTAGGCGACGCCCCGGGTGAACGCGTCGACCGCGTCGTGCACCGTGATCGCCTCGCCCGGCAGCAGCGGCATGGTCGTCTCCACGGAACCGGGCTCGCCGAGGCGGACCGAGAGCATCCGGTTGACCGCCACGTGCATCTCCTGCAGCGGGTCGGCGCTCGACACCGGCCAGTCGCTGCCGAACGCGACGCGGGTCCCGAGCCGGAGCGCCGAGCCGATCCGGTACTGCCACATTGCCCGTTCCGGACCGACGAACGGGACGGTGAGCTGGTCGTTCTGCTCGTCCTTGCACGCCCAGAGCGGCTGGTAGTTGGCGATCACGCCAAGCGCGGCGAACCGCTCGAGGTCGGCCGGGCTGACGAACTGCAGGTGCGCGATGTGGTGCCTGCCGCCGGCCCGCGACCCGTCGGGAAGCTTGGCGAGCAGGTCGAGCGCGGTGGTGACGGCGCGGTCGCCGATCGCGTGGAAGTGCATCTGGAAGCCGAGATCGCCGAGCCGCCTGGTGGCCTCGGCCAGCTCGGCCTCGTCGATGAACAGGTTCCCGGTCCGGTCCGTGGCGTGACCGTGGCCGTCGAGGTACGGGGTGCCCATCGCGGCGGTGAACGTCTCGCAGACGCCGTCGAGCATCAGCTTGACCGAGGTGGCCCGGAAGTAGCCGCCGCCGTCGGCCGCCTCCCGGCGGGCCTGCAGGGTGTCGATCTGGCCGAGGCCGCTGAGCCTGTCCCACCACAGTGCCCCGGTGACCCGGCAGGTCAGCAGCCGGTCGGCGGCGGCCCGCCGGTAGGTGTCGAACGTGTCGGGGATGCCGATCTCGCCCGCGTCGCCGACGCAGGCGTCCTGGATCGACGTGATGCCGAGCGAGTGCAGGTGCGCCTGGGCGGCCAGCAGCGCGGCGGTCAGCTCGGCCTGGGTCGGCGGCGGTACGTAGTCCGCGACCAGGCGCATCGCGCCGTCGTGCAGCGCGCCGGAGGGGAAGCCAGCGTGGTCCCGCTCGATCCGGCCGTCGGCGGGATCGGCGGTCCGCTCGCTGATCCCGGCGATGGTCAGCGCGGCGGTGTTCACCCAGGCGGTGTGATGGTCGCGGTTGGGCAGCAGCGCGGGCCGGCCTCCGGTCGCCGCGTCCAGGTCGGCGGCGGTCGGGGTCCCGCCGGGGAACGCGGACATCGACCAGCCGCCGCCGAGCACCCAGGCGTCCTCGGGAAGGGACCGGCTGTAGTCGGCGATCGCGTCCAGGTACTGGTGCCGGGTGCGGAGCCCGAGCAGGTTGCAGCGCAGGGACTCGAGGCCGCCCTGGACCGGGTGCACGTGCGCGTCGCCGAAGGCGGGGATCGCGAGCCGGCCGTGCAGGTTCACCACCCGGGTGAACGGGCCGATGAGGTCGCGGATCTCGTCGTCGCGGCCGACCGCGAGGACGACGCCGCCGCCGATCGCCGCCGCCTGCGTGAACCCCGACGGGTGGGCGGGCGTGCGGATCTTCCCGCCGATGAGGACGAGCTCCGCGCTCGTGGGGTTCGTGGCCTTGGCTGCGCGGGCACGCGCGTCATCCGGATTCCCGCGTACGGTCATAAGTCGGGATGCTACCGGCATCCATGGCCGGTAGCAGGACATATTTGGTCTGGTCGGCGGCGTCTGTGCTTCGCCGGCGCGGCGCGGCGATAGCCTGTGCGGCATGAGCGAGGCCGTGATCTACACCGATGGAGCATGCAGCGGCAACCCAGGTCCCGGCGGCTGGGGGGTCGTGCTTCGCTACGGGGGCGTCGAGCGGGAGCTGCACGGCGGCGACCCGGCGACCACGAACAACCGGATGGAGCTGCTGGCCGCGATCTCGGCGCTCGAGGCGCTGACCCGCCCGGTGCCGGTCCAGCTGTATACCGACAGCAAGTACGTGCTCGACGGGATCACGAAGTGGCTCCCCGGCTGGCAGCGCAACGGCTGGAAGACCGCGGCGAAGCAGCCCGTGAAGAACGTGGACCTGTGGCAGCGCCTGGTCGCCGCGATGACCCCGCACCAGGTCAGCTGGCACTGGGTCAAGGGTCACGCCGGCGACCCGGGCAACGAGCGGGCCGACGAGCTGGCGCGCGAGGGCATCGCCGACGTGCTGGCCGCGCGCCGCTAGTCGCGGGAGGCAAGCCAAAAAACGATCAGGCCGCCCGCCCTCGGCTAGGAGGGGCGGGCGGCCTGATCGAGGGCGCTAGCTGGTTAGCACTTGCCGGCGTACGCACCGCTTGTGTAAGTGGTCCACGCGTCCCAGTTCGTGCCGTCGTCGGACAAGATGATCGCCGACCGCGCGTTGCCGTAGGCATCGAACGTGGCCAGCGCGCCGTTGGACGCGTTGATCTGCCAGTAGCCGTAGTCGTCGGTCGGGCTGAGCGCGTACTGGTTGCCGCCGGACTCGGCCATCGCGATCTCGGCGGCCATGAAGGCGTCGGCGGAGTTGCCGCCGGCCGACTCCCAGAGCTGCTCGAGGCCGGAGCAGCCGAGCGTTCCGCTGAGGCCGCCGGACGACTGGACGACCACGGTGCCGCCGTCGCTCCCGCCGCCGATGTTGCTGCCCGAGGACTGCGTGCTCGTGTTGTCGTTCGATGAGGACGACGATGATGACGACGCGGCGGGCGCCGCGGTGATGGTCGTCGCCGCGAGGGCCGTGGTGGCGGTCTTCGCGTGCTTCGGCAGGTAATCGGCGAGCTTGTAGTCGGCGGGTACCGACGCCGGGATGACCAGGCGCTCGCCCGTGAAGATCATGTTCGGGTCGGAGATCTTCTTGGCGTTCTCGTGGTAGAGGTAGCCCCAGTCGTCGGCCTGCTTGTAGTAGCGGTCGGCGATCGTCGACAGGGTGTCGCCGCCGCGCACCGTGTAGTGCGTGGATCCGACCCGCGCGGCGTGCCGCGCCTTGGCCGTGCTGGCGACGGTGACGGAGTGCGTGGAGACCGAGTCGAGCGTCGCGTCCTGCGGCTGCGCTCCGGTGTGCGCCGCCGTGCCGGCCTGGGTCTCGTGACCCTGCGTCGTCACCGTGTTGGTGCTGGCCGACGCGGAGAACGCGTGCCCGGCCGTCGGGATGGCGACGAGCGCCCCGGCGATGGCCACGGCCGGAGCCGCCTTGCCCGCCTGCGCCGCGACCCTCTCCACCTGAGAGGGGCTCGAGTGCCTGCCCCTGCGCCTGATCTTCACTTGCCGACGGTCACCAGCGGTCATGCTCTCCCCAAGGTTGATCCCTCGCCGCCTACCGGGCTGTTGACGCCGCTCGACGGGCCTACACACTCTCTTTCGGGCATGCGCCCGCTCCGTTCCGGTTTCGGACCGTCTGTAGGCCTTTGCAGGTCTATGTCCGGGCCGTACCGTCGGATGGAACTATTGCAGGGGGCGACACGGGCTCGCAGGCAAATCGAGTTTTTTCTGTGATGTGTCTGTAATCAAATACCGACAGGTGGGGAGGGTCGGGCACAGACACGGCGCCCCTGGTGACGGTGCGGCCGGGTGATTGCGATACTTGCGGACGTGAATCAACATCCTGAGCGCGCGTTGCGCTACTTCGAGGACTACGTTCCCGGCCTCATCGTGGACTGCGGCAGCTTCTCGATCAGCGAGGCGCAGATTGTGGCGTTCGCCACCGAGTACGATCCGCAGCCGTTCCACATCGACCCGGTGGGGGCCAAGGACGGGCCGTTCGGCGGGCTGATCGCCAGCGGGTGGCAGACGACGAGCCTGGCGATGCGGCTGCTCGTGGAGCACTTCGTCTGCCCGGAGACCAGCCTGGGGGCGGCGGGGGTCGACGAGATCCGCTGGCCGAGGCCGGTCCGCCCGGGCGACACGCTGCACGTGGTCGCGACCGTCCTGGAGGCG
>Ga0302314_10013850_pt1 | contig 13829 bp, 1 predicted proteins | sample III_Palsa_N2_3_FD_200533 | JGI IMG/M metagenome (GOLD analysis project Ga0302314, IMG submission 200533) | Peat permafrost microbial communities from Stordalen Mire near Abisko, Sweden - III_Palsa_N2_3 | ecosystem: Environmental > Terrestrial > Soil > Palsa > Peat permafrost | place: Sweden... | reverse complement strand
TACGATCTGATCCTGCCGCCATGCTCGATCGCGCCGAGATCTTGGTGGATCTCAAACGTTACCCCGAAGCGATCGCGTGCCTGAATCAGCTTCTCGCGCTGGCGCCGCGCACCGATTATGCGGCCGGGCTACGCCTGCACCTGAAGGGGCTGGTCTGCGACTGGGAGGATTACCAGGCTCAGGCTCTGGAGCTGCGCGCAGCGGTGGAAGCCGGCAGCCGTGCGGATTATCCATTTCCATTCTTGGCGGTGACGGACTCGGCGGCGTCTCAAGCTCGCTGCGCGCAAAGCTTTGCCGAGGATAAGTTCCCGGCCGCCGCCTCGCCGCTATGGCGAGGCAAGCGCTATCGGCACGCCAAGATTCGCGTTGCGTATGTATCCGCCGATCTGCGCGAACACCCGGTATCGGCACTGCTGGCCGGAGTGTTCGAGAAGCACGATCGAGGACGTTTCGAAATCATTGCGATTTCGCTCAGGCCCGCCGAACAAAGCTCGATGGGCCAAAGGATCCGGGCCGCATTCGATTCATTCGTCGATGTGAGCCGGATGAGCGATCGGGACGCGGCCTCGCTTGTGCGCGAGCGGCAAATCGACATCGCGGTCGATTTGATGGGCTACACCCAGGGATCGAGGACCGCAATACTGGCGCACCGGCCCGCGCCGATTCAGGTGAACTACCTGGGGTATCCGGGAAGCATGGGCGCTTCCTACATGGATTATCTGCTGGCGGATGAGTTTCTCATTCCAGCGGCTCAGCGTCGCCATTACCGGGAAAAGGTCATCTGGTTGCCCGAATGCTTCCAGGCCAATGATGATCAAAGGGCCGTCACCGGTGCACCGCCGCGGCGCCAGTTTGGGTTGCCGGAGTTGGGACTCGTGTACTGCTGCTTCAACAACCATTACAAGATCAACCCTCAGTGCTTCGCGATATGGATGCGCCTGCTACGGCAGGTGCCGGGCAGCGTATTGTGGCTGGTTGCCGAGGAGCGCGCGGTTCGGGAGAACCTGGGAGAGGCCGCCGCCAATAACGATGTGGATCCCAAGCGCCTGATATTCGCGCCGAGAATTGCCTATGACGACCACTTAGCGCGCTTACGCTGCGCCGATCTGTTTCTCGACACCCTGCCGTTCAACGGTGGCGCGACCGCGAGCGATGCACTGTGGGCGGGAGTGCCGGTGGTGACCTGCGCGGGCGAGGCGCTGGCCGCTCGAATGGCCGGCAGCTTGCTGACCTCGGCCGGCCTGCCCGAACTCATCACGCAGGACCTCGCCCAATACGAAGCGCTTGCTTTGAGTCTCGCGACCACCCCAGGGTTGTTGGCCGATTATCGCGCGCGGCTCGAGCGCAACCGGCGCGCATCGCCATTGTTCGACAGCGAGCGCTTCTGCCGCCATTTGGAATCGGCCTATGTCTCGATGTGGCAGCGGTCCGAATCCGGCAAGCCGCCGGAAAGCTTCTCCGTGCCGGCGCTGTCCCGCGCAAGCTAGCCGGTGACGCGCGCACAGCAGTTTTTGGCCGAGGTGGCGCGCGGCGATTCACTGGCGAAGCAGGCCAGGGTCGACGAAGCACTCGCCGCCTACGGGCAGGCAGGCGAACTCATTCCGGGTCACTCGGCTCCCTTCTCCCGGGCACTGTGCCTTAACCTCGCGCTAATGATCGGGGCGAAGCCCGCCCGCCCACCGGCATCCTCCTCGAGTGCGCGAGTGCAGATGAGCAGCCTCGGGTCGAACGGCCGCTTCGGCAATCAACTCCTGCAGTACGGCTTTCTTCGTCTGTACGCGGCAAAACACGGCCTCACTGCCGAGGCGCCGGAATGGTTCGGACGCTATGTGTACGGCTGTGATGACCCCCTCATTGGCGCGAGCTTGCCGATGCTCGATGAAAATTCCGTGGATTTAATGGCAGCGCTGCGCGGCGATCTACAAGCCCCGCCGAGTAATGTCGATCTGCACGGCTATTTTTGCGGCAACACGCAGCTGTGGGGAACCATCGCCGGTGAATTCCGCAGGCTGTTTCAGCCGGTTGCCGCGATTCGTCAACGCCTCGACACTGCACTCGCGCATCTGCGTACCCGGGGCCGCACTCTCGTTGCTCTTCACCTGCGCCGCGGCGATTTCGGTTACGGGCGGTTCTGGATTGCCCCACCTTCATGGTACTTGCGATGGCTGCGCGGCACCTGGCCGCAACTCGATGCCCCGGTGCTGTATATCGCCAGCGACGATCCGGCTGCCGCAGCGGCGTTTGCTGAATTCGCTCCGCTGCAAAGTCATGACCTCGAGGTAAGCGACGGCGTTATGCCCTTGCTCCTCGATCACCATGTGCTGTCGCACTCCGATCTCCTGGCCATCTCCAATAGTTCTTTCTCCTTCACCGCGGCAATGCTGAATTCAGGTCTTTCGATGGCGGTAAGGCCCGATCCGGACCGCCGCGAATTGGCTGAATTCGATCCGTGGGCTTCGCCCGTGTTGCTGGACCCGACTCTTGACGAGCGGTGGCGGCGCGCCGTGGAAAGCGCTGGAGCCACCAACCCCATCGGTGCAGATCAGTGCGTGGCGTACTACGGCGGCTACAGCTCGGGCTGGACGGTAGCCGTGCGCAACTCGCTGCCGTCGCTCACGGTTCACGAGCTCGACCGCGGCGAGTCGCTGGATGCGCTCTGCAAGCGGAAGGCGCTCGCCCGCGTGCATCACTTGTGCGTGGCCGATGAAGTGACGCTGCCTGAGCTTGTGGACTCGGCACGCGATGGCCTGACGGCAAGAAACGTCGACGTTATTCACTTCGGCGCGGCCCGCGCCGATCTGCCCTCGCTGCTCTCGGGTTTGTCCGAATTCGGATTTCGTGCGGTACCTTCTATCGATGGCGCGCTGCGAAGCGCGATCCGCGAGCGCTCATCGTCATCGATGGACGCATACGGCGGGACGGCTGCCGCACCGGCGATTGGTCGATTTGCGGGCGAGCCCTCCATGAGCAGCGCGCACGCCGACGAGCGCCCCGCCTTTTTAATTGCAAGCCTCCATACCGCGAGCTACCGACCGCTCGCGGAACGACTTGCCGCTTCTCTTATGCAATTTGGATTGCCCTTCACCCTCTATGAGGTGCCGACGGTGCACCGATCCATGAGCGTGCGGGGCACGGACGATCCCACCTACACCAAGGCCAACTTCGTGCGGCACCTGCTCGATACCCATGGAGTGCCCATTCTGTATTTGGACTGCGACTGCGTGATACGCAGCGAGCCAAAGCTGATTCAGTCTCTCGTAGACGCAGGCACCGAATTCGCCATCTATAACTGGCTGGCGGACGTACATACCGATGCCTATGCGCCGGTCGAGCTGCGCGGTCCCGACGGAAAGACAGTCACGCCAGCCAATCGCTTTTTCCGGTTTTCGCACAGCATCGATGCGTATTCACCGACGCAGCTCATCTGCAGTGGCGCGGCCCAGCTCTATGCGAATACCCCTGCCGCGCGCGCCTTGCTGGATGCTTGGTCCGCCGTCATCGATGAGCATCCGGGGGTCGAGGACGACCAATGCCTCGATTGGGCCTACAACTTTCGAATGCCCAATGCGCAAAAACCCAGATCGCTATGGCTCGACAAATCCTACGCGCGCTACCTCTTCTGGATATTCTCGCGCCCGGTGATTGACCATCCGCAGTTGCCCGCCGGCGCCCGGCCGCGAACGGCGCCCTATAAGCCTCTGCCCGCTTCCCTAAGATTTCGTGCGGAGCTGGCCGAGACCCGCACTGCTTCACTCCTGGTACCGCGCGACTGCCTCATCGACACGCAGCTCAAGCGGCTACTGCGCGCTCAGGCCTCGCTCGCGAAGCCTGGCCAAATGGAGGCGGTCGATATCGGACCCCTGCTGCATGAACTCTATCTGGGGTGACGATGCGCTCTCTAATCAGTTTCGCATTGCACGCCTAAGCAGAACATCTTCACGGAAATGAAGGTGGGCGATAGATTGTCCGTCATCTGCTGATAGTTCGCCGCCGCGCCGAGATCCTGGCTGAGTTGCTCGACGGCATTCTTGCTGGCGTCGCCTATGGAATTCGCGCCCGACAAAGCGCCGGCGAGAGCTCCCGCCTCGGATACGGGCACGCCGGTCGACGTGCCGACCACCGAGATATTGCCGGCGCCGATTACCTGCACGGCCGCGATATTGAGATTGCCGGCCACCCGGATTCCGGCATCGCCCGCATTCACATCACCGTTGGGCGCGATCAGATTCACGAGACCCGCTGTCTCGTTGGGCCCAGTCAGCAGCTGGCCGATGCCGCTGCCGGATACATCGTTCACCGGATTGACGAACACCGTGCCGCTGGAGTTGGTTTCGATCACCGGCGGCGGCGCGGCGGATGCGCTCTTGGCGCCGTTGCCGGCATCGATGCTGCCGTAGGAGGCCCACAGAATGATGTTGCCGCCCTCCAGGGTCAGGATGCGGGACTGATTCACCTCGAAGTTCTGATCTGCAAAGCCTTCGATGGCGCCCGGACCCAGCACCAAGATACCTAGGTTCGCGGCCGCTGCGACCAGCGGCGGCCCGAGCGTGGTCTTGATGGTGTTGAGGTTGGTCGATGGATTCGGTACGCCGACGATGACCGAGCCGCCCGGCGTCAGTAGATTGATGTTCCCACCCTGTTCGGTCTTTAGCTGGCTGTAGAACATGTCGATGTCGCCCGAATACGTGAGGCTTCCCTGGGTGTTGGAAGTTGGGAACAGGGTGTTGATGGCGGCGAAGCCGGGAGCGTAGCTTGCGCCCTGAATCGTGTGCGCGAGTCCGGTGGCACTCAACACGTCGCTTAACACCTGCGACACGAGCGGTAGCTGTTGTGCCGGCGTCAATGCCTCGAAGGCCGACAGCGCCGAGGCGTAGCTCAAGTTCGTGTCGCTTGGGTAAAGCTGCTGCATGTAAGGCACGAGCGCGCTCGCGTACGGGCCGGGAACCCCGGCCGAATTCGGCGCAAGGTACGTATTGATGAACGATGTATACGCCGGCTGTCTCAGGCCGCCGCCAGTGTTGGTACCGAAGCCCGCGCCCACGATCAGCGAGGCGCCGTTGGCGGCGAGCCGCGTGTCGGTCAAGTTGCCGCTAGTCACTATTCCCGCCGAGTCGCCCAGGTTCAAATCTCCACCCGCCAAGACCTCGAGAGCGCCAGGGCCGGCGAGGGTTATGCCATTCGGGTTCTGCAATAACTGATTGGTCACGGGCGCCGTCGGCGTCGAGTAGCTCAAGGTGCCGCCCGCTTCGATCAGCGTGACATCGGACGGATTGAGGTTCTTGCCCACATAGTTCAGATCCGTGATGTTCTGGCCCGCGATCACATCGGCGGCCTTTGGCAGCGCAATGTCGCTGGCAGAAATGCTGCCCGTGTTGGCGACGATGTACACCGGCTGGGTTTCGTTCTGATACAACGGCTGCAGCGGCAGATCCGACGCCGGCGCTGCGCTGGCGCCCGCCTGTGGCGCCAACGCGCTGGGCCACGCCGAGGGCGAAGTTTCGTTCATGGTGATGGCGAAGAATCCCGAAGGGTTCGACGCGGAAACGCCGCCCGTGATGGAGCCTTGGGCCAGCAGCGTCAAATTTCCGGTCGCGGACGGGAACAGATTCAAGCCGCCGTTGGTGAGCTGAACATCGCCCGACAGGGCCGCAATATTCACGGCGGGCGGGTAGTACACGCCAAAAGCGCCCACTGCATAGAGATCGGGCAGGGCTGCGTTCTCCACATTCAACAGGCTCTGTGGCAGAACGGCACTGGCGTTTTGCAGGTTCACGTCGCCGCCGGAACTGTCAATGTTCAAGGTACTGCTCGACCCGTAGGTAAAGAAGTAAGCCCCGGTGCGGCTGAACGCGGAATTGCCCGCAACTACCGGTAGGGTGGTGCTGTTGACCACCGAGTTGATCGTCACACCGGCGCGACCGCTGACATCGAATGTGCCGCTGCCGGGCAACAACACCGCATAAATCGGCGTGGTGAGCGGAGTGAAGATATTGTCCTGCTGGACGTTGGGGATTTCCGCGCCCAGCGTGGTGGCGGAGCCCAGCGAACCGCCGGCGCTGATCGAGGCATTGCCCCAATCGTCCTCGAAGGCGCCGCTGTCGATATTGCCCCCAGCCTTCACCACCAGATTACCGGCGCCATACACCAAGAGATTCGAACTGGACGGCACCGTTCCGGCGGCGCCCAGCAACTGGCCGGTGGAAGGAACCACGGCAGAGGTATTGACGATGTTGCCTCCGGCACTCAAGGAAAGATTGCCGCCGCCGAGCGCGCCGATGCCCTGATCGAAATCGGCGAACACGATCCACCAGCTCGGATTCTTGGCAGGGTTCAACAGCAAGCCGGCGTTGACGGCGCCGTCGCGCCACAGCCAGTCGGAGGCGAGCTGTTCGCTCGGCGCGCTCACAATGTCAACCGCGGTATTGACTGTGATGTTGCCGCCGTCGGTCGGATACGCCGCGGTAAACGGCGACCGGCTATTGCCGGCGGGCGCCACGAACAGCAAGCCTGAGGGCGTGGGCGCGGGAATGCCGGCGGTGTAGATGGCCGAGCTCAAGGGATCGCTCGCTGTAACCTGAAGATTCCCGTTGGTGTCGTAGGCGTAGCTGTAGCCGAGCAGAACATCACCGCCCGCCGCGATATCGATGCTGCCATCGCCGGTGCGAATGAGATTGCCCGGCGTGAGGATCACGTCGCCGGAGTTCGGCGTGCCGGCGGTGCTCGCAATCGAGATCGGCTGCGTCACTACGGCGAGCGGGTTGGCGGAGGTCAAATCAGCTCCTGCCGTCAACCGATACGCACCGGAGTCCGGCACCGACCCGGACTCGCCGAAGGTCCACGCCGCCACTGACGATCCGTTGTTGGTGAATCCATCGCTCAACGAGGAATTGAAAATCAGGTTGCCGCCGGCGCGCAGCGTCAGGTTGACAGGTCCGACCGAGGCGGCCACCGACTGAAGACCCGTATCCCAGCTATTCAAGTCCCACACGCCGCTGAAATTGGTGGTGTTGTCGAGCACCAGATCGCCGCCGCTGTCGATCTCGATGCCAGGGCGTACTTGGACGACGTTGTTGGTTAATCCCAAGCTCGCCGCAATCGTGGGCGCATTGGCCGCGAAGGTCGCCGCGTCGCTGTATAGCACGCCGTTCATGTCGGCCACATCGCAGGAACCGCCAGTGCCGCAGCCGCTGTCGACGCCGCCCAAGTCGGTGGCCGAATAGACTTTGAAACCCTCGACAATGACGGATTGACGGCTGGCAATGGTGAGGCCCTGAGGATTCTGCACCTGAATCTGCACATTGCTGTCATCGGAGGTGCGCGGCGCTCGCAGCGTGAGCCAGCCATCGCTGCCCGCGCCACCGCCGCCCTGCATGCTGATGAGGGTGGGTTCTTGCGCATTGCCGCCATCGATAGTGAGGTAGCCGCTGGCGGTGCCCAAAGTGATGTCGCCGCCCTGCGCGACCGCAGCGTTGCCGTTCACGCCCACCGGACCCGGCGCGCCCGCATTGGCCAGCAATTGTGCGCCCGAGGCGAGGGTGAGTCCCGTGCCGGCCCAGAGTTGGATAGGGCCGCCGCCGGTGTTCAAGGCATTGCCGCCGCTGGTGTTGATGGTGCCGGACACGGTGATCGTGCCCTGATCGGCCGTCAGCACGAAGCTGCTCGCATCCACCGTCGTATCGATGTTCACCGCGGAGTCCGTGCGCGTGCGCAGCGACAACGCGCCGGTGAATCCACTGCTGCCGAGCAGGGTATTGAGCGCGCTGAATCCCGAACCACCGAGGCCGCTGTCGACATCCAGCGTGAAGTTGCCTTGGAGCTGACCCGACGCGGCCGCACCCTCGAGTGTGGCGCCGGAGAATGCGAACTGACCCCGCGGCGCTGATACGTTTAGGCTTCCCGCCCCGCCGCTCACCTTGCCATCCGAGGATGTCGCGCCGGCGACATCGACAATGGCGCCAGCACCTAAGCTGACGTTACCGAGATCAGCGATCAGAGAAATCTGGCCGCCCGCGGCAACGGCATTCGTGACCACGAAATTCACCGAGGAGCCGGCGGCGCTGGTGATTGAGCCTGCGCCCAAACTCAAGTTGCCATTTGTGGCCTCGAGCGTCACGAGACCTGCGGGCACCTCGATCACCCCATTTTGCGCGATCGAACTTCCCTGGATCGAGAGTGCCCCGCCGAGAGGCGCCGCCGGCGCGGGGGCTTTGCTGGATCCGGCGCGCAGTATGGTGACGGCACCCGAGGTGCTGATCGACTGGCTGGAGCCGCTCGCAGCAGTGAGCGCTGCGCCTTGCAATTTAAGCGGCACCGGCGAATTGCCGCTGCCGACTAGGCTGAGCGTGCCGGTGCCCTGCCCTTGAATGTCGCCGCTGGCCGTCATGTTCACGGCACTGAAGCCGGCGATGGTCTTGGTGCCCGCGCCCAAACTGATCTGCCCCGAAGCGTCCAGCGTCAAGGAGCCTGTGCCGCTCGGAGTGCTCACGTAGAGGTTGGCGGGCGGCGTCGTGTTGGAATTCTCGAAGGAGATCGCGCCGGCCTGCAACACCTTGTTGCCGGTTCCGTAGCCGTCCATCGCCCACGCGTTCAGCGTGACGCTGGTCAAGCCCGGATTGGCGGAATTCGCCGTGCCCAGATTGACCGCGCCATACAAGTCGATGGTTGAAGAGCTGCCGATGGTGAGGGCGGTGAGGCCGCTCAACTGGCCCAGCAATTGCGTGGTGAGATTCAGGCCTTCGGGGGCTTGCGCGCCGCTGGGCACATCGCCAAGGCTGACGCGGCTGGAGTACACACCTAGCGCCGGGGCGCTGATCTTGGCGCCAGCGGCTGCGGTGCTATTGCCGGTACTGTACAGCGTCAAGCTGCCGGTGGCCTGCACCGTGGCGCCGGCGCCGATGCTGAGCTGGCCGGCAGGATTCTGCGCGACAGTGGTGTCGACCACCAACGGCGCCGCCGCACCACCCGAGGCTTGCAGCAGCGCGCCTGAGCCCTGCACCACCAGCGCAAGCGGCGTCTGGCTCACGCTGCCTTTGGCGCTTATCTGCGCGCCCGGATCGATGCTGATGGTATTTTGCGCGGCAAGAATGATCGTGGGCCCCGTCAGGGCCAAAGCGGCATTATCGAGTTCGATGCCTTGAGTGCTGCCCTGCGTGATCTGCTCGCCGGCAGTTGTATTTGCCGTGGTTGCGCCCAGCACCAAGGTTTGCGCGCCGAGGCTATCGAGAGACTGTGCGTTCAGCTGCAGCGCGCCGGGAACGCTGCCCGCGCCGGCCGGCGTTGTGGAGTCGACAACCAGAATATTGGGCGCTTCGATCGAGACCGCGCCGCCGGCACCTTTCACCGTGATAGGTGCACCGCTCGAGGTGGTGCCGGATTGGAAGCTGCCGACCGCAAAGTTGATGGTGCCGTTCAGCGTGAGTGCCGCCGTCGCCGAAATCTGCAGATCGCCTGCATCGGCCGGCAAGCTCGGTGTTGCCGTCTGATTCGCAGCCGCCGCGCTGGTGAAGAAGGCGTTCGCATACGTATCGGTGTACTGGGACTGAGTGCGCACCACGCCATCGGGTGCGATGAGCACTGTGGAATTCACGCTGGAGAGCGTATCGGTGCCCGCAACCCCGAACTTCGCCGCGGCGATGTAGGCGCCATCGCCCTGCTCCACCGCGGACCCCGACACGATGCCGCTGTTCGACTTCATCACCTGCACGGCGAAGGCGCCCGGCAGCAGCGCATAGCGCGCCGGCAACAGGGCGTAAGTTCCGGCGGCGAGTCCCGGCACGCCAGACACATAAATGGTTTGAGTGCCGGTGGCTGCCGAGCCAGTCGCATATTGCGCATCGATTGGGGCGAACTGCGAGCCCAAGCTCGGCAGGATGGCGTAGGTGTATGCGCCGGTGGATGCGTTTGCCGGACTCAACACATCCTGCGAGCCGCCTTCTCCGGCGATGAATTCATAGGCGTACAGATCCCCGCCGCCGGACAAATCCACCGTCGCGCCCTTGCTCACGTTGACGTTGGCGCCGTTCAGATTGATGGCCTTGGCGGGAGGCGTGTTGATCACCTCGGTGATCAGCGAATCCGGCGAATAGGTCCACTGCTGACCGTTGACGGTCGAACCGTAGGGAATGATCAAGCCGTCCGCGGACACCGAGGTCACGCTGCCTGACCCTAGGGTGACCGACCCCAGGATGGTCGCACCGGTGGCGGAATCGACCGTGTTGACCGCATTCAAGGTGATCTCGCCCATCGGCGCGCGCAGCACGCCGTTCTGGGTGATCGTGGGTGCGTTGATGGTCAGAATGCCGCCCGCCGACAACGGAGTCCCGGCGCTGCCGCCGGCCGAGGCGATCGTGACGGAGGAATTCGCCGTGATGGCGAAATCGCTGTTGGTGGTCGGATAGATCTGCCGGGCCTGCAATGTCAGGTTGCCGGTGGTGTTAAGGCCCGCGCGCAGGCTGGCCAAGCTCGTGTCGCCCGCCGCAGTCTCGAGGGGCGGCGGCGTATTCACCGGATTTTCCGCGATCGTGAGGCGAATGTCCCCGCTGCTCGCGAGGATCTCGCTGCTGAAGCCTGAGAAAGCGCTGATGCCGCGGACATCGATTAATTGCCCGGTGACGGAGAGCGTCGCCGCGCACAGCGCTCCGCAGGTGGGAGTGAGCACGGTCGTGACATTCGGATTCTGCGTGCCGCCGGAGCTCGGCGTGTCAAAATAATCCTCGGCATTGTAGTAGTTGCCGAGGGCAACATACGCTGAGCTTACGTGCAGAGCGGCGCCCGGATCTCCCTGCAGCACCGGAGCGTCCAGGGTGACGCTCGCCTTGGTCGACAAGGAAACCACGCCGTCGATCGCAATGATGTCGGCGCTCTTGAGCGCGACCGAGTCGAAGCCCCCGGAGTTGATGGTCGCCACGTTGATCTGCGCGACACCGCTCTGCAGCTGGTTGGACGGCACGTAATCCGCGGCGCTGGTCAGGGTCAGCGTGCGCGGATTCACGGGGAAGGGATTGACCAAGGTGGAATTATCGCCGCCGCCGATTGTGGCGCCGTAGTCATAAAGGTCGAGACCTAAGTTCAAGGTCCCGCCGCCGGCGCTGGCCACCGCTGCGCCGTTGAATGTTGCCGCCTGTCCCTGCAGGTTCCCCTCGAGCACAATGCCCTCGCGCGCATCGATGTCGATGGTGCCGGCATTGGCGGCGACGATGGTCGGCGTCACTCCGCCGTTGGCGCTCACCAGATCAATGACGGCGGCGGTGCCGCTGACATCGATGACTGAGCCCGGATCGGTGACCACATAGCCCTTGTTCGCCTGCAAGGAAATGGTTCCACCCGCCAACACCGTACCCTGCCGGTATCCCAACGGATCGAGCGTATTGATCTGCGCGATGGCCGGAGCTGCTAGCACCGCCTGAGGGCCAAGCACAATTTGCTGGTTGGGGATGTATCCAATGCCGACGTCCGGGTTGTTGATGAAGGCAGAAGTTTCCACCTGCAGCGTAATATTACCGGCCGGCGCCAAGATGCTGCCAAGCACGGTGACGCCGCCGGTGGCGCTGTCGGCCGCCAGGGTCACGCTGGAGCCGGCATTGGTTCCGGGAGCGAGGACGATCGAGGCGTTCTGTGCTAGGAATATATTGCCATCCGCGGGATCGGCAGGACCGCTGGACGTCGCGGTCGCAGTGAAGCTCAGGCTCACCGGAGATCGCTCGGCCGGCGGCAGCAGTGCCAGTTGCGTGAAACTCGCAAGATTCGAACCCGTGGGCTTCATCAGGCTGTCCTGAGTGAAGACCAGATTTTCCTCGACGGGCGCAATAGTCACCGGCGTTGAATTGCCGGCTACGGCACCTCCGGTGGTGGGCGCGCTGCCGATGATCACGCCGTTCTGGCCGGTAAGGTTGTACTTGGCGAATCCCTGATCGAGGAAGTAATCCGGGCTCAGAAGGAGTTCGCCGGAAGTGCCGGCCGCTGACCAGCCGACGGTGATGGATCCGGACAGGATGGATAGACTCCCACCGGCTCCGCCGGCGAGACTCGCGCCCAGCAGCGTAGTTCCCGCACCCAACTCGACCGATCCGGCGTACGGCGCGGTGTCGAGCGGAAGGTACGAGGCGCTCAAGCTGAGCGACCCCGCGCTTCCCGATGTCAACACATTGCTGTTGTTGACCCACCCGCCGCCCGACACATCGATGCGGCTACCGGCGCCGAGCACCACGTTGCCATCGGCGCTCAAGGTCACCTTGCCGCCGTTGATAGCGAGCGGCGCCGTTCCCGGTAGATTATTGATGAGCAAGGGTGAATCGTTGACCCAACCGCCGCTCACGTCGATGATCGCGTCGGCGCCCATATCGATGTCGTGGTTGGAGGTGTCGCCCGAGGACTGCTTGGTCGTAGTCAGCGTGACCGCGCTCGGCGCGTACACGCTCACCGCGGAAGTGACGGTGTTGTCCACCATGGATTGAAATGAAAACACCGACCCCGGCGCGTTTGTGGGTGTGCTCACGGCTGCGCTGGAGCCGCTCAAGCTTCCGGCAATCGTGATGTTGCCGTCGATGGCGATTCCCTGATCGGTGGTGACCGAGAGCGAGCCGCCTGCGCCAAGAGTCAGATTGGTCCCGGCGGGCAGGTAGACGCCGGCGCCGGCGGGCAGCGTCACATCGGCGCCGGCCAGCGGATTGACCACGCCGTTGCTGAACACCGCGATGCGGTTGAAGCCGCCATCGCTTAGCTGGGCCGGCGACAGCGTGGTCACCGCTTGCAGGTCGGCGGGCAACGTGTTGTTGAGGTTGGAATAATCGAAGTCGGCGCCGAGCACGTCCGGCGCGCCATTCGCGAACAGCACTGCGGGCGCGCGGTAATCCGGCGCGCCGCCGATATTGAGACAATTGCAGCCGATTTCGAACTCGCCCCCCAAGGGGAGCGTGCTTGCGGTTCTCTGGTAGAGCCCGGCGACGGTATTTGCCAGAACAGTGCCTCGCAGGTAAATCTGCGGCGCCAGCACTTCGATTTCGCCGGCGTTCGCGCCTTCGATATAGCCCGGATAATAAGTCTTCGACTTGGCGCTGGTCACCGTTCCCCAAGTGGGGTCCGTGTAGGAATAGCTGTTGGCCAGACCGACATATTGGATACTGGTCGGCGCGGTGCCGATGTTATAGACCAGGCCGTTCGCCCCCAGAAGCTCGGTGGTGCTCGGACCAATCCCTGCCTGGTAAGCGATGCTGCCGCCCGAGACATTCAGCTTGGAGCCTGCGCGTGTGATGACATCGCCATCGGAGTTCAACTGGATGCTGCCCGCCGCGGTCAGCACCTGATCGATGCCGAGCTGAATATTGCCCACATACGGCGCCACGCTGAACAGCGTCGAACCTTGATCGGCATTCACAGTGACCGTGGTGCCGTGCAGGAAACCATTGCGCAGAATGGGATCGTTCTGCAGATCGTCGCCTTCGAGCGTGACCTGAATGATCTCGTTCGTAGCGGCTACCGCGACATCGGTCAGGCCCGAGACGTCAATGGTGCTGCCGCTCGCCAGGTAAATCCTGCCGCCGTCATCGATGGCAGTCGAGGGATTCGAAAATTGATTGCTGGGATTGGTGGCGGCGCTCACCAGCACCGTGGCGCCCGGCGCGCGCACCGTGGCGCCACCCTGCAGGGCGACCGTCTGCGCCACAAGGGCGACCTGCGATGGGATGAAATTGACCAGGTTTTGCTGGCTGATCGTCGCAGTGCTGCTGTCTGGCAGCACCTCGGTCACGCTGCCCGGCTCGAGGTTGAGCTGCCCGCCGTTGTTCGGCAGCAACGTGCCGTAGCCCGCGGCGGAGTTGTCGTAGTAGGCCTCA
>Ga0302314_10013849_pt1 | contig 13829 bp, 15 predicted proteins | sample III_Palsa_N2_3_FD_200533 | JGI IMG/M metagenome (GOLD analysis project Ga0302314, IMG submission 200533) | Peat permafrost microbial communities from Stordalen Mire near Abisko, Sweden - III_Palsa_N2_3 | ecosystem: Environmental > Terrestrial > Soil > Palsa > Peat permafrost | place: Sweden... | reverse complement strand
GCGCCGCGGCTCGAGGAACTGGCGGGCGGCTCCAAGGAACGCGCGACTCCGGGGCGATTCAGGCTGAAGCGCGAGAGCTACACGCTTTCGCTCGGGCCGTCGCGCACTCCCGTGGCGCTTAGAACACCTTCCGCGACGCCTTGGAAATCGAGAAGCCGTGGCCGCCGGCGTTGACGCAGGTGAGGCCGGTCGTCTGCGACGTGCAGACGAAGCCGTAGGGCCGCCATTGGGTCCCGTAGGGGATCACCATCGCGTCCGGGTTCTGCACGGTGTCGCCGTGGCAGAAGAGCTGGCCGGGCCCGGTGGGGTTGAGCACGAACGAGTCGCCCCAGCTCAGCGGACAGCTGGCCGGCGCCCGCGGCAGCGGGGTGGTGGTCTTGATGATGTCGCAGCGCACCGATGGCTGCGGCGAGTCGGGGCCGGCCGACTGCGCCTGGCAGAAGATGTTGTGCGAGGGCTCCTGGGCGTTGAGGAAGTCTTGCGCCTGCACGCTGACCGGCCCCAAAGCGGCGAGCGCGGCGATCAGCGCCGGCAAAGCGACCTTCCACAGCATAGGCTTCCTCCCTCGACGGACGCCGCGAGCCTAGGCTTGACGAGCCGACAAGCAAACGCTGGCGCTTTTGATAGGGGTCAGGCCGCGAAGTCGGGCGGCGGCGCGCCGAGCGTCGCGAGCCTGAACGGCCGCCAACAGCCGCGTTTCGTTGCGGTTCAGCCACAATTGCTAGGCAGTATGTCGTCTTTGACATGTGCGGCAGCGCCGCGTGGAGTGGAAATATGACCTGTAAGCGGACCTTGGCTGGCGGCGCATCGCGCCTGGCGGTCGCATTCCTTCTCTCTGGCCTGGCGCTGGGCGCCTGCAAGCCGGGCGCGGCGAGCAACACCGCGGTGTCGAATGCGGCGGCCTCGAACGATCTGGCCGCCTCCAACGCCGCCGACGCGCCGCCGCCGCTGGCCGCGATCGCGCTCGCCGCCGGACCCGCCGCGCCGATCACCCCGGCGCCGGCCGCGGCCGCCCTGCCCGCCGCACCGCCCGCGCCGGTCGCGAGCGTCGCCGACCCGAGCGACCAGTACGCCTTCGCCGACCGCGCCGCGGCCTCGAACGCCGGGTTCGGCGATGCGCCGCCGGACTATGCCGTCAACTACAATGGTGGCGTGCAGCCCTGGGTCTGGCGCGGCGACGACCAGTCGATGCGTGTCGCCGAGCCGCTGCCCGGCGGCGCCTTCCGCTATTATTATTACGAGCCAGGCGCCACCGCCCCCTACCTCGTGCGCGACCCCAGCTACAGCTACGGCTACACCGGCGGCTCGCTGGTGGTGGTCTACGACAGCCATGGCCGCCCGCTGCCAGTGGGCGCGATGGGCGCCCAGGCCGCGCTCGCCGGCCGCTTCCTCTACCGCGCCCAGCAGATCTATTCGGCCTCGCAGCAGCAGCACCAGGCCGTGGCCGAGGCGAACTGGGAAGCGCGGCGCAGCGCGGTCGACGCCGAGCGCGCGCAATGGAAGGCCGACGAGGCGTCTAACCAGGCGTGGGCCGCCTACCACACGGCGCACCACGCGGAGGAAGACGCCCAATTGAACGCCGAGCGCTACCGGCGCGAGGCCGAGGCCGCCCGCTTCGCGCAGTCGATCCATGACACCAAGCAGGCCCAGCGCGACCTGCAGGCCGCCCAGGAAGCCCAGACCCGCGCCGCCGGGCGATCCTCGCACTATGACGCCGGGCCGCGGCCGAACGGTCCGCCAGGCTTCCAGGGCTCGCCCGCGGTCGACGCGCGCCAGGCCGCCAAGCAGGCGGCCATCGCGGCGAAACAGGCGCAGCACGATCAGCTCGTGGCCCAGAAGGAAGCGGCCAAGCAGGCCAAGCTGGCGCAACGCGACCAACTCATCGCCCAGAAGAACGCGGCGAAGCAGGCGCATCTGACAGCGGCCGAGCAGGCCAAGGCGGCGAAGCTGGCGGCCGACGCGGCGCGAAAGGCGCACGCGGCGCATCCGGACCGCGACGACCGACACCCGCCCGCCCAGAACTGAGCGAGCGGGCGCAAAGGCCATCCCTCCCCATGATGGGGAGGGATAAAAAAGGGCGGAGCCTTGCGAGCTCCGCCCTTTGTCCGTTCAAGTCGGGTGCGTGGCCTAGAAGTCCATGCCGCCCATGCCGCCGCCGGGCATCTGGCCGCCACCGGCGGACGGCTTGGGGGCGTCGGCGATGGCCGCTTCGGTGGTGATCAGCAGGCCGGCGACCGAGGCCGCGTCCTGCAGGGCGGTGCGGACCACCTTGGTCGGATCGATGACGCCGGCCGCGACGAGGTCGCCGTACTCTTCCGTCTGGGCGTTGAAGCCGTAGGTCGCCGAGGTGTTTTCCAGCACCTTGCCGACCACGATCGAGCCTTCGACGCCGGCGTTTTCGGCGATCTGGCGGATCGGGGCCTGCAGGGCGCGCCGGATGATGGCGATGCCGGCGTCCTCGTCGGCGTTCAGGCCCTTCAGCCCGGTCAAGGCCACGCCGGCCTTGAGCAGGGCGACGCCGCCGCCGGGCACGATGCCTTCCTCGACCGCCGCGCGGGTGGCGTTGAGGGCGTCATCGACGCGATCCTTGCGCTCCATCACCTCGACCTCGGTCGAGCCGCCGACCTTGATGATCGCGACGCCCCCGGCCAGCTTGGCCAGGCGCTCCTGCAGCTTTTCCTTGTCGTAGTCGGAGGTGGTGTCCTCGATCTGGGTGCGGATCTGGGCGATGCGCGCGTCGATCGCGGCCTTGTCGCCGGCGCCGTCGACGACGGTGGTGGCGTCCTTGGTGATGGTCACCTTCTTGGCGGTGCCCAGCATGTCGATGGTGACGTTCTCGAGCTTGATGCCGAGGTCTTCGCTGATCACCTGACCGCCGGTCAGGGTGGCGATGTCTTCCATCATCGCCTTGCGGCGATCACCGAAGCCCGGCGCCTTGACCGCGGCGACGCGAAGACCGCCGCGCAGCTTGTTGACCACCAGCGTCGCCAGGGCTTCACCTTCGATGTCCTCGGCGACGATCACCAGCGGACGGGTGGACTGGACCACCGCCTCGAGCAGCGGCAGCAGCGGCTGCAGCGACGAGAGGCGCTTCTCGAACAGGAACACCAACGGCTCTTCGAGCTCGACTTCCATCTTGTCGGCGTTGGTGACGAAATAGGGCGAGAGATAGCCGCGGTCGAACTGCATGCCCTGGACGACCTCGAGTTCGGTCTCCAGCGTCTTGGCCTGCTCGATGGTGATGACGCCCTCGTTGCCGACCTGCGCCATCGCCTTGGCGATCATGTCGCCGACTTCCTTGTCGCCATTGGCCGAGATGGCGCCGACCTGGGCGATCTCGTCATTGGTGGTGACCTTGCGGGACGCGGCCTTGATGCTCTCGACCACCGCGACCACGGCCTTGTCGACGCCGCGCTTCAGATCCATCGGGTTCATGCCGGCGGCCACCGACTTCATGCCCTCGACGACGATCGCCTGGGCCAGCACCGTGGCGGTGGTGGTGCCGTCGCCGGCCTTGTCGCTGGTCTTGGAGGCGACTTCGCGGATCAGCTGGGCGCCGAGGTTTTCAAAGCGATCCTCGAGCTCGATCTCCTTGGCGACGGTGACGCCGTCCTTGGTCGAGCGCGGGGCGCCGTAGGACTTTTCGATCACCACGTTGCGGCCCTTGGGGCCGAGGGTGACCTTCACCGCATTGGCGAGGAGGTTGACGCCGCGCAGCATGCGGTCGCGCGCGTCGGAGGAGAAGTGGATGATCTTGGCGGCCATGTGCCTGCTCTTTCGTAGGGGGATTGGAACGGGGGTCGGAACGGCGCGCGGTTTTAAGCGGCCTTCGCCTTGGCGACGACGGCGTCGAGGACGCCCAGGATGTCGCTCTCCTTCATGATCAGCAGCTCGTCGCCCTCGATCTTCACTTCGCTGCCGGACCACTTGCCGAACAGGATGCGGTCGCCGGGCTTCACGTCCATCGGGATGCGCTTGCCGTCTTCGTCGCGGGCGCCGGGACCGGCGGCGATGACTTCGCCTTCCTGCGGCTTCTCCTTGACGGTGTCGGGAATGATGATCCCGCCCTTGCTCTTGGCTTCCTCTTCCACGCGTCGAACGACGACGCGATCGCCCAGGGGACGAAAGGCCATGCGGTATCTCCAATTATCGGGGGCGCGCGAAGGTGCGGCGCTGTTAGCAGTCGGCACGCCTGAGTGCCAAGCGCACACGGCAGATGGACCTTTCGCGTCTGGAATACAAGGACCGAAGGCGGGCGGCGGCGGAGTAAGACGTCGTGGAACCATTGGCCCGATCGGACGCTGCGGCGAAGCGGGCTCCCGGCGCGATGCGATTTGCCTCGCGCGGCGCGAACCCAGATTGTCCGAAAGAATCCGATGAGAGCCCTCCTTCTCGGCGTGGTGGCGACGGCGTCGCTGTTTGGCGCCTCCCTCGCCGTCGGCGCGGCCGACGCGCAGCCCGCCCAGCTCACGTCCGGCGTCTATGTCGCAAGCGACGCGCCCACGCTGCAGCCGGCCCAGTTCTTCTTCGGCGGCCAGAACTACTGCTGGTACGGCGGCGGCTGGCGCGGGCCCGGCTACTACTATTGCGGCTACGCCTGGCGTCAGGGCCTCGGCTGGGGCGGCGGCGACGGCTGGAACGGCTGGCACGGCGGCGGGAACCACGGCGGCAACGCCGGCGGCTATCATGGCGGCGCACGCAGCAGCCTCCGCACCAGCGGCGGCGTGCATGCCGGGGCCGGCCATTCCGGCGCCGGCCACTCAGGCGCCAGACATGCGAGCGGCGGACATGCCGGCGGCACGCACCATCGCTAAGCGGATGCGGTGATCCGAACGCGAGCGACGGCCTTGGCCCTGACAGGTCCGGGCGCGTCGCTCGCGCGGCGCCGTCTGAACGAGGGCCTGCCCGTGTCGATCCAGTCCGCGAGACCTGACCCCAAGGCCAAGATTCTGGCGCTGCTGGACGAGAACCACGTGATGAGCGTGGCCACCGTGCGGGCCGACGGCTGGCCGCAGGCGACGCTGGTCGGCTACGTCCACGACGACCTGACGCTCTATTTCGCCGTGGCGCGGATCAGCCAGAAGTTGGCGAACATCGCGCTCGAGCCACGGATCTCCATCGCGCTCGGCCACGACACCGAGGGCCGCATACGGGGCCTCTCGATGGCGGCCCACGCCGCCGAGGTGACCGACCTGGCCGAAGTCGAGCATCTGAACGCCTTGATGCGCGAGCGCTACGCCGGCCGCAGCCTGCTGTGGCCGCGCGAGGCGTCGAGCGCGATCCTGCGCGCCCGGCCGACCGTCATCTCGATCATCGATCTGGCCAAGGGCCCCGGCGAGCCGGAACTGGTCGAGGTGGCCGCCGAGGCCACCGTCCATCACATCCGCAATCGAGCCATCGGACGCGCCGACGACGATGCGAGCGTACAGGTGAGCTACGTCCCGCACCCGGGCGCCTACCGTCCCGGCGCGCCGCTCTAGGGTCTGTGGACTCTGGGCCGAGGTCCGAAGCCCCTCACCTTCCCACGCCTGCGGCGCGGGCCCCTTCCTCTCCCTTTGGGAGAGGTAAGAGATTGCTTTTGTTCACCTCTCCCGGAGGGAGAGGGAGGGGCCCGATCGCGTAGTGATTGGGAAGGTGAGGGGTTACGGAGCCCGACGTTAGTGTCAGCAGCCCCTAGCCCGCCACGCCTTCCGGCAGGTCCACGCTGATGATTTTGAAGGCGCTCAACGTCGCCGGGCCGAAGGTGTTGGTGATGGCGACGTCGGTGGCGTCGCGGCCGCGGGCTATCAGCACCCGGCCGATGCGCGGGCGGTTGTTGCGCGGATCGAACGTGTACCAGCGGCCGCCGAGATAGGCCTCGAACCAGGCGCTGAAATCCATCTCGCCGACCACCGGCACGCCGATGTCGCCCAGGTAGCCGGTGCAATAGCGCGCCGGGATGTTCATGCAGCGGCAGAAGGCGATCGCCAGGTGGGCGTAGTCGCGGCAGACGCCGCGGCGGCCTTCCCAGACGTCGTGGGCGCTCCGCGTGCGGCTGGCGTGCTCGTAGCCGAAGACGATGTGGTCGTGCACATAGTCGGAAATGGCCTGCACGCGCGCCCAGCCGGTCGCCGCGCCGCCGAACAGCGACCACGCCACGTCGCTCAGGCGGTCGGTCTCGCAATAGCGGCTGCCCAGCAGGTAGACGAGCGTGTCATCGGGCAGCTCTCCCACGGGACCCTGGGTCGCCCACGGCGCATATTCGTCGACCAGGCCGGAGTCGCGGACGATGAAGTCGGCCGACAGCACCGTGCGGCCGGCCGGCGCGAGGATGCGGCTGCAGATGTTGCCGAAGCCGTCGAGGTATTGGCGCACGTCGGTGATCGGATCGGTGCGCACCCAGTCCGGGGTCTCCAGATCGCCGCGCCGCGAGGGATGCACGCTGAGGCTCAGCAGCATCGGCGTCGGCGCCGGGCAGTCGTAGATAATCTCGAAGCCGGTGTGGATGCGCAACTAGGCCTCCAGGCCGAGCGGCGCCTTGTGCACGATCGAGGCGCGCGTCCCAGGCGCGGCGTCGGCCATCTCCACCGTGGCGCCCAGCTGCTTGGCCAGCGCCTCGACGATGCTCGTTCCCAGGCCCTTGGGCGGGACGTGGTCGGTGGGCATGCCGACGCCGTCGTCGGTGACCGAGAGTGTCCACGCCGGGCCGGTGGATTTGTAGCCGACCAGGATGTCGCCGCCGCGGCCCTGCGGGAAGGCGTGCTTGAGCGCGTTGATCACCAGCTCGGTGACGATCAGGCCCAGGCTCACCGAGGCGTCGGCGAGGGCGACGCTCTCGTCGGCCTCGACCCGCAGCCGCAGCTTGTCGTGATCCTGGATCATCGAGGCGCCGATGCTTTGGCAGAGCTCGATGAAATAGGCGCGCAGCGGCACCTCGCCGACGCGCGACGCGACCAGCTGGCTCTGCAGCGCGGCCACCGACATCACCCGGCTGTGGGCGTCGTAGAGATGGCTGCGCGTCTGCGCCGACGGAATCCGCCGGGCGCTCTGCATCAGCACGCTGGCGATGATCTGCAGGCTGTTGGCGACGCGGTGCTGGAGCTCCTGGTAGAGAATCGCCTTCTCGCGCAGCAGGTCGTCCTTCAGCCGATCGGCGAGGCGCGCGTCGGTGACGTCGGACACCGATAGCAAGAGCCGCACGTTCAGCGGATCGCCGTGTTCGAGCAGATGGGCGGTGATCACCAGGCAGCGCGGCTCGCGGTCCGGCCGCTTCAGGTCCATCTCATAGGTGTCGACCTGCGCCGAGCCGCTCAGCGTCACCCGCAGCAGCGAGCGCAGCTGCGGCACATCCCATTCGCCGGAGCCGAGGGCGAACAGCGAGCGGCCTTCAGCGGTGGCGGGATCGATCTGGAAGGCGCGGGAGAACGAGGCGCTGGCCGCGACCACCATCAGCTCGCCGTCCAGCAGCAGGATCGGCGCGTCGGAGGACGCCACCAAAGCCAGGGCCAGGGCGTCGACGACGGTCGGTGCAGTCAGGTCATCGGCCACGGAAGGCCTCGCGGTCGCCGGAGGCTCGCGATGCGAAAGCCATTCCCTGCGTAGTTCAATGAGTACGCGCCGAGGCCAAACCAGGGACTTGTCGCGATCTCGCCTGCATCATAGCACGGATGGGGCGGAATCTTCGGCTTATTTGCGCTGCAGCAATCGCCAAGGCTAAGGTCGATTACTCGATTAGGCTTTCAGATCAGCAGTTGGTGCGGCGCTCTCGCCAAGCTCGCCAAGAAAATTTTCCCGCGCGGCCATGGCTCTCCATTGCGCGGCAAGTTGCAGGAATTCAAGCGCCAGGGATTCACCCGGAGCGATGGCGGCGCTGGCCGCGCACTCGCACGCTCTTTTATTGCACTCTGCAGCGTCCATGGTCGCGCGAATCCCACTTAGAACCGCATAGGAGCGAATATTTCAGTCAAAAGTTCCTTAACCACGTCGGACATTCGCAAGACAATTTCGAATCCTGCTCGCCAGCAATAATAATTCCGCGCCCAAGCGAGGGGTTTTCTTGCTCGCACAGGGGGAACAAAGCGCGATTCGGCGCATTTGGGTGGCAAGGGAAGGCCTCTGTCCTTTCCAGGAGACACCCCTAGAAATGAGAAAGCTATTGCTCGTGGCCGGCTTTGCCGCCGCGGCCCTGATTCCCTCTATGGCGCTGGCTCAACAATCCTGTGAGCAACAACATAACAACCAGGTGGCCAGCACCTTCGCCGGCGCCGGAGCCGGCGCGCTGGTCGGCAGCGCCATCGCGCCCCGCGGCGACCGCGCCGCCGGGGCCGTGATCGGCGCCGCCAGCGGGGCCGTCATCGGCAGTCAGGTCAGCCGGCCCTATGCCGATTGCCATCACGCCTATGGCTACTACGACCATGCCAACCAGTGGCACGCCAATGCGGTCGATCGGGCCGACGCCCGCGGCTACTACGACCGCGACGGCGCCTGGGTCGACGGCGCGCCGAACGGCTACTATGGCGGCGACGGCCGCTGGATCGCCGCGACGGGCGCCGCCAACGGCTACTACGACGGCCGCGGACGCTGGATCCCCGCCTCCGCCAACGGCTACTACGACGATGGCGGCCTGTGGGTCGCCAGCGCCAGCGGCCACTATGACGACAACGGCCGCTGGGTTCCCGGCATGGCCACGGGCGCCTATGACGCCAATGGCCGCTGGATGCCGGGCGCGCGCAGCGGCCACGCCGGTCCGGATGGCGTCTGGATCGCCGACGCCCAGCCCGGCTACTATGACTCCGACCATCATTGGCGCGCCGGCCAGACCCGCGGCTACTACGACAGCCAGGGCGTCTGGATGATGACCCCGCCGAGCGCCGACAACAGCGGCGCGGACGCGAGCTTCCAGGACCCGTCGGATCGGCATGACCTCGACGGATGGGAAGCGCGGCTGGAGCGACGCATCCAGTCAGCCGCCAGCAGCGGCGTGCTGAACCATGACGACAGCGACCGCGACCTGATGCTCCTCAGCTCGATCCGCCATCAGGAAGCCGGGATGCGCGACAGCGCCGGCCAGCTCTCCGAGGCGGACGAGGCCCAGCTTCAGGACCGGCTGCACCGCTTGAACGCCGAGCTCCGCAAATCTCTCGGCGACGCCGGCTCTTAAGCAAAACCACCTGCCGCCATCGTCCGCGAAATCCGACGGTGGCGGCGGCACGCCGCGAGGCAAACTGGAGGAGACCCAAAAAATGAACGGCGAATCCCTGCTCATCTTCCTCGTCATCGGCGCGCTCGCCGGCTGGCTGGGCGGCATCGTGGTCAAGGGCTACGGCCTGGGCCTGATCGGCGACATCGTCGTCGGCGTGATCGGATCCTTCATCGGCGGCTGGCTGTTCAGCTACTTCCACCTGGTCCACGGCTCGGGCTTTATCGGCAACCTGATCGGCGCCACCGTGGGGGCCATCTTGCTGCTATTTGTCTTGCGGCTGGTGCGCCGCAGGGCCTGAGGAGATCATCATGAAGCGCGCCGCCACCATCACCCTCATCGTCGTCCTCGGCCTGGCGCTCGCCGCCTGCGCCGCGGGGTCGGCCGAATCCGAACACGCCGCATCCGGCGGCTTCATCGCCCAGCTCGCGCTCGGCTTCTGGCACGGCCTGATCGCGCCGATCATGCTGATCGTCGAGATCGTGGATAAGTTCGCGCCGAAGCTGCTGCCGTGGAGCGTGAAGTTCTACGAGGCGCGCGGCACCGGCGTCGTCTACGACGTCGGCTTCTACCTCGGCCTGATGGGCAGCCCGGTGCTGGTGCTCTATCGCCGGCCGCGGCGCGACTGACGGTTCGCGGACCTGGCCGAGCTGCGCCGACGCTAAGGCCGCGTCGTGGTGACCCCGACGTAGGCGATCATCAGCACCGCAAGCACCGCCATGACGATCGCCACCAGGCCCACGAGGCCGCGGTCGACGCTCACCTGGCCGCGCTCGATCTGGCGGTTGACGGTGTGGAAGCGCCAGGCCGCGAGCAGCGCCAGCGCGCCGCCGAAGGCGATCATGCCCATGCCGATCGGTCCGGAGAGGCCGGAGCCCTGGGTCGGCGCCCCGGGCGCCAGTCGCGCCGCCAGTTCGCGCAGCCACAGCCCGAACTTCGCCACCACGAACCCCAGGCTCATGATCGCGATGCTGGTGCGCACCCAGGCCAGAAAGGTGCGCTCGTTGGCGAGGTGCTCGGTCGCCTTCTTGTCGTCGGGAATGCGCGCGTCCACGGCGGCGTCAACGTGCGCCGGCGCCGTTTGATCCTGCGTGGTTCGGCTTGTCATCGACCGGCCTCTGACCGAGGGTGCGCCCAGCCACCCTAGAGGACTTGCCAGTGCATATCGACGTCAACGGCGCGCGCATCTTCTTCGACACGGTCGGCGCCAAGCTGTCGCCCGAGGGCGAGCGAATGGTCGAGCGGCCGACGCTGATCGTGATGCATGGCGGTCCCGGCTTCGACCACTCGCTGATGCGGCCCTATTTCGACCGCTTCGCCGACACCCACCAAGTGATCTACCTCGACCATCGCGGCAACGGGCGATCGGGCGGCGAGGCCGAGACCTGGACGCTTGCTCAGTGGGGTGACGATGTGCACGCCTTCTGCCAGGCGCTCGGGATCGAGAAACCGGCCGTCTACGGACTGTCGTTCGGCGGCATGGTGGCCATGTCCTATGCGGCGCGGCATCCCGAGGCGCCGTCGAAGCTGGTGTTCTCCTCGACCGCGGCGGTGATGGATCTGGCGGAGACCTATGCGATCATGGAGCGGCTGGGCGGCCTCGAGGCGCGGCGCATCGCCGAAGCCTTCTGGACCGCCCCCAGCGCCGACCGCGCGGCCGAGTACATGTCGGTCTGCATGCCGCTCTACAATCCCAGTAGCGCGGCGCCCGGCGGCGGCCTCGGCGAGGCGGCGCGCAAGCGGGCGATCCAGCGCACCGAGGTGATGTTCCATTTCATTGAGCACGAACAGGCGACGATGGACCTGCGCCCCGGCCTCGCCGCCGTGCGCTGCCCGACGCTGGTGCTCGCCGGCGGCCTCGACCCGATCACGCCGGTGAGCTGCGCCGAGGCGATCCTGGCGGCGCTGCCGGAGGGCGTCGGCGAGCTGGTGGTGTTCGATGACGCCGGCCACGGCATCCACCGCGACCAGCCGGAGCGGGCCGAAGCGGTGTTGCGGCGATTTCTGGCCTGAACGACGGCATGCGCTTTCTCGCGGCGCGGACCGGGACTATCTAGCACCTATGATCCCCCAGGCTGCGCCAGCCCTTGCCGGAGATTTCGTGACGTCTTTACCCCCACAGCCTCTCAGCCCGCTGGACGGCCGCTACCACTCGGTAGTCGCCCCGCTTGCGGACTACCTCTCGGAGGCGGGGCTCAACCGAGCCCGCGTCGAAGTCGAGGTGGAGTGGCTTCTTGCCCTCACCGACCGCTCGCTGCTCGGCTCCTCGCCGATGAGCCCCGCCGACAAGACTCAGCTGCGGGCTCTGTACGAGGCGTTTGGCCAAGACGAGATCGACTGGCTTGCCGCGCGCGAGGCAATCACCCGCCACGACGTCAAGGCGGTCGAGTACCTCGTCCGCGATCGGCTCGAAAGCCTCGGTCTCTCCGCGGCGGCCGAGCTGACGCACTTCGCCTGCACCAGCGAGGATATCAACTCCACCGCCTACGCCCTCACCGTCAAGCGCGCGGTGACGCGCGTGTGGCTGCCGAAGCTCTACGCCGTGATCGACATGCTGACGGCGCTTGCCGTGGCGCACCGGGATGCGGCCATGCTTTCCCGCACGCACGGACAGCCCGCCACGCCGACAACAATGGGCAAGGAGATCGGGGTGTTCGCGTGGCGGCTGCGGCGCGTCGCGCGGCAAGTCGAGGCGTCGGAGTACCTGGCGAAGTTTTCCGGCGCGACCGGCACCTGGTCGGCGCACGTGGCCGCGGCGCCCGATGTGGACTGGCTGGCCTTCAGCCGCGCGTTCATCGAGTCGCTCGACCTCGGCTTCAATCCCGTCACCACCCAGATCGAGTCGCATGACTGGCAGGTGGAGCTATATGACCGCGTCAGGCACGCGGGCGGGATCCTGCATAACTTCGCCACGGACGTGTGGACCTACATCTCCCTGGGCTATTTCGCGCAGACGCCCGTCGCCGGGGCGACCGGGTCGTCGACGATGCCGCACAAGATCAATCCAATCCGGTTTGAGAACGCCGAGGCGAACCTTGAGATTTCTGGCGGGATGTTCGCCACCCTCGCGCAGACGCTGGTCACCTCGCGTCTGCAGCGCGACCTCACCGACTCGACGACCCAGCGCAACATCGGGGTCGCCTTTGGGCACTCGCTGCTCGCCTTGGACAATCTGCAGCGTGGCCTCGAGGAGATCTCGCTCGCAGCGGACGTGCTGCGCGCCGATCTCGAGGCGAATTGGGAGGTGCTCGGCGAGGCGGTTCAGACGGTCATACGCGCCGAGATCAGCGCTGGCCGCTCTCACATCACCGATCCCTACGCGCTGTTGAAGGAACTCACGCGCGGTCACCGCGTCAGCGCGGCGGAACTGGCTGAGTTCGTGCGTGGCCTCGACATCGGGGATGAGGCGAAGGCGCGTCTCCTGGCGCTTACCCCCGCGACCTACACAGGGCTCGCGTCAGCCGTCGTAGACGAACTCTGACGTATCGAGCCGAGAGCAGCGCTGCGATGGGTTCGATCTTTTGACCACGAACTCCCGAACGCGTAAGCGCCGGCCGTCGATGACAATGATGGGAGACGCTTGACCCTGGCTCGTTCGGGGCATGAACTGCTTCCCATGCCCAGCCTGCAGCACCTGCCACCCGACGCCGCGCCCGAGACGATCTCGGCCATCCTCGACAGCGACGGCGCACTGATCCTCGACGACGCGCTGACCGACGCCGAGGTGGCGAGGGTGCGGGGCGAGATCGATCCCTATGTCGAGACCACCGCGGGCGGCCGCGACAGCTTCACCGGCTACCAGACCACCCGCACCGGCGCGCTGGTGGCGCGTTCGCCGGCCTGCCGCGATCTGGTCATGAACCCGACGATCCTCGGCGCCTGCGACGCCTTCCTGAAGCGCGCCTGCGACCGCTATCAGCTCCATCTCACTCAGGTGATCCGCATCCGGCCCGGCCAGCCGCGCCAGCCGCTGCATCGCGACCGGCTGGCGTGGGGCGGGTTCCTGAAGGGCGTCGAGCCGCAGCTCAACACCATCTGGGCGATGAGCGACTTCACCGAGGCCAATGGCGCGACCCTGATCGTTCCCGGCAGCCCGGCGTGGCCCGAGAGCCGCCGCGCCGAGCCATCCGAAATCGGCTTCGCCGAGATGCGGCGCGGCTCGGTGCTGGTCTACTCCGGCTCGGTGATCCACGCCGGCGGCGAGAACCGCACCGACGCCGACCGCGTCGGCATCAACATCACCTACTGCCTGGGCTGGCTGCGGCAGGAGGAGAACCAGTACCTGTCGTGCCCGCCCGCCATCGCTCGCACCCTCGATCCGAAGCTGCAGGCGCTGTTGGGCTACGCCTTGGGCAGCTATTCGCTGGGCTATTACTCGCCGCCGCTGCCGCCGGGCGAAGGGCCCGAAGGCGTGCCGCCGCAGTTCGCGCTCGGCGAGGCGGTCGCCACCGGCTGGGGCTCGGACCTGCTGGAAGCGATCAACGAGCGGGTTCGGGCGGAACGCGCCGCCGAAGGAGCGTAACTTCCTTCTCCCCTTGCGGGACCTTTGAAGATTCCGGTCGTTGGTTAGGCGATTGATGTCGCGGTCGCCGCCGGAGGATTTGGGCGGTGCGGCTAAGGTTTTGGCGGCTTGTTTGGAGGGTGCTCGGGG
>Ga0302314_10013848_pt1 | contig 13829 bp, 11 predicted proteins | sample III_Palsa_N2_3_FD_200533 | JGI IMG/M metagenome (GOLD analysis project Ga0302314, IMG submission 200533) | Peat permafrost microbial communities from Stordalen Mire near Abisko, Sweden - III_Palsa_N2_3 | ecosystem: Environmental > Terrestrial > Soil > Palsa > Peat permafrost | place: Sweden... | reverse complement strand
GAACTGCATCGCCCAGGCCTTCGGCGCGCCGGTCACGGTGACCGCCCACATGTGCGTAAGGAACGCGTCGAGCGCGTCCATCCCGGGCAGCAGCTTCCCCTCGATGTGGTCCACGGTGTGGATGAGCCGGCTGTACATCTCGATCTGCCGCCGGCCGATCACCTGCACGGTACCGGGCACGCAGACCCGCGACTTGTCGTTGCGGTCCACGTCGGTGCACATGGTCAGCTCGGATTCCTCCTTCGCGGACCCGAGCAGCATGGCGATGTTCGCCGCGTCCTCAAGGGGGTCGGCGCCGCGGGCGATCGTGCCGGAGATCGGGCAGGTTTCCACCCGGTCCCCCTGGACCCGCACGTACATCTCGGGCGACGCGCCGACCAGGTACTCGCCGGCGCCGAGGTTGAAGAGGAACTCGAACGGCGCCGGGTTCCGCCGCCGCAGCCGCTCGTAGAACGCGGACGGCGACGAGCACCTGCCGCGAAACACGTGGCTCGGCACGACCTCGAAGAGGTCACCGCGCCTGAACTTCTCCTTCGCCCGCTCGACGATGGCCGCGTACCGCCCGGGGGTGGGAAAATCAGAATCATCGCGCGGAGGAACGGACCCGGCCGGCTCTGGAGTGTCCGCCGTCTGCCTCGGCAGGTGCGCCGTGGAAACCCCGCCGACCTCGAAGTCGTAGACGTACCTGATCGCCTCCTCACGGCGCAGGTCAACGACGAGGATCTCATCGGGCAGGTGCAGCACCAGGTCCCGCTGGTCGTCCGCCCGATCGATACAGAGCCTGACCGGCTCGAACTGGAACGCCAGGTCGTAGCCGAACGCCCCGTAGAGCCCCAGGTGCGGATCGCCGCAGGCGAACGTCGCGACGATCTCCCGCAGCGCGCTGAACACGGTTGGCTGCCTGGACCGCTCTTCCTCGGTGAACGCGCCTTCCCCCTCGGGAACGCGCACGGTCACCTCGTCGAGCACGCCGTGATCCGGCGCACTGTGATCCGGCGCACTGTGATCCCGCACTCCGCGCCTCTTGCTGTTATCTTCTGGAACGACATCGCCGGCGCGGCGCATCGCCTCGGCGATGGCCGGGAGGATGACCAGGCCCCGGTCGTTGAGCGCCCGGGCCGTGATGTCACGGCCATGGGTGGTGATCTCCACCGGCGGGTTGACGTACGCCAGGTGCCAGCGGCTGTACCTGCCGGGGTACTCCATGCCCGAGCTGAGCACGCCGCCACGGCGGCGGTCGATAAGCGCGGCGACGCCGGCGAGCTCGGCCGGGTCGAACTCGGTAGCGGTGCGGGCGATCGTCACGCCGCCTGCTGTCATCTCGATGGTGTCCACCGTTGGGCCCCTCTGGTTCGGCTCTGGTTCTCTGGTCTGGCCCAGGACGGCGGAAGAAACGAAAAAGCGACCGCCATCCCGGGCGGTCGCTTTTGACATAGCAGCGGGCACCGCCTACCGGCGGCGCCACCACTGAAGGTCAAGGATCGTTCTCATCGCGCCAAACCCTAGCACGGATCCGCTAGCGCTGAAGATCTGACCGCCTATAACCGGCCGAACCTTCAGCGCTAACGCGCCACCGCCCGGCTCCGCATGTCCGCGCCCGCGCTTCTTGCTGTTATCTGGGACAGGGAGACGTGGTCTGCGGCATGCGCCAGGCCGTGGCCGCGCCCGCGATCGCTTCGGCGACCGCGCGAAGCCGGCGGCAGCCGCCGCCGACAAGGCGGGCACTGCCGCGGGCGCATTCTGGCTGATACGTTCTGGCCTAGTGAACGGCCGCGGTGAACGGCCGCGCTGACGGCCAGTTGACGAAGGAGACAACGCTCATGAGCAGCACCACGACGGCCACGCTTGCGGAACTGCCCTCGTTCAAGGGGCAGGTGATCGGCACGAGCGAATGGTTCGAGGTGACACAGGAGCGGGTGAACACGTTCGCCGACGCCACCGACGACCACCAGTGGATCCACGTGGACCCGGAGCGCGCCACTGCCGAGTCGCCGTTCGGCGGGCCGATCGGGCACGGGTTCCTTACCCTGTCGTTGTTCGTGCCGATGTGGTCGCAGGTACTCACGGTCACCGACCTGAGGATGGGGGTGAACTACGGGCTCAACAAGGTCCGCTTCCCCGCGCCGGTGCCGGTTGGGTCGAAGATCCGGCTGGTCGCCACGCTCGTCGACGTCGAGGAAGTGAAGGACGGCGGCCTGCAGCTCCTGGTCAGCGGCGTCATCGAGCGGGAGGGCGCGGGCAAGCCGGTCTGCGTGCTCGATGCGCTCATGCGTTTGTACGGCTGAGATATTGACGGCCGAGGGTGCCGCTCGGCACCGGTACCCTTTGCGGGTGGCTGAGGTGCTTGATCATTCGTGGTTCTGCGAGGCGGCCGGTGCGGAGATAGCGGCGTTTGCGGATGCCGTGGCCGACGCTCCGGATCTTTTCGCATCCGTGCCAACGTGCCCGGACTGGACGGTCGCGGACCTGGCCAGGCACGCCGGGACCATCCACCGGTGGGCGACCTCGATCATCGTCTCGCGGGCGGACTCGCGGCCGCCGTTTCCCGAGACGGAATCGTCCTGGGCGTCGGCCGAGGGGTGGGCACAGTGGCTCACGTCCGGCGCGACACCGCTGCTCGCGGCGCTGCGCTCGGCCGGGCCCGTGACCCCGGTGTGGACCTGGGGACCCGGGCGGACCTCCGGCTGGTGGGCACGGCGGATCCTGCATGAGACGACCGTGCACCGGGCGGACGCGGAGCTGGCGCTCGGCGTCACAGACCCGGTGATCGACCCGGTCATCGCGGCCGACGGCATCGACGAGTTCCTGTTCAATCTGCCGTCCGCGCGGCGGCCGTACCCGCACCTCGCCTCGCTGCCGACCGGGGCATCCCTGCATCTGCACGCGACCGACGTCGACGGCGAGTGGGTGATCAGGTTCACCGAGAGCGGGATCGCCTGGGAGCGCGGGCACGGGAAGGCGACGGTCGCGGTGCGCGGTCCCGTGACGTCGCTGCTGCTGTTCACCTACGGCCGGATCCCAGGCTCCGACGAGCGGCTTTCCGTCTTCGGCGACTCTTCGCTGCTGCGCGCGTGGCAGCAGAAGACGGCGCTGTGACGACCGCTGGCTGATGGCGGGACGGCTGCTCGCGCTCAGCGACCTGCACATCGGGTACCCGGAGAACCGGGCGTACGCGGACGCGCTGACTCCGTCCGACCCCGACGAGGTCTCGGTCGGCTACCCGCGCGAATGGCGGCGCCGAGGGGCGTCACCCCCGCCTCCGCGCGTCGTACTCGGACCGGAGTCGGCCGCGTTCGTTCCTCCTGATGGATTTCAAAAGAATGGATTTTAAAAGGAGAAACCGCCGGGGCGGGAGTTTCTGTCCGCGAGCAGGCCCGCGAGGGTCGAGATGGCGATCTCCGGCGGGGTGCGGGAGCCGATGTTCAGCCCGATCGGCCGGTGCACCCGGGCGATGTCGCCGGGGGCGACGCCGAGCGCCTCGATGGCGGCGACGTGCGGGCCGGCGTGGTGCGGATTGCCCATGATGCCGACCCAGCGGGCCTTGGTGGCCAGGGCGTCGCGGAGCAGGACGCCGAGCTCGTCGCGATGGTGGTCGGTGACCACCACGTCGGCGCCGTCGAGGTCCTCGGGTATCCGCGCGAGCACGGTGAAACCGGCCATCCGCGCGCCGTCGGCGCGCACCGGGTCCGGCTCGACGAGCAGGCCGCGGAAGCCGGAGTCGGTGCCGTAGCGGAGCAGGAACCCCGCGACGGACGAGGCGAACACGGCGACAAGCGTTCGTTCGGCGCTCGCCGGGGCTGCTTGCTCGACCGGGGTCGAACCGTGCGCGACGGAGCAGGCATCGCTGTCTTCAGACATACGGTCAAGTCTGCTACATCCCGCCGCGGCAGGCTTAGGTTAGGGTCAGCGTTCATGGAGTTCCAGGAAGTGGTGCGGCGACGGCACATGGTGCGGACGTTCACCAGCGAGCCGGTGCCGCAGGCGTCTCTCGACCGGATGCTCGGCAACGCGGTGCGCGGGCCATCGGCCGGGTTCTCGCAGGGGCAGGCGTTCCTCGTGCTGACCGAGGCGGTGGACCGGGAGCGGTTCTGGGCCGTGGCCGGGGAGGCGATCGCCTCCTCCGCGCGGACCGCACCGCTGGTCATCGTGCCCATGTCCTGCAAGCGGGTGTACCTCGACCGCTACGCGCAGCCCGACAAGGGGTGGACGGACCGTGACGAGGCCCGGTGGCCGGTGCCGTTCTGGCACATCGACACCGGCATGGCGGCGCTGCTGATCCTGCAGACCGCGGTGGACGAGGGTCTGGGCGCGGTGTACTTCGGGATCGTGCCCGAGGCGGTGGCGCCGTTCCTGGAGGCGTTCAGGGTGCCGGGCGACCATGAGCCGATCGGGGCGATTGCCATCGGCTACGACGCCGAGGCGGAAAAGCGCGACCTGCGCTCCCGGCGGCGCGACCTAGGCGACATCGTGCACTACGGCCGGTGGCGGGGGTAGCCGGAGCTGCGGGCTAGCCGATTTCAGGGAGTGCCGCGGGGCGGTCGCGCGGGCCGCGCCCGGCCGGGATCGCGGCCTCGTCCTCGTGATCATCATCGACGCCCTCCTGGGCGAGGTCATGCGCGTCCGTCGCCGCGCCTCCCGCGGCGTCGATCACGGCCCGTTCCTCCTCGTGCCGCTCTGACGGGGGGGCGGTGAGCCGCCAGGCTTCCACGACGACCACCTGGAACGCGCCCGCGATGGGGATGGCCAGCAGCGCCGCGACGAACCCGCCGAACAGCCCGCCCACCCAGTCGCCGAGCGAGGCGGCGACCAGTACGGAGACCAGCACGAGCAGCGGCGAGATGCGCACCGTCTTGGACATGATGACCGGGTTGAGTACGTGGTTCTCGAGCTGCGTGTAGACCACGAAGACGACCAGCGTGACGATGCCCGCGGTGAGCGAGTGGAACACGGCGAAGATCACGACGGGAATGCCCGCCAGGGCACCGCCGATCATCGGCAGGAAGTCGACCAGCGCGACCCACAGCGCCCACAGCAGGGGGAACGGCACGCCGAGCACGACGAGGTCGATGAAGACGACAATCCCGCAGATGAGCGAGGTCATGAAGTTGCCGAGCATGTACCCGATGACCGAGCGGTTGACCTGGGACGCGACCGCCTGGGCCTCCTCCGCCTGCCCGGGCGAGAGCAGCGAGAGCACGCCGCGCCGCAGTCGCGGGCCCTCGAGGAGCAGCAGCAGCACCAGGATGAAGATGGTGACAAGCTCGATGAGCAGCGACAGCGCGCCCTTGCCGACGGCCAGCGCGGGCGCGGAAATGGTCTGCCCGAACGACACCAGCTTCGCCTCGTTCTTCGTCACCCACTGCTGCACGTGATAGTGCTGCACGAGCTTCCCGATCCAGCCCTTGCCCTGCTCCGCGTTCTGCACGTAGGTCGGCAGGTTGTCCGCCAGGTGGGTGATCGCGTTGACGAGCGGGTAACCGAACGCGACGGACAGCCCGGCGAACACCAGCACCACGAGCGCGCCCACCACGGTCACCGCGAGCCCGCGCCGCTTCACCACGTACCGCTCGGTCACATGGACCACGGGGTTGAGGATCAGCGCGAGGAACCCGGCGACGAGCAGCAGCAGCAGGACGTCCTTGAGCCGGTAGATTACCTTGCCCGCCAGGAAGAAGAAGGTGACGGCCACGATGGCCGTGATGATGGTCCGCAGCGGGACCCGGCGGAACTCGGCCGCGTCCCACAGCCGGCCAAGCCGGTACCCCAGCTGGCCCTGGCCTCGCCGGCCCTTTTCGGTCATGCCCGCCTGCTTCGCCTTGGTCACAGTTCCTCGGTAACTCCTGCGGCATGGCAGCTACTCCGCGCGATTGGCACAATCCGCGCCGCCATGGCCGGCACCGGCGCCGGCGCGCGACTACTGCCCCGGCACGGGAATGCTATGCGACATTAGCCGCAGCGCTCGTACACCGTTTCCCGTCCCCGGCCGACACTGTGCCCGCCGCTGCCGCCGCCCCGCATGCACGCTAGCGCACGGGAGTTTTGCGCGCATATCGCCCCGCTAACAGGACAGCAGGCCCTGGGCCTGCTTGGCGGCGAGCACCCGCTTCGCCGCGCTGTCCACCACGGCGCGGAAATCGGCGTCGGATGACGCCCGCGCGAGCACCGCCGAGGCCATCTCCTCGGCGGGCGCTATCACCTGCGAGGTGATGAGGTCACCGCCCGCGTCGAGAAAGTCGATCGCCCGGTCACCGGCGGGGATCGACGCCACCGCCGCCGCCTCACCGAGGTCGTCGGAGACGATCACGCCGTTGAAACCGAGGCCGGAGCGGAGCAGCCGCATCACCACGGGCGAGAACACGGCGAGGCGATCCGGGTCGATCCTGGTATACGTCGCGAGTGCCACCATCACGAACGGCACCCCCGCGCTGATCGCGGCCCTGAACGAATTCAGGTCCTGGGCGTTCGCGGTCGTCACGCCGTCGACCACGTTGGACGTGAAGTCGGTGTTCCCGCTGACCTGGCCGAGTCCGGGGAAGTGCTTGGCGACGGTCGCCACGCCCGCCCTCGCCATGCCCTCGATGAACGCCGCCCCGTGCTCGCCATTGCCCGCTGGGCTGTAGCCGAACTCCCTGTCGAGCTCACCGATCGGCGCGTTCGTCGCCGCCGTGGCCGCGGGCACCACGTCCATCACCGGCGCCAGGTCCAGATTCACGCCCGCCGCGCGCAGGTCGCTCCCCCAGGTTCCCGCCTGCGCCCGCAGCTCGCTCAGCGTCCACGTCCCCTGCTGGAGCGCGGACGGAATCGTGGCGAACCCGTCCCCGGTGAGCTGCTGTATCTCGCCGCCCTCCTGGTTGGCGGCCACGAAAAACCGTGCTCCGCTCGTGGCCGCAGGGGCGAGCGCCTGGATCGAGGCGGCCGACGCGGCGAGCGAGGCGGTCCCGTCGGAGTTCTCCGGTAGCAGCACGGAACCGAAGTGGTACGCCTGCACGGCGGCCACGGTCTGCGACCCGGCCACGTCGTCTGACACGCCCACGAGGAAGAGCTGCCCCACCCGCTGGGCCGGCGTCATCTTGCCGTAGACCTGGGCCACGCACGCGGCGGCGGCCGAGGTGACGGCCGACGGTCGCCCGGCGGAGCCCTTCCCTCCCGCGCTAGGAGCAGCGGATGTCGCGGGCCTGATCGTCGCCGGGTTCAGCGACGCGGCGCTCAGCGCGTTCGCGCTACACCCGGCGCCTGACGCGCAGACGGCGGCAAGCACGCACGCAGTCCACCGCGCGCGCCATCGACTTCGCCTGACGACCACGCTAAGACTCTAGTGGCAATCTGAAGTCACAACCGCTCATATGGAACGGACCGGGCCGCCTCTAGTCCCCGCCGTTAATCCCCGCCGCGCAAAGGGCGGCCGATGATCCCGAACGCACGCGTGGCTTCGCATAGCCCGCGCCGGCGTCTCTTGCTGTTAGCGAGCGCCTCTTGCTGTTATCTTCCGTGATCCGCTCAGTCCCTTGGCGTTGCGCCCGCCGCGGGCACCCTCACGCCGGATTTATCCAGTTAAAAGCAACAAGATCAAACTAGTGCTGAATCTTTGACCGGCCAGAGGCGGTCGAACCTTCAGCACTATCGATTTCCGGGAAGGACGAGGCGCTCGCACTTAGCGAAGCGTCAGGCGAGGAATCCCGCGTCGTAGCGGAGCTTGCCGTCAATGAAGGTGGCGACGACCCCTAGGCCGGCGATGCGGTCGACGGCGACGGCGGTCGGGTCTTCCGACAGGACCGCGAAGTCAGCTAGCTTGCCGGCCTCGATCGAGCCCGTGACGTGCTCTCGCTTGCTCGCGTAGGCGGAGCCCCAGGTATAGGCGCGCAGCGCCTCCTCGGCGCTGATCGCCTCGGCGGCGTTGAACGGTGCACCGGTTGCGGTGCGCCTGTTCACCATGTCGTGGATGCCGAGCAGCGGGGCGCCGGTCGCGACCGGGCGGTCGGAGCTGCCGGGGAGGACCAGGCCCGCGTCGAGGATGGACCGCTGGCGATAGAGCCAGGAGTGACGGCCGGGGCCGACGGCGGCGAGCATGCCGTCGCCGAGTTCGGTGGCAAACCGGCCCTGGCCGACGGCGAGCACGCCGAGTTCGGCCGCGCGGCGAACCTGATCCGGCCTGGCCGCGGCGAAGTGCTCGATCCGGTGGCGTGGGTCGGCCCGCGGGTACCTGTCGGCCGCGACGGCGAACGCGTCGAGGGCGAGGTCGATGGCGCGGTCGCCGATCGCGTGAGCGGCAACCTGCCAGCCGGCCCGGTGCGCGGCGATGATGGTGTCGGTGAGGCGGGCGGCGTCGGCCTGCAGGTAGCCCGCGTTCACCGGGTCGCCTTCGTAGGGTGCGGACATGGCCGCGGTGCGGCCGACGAGCGAGCCGTCGGTGAAGATCTTCATCGGTCCGAGCCTGAGCCAGTCGTCACCGAACCCGGTGCGCAGCCCCAGGTCGATGCCGATCTCGATACCGTCGTCTGGGTGCCCCGCCAGCGGGTGGAAGGCGTCGCTGACCACCATAAGCTCGGTCCGCACGTGCAGCCTGCCCTGATCGCGAGCGGCGACGTAGGCGGCGAGCTCGACCGGTGACTGCCCGATCCAGCCGCCGCCGACACCCGCCTCCGTGACGGAGGTGAGGCCCTCCTTCAGGTACAGCTCGCCCGCGGCGGCCACCGCGTCGGTGAGGGTAGCCAGAGGATAGGGGCGGGTGAGGTTCCCGACGAGTTCCTGTGCGCGTTCCTCCATCAGGCCGGAGGGCCGGCCAGCTCCGTCGGTCGTGACACGGCCGCCGTCGACCCGCGGTACGGTCTCGCCGATGCCCGAGCCGACATCGGAGCCGATGCCGAGGTCGCGCAGGACGAGGCTATTCACCACGCACATGTGGCTCGAGGTGTGCTTGAGCCAGACCCGGTGATTCGGTGCGATGGTGTCGAGGACGTCGCGGTGCGGGTGAGCGCCGGTCCTCGTCTGGTCGTAGCCGGAGCCGATGATCCACTCCCCCGCCGGTGTCGCCGCGGCACTGTCCGCCACCCGTGCGTACAGCTCGTCGAGGCTAGAAACCCGCAAGTCGATCTCGGTGAGCGCGAGTCCGAACCCGATCATGTGGTTGTGCGCGTCATGGAACCCGGGGATGAGCGTCAGCCCGCGCAGGTCGATGACCTCCCGCGCGGACACGTCCGGCTTGCCCGCATGGACCCCGACGACCCGCCCACCCGCCACCGCGACCGCGCCGGCCCTGGGCAGACCCGGGTCCATGGTGACCACGTTGGCGTTAACAAGCAGCAGGTCCGGCTGGTACGGCATGGCTCACGATCCTAGTCCGCCCTTGTCTCGCGGCCGGTCTCGCGGCCGGTCTCGCGGCCGGTCTCGCGGCCGGTCTCGCGGCCGGTCTCGCGGCCGGTCTCGCGGCCGGTCTCGCGGCCTTGGCGCTGAACCCAAGTCTCACCTGGTGCCGCGACGGACCAGGAGGCCGTTGTTCGCGGTAAAACCAGCCCGGTTGTAGAACGGGATCGAGCGGGCGGAAGGGCTCAGCACCACCCGGACGTAGCCGTGATCGTCCGCGTGGGCGAGGAGCGCGGATAGCAGCCTGCCGCCGATGCCCTGGCCGCGGTACTGCCTCAGCACGAAGGCGTTGGCGAGGTATCCCCAGGTGCCCGCGTCGCGGCCGGGGACGGGCATCCGCTCGAAGACGGCCAGGTTCATCATGCCCACGAGGTCGCCGGGGACCTCGGCCAGCCAGGAGATCCGGCGGGCTGACTCGCGCTCGTACCAGTCGGCGAACCGGGCCTCGAACCCCTCGTCGGCGGCGTCGCCGCCGTTCTCCGCGGTCCACGCCCGGCGCAATGCCGCAAGCGCAGGAACATCCGCCGCCTCGGCCATTCGGATCACTGGGTCAAGCACGGTGTCCGAGCGTACCTGCCGGGTTCCGCCCTGGCGCCTTGGGGCGGGACCGGTGGGGCTAATCAGCAGCCGCAGCCCGAGCCGCCGCGCGCCCCGGATGAACAGCATCCGGTCCAGGTCGGCCGGGCCGTACCGGCGGTGGTCACCGTCGGTCCTGTCCGGCTCGGGCAGCAGCCCGGCGCGCTCGTAGTAGCGGATCGTGTCCGCCCGTACCCCGGCGCGTGCCGCGAGCTGCCCGACGGACAGCGACCTCGTATCCGGCTCACTGTTGCGGTCGATCGCCATGACACGACGCTAATCCCTGGACCAGGCTCCAAGTTCAAGGGGGCCGATGGGCGAACCTACGGTGCCAGGCCGCGGAAGAGGGTTTCGAGCAGAGCGCGGTAGGTCGCCGCCGCGTCCTCGGTGAGGATGAGGCCCTTGAGCTCGAGGGCGACCGCGCCGTGGACGGCGGACCAGATCTGCTGCGCGGCCTCGACCGGGTCGGGGGCGGCGACCACCCCGGCCTCCGCGGCCAGCTCGACGGTGCGGACAAGCGCGAAGAATGCTGTCTTCGCGCACTCCTCCACCTCGGGATTGTCCCGCTCGGGGAGGATCCCCTCGAACATGATCGCGTAGAAGTGCGGATTGGCAAGCGCGAACTCGCGGTAGCCCAACCCGCACGCGAAGAACCTGGCCCGCATGTCGGGTCCGGCGGCGGGATCGAGGCTGAGCTCTACGGCGGCCCGCAGCCGGTCGAAGCCCTTGATCAGCAGCGCGTCGACCAGGCCGTCCTTGCCGCCGAGCCGGTTGTAGACGCCCATCGGGGCGATGCCCGCCTCGGCCGCGACGGCGCGCACGGTCAGCCCGCTTGGCCCGATGCGGACAAGGACCGCCTCGGCGGCGGCAAGCAGCTCACGCTCAACATCGGCGGACGGCGTACGGCCCCGCCGCGTCGACACTCCACCGGCTTCACTCATGCAGAACATCTTCCTCTACGTTGGCCGGTTCACCAGCCCGCTTGACAGCTTATAGAACGATGTTACATAGTTATATAACAACGTACTACTTCTGTCGAAGAGGAGCCTGGTCCGATGGAAACCGCGGAAACACGGAACGACCGCCGGTGGTGGATCCTGGCGGTGCTCTGCCTCAGCGTCCTGCTCGTGGTGGTGGACAACACGATCGTCAACGTCGCGCTGCCCACGATCAGCCGTGACCTGAACGCCTCGACGCAGGCGCTGCAGTGGGTTGTCGACGCGTACACCCTGGTCTTCGCCGGGCTGCTGCTGCTCGCTGGCAACCTTGGCGACCGGCTAGGCAGGCGGCGGACCCTGCAAGCCGGCCTGACGCTGTTCGCCCTGTTCTCTGTCGGTGCGGCGCTCGCGCACAGTACCGGCGAGCTGATCGCCGCCCGCGCCGCGATGGGCGCGGCAGCCGCGCTCGTCTACCCCGCCACGCTGGCGATCCTGAACAACGTGTTCACCGTCCCGCGTCAGCGTGCGACCGCCATCGGCATCTGGTCCGCGGTCTCCGGCCTCGCCGTCGCGATCGGGCCGCTGGCCGGCGGCGCGCTGCTTGAGCATTTCTCCTGGTCTTCGGTGTTCTACGTGTCGGTGCCCGTCGCCGTCATCGCGGTCGTCGCCGGCCGCCTGCTGCTGCCCGAGTCCCGCGACCCGAACGCCGGCCGCTTCGACCCGCTTGGCGCGCTGCTGTCCATCGCCGGGATCACGCTGCTTACCTGGTCCATCATCGAGGCACCCGGGCACGGCTGGGAATCGCTGGCCACCGTGGGCGGCATCGGCGGTGCGCTGGTGATCCTCGCGGTCTTCGCCTGGTCGCAGACGCGGCGGCCGGACCCGATGCTCGACGTCCGACTGTTCCGCAACCCCCGGTTCTCCGCGGCGAGCGGTGCGATCGCGCTGGCGTTCTTCGGCCTCTTCGGGTTCATCTTCATGATCACCCAGTACTTCCAGATCGTCCGGGGGTACAATCCGCTCGGCGCCGGGATCGCGACGCTGCCGTTCGCGTTCGTCACCGCCGGTTTCTCGCCGGTGGCGATGCTGGTCATGAAGCGGATCGGCACCAAGGTCGTCGTCGCCGGCGGGCTCTTCCTGATGAGCGGCGGGCTCGCGGTCGCGGCCACCACCTCGACGGACAGCGCTTACTGGGGCCGGATCATCATCTCCATGGCGTTGATGGCGGCCGGTCTCGCGTTCACCACCGGGCCGGCCACCGAGGCGATCATGGGCGCGCTGCCGCCCAACAAGGCGGGCGCGGGGTCGGCGGTCAACGACACCACCCGCGAGGTCGGCGGCACGCTGGGCGTCGCGATCGTCGGCTCGGTGCTCAACTCCGCCTATGGCTCGCATGTGCTCGGCGGACTCGTCGCGCTCGGCGCGTCCGCCTCAGCGGGCCGGGCAGCCGGGCAGTCGATCATCGCCGGCATGACGGTAGCCGCCCACTTCCCCGCGCCGCTGCGCGCCGCCGCGCATGAGGTGGTCAGCTCCGCGTTCATGGCCGGCCTGCACCGCGGCTCGCTGGTCGCGGCGGGCGCCGCGGCGGCCGCCGGGCTCGTGGCGCTGCTCTTCGTGCCGGCTCGCGCGGCGTCTGATGACCTCTCATCGGTCGCCCAAACGGACCCGGCCGACTCTGCCCGCCCCATTACTACTCCCATCGAGGTGTAGCGCGAGCGCATCTTGCTGTTATCTTCCCGGATGGTGCTAGCGCTGAAGCTTTGACCGGTAAAAGCTTCAGCGCTAGCGGATCCTGTCACGGGAGCGGCCCGAGAGGCGCTCACCGCCGACTGGCTCCAGGCGTGGGCGGCCTGGGCCGCGACCGGATAGGGAGCCGCTTTTCTGGGATGGGCGAAGCCACGGGTCCGTTCGGGATAATCGCTTCTGTTCTTTTCTGCGGGATTCTAGGCTGACGCTATGACGGTGCGGGAAGATCGGCCGGAACTGGCCGACGCGGGGCGACTGGCGCGCAAGCTGCTCGGCCGGACGGTGCGGATGGCCCGGACGGAAGACCAGGCGCTGCGGCGGGCGCTGCTTGACCACCTCGGGCCCGACGCCGCCTACCTGCCCACGGTCTCAAGCAGCTACCCGGTCTACGAACACGTCAACCTGCAGGTCGGCGTGGACGCCTGGCTGGCGGCCGATCCCGGCAGGACGCACGAGGTCGTCGGCATCACCGGGGTCAGGTACCTGCAGCACACCGAGGCCACGATCAGCGACATCATCCAGGGCGGCCCGGACGGCTCGGTCGGCTCGGCGGGGATCGGCGCCCCGGTCCGCGTCGCGCTGCCGTGCGGACCCCAAGGCGAGACCCACGCGTGCGTCAGCAACGGCATCTACCTGGTGCGCGACGGCGGCGATCGGCTGGCGATCATGCTGCTGCCCGCCTCGTTCGGGCCGCGTACCGAGGTAAAGCTGCAGATCGTGGCGGCGGATCAGGGCAAGGTCGAACACGCCCTGCGCGAGATCTGGCGGCTCGCACAGGAACAGAGCCTGTTCCGCGGTCAGGTGATCAGCTTCGGCCCCGAGATACTCGGCCGCGGCACGAGCACGCCGCTGAACTTCCTGCCAAGGCCCAACGTCAGCCGGGACCAGATCGTGCTGCCCGACGCGCTGCTCGACGAGATCGAGCGCCAGGTGATCGGCGTCGCCACGCACTCGCGGCGGCTGCTCGCCAGCGGCCAGCACCTCAAGCGCGGCATCCTGCTGCACGGCGCGCCGGGGACCGGCAAGACGCACACCGTGAGCTACCTGCTCGGCAAGCTGCCCGGCGTGACCGTCATCGTGATCTCCGGGCGGGCACTTGGCCGGATCACCGAGGCCTGCTCGGTCGCCCGCACGCTGCAGCCCGCCGCGATCGTCGTGGAGGACGTCGACCTGATCGCCGAGGAGCGCACCGCGCGCCCCGGCCAGCAC
>Ga0302314_10013847_pt1 | contig 13830 bp, 10 predicted proteins | sample III_Palsa_N2_3_FD_200533 | JGI IMG/M metagenome (GOLD analysis project Ga0302314, IMG submission 200533) | Peat permafrost microbial communities from Stordalen Mire near Abisko, Sweden - III_Palsa_N2_3 | ecosystem: Environmental > Terrestrial > Soil > Palsa > Peat permafrost | place: Sweden... | reverse complement strand
GCGCCTGTGTCGGTTTCGTGGCTCAATTGAGCCTGAACCGGGGCCGGCCAAAGCCGCATCCACACTTATCCAGGAGCCCGGTTCTGCCGGGCCGGGGGGAGATAGATGACGAAACATCTCTTGTTGCTGACCTGTGCGTTGGGCGCTCTTTCGGGCGTGGCCAGCGCCGCCGCCGCTCAGACGGCTGCATCTTCAGCGTCACCCAGCGCGACGGAAGTCGGCGCGGTGATCGTGACCGCCGAAAAGCGGCAACAGAACATCCAGAAGGTGCCGGTCGCGGTGACCGCCTTCACCACCAAGCAACGCGACATCGTGGGGATCGAAAATCTCCAGGACATGACCAACTTCACCCCGGGCCTGGTCTATTCCAGCGTGCTCGACCGGGTGACCATCCGCGGCGTCGGCCGCCAGACCAACCTGCTCTCGGCTGAAGCCGCCGTGTCGACCTATGTCGACGGCTTCTTCACCACCTCGGCCGTGGAAGCCTCGCTCCCGCCGATGTTCGTGTCCAACATCGAAGTGCTGCGTGGCCCGCAAGGCACCCTGCAAGGGCGTAACTCCATCGGCGGCGCGCTGCTGGTGACCACGGCTCGGCCGACCAGCACTCCCTACGCCGAAGGCCGCATCACCATCGGCAACTACGGCTACGAAGACGTCTCGCTCGCGGTGTCGGGCCCGATCACGGACGGCCTGAAGTTCCGTATCCAGGGCTATTACGACAACCAGAGCCAAGGCTACTTCAAGAACGTGGCTGGTGGCCCGTCGGAAGGCGGCGTTCTGGACCAATACTTCATCCAGCCCGCGATCAGCGCCAAGCTGGGCGACAACGCCGACCTCTATGTGAAGGGCTTCGTCGCTCACTGGAACAACATCGCCGGTCCGGGCGCCCGCTCGAACTACACCAGCGACCCCTACGGCAACCAGCTGAACGACGCCTCGAACCAGTACCTGTTCAACGCCGCGGCCCCCTATTACGCGGCCAACTATGCGGCGGGCGGCGTCTATACCGGCGCCGGCTACATCGTTCCGGGCAGCTTCAACCAGACCAACCCGAACATCACCAACAACCCGGCGAATACGAACATCCGGGACTTCAGCACCAACACTCGCGAATACGTGCGCCTGACGAACTCGCACGACATCGACGTGCAGTTCACCTATCACTTGCCGACGTTCGACATCCGATATACCGGCGGTTATCAGTCCTATAAGTATGACCTGAACGTCGACGCCGACGGCACCGACGTCAACTCTTATCAGATCGCTCTGGCGCCTGGCAGCACCTGCGATGCCGCCGCGGCCTTCGGTTGTACAAACCTGACCGTCTTTCCGACCTGGAATTATCTCTACGAAGAGAATAACCAGTGGATGAGCCACGAGATCACCTTTGCGTCGACGGGTAACGGCCCGGTGCAATGGATCGGCGGCCTTTATTATTACGACGAGCACTACAGCAACCCGATCGTCACGACAGACACGCAGCAAACCCAGCTAAAGACGCCTATCAACGAAGCTGGCGGCGCTGCAGCGGCGAACCCGAACGCCTACGTCACCTACCAAAACTACCAGATGGAGACCCGCAGCGAGGCGGCCTATGGTCAGGTTGACTGGAAGGTCACCGATACTCTCAAGCTGACCGGCGGTCTGCGCTTCACCCAGGACCACAAGATCGGCGCGGAAGAAGAACGCTTGGTCTTCTTCGGCGGCTCGATCCTGAGCGCCTCTGGGGCGTATACGCCCGGCGTTGGCGCTTTCCTGCGAGGACTTGGTGCGCCCCAAGCAACCATCGAGGGAGCGCTGGACCCGACTGACCTGGGTTCGTTTACCCCCGCCCTTGACGTGACCTCGTGCGCGGCCAACGGCGTCGGCGTTAAGAGCGCCTGCACCATCAACGCGAACGGCATGGCGGTGCGCAATATTGGCGGCGACTCCTCCGCCGTCACCGGCACCGCTGGCTTGGAATGGACGCCGACCAACGACACCCTGGCCTACCTGCGCTACAGCCGCGGCTACAAGGCGCTCGGCTTCGACGCCGGCGACCCCGACACCGTGGCCAACCCGGAAGTGAAGCCGGAGTTCGTGAACTCCTATGAAGCCGGTATCAAGAAGACCTTCGGCCGTAACCTCGTGGTCGATGCGGCGATCTACTACTACGACTTCACCAATGCGCAGTATGTCGTCAGCACGCCGGAGACCTCCAACGGTGGCGTGACCCAAAACGTCTCGGCCCTGACCAACCTGCCGAAGACCCGTTCCGACGGCTTCGAACTGGAAAGCATCTGGACGCCGATCAGCCACCTGCAGTTCGACCTGTCCTATTCCTTCAACGACACGGCGATCCTCACGAGCTGCAACGTCCACACGAACGCAGGCTGCTATGTCGACACCAACGATCCCCTGGCCCAATTCTCGGGCGCCAAGGATACCGGTCTTATTGTCGGCGGCGATCATCTTCAGTCGGTCAAGGGCGATGAGCTACCCAACGCGCCGCGCAACAAGGTCGCGCTCAACGGCAACTACACCTTCGTCTTCGACCGTGGCAGCCTGACCTTCTCGGGCACCTTCACCTGGCGCGACAAGCAGGCCGGCGCGATCTTCAACGAGCCCTACGACACCGCTCCGTCCTGGGACCAAGTCGACCTGCGGGCGACCTGGAAGGCTCCGGACGACAAGTATGAAATCACCCTGTACGGCCGCAACGTGTTCAACACGACCGGCTACGAAGCCGCCGCGCCGGGCCTGATCTACTCCACCGGCCCCGCCGCGAACGACTACAAGGTCGCCACCGACTACGGGATCAACCCGCCGGCCACCTACGGTATCGAACTGCACTACAAGTTCTTCTAGGCTTTACCGCTTCGAAGTTGGATTTGGGCGCGCCGGTTCTCCGGCGCGCCCTTTTCTTTGGCGCGGCCTCTGGCTAGACCTCTCGCGTGACCGTCAACAACCGCTTCTTCATCGCCCGCGCCTCACGCGCCCTGCGCAAGGCTTTGGCGACCAAGGTCATTGTGGATCTGCTGATGCGGGCCACGCTGGCGCGCATCCCCTTTACCCGCCGTCGGCTCCACCTCTACACCCGCAAGATCTCGCCTGGGGCTGTTCCCCATGTTCGGATCGATCCTGGCGAGCCCGTTGTCCAGCGGATTCCGATCGACCCGCCGATGGAGACGCACCTACGCCGCTACACGCATGGGTTGGAGGGTTGTCTCGAGCCGGGCCTGCTCCGCCTGACCGCCGAGGTGCGCGGTTATGAGGTGCGGGATTGCGATATCCTGCCCTGGCTAGGCGTGACCGTTTATCGGCCGACCGGCCAGGTGATCGAGGGGGGGCTCGACGCCCAGCCGAGGCTCTATTCAAAGGTCCGCGAAGTTCCCGGTCGCGTCCTGTCCGTCGTCGGTTCGCCCCGTGGCCACAACCAGTATTATCATTTCTTCGAGGGCCTCACCGTGGTGATGCGAGCCCTTACCCAGCTTGGGAATTCCGAGCCGATCACATTGCTGACCCGGCGCAATCTGTCGTCATTCCAGCGCATGACGTTCGAGGCCCTGGCGCGCCGGCGACCCAACCTGACCCTGCTGGAAATCGACAATGAGGAGATTGTTCGGCCAGAGCGGCTGGTGATCGCTGAGCGTCAGCCGTGCCCGATGATCTGCTGGTTCGCCCTGATCGACGAGTGGCGGGAAATCGGCGCCATGGTGCGCGAGACCTACGGGCCGGCCGAAGAGCCATTCAATCGGAAGCTGCACCTGACTCGCCGGCGCCAGAAGCTGCGGCGGCTGATCAATGAGGCTGAGCTGGAGCCGGTATTTGTCCAGCACGGGTTTGAATCCATCGCGCCTGAAACCTTGCCGCACGCGGGCCAGGTCCATCTGTTGATGCAGGCCTCCAAGATCGTGGCGGTCGAAGGCGCGGCCATCACCAACATCATCTTCGCGGACCAGCCGCTGAAGCTTTATCTGATGTGCCCCTGGGAGACCCTCAACCCCTTCTGGGAGGGACTGACGACCCAGCTGGGCCACGACTTCGCCTATATCGAAAGCGGCCAGGCGCAATGGTATGACGCCTTCGAGGTCAAGCCGGCCGATCTGAACGCGGCGCTAAGCTGTTAGGGCGTCAGGATGAGGAACTTGGGGGGCCTAAGGCGTAAGCCCCACCCAGCGCCTCATGGTGCGGCGGACCATGTGCTTGAGCTTGTAGACGTTGCGGTTGGTGTAGAGCCACAGCAACCACAGACGCTGCTGGCGCGCCGGGCCCGGCGCATACCGGTCGCTGACAAAACCCCGTCCAACCTCGAAGAAGCTGCGCCGGCGCTGCAGATAGTAGTCGAAGGCCGGCTCGATCAGGGGCGCTCTTTTCGCGCCGAACGGCACGAGACCCGAGCGTAGGGTTTGCTCGAACGCCGTTTCGTCGGTGGCGGCGATCTTGAAGTCGAGCATGAAGGGCAGGAGGGTCAGGTTATCCCACGACCGAGGGTCCTCGCGGAAATGATCGACCACCCGGGCCAGGATCGGCCTGACCGCCTCGGTCCGGAACATCCCGTAGATCCAACTGGGATGGGACTTGAACATCATCCGCTCGTGGTCGCGCGGGCCGCCGTCGCCGCGCAGTTCCGGCAACCGGTATTCGCGCACCACGGCCCCTTCGAAGGTGCTGACCACCCGCCCCACCGCCAAGTCCTTATGGGGCTGGCTCTCGAGCAGGCGGTGCAGCGCTTCGAGGTAGTTGAGGTCCGAAACGTCGTCGGCCGCGCGCCACAGGAAGTAGGGGCTGTTCGCCGCCTGCAGCACAGCGTGAAAATTGGGCACCGCGCCAATGTTGTGGTCGTTGCGGTGATAGGCGAACCGCGCATCTTCGCTGACAAACTGACCCGCGATGTCCGCCGTGTCGTCGGTCGATGCGTTGTCGAATATCAGCACCCGGAAGTCGGTAAAGGTCTGCAGGCGCAAGTTTTCCAGCGCCTCTGCCAGGAAGGCGGCGCCATTGTAGACCGGCACGCCGATGGTGATCGGCGCGGGCGGTTCTGGCTTAAGCATGGGGCAGGCCTGAGAGCGTTGAGGACGTCGGGCGACCGAGTCGTGGCCGTGAGCGACAATAGGTCCGCGGCCGGTCCTCAACAATCATTCGCCCGGGCGGGAACGCCCGGGCTGGAGGGATCAGCTCGCTGGGCGGGTCGATTGGTCCTTGGCGATCTCGGTAACAAGCTTGAGTACAACCCGGCGCAGCGACGGCGGGGCGGCGGCGTAGGCGGCGAGCAGCTCCGGCGCGCCGGATTCCCGCAGGTGCGCGGTGTCCTGACGAAACAGCGGGCTGGGCATGCCGGCGTCGTCCAGATCGCCGATCAGGTCAACGACGCGGCAGTCCAGCGCATGGGCGATGTCCACCAGCCTCGAAAAGCTGACGCGATTGAAGCCGCGCTCGTACTTCTGGATCTGTTGGAAGGTCAGGCCGATCGCATCCGCCAAGGCCGTCTGAGACACACCGAGGGCCTTGCGTCGTTGGCGAATCCGCAGGCCAAGGGCGACGTCCAGGCGATTAGGCGAATGTTCCTGCGGACTATCTTTCATCTCTGTACAACCCTCTACGGTGATATGGGACGTTCTGTAACTTTATAGCGAGAGCTTGCCTATACGCGGCCTGGCGACAATTGGACCTATCATTCTGGGTATGTGGCGAATCGCGGTTTCGCCCTATGGATGCAGCTGCCAGTTAATGCTAACTGGCCGCACGGCAACAGGCAATTGTAATCATCTATCAGATAGTTCTGCTAAATGCTTCATCGAAGCTGTGCAGCCAATTGGCGCCGCTCGCGTTTTAATCAGCATAGAGTAGATACCCCGTCGACAGCGAGCTGACTTGCGGTCCAGCTTTGCTTGTCGCGCGGGACGCCAAGGCTGGGAGCAGCGCCATGAACACCATCTACGTCGTACTTTCCGCGGCCGCCGCGCTAACCTTCTTCAGCGTCGCGCTCGCTAAGCTTGTGCCCGACGATTATGACCGCGATGCACCGCGTCTGGCGCCTGCCAGGAGTCGCGCTATACGGGTGCGACAATAGCGCCTCTTAGGCGGGTCTAGGCATTTCAAACATGGCGTCGGGCCGGATGGCGGCATAGTCGCCCATCCTGCCGGCCCGCAGGATCGGCTGGCCGGCCGCGGTGTCATAGACGCCCTCCTTGATCAGGCTGGGGTCGATATGGACGGCCACCACCTCGCCCAGCACCAGCCAGGTCGCTACGTCATGACCTGAAGCGGTCTGGAGTTGGACAAGCTGGGTCAGCCGGCATTCGAAATTCACCGGACTTTCCTTGACGCGCGGGGCGGCGATCAGGCGGCCCGGCGCCGGCGTCAGGTTCGCCAGGGCGAACTCATCGACGTCCGCCGTGACCATTGCCGAACTGGCGTTCATCGCCTTCGCCAGCGGCCAGGTGGCGAGGTTCCAGCTGAATTCCTTGGTGGCCGCGATGTTCGCGACAGTGTCCTTCCAGCCGATGCTGGAGAAGCCGATGATCGGCGGGCGATAATTGAAGGCGTTGAAGAAGCTGTAGGGCGCCAGATTGCGACCGCCCTGACTGTTCAGCGAGCCGATCCAGCCAATGGGACGCGGCCCGACGATGGCGTTGAACGGGTCATGGGTCAGGCCATGTCCGTTGGCGGGTTCGAAGAAGTGAGCGTTATCGTCGGCCATGGCTGGGTTCTAGCAGGCTGGTGTGGGTTGGCCATGGGCGAGGTTGGCGGCCACGCGAGCCGCCAAGCCAAGCGTCATTGGTGCTGAAACCCTAGATCGGCTCCGGCTCCGGCGCGTGTTCGGGCGCGTTGGGGCGGTCAGCCTCGGGCGAACGCCAGCGGCGGATACGGTCCAGGTAGATGTAGATCACCGGGGTGGTGAACAGGGTCAGCACCTGGGAGACGGCCAAGCCGCCGACGATGGCGTAGCCCAGCGGCTGTCGGAATTCCGAGCCGGTGCCAAGCGCCAGGATCATCGGGATGCCGCCGAACAGGGCGCAGGCCGTGGTCATCAGGATGGGCCGCAGCCGCTGGTGTGAGGCTTCGCGCACGGCGTCCTCGGGCGCCATGTTGTGCTCCCGCTCCAGCCGCAACGCGACGTCGACGATCATGATGCCGTTCTTCTTCACGATACCGATCAGCAGGATGATGGCGATGATGCCGATGACGTTCAGGTTCTGACCCACGGCCAAGAGCGCGAGCAGAGCGCCCACGCCGGCGGAGGGCAGGGTGGAGAGGATGGTCAGCGGGTGGATGTAGCTCTCATAGAGCACGCCCAGGATGATGTAGACCGCCAGCAGAGCGGCGGCGATCAGGACCGGTTCGCTGGATAGCGACTGCTGGAAGGCCTGAGCGGTGCCCTGGAAGGAGCCGGTCAGTGTCGCCGGCGCCCCGAGCTTGGTCCGCACCTGCTCCACCAGCTGGGTGGCTTGGCCCAACGCGACGCCAGGCGCCAGGTTGAAGGACAGGGTGGCGGCCGGGAACTGGCCCTGGTGGCTGATGCTCAGACTGCTGGTGGCGTTGGGATTGATCTTCACGAACAGGGACAGGGGCACGTCCTTGCCGGTCAGCGGCGACAGCAGGTAGACATTGTTGAAGATGGCGGGGGTCAGCTGCATGGTCGGCGGCGCCTCGACCACCACGTGATAGGCGTTCAGCTGGGTGAAATACTGCGCCACCTCGTTCTGGCCGATCAGGTTGTAGATCGCCGCGTCGATGGCCGCCGGCGTGATGCCGTAGCGGCCCGCCGCATCGCGATCGATGGTCATCATCACGGCGGACGCCTGCGATTGCTGGTCTGAACTCACGTCCTTCAGCTGCGGCAGCGCCGCCATCGCCTGGGTCATCTTCGGCGCCCATTCGTTGAGCTCGTCGATATCGGCGTCGGACAGGGTGTACTGATACTGGGCCCGTCCCGCGCGTCCGCCGACATTGATGTCCTGGGAGGCTTGCAGGAAGGTCTGGACCCCGACGAGCTTGGCCAGCTTGGGTCGTAAGTCGTTGATGATCTGGTCGGCGCTTTGCTTGCGGCCACTGTCCTTGGGCTGCAGGCTGATATTGAGATTAGCCTGGTTGGTGCTCGAGCCGCCGATAAAAATCCCGACGCCAGCGATCCCCGGCTCCTGGCGCAGAACGTCGGCCACCTGCAGTGATTTGTCCCTGGCCTTGGAGAAGGAGGCGTCCTGCGAGGTGAGGATGACGCCCGAGAGGAAACCGGTGTCCTGCTGCGGGAAGAAGCCGGTGGGCACGGTGGCGTAGAGCACGACCGCGGCTGCGGCCGTCAGGATGAAGACCAGCAAAGTCAGCCGCATGTGCCGCAGCACCACGTCCAGGGCGTCGGCGTAGCCGCGCTCCAGCCGATCGAATCCGTTGGCCAGGGCGATCATGAACCGGTTCTTGGGCGGATCAGGCTCCCTCAGGAACTTGCCGCACAACATCGGCGTCAAGGTCAGCGACAGCAGGACCGAGATGACGACCGCCGCGCTGAGCGTCAGGGCGAACTCGCGCATCAGACGGCCAACCACGCCGCCCATGAACATCAACGGTGAGAAGACCGCGATCAGGGAGATGGAGATCGACAGGATGGTGAAGCTGACCTCGCCTGCACCATCGAGGGCGGCCTGGAATGGAGTCTGCCCCTCCTCGATCCGCCGCCAGATCACCTCGACCATGACGATGGCGTCGTCGACCACGAAGCCGACCGCGATCGACAGCGCCATCAGCGACAGGTTGTCGAGGCTGAAACCGGCGATCAGCATCACCGCGGCCGTGCCGAGCAGCGAAAGCGGGATGACAATGCTGGGGATGATGGTCGCGCGGACATTACGCAGGAACAGGAAGATGACCGCGACCACCAGGAAGATGGTGATCAAGAGGGTCATTTCCACGTCCTGCACCGAAGCGCGGATCGTCTGGGTGCGGTCAGACAGAACGTGCACATCGATCGCCGGCGGGATGTCCGCCCTCAAGGTGGGCAGCGCCTTGTTGATCGCGTCGACGGTCTTGATGACGTTGGCGCCGGGCTGCTTGAAGATGACCAGCAGGATGCCCTGGCTGCCAGCGCCGGTCAGCGTCTTGTCCGTGTTGGCCTGGCCCGGGACGATCCAGGCGCCGAGCTGATTGTTCTCGACGCTGGCGATCGCGGTTCCCAGATCCTTGATCCGGATCGGCGCGCCCTTGTTGTAGCCAACCACCAGGTTCTTCCAGGACTTCACGTCCATGATCTGGTCGTTGGCGTAGACGGTCGAGGCGCGCAGCTGGCCGTTGAGCAGGCCCTTGGGGGCGTTGACGGTGTTGGCGGCTATGCTGGCGCGGACGTTATCGATCTGCAGACCCAAGGATGCGGTCTTGCGCGGGTCGATCTGGATTCGCATCGCCGGCTTCTGTTGGCCCCCGATGGTGACCAGGCCGACGCCGTCGATCCTCGAAATCTGCTGCGACAGGATATTGTCGGCATAGTCGTCGACGGTCTGGATCGGCAGGGTGGCGGAGGTGAGCCCCAGGATCATGATTGGCGAGTCGGCCGGGTTCACCTTGCGGATGGTCGGCGGGCTCGGCAGATCGGTGGGCAGCTGGCCGCCAGCGGCGTTGATGGCTGACTGCACGTCCTGGGCGGCGGCGTCGATGTTGCGCGACAGCTCGAACTGCAGGGTGACGCTGGTCGAGCCATTGGAGCTGACCGAGGTCATCTGGGTCACGCCGGCGATCAGCGACAGCTGCCGCTCGAGCGGCGTGGCGACGTTGGACGCCATGGTCTCCGGACTGGCGCCAGGCAGGCTGGCGCTGACCTGGATGGTGGGGAAGTCCACCTGTGGCAGGGCCGCAACCGGCAGGTTGAAATAGGCGACCAGGCCGAACACGAAGATCGCCGCCGCGATCAGCGAAGTCGCGACAGGACGGCGGATAAAGGGGCTGGAGAGGCTCACGCGGAAGGCTTCTTCGAAGCGGCGTTAGCGCCGCCGTTGAGGGGTCGAGCCGAGACGGTCAGGCCGGGGCGAAGGGTCATCTGGCCATCGGTGACGATGGTCTCGCCGCCCTTGAGGCCGGATTTGACGACCGCGCTGGTGTCCTGGGTGGTCATCACCTGCACAGGCTGCATCACCGCCTTGTTGCCGGGGCCGACGACGTAGACGTAGGCGCCTTTCGGGCCCTGGTTCACCGCCGCGGCCGGCACGGTGACGACGTTGGACAGGGTCTGCAGCGTCAGTCGCACATCGACGAACTGGCCCGGCCAAAGCTGTTTGGCGTCGTTGGGGAACTTGGCCTTCATGGTCACGGTGCCGGTCGTCTGGTCGACGTGGTTGTCGGAGACGGTCAGCTCGCCGGTCCCAAGCGGCTGGTCGGTTTCCTGGCTCAGCGCGGTGGTGGCCAACGGCTTGCTGAAACCGCTTGAAGCCTGCGCCAGACGTTGGAAGTCGCCTTCAGGCACCGTGAAGGTCACGGCCATGGGCATGATCTGGTTCAGGGTGACGATGCCGGTGGTTCCGGCGACGGTGATGATGTTGCCCGGGTCGATCAGGCGCACGCCGACGCGGCCTGAGGTTGGCGCGGTGATGCGGCAATAGCCGACATTGATCTTGGCGGCCGCGACATTGCCCTGGTCGGTCTGGACCACGCCCTCGTCCTGCTTGGCGAGCTGGGCCTGGTCTTCCGCCTGTTGCTTGGAGATGGAGTCCTGCGCCGCCAGGGTCTGATAGCGTTTCAGGTCGATCTGGGCTTCTTCCAGGACGGCCTGGTCCTTGTGAAGCGTACCTTGGGCTTGGGTGAGCGAGGCTTCATAGGGACCGCAGTCGATCTGGGCCAGCAGGGCGCCGGCCTGAACGTCGGCGCCTTCAGGGGCGACGTAGGTAAGTTTGCCGGTTACCTGGGCATTGACCGTGACCGCTTGCCAGGCCTGCGCAGCGCCGATCGCCGAAATCACGACGGGGATATTCTGCAGGCTCGCCTTGGCGGTATTCACCGGCACCGACGGGGACTTTGTGGCCTTCGCCGGTTGATGGGTGGAGATCCAGAGCCAGACCACCAGCGCCACGAACACCACGGCCAGCGCCACGAAACCCCATCTGAACCGTCGAGGCGTCGCCATGTATCAAATCCCTCAAAAGCGCCGCACCCTGCGAGCGCTGTCTTCCATGCATGACCAACCGAGCCTTTACCTGATCGGCCGTTTTAGACGGGCGGTAACTAGAGCCCGTTTGGTTCAGGGGTGTTGCAAAAGCAGCCAAAGACGTGTCCGCGCGAACACGTCTGGCGCCATTTCGCCATGTCCCTCTCAAACCATTCGACGCCGATTCATCGGTTTCGGACGGCCAACACCGTGCGCTGCATATCACGTGGTGACTGCGGCGTCTTGACGCACTAGCCGAATTTTGCAGACTCCGGAATGGCCTCGTCCAGATCGATGTAATCGGTCCGCGCCGCCTTGTCGGCACGCGCCGGTCAGGATCAGCGTTGACGGATTTCGGATGTCAGGGCTCGGGTCTGTTGCCTACCCACGCCGTCATTCAGAGGACACTGTAATGAAATTCGCGCTCATCGCCGCTCTGGCCGCTTCGGCCATGGCTCTGTCGCTGCCGTCGGCCGCGTCCGCCCATCCTCACCATGGCCACCAAGTCTGCACCTGGCATCACCATCACCGGTCCTGCCACTGGTAGTCGGTCTTAAGCCGAAGCCTTAGGGCGCCAGAAAACGAGGGCCGGCGCGGGCGATCCCGCGTCGGCCCTTTTTATTTGTGGCGGCGCACGATCAGGCCGGCTCGGTCTGGGCGTCTTCCTGGACCACGAACCCCTTCCAACTGCTCATATAGGTCACGAAGGTTGGACCCAGGCCTTCCGCGACCAGGTGAGCGCGGGTGACGGGCAGGGCGATCGAGCTGAATGCCGGGTCGGCCGCCACCTTCTTCGGAAAATCGTGGTGCAGGATGGCGGCGCGGCCGAGCAGGGCGAAGTCCGCGCCATGGTCGAGTGCACGGCGTACATCGTCGGCGCTCATCAGCTTGCCGGCGACGCCCAGCCGGGTCTCGCCGCGCGGCAGATCGACGAACCAGTCGATCAGCGGCTTGTGGGCGAACGCCTGCTCAACAGGCGCCTTGAAAGTGTCCCACAGGGACATATCGAGATAGTCGAGCTCGCCCGAGGCCAGCATCCAGCGCGCCACCTCCCGCTGCTCGGCGAACTTCAGGCCGAACCGCTCGGGGGAAAGGCGCAGGCCGAGCTGGAAATCCGGCCGGGTGCGCGCGCGAACGCCCTTGATGATCTCGGTGACGATCCGCGCCCGATTTTCCAATGAGCCGCCCCAGCGGTCCGCTCGGCGATTGGTCTCGGGGCTAAGGAAGGCGCAGAGGATGTAGCCGTGGGCGCCATGAATCTCGACGCCATCGAAGCCGGCCTTCTCGGAACGGACGGCGGCGGCGACAAAATCCTCCACCAGCTGTTCGACCTCGCTCTCGCTCAGCGCCCGCGCGCCGGTCTCGGCGTCTTCGGATGGTCCCACCGGCGCTTCGCCGATCAGCTCCTTCGGCGAACGGATGCCGGCGTGGTGCAGCTGGACCGACGACAGCGACCCTTCGGCCCTGATCTTATCAGCCATGCGGGTAAGCCCCGGCAGATGGTCATCGGACCACACCCCGAGCTGGCCAGGAAAGCCCTGGCCGATCCGCTGGACGTGCGCCGCGCAGGTCATCACCAAGCCGAAGCCGCCGGTGGCGCGATGGGTCAGCCAGTGGAATTCATCTTCGGACATCACACCGTCCGCGCCGCTTTGCAGATTGGTCAGCGGCGCCAGCATGAAGCGGTTCTTCATCGCCGGACCGTGCGTAAAGGTCAGTGGCTGGAACAGGTCGGTCATCGATAATCCCCCCGAAGCGTGCGTTAGTTGCTTCAACTAAGGTCATCGCGCTCCAGCGCAAGAGGGCTTTGCGTCTCACCGCTTGACGATGCCGGCCCAGATGGCGCCGATGCGGGCCGCAACCCGTATAAGGACCGTTCCAATGGCTTATCCGCACACCCTGATCTTCGTCGACCTGCCGTCGGACGACCCGGCCGCCGCCGGCAAATTCTATTCGGAGGTGTTCGGCTGGCGCGACGACGATCGGCCGATGGGCCTCTATCACCGCATGGTCCCGGGCGGGAACTTCCTCAAATCCGATGGGAGCGAGAGCGAGATCGGCAATCTGCATCTGGGCATCTTCAAGGACGACAATGCCAGGCCCCACCCCGATCCCGCCGGCGTCGCGCCCCGTGAGCTGAGCCAGTCGGGGCGCAAACCCCGTATCTGGATCCTGGTCAGCGATGATGAGCCGGTCGAAGCGATCCTCGATCGCGCGGTGGCGCGAGGGGCGACCATCCTCTGGCGCGACCACTATTGGACGACCTTCAACGGCTACAACCACGCCTTCGCCGACCCCTGGGGCAACGAGATCATCCTTTGGGGCAAGGCTGGCGCTGAACCCGATGTGCCGGCCAGCTATACGCGGGAGTAGGGCGGGGCGGCCGACAACGGAAAACGCCCGCCGGCGAGCCGACGGGCGCTTTCAAATTCCGAGACTGGGCCTTAACCGGGGCCGTATCAGGCGGCGACGGTTTCGACGTTCTCTTGCGGGTCGCGCAGCACATAACCGCGGCCCCAGACGGTTTCGATATGGTGCTTGCCGTGGGTGGCGGCCGCCAGCTTCTTGCGCAGCTTGCAGATGAAGACGTCGATGATCTTCAGTTCCGGCTCGTCCATCCCGCCATAGAGGTGGTTGAGGAACATTTCCTTGGTCAGGGTCGTGCCCTTGCGCAGGGAAAGCAGCTCCAGCATCTGATATTCTTTGCCGGTCAGGTGCACGCG
>Ga0302314_10013845_pt1 | contig 13833 bp, 9 predicted proteins | sample III_Palsa_N2_3_FD_200533 | JGI IMG/M metagenome (GOLD analysis project Ga0302314, IMG submission 200533) | Peat permafrost microbial communities from Stordalen Mire near Abisko, Sweden - III_Palsa_N2_3 | ecosystem: Environmental > Terrestrial > Soil > Palsa > Peat permafrost | place: Sweden... | reverse complement strand
CCTTGTTGATTCGGTTGATCGCCTTGACATCCTTTTCAACTTCGTCGAGCATTCCCCGGACCTCGCTGAGGAGGGCCATTCCCTGCGGTGCGAGGCCACTGATCGAGGTGCTGCTAGCCACTGAACTCCTCCTGCTTCTTGTTGCGGTTCTTCTTGGCTTCCGCCTCGGCATAGCCGGGGCGCATCGAGCGCAGCGGTTCGAGCATGGTGTGCAACTCCGCGCCGCCGGGGACGGCGAGACGAAGAAGGTCCTGTACACCTCCCAACTGCCCGACCGGCTTGGTGAGCTTCTCGCCGACCTGTGCCCGGGCCTCGTTGAGGAGGTCGGTGAGGACAGTGGCGAGCTGGGTCGGCGCCATCGACTGGTAGACGGTCGTGTGGAAGGTCATCGAGACGACCTGGCCCTGCGCTCCGACCTTGACGGTGACCATCCGATCCTTGGAGGTGACCTCCGCGGTCACCTCCATGTACTCCTTGCGCAGCTGCTGCAACTTGGCCTGGTGCTCACGCACCCGGGCCATCACCTCCTGCACATGCTCCGATCCGGACGCATCATCGGTACTGTCCATGGCTCACCTCCGAAGCAACACGCGCGCCGGACCACGGTTCCAGGTCCGACACGGTCGACAGGGGCTCTCCCGCCTCCCAATCAGCTCTACGGCCGCCAGCCGGGCAACAGTTCACCGGGGCCGAGCGACAGGGTCGCTACCTTCCGATGACCCCGTCCAATGCGGTGGACTCGGTGCCCCAGGTGTCCTCGTCCTCGGACAGCCAGGTGGTCCGTTGCCGGTCCTGCCCTTGGCCAGTGCCGCCCATACCGCCCATGCCGCCCATGCCACTCATCGGGGGCATCATCGACGACGACGCCTCCGACTGGCTCATCGTCTGCGTCGACGAACTGGTCAGCCCCTCCAGTGCGGAGTCCGTGCTCGTGGCTGTGGCGGCGGCTTCCTGTGCGGCCTGCGTCTGGTCCGGGGTCAGCAGACCGCCGCTGTTCAGAATCTGCTGCGGGTTGAACCCGTTGGCCGGGCCACCGGTGGTGGACAGCGGTGTCGAAGCAGCCATCTTGGAGGTGTCGAACATGCTGCCGGACGTGCTCGGCGACGGGGTCAGGCTGGAGTCGTTCCAACCGCCCTGCTGCTGTGCCGGATGACTGGAGCCCAATGCGGCTTCCTCGTCCGACAGCAACTGGCTCGACTGCGAGACCGGGTTGCCGTTGGAGTCGAGGACCGTACCGTCATGGTTGATCGTCGCTCCCTTGCCGAGCACGATCCTGTTGCCGTTGCTGTCCAGCACAGCCTTGCCCTCTGGGCTGACCACAGTCCCATCGGCATTGACCTTCGACCCCTTGGGGACCGTCATCGTGTCGTCGCCCTGAGCGTTCGACTGTGACTGCGGGCTTCCGACCTTGCTGCCCTTCGGCGGGTAGTACGGGTGGCCGTCGATCATGTACGGGTGGCCGTCCGGCCCGTACAACTCGCCGTTCTTGCCGATCGTGGAACCGGTCGGAACAGCTATCGAATTGCCCTTCTTGTCCTTCAGCTGCCGGCCGTTGGGGCCCAGCAGTGGGACATCGACGCTGCCGTCGGGGTCGATGCCGGTGCCGGCCTTCGCAGTGAGGCCGTCGGCGTTCAGGTTCTGGCTCAGGCCGGCCGCGCCGTTGAGAGCGGCCCCACCCACGGGCAGGCCATTGGCCGACAGCGCGCTGTCTTTCAGACTGCTGCCCGGACCGCTGTCAAGGTTCGCACTGCCGTCGAGGTTCGGGGTGTCATTGAGGCTCGCGTCGCCGTCGTTGAGGTTCGCAGTGTCGTTCAGGTTCGCGGTGTCGTTCAGGCTGGTGCTGGCGGACTTCGACGGCGGCGTGACCAGAGTCTCCGCGCTGATCGGGCGGTTGAGGCTGTCCACAAGGACACTGAGCACCTGGTCCAGGCTCGACATCGCCGCATTGGCGCCGGGGTCGAGGACCGACTGCACGTTGGTCAGCCACTGCTGCATGGCGGCATTCCGGAGGTTGGTCCAGAATTCCTGGTTCGCGGAATGAGCGTCGGCTGAAACACTGCTGGTCAGCGGGCTTTCGGTGTAGCTGACATTGCTACCCTCCGAATCCATGACGGTCTGGAACCTCGGAGTGTCCACCACAGTCCCGTACGGCGTGGGAATGGTCACCGAGTTGGGCAATCCGTAGCCGTCGTAGAGGACTTGTGCCCGAACGCCCTCCATGGGTTCTCCCGGTCCGACACCGAGCGCCCACTTGACGCAGTTCGCGGGGTAGGCCATGGGGCTCGCGATCCAGTGCTGGTAGGAATCCCACAGCGCCACCAAGGTGGATCCGAGCGCCGACCGGGCGTTCCGGAGCGGCGGGGCGACCGAGGTCGGCGTGTTCAGCTGGACGTGCAGGTCGTCGAATTCGTTGGCCAGACCGTCCAGGACCGCGCGGAACTCGTTGGCCGCCGAGCCCTGCCAGTCGCTGCCCGGGTCTCCGACCGTGTCCCGCCAGCTGGAGATCGTCTGCTGCCAGCCGACCAGCCAGGAGTCGAAGTTGGCGATCATTGTGGAGGCGGCATCGAAGCTCCATATGCTCGTCGTGTCGTTCTGGGCGGGCCCCCAGAGCAGGTCGGTGAGCACGTGGCCGGCCTGGTTGCAGTAGCTGTCGAAGGGGCTGCCCGTGTCGAACGCCGCGTAGTTCAGGTTGACGCCGATGAACGTCCACCAGTAGCTCGTACCTGTGCCATCCAGGTAGGGGACCCACAGGCACGCGTCGAACGTGCTCCAGATATTGGTCTGCGTCGTCCAGACGTACTGGCCACTGGGAATGATCCACTGGGTGGACGGAGAGTTGGTGTTGTTGGGACCCACGGTTCCAGTCGAATCCGTGACGATGGGGTTGGCGCCGTCCGTGGCGACAGCGCTGCGGTCGACGATGTTCGGGCCATCCGTGCTGCTCGCGAACGTCTGCAGCGCTAGTTCCCAGTTCATGGCAGTTGACTCCCGGTGTGTCAGACGTGCTGATGCCGTCATGCTCAGTCAGGCGGGGCCGCTACCGGCCGATGACGCCACGTACGCCCTCGGTTTCGGTACCCCAGGTCTCTTCGTCCTCCGACAGCCATGTGGTCCGCTGTCGTTCCTGCCCGCCCGGTGAACCGATTCCCCCCATACCGCCCGCCGATGGCATCATCGGCATGTCGTCGGCGCCGGCAGCCATCGACTGGCTCTGCAATTGGGCCAGTCCGGCCGGATCCATCTGATCCGGGTTCAGCGCGAGGCCCTTGTCCAGCAGGCTCTGCGTGTTGACGCTGAGTTGAGGGTTCGATCCGCTGACCGTCATCAGCTGTGCGGACCGCCCGGCGGGGTCCAACAGCTCACCGTCAGGGCTGACCGCCGGCCCGCTGCCGGCAGACTCCAGCGGGAGCCCATGTGCGCCGATGCTGAGGCTGCCCGGAGCGAACTGTGTGGGCGTCGCCGGGAGCAGGGACATCGCGTGCTGCTCGTCGGCCAGCATCTGGGTCGACTGCGGCACCGGGTTGCCGTTCTGGTCGAGTACGGTGCCGTTGGGGCTGATCGTGCTCCCGCGGCTGAGCACGACCTTGTTGCCGTTGCCGTCCATGGCGAGCTTGCCGTCCGGAGCGGTGACCGTCCCGTCGGAGTTGATCCTGGAGCCCGGCGCGACCATCATCGGAGAATGGGAGCCCATGGCAAGGGGGTTCGGTGAAGCACCGACCTGGCTTCCGTTCGCCGCGTAGTACGGCCGGCCGCTGACCATCACCGGCACGCCGGTGGGTCCGACGACCTCGCCGTTGCCGGCGATCGTGGAGCCGACCGGAACCATGATCGGAAAGCCGTTCTTGTCCTTCAGCTGCTGGCCGTTCGCCCCGAGCAGCGGCACCTGGGCGCTGCCGAGCCCCGGAGCGACCGACAGCAGGCCCAGGCCGTAGCCGGAGGGGTTGACAGCCACGCCGCTCATGGCGCTGTGGAGTGAAACCGGCAGGGTGAGGCTCGGGTTGAGGCCGACGCCGCTGCTGCTGCCTCCGGGCAGGGCACTGCCCGGAGCGCTGCCGTTCACCAGTGGGTTGGCGGCCGGACCGCCGGTCGACGAATTGGCGCTGGCGTTGGCGTTGGCATTCGCACTGGCGTTGGCATTGGCGCTGCTGTTGAGGTTGACCGAGGTGACCTGTGGCATGGTCAGCTGAACCGGGCTCACCGTCGGTATGGCGTCGAGCACACTGACGTACACCTGGTCGAGAGTGGCCATGGCGCTGTTGGCAGTCGGGTCGAGCAGCGTGCTGACGCCCTCCAGCCAGTGGTTCCAGGCGGCCTGCTTGACGTTCTGCCAGAAGCCCGCGTGGTTCGCGTCCGGAACCGGCGCCGACGAGCCTATCGGGCCGGTACCGCTGGTGTAGAAGGCGTTTCCGTCCGGGTTGTCGATGACCGTGCCGTAGGGCGTGGTCAGGGTGATCTGCTGAGGGAGATAGTCACCGCCTGGGGTGAATATCCCGACACCGGTCGCGCCGGCCATGCCCCCGTTGGGGTCCAAGGCCCATTTCAGGCAGTTCAGCGGGTTCGAGACCGGATTGGCGCGCCAGTTCCAGTACGCGTAGTACAACTGGGAATGGGTCGCACCGAGCGTGGTGTACGCGGCGTCGAGCGGAGCGGCGATCTGCTGAATCTGCAGCTGGGCCTGCAATCCGTTGAATTCCGCGGACATACCGTCGAGGAAGGCGCGGAACTCGTTGGCCGCGGTCCCCTGCCAGTCGCTGCTGGGGTCACCCACCGTGTCGCGCCAGCCGTTGATCGTCTGCGCCCACTCACCGAGCCAGGTCTCGAAGTTCCCGATCATCGTGGCGGCGGATTCGAGACTCCACTTGCTCGTGGTGTCGTTCTGGGTCGCCCCGTAGCACAGTTCCTGCCAGGTGGTGGCCGGCTGGTGGATGAAGCCGTCGTAGGGGCTGCCCGCGCCGAACGCGAGCTCGTTCGCGTTGATGCCGATGTAGGTGGTGTAGACAATGCCGCTGCCACTGCGGTTGTCCACCACTCCGGTGAGAGTGGTGTCCTGGTAGAGCCCCTGGCCGGTGTCGAAGCTGATGGACCAGCAGTACTCGAAGCTGCTGGTGTAATCCGCCGAGGATGTCCAGACGAATTGGTTCGAGGGGGTGTACCACGGGTAGTCGGCGCTACCGTCGGACGCCGTTCCACCGTCCGAGGCGACGTCGGTGCGCTGGGTGACGGTTGGGACCTCCCGTGTGTCGGCGAAGGCTCCCAGCGTGGATTCCCAGTTCATGGCCGTGAACTCCCAGTGGTACGGACGGGTTGACACCGTCGTGGTCGCGATCGGGGCCCGGCCGAGGAACGGCCGGGCCCCCTGATGTGCCGCGGTTGTGGCCGCCGGTTCCCGGTATGCCCCGGGTTCAGGACGATGGAACGGCGTTGGGGTTGGTCTGGGTACCAGTCGCAGGCAGGACGTCGTTGAGGACCAGCCACATGTCCGCAGCCGAGATGCTGTCGCTGTCCGCGTTGTGCAGAGTCGTCTGCACCCTCTTCAGGTCCAGCGTGGACCGCTGGACCTGCCCCTTGATCGTTTCGATCTGCGTCACCAGGTCGGAGCAGAAGGTCGTCCACTTCTGCTGAAGGGTCCCGGCGCGCGGGTAGTACGTGGGGTTGCCGGGCATGATCAGGGTATAGACGCCAGGTTGAGCCGTACGCCCGTCAGTCGTCGTCGGACTGCTGCTGCTGGGAGTGGAAGCTGCCATGGTCAGCTCCCACTCGGCTGGCTGGGCTGACCGGCGAAGTCGTACAGCAGCTCGATGACATGGGTTTCATTGTTACCGGTCGTGCCGGTCATGTCGGCGTAGAGATTGTTGAGCTGGGGAATCATGCTCTCGTTGAACCAGGCGTCGTTGATCTTGGTCACGCCCTTGGCGCCGGAGTCCCATTTCTCCTTCTTGGACATCTCGACTCACCTTTCTTCGTCTGCCGGGCCCACGGATCGGCCGGAGTCATGCCGATGAGCTCACTACTGCGCGAGGATGCTCGCCGCAGCAGCGTCACCTTCATGCAGACTGTCGGAGATGTTCTGGAGAGCGGTGGCACCCGACTGGAGGTCCGCCGTCAGCTGGTCGTGGCTCCGGCTGAGGAGCTGGCTGAAGGCGGCGAACGGCTCCGCGTAGGGGCCCTGGAAGCTCTCGGTGTGGCTGGTCAGGATCTGGAGCAGTTCCTGCAGGTCCTGCTCCATCTGCTGGCTCGCCTGTTTGTACCGGGAGGTGCAGCTTTCGATCTCGTCGTACTGGATCGAGATGTCCATCGTATGCTCCTTTGATTCGATGCGTCGGTGTGCGTGCGGCCGGGTGGCTCAGCCGTTGAGGGTCTGGGTGATGAGACCGCCGCCGCCCCAGTTGCCGCCGATCGAATGGGCCTGCTCCTCGGCGTTGTTGAGGACGGTCTCGGCCTGGACAGTGGCGTCCAGGAAGTTCTGGAAGCCGTTCATGAGGTTGCTGTAGGTGCTGTTCCAGTCCCGCATGGCGTTGGTGAAGGCACCGGCCGCCTGGGACTTGAAGTAGGTCTCGACGTCGACCGTCACCTGCTCGATCGTCTGGGCGTGGGTGATCATGCTGGAGACCTGCGACTGCAGTCCGTTGACGCAGGACTGGACATCTGCGTCGACTTTGGAGGATGTGGCCATTACGACTCCTTCTCTCGGTGGTTCCGCGCGTCTCCGCAAGGACCGTCACGGACGGGCCGGACGTCTCGAATCGGCGTCCCGTTTCGTTGAACGGCCCACCTGGGACGGCGGGTTCAGCTCTCTCAATCCGCGCAGGGGGCTTCCGGGGCCGACGGGTCGACCACACCACCGTCCGTCAGCAGTGACGGATCCAGGCTGGGCCCGGTCGGCAGGAAATCAAGCAGTCCGTCCGGCACCGCCGTCGGTGTGACCGACGCGTAGCCGAGCGAACCGACCACGGTGGCGGACGGGATCGGGTACTTCACGCCCTGGTCCGTCACCAGGTAGTCGGTGGTTCCGTTCCCGCCACCCGACAGGGCCCGCACGAGTGCCCCGCCGCCGGGCCTGACCGCGATCTGATCGGCCTCCGTACAGGTCGGCACCACGCCGGGCTGCGGCGCGGGAACGAGCCCCGCCACCGCTGCTGCCTCGACGATGCTCACGGAGGTGACAGGGGACGCACCGGCGGGATGCACATCGGCGCACACGCCCTGTCCCTGACCGGGCGTCACCAGGGTCGGCGGGGAGGCCGGGAGCACCACCGAGGCCACGCCGGGCGCGGTGTTGGCGGCCAGGTCCTCCGGTCCGATCTGGGCCATCGTCACCATGCTTCCGCCGTAGGCCTTTTGCTGGATATCGGGATCGCCGCGCAGCAGATCCAGCTGGGTCGCGGTCAGTGGCATCAGGCCGGACTCGGTCAGCACGTAGTGGTCACCGTTCGGGCCGGAGAACAGTTGACCGACCTTGCTGGGCGCGCCGGCCAGGGTCGGACCCGCGGTGCCTGGTCCCGCGATCGCCGGGGCGGCCAGATCAGGGCCGGCCGGCAGTGCGTTGAGGAAGCTCCCGGTGACCGGGGTCGGCCTGTCCTGCTCGAACCCGAGCGCCTGCAGGGCGTCGTCGGCCGTGTCCACCTTCAGCCGCTGCCCGTCCCAGAGCAGGTAGGTCGTGCCGTCCGGGGTGGAGACCAGGGCGCCCTGGGTGGCGGTCAGTTGGGCGCCCTGGGTCTCCAGGCCGATCCCCACGTCGAGTTGGGGCATGGTGCCGCCGGAGGAGCTGGCTTCGGTGACGCCGCAGGCCAGCCAGGTGCCACGGGAGAGGCTCGTCGCGGGTGGCAGCCCATCGGGCGCCCCGACGATGCCGACCGGTTCGCCGCGCGCCACGCCGTTCAACGAGGCCTGGCTGACGTCCTGGATCGTCATCTGCGTGCCGGCCAGCAGCCTGGCGCTGGTCCCGTTGAAGACCGGGTGCAGGGCACCACCCAGATAGAGGAAGCGCGCACCGGTCTCGTTGACGACCACAAGTGCACCGGGCTTCTCCCAGCTGGTACTGCCTCCGGGCTCGACCAGGCCGTACACGCCCACACCGGCGCAGACCGCCAGCCCCAGGGCCAGACCGATCAGGGCGCCGCGGGTCGTTCGTCCGTGCGGGGTGTCCGGTGCGTCCGGCTCGGCGCGCAGCATGCCCGAGGCGAGCCGGCTCATCACGAACACATGCGCCTGCACTTGATCACGTCGGGATTGCATCCTGTTCCTCCAGTAGCTCTGTTCCGACTTCCGCTGACCGACCGGACTCAGCCGCCCAAGCCCCTGACCCTGCCGAACACTCCGACCGCCCACAGGCCCAGCGGCACCAGGGCGAGTGCCGACAGCGTGTGCAGCAGATCAGCGGCGTGGCCCCAGTACGGCAGCAGCCGCTTGCCGGGAACGGACCAGGCGACCACCAGCAGCATGACCGCGACAGCGAGCAGACCGGCAAGGGCGCTGACCCGACCGGTCGGCGACTGGTTCACCGCCAACCCGGCGAACAGCAGCGCCAGACCGTACGTTCCGGGCAGCAGCACCGACAGGCGCTGCCAGATGCCCCCGATAGCCCGGGCGTGCAAGAGCAGCAGCACACTCAGCGCGAAGGAGAAGCCACGGGCACCCGTGCTGGTGCCGGTGCCCAGCACCGAGAGGGACGCGGTCAGCGCAAGACCGACCACCAGGTGGAAGGCCAGGAGGTAGCCGTCCGCGATCGCGGTGCGGCTCAGTACCCCCTCCGCCTCGAAGGGCTCGATTTCCTCCTGGAGTTCCTCCGCGTTGCGCGGAAGTGCCGGGAGCCGTAGGCCCGAGAGACGGAAGGAGACCGACGGCATGAAGGCGCCGAACACGACCACCACCACCGCGACCACCAGCGCCGAGTCGTGCCCTGACAGGCCGAACAGCGCGAGGCCTCCGGCGATCACCGCCAGAACCGCGAACACCACGGCTCCGAGGAAGAACGGCGCCGAGCAGCCGACCGCCGCCAGCGCCAGTACGGCCGCCCCGGCCGCCGCCGAACTGCCCGCGAGCAGGCGGGCGCCGGTGAGCGCCAGGCCCGGCTCGCCGGTCGGGATCAGTAGGCCGGCCAGTGCCAGGTACGGGATGGCCATCGCTCCCAGAGCAGTGCCCGCGACCGCGTCGCCGAGCGCCCGGGCGGCACTGATGGCACCGAGCAGCAACAGCATGCCGGTCACTGAGGCGGCGGCGAGCCGTAGCGGGTGCGGGCCCGGCACGGCCAGCAGAGCAAGCCCGCCGGCCAGTGCGAACAGGGCCAGCCCGAGGGCGAAGTGATGGGTAAGCGCGGGGCGCCAGTTGTCACCGCGCTGCTCCATGCCGGCTTTGATGCCGTCCACCATGTCGTCGAAGTGGACCGGTGGGAGCGCCCTGCGGCGTGGTCTGAGGTACAGCTCGTCGCCGTCGTGCAGTTCGAGCGCGTCCAGGGTGCGGTTCTCGTCGAGCGGTTCTCCGCCGATCCGCTGCAACACCCAGCCGCCGTGCTCCAGGCCTTGCTCCTCCAGGTCTGATCCGGCGTAGCCGAGGACCGTGGGGAGCAGGTCCGCGAGCTGGACGTCCGCGGGCACCGCGAGCTCGAAGGCCGTTTCCGGTGCCCGGAACCTGAGGCGGCACAGGCCCGCGATCGCACTGGTGCTCACGCTCGGTACTCTCCTTGGCTGTCGACCGCACCCGTGATCGGTGCGGGAAATCCGGGAGCACATGTCGACTGATCACGGCTCCACCCGCTGAACGGCTGTCGGCAGAGCGGTGGTTCAGCTCGGTCGGGCGAGCCGGCCGTGGACGGTCGGCCGACCCCGACGGAATGAACCGGATCGAGGCCGCCCTCCGTGGAGCAGAGAGATGGCCGACGGTAAGTGGAGGAGCCTTCGTTGAGCGTTGTCCTGGTCAACCGCACACCCAGGCGTCCCGGCCCGGAGATGCCGGACGGAGAGATCCAGCTGCAGGAGCCGCCGCCGCTGCCCGAGGCGCAGAGCGCTGTGTCGAACATGATTCAGATGGTGCCGATGGCGCTCGGCTCACTGTCGATGGTGTTCATGTTCATGCGCGGCGGAAGCAGCGGCGTCATGTCCTACCTCAGTATCGGCATGATGGCCCTCTCAGCCGTGGGCATGCTGGTCACGTCGCTGGTCCGTGGCGCGGGAGACCGCAAACGCCAGCTCCGGGCCGAGCGCCGCGACTACCTCCGCTACCTCTCGCAGATGCGCAAGCAGGTCCGCAGGACCATCACCAATCAGCAGGAGGCGCAGGCCTGGCGGCACCCGGTCACCGCCGAACTGGTGTCCTTGGTTCGCACCACCCGGCTGTGGGAACGACGCACCCAGCACCCCGACTTCAGCGACGTCCGGATCGGCACAGGCCCGCAGCGGCTCGCGGCCAAGCTGGCACCGCTGTCCACCAAGCCGGTCGAGGACCTGGAGCCGCTCACCGCACACGCCCTGCGGCGCTTCATCCACGCCTACGGGACCGTCACCGACCAGCCGATCGCCATCTATCTGCGCGGCTTCTCCCACCTTCTTGTCAGGACCGAGGACATCGGGACGGCACGGGCCATGGTCCGGGCGATGATTGCGCAACTGTCCGTCTTCCACGCCCCCGAGGAACTGCGCATCGCCGTGGTCACCGACGGCGAGGAGCGCGAGCATTGGGAGTGGACCAAATGGCTCCCCCACGCACTGCACCCGACCGACACCGACGGCGCGGGGGCGGTGCGCCTGCTGGCGACCTCGGTGATCGAGATGGAGCAGCTCCTCGGCGAGGACTTCAGCAGCCGTCCGCCGTACGAGGCGGACGCGGTGCCGAACCGCGAGGAGCCGTTCACCGTGGTCGTCCTGGACGGTGTCGGTGTCCCCTCGACCAGTCGCACCGCCCTGACCGGCTATCGCAATGCCATCGTGGTGGACTTCGCCGGAGTCCTGGAGTTCAAGCACGCCAAGTACACGCTGCGGCTGAAGATCGACGACCACAGACTCTCGATGGTGACGTCCGACCGCAACCGCAAGGACGAGGACAGCGAACTCGGCCGGCCCGACGGCATGTCGATGGCCGAGGCCGCACGGTTGGCCGTGCTGATGGCGCCGTACCGGATCGGTGACTCGACGGACAGCGGCGAGCCGCTGGAGGCCGATTTCGACCTCATATCGCTGCTTGGTATCAATGACCTGTACGAGCACGACGTCGCCACGTACTGGGCCAAGCGCACGCTGCAGACCAAGCTGCGCATCCCGATCGGCCTCGGCGCCGACGGCCAGCCGATCGACCTCGACCTCAAGGAATCCGCGCAGGGCGGCATGGGTCCGCACGGCATGCTGATCGGCGCCACCGGCTCCGGCAAGTCCGAACTGCTGCGCACACTGGTGCTGGCGCTGGCGGTCACGCACTCCTCCGAGCTGCTCAACTTCGTCCTGGTCGACTTCAAGGGTGGTGCGACCTTCCTCGGCCTGGACAGCCTGCCGCACACCTCGGCTGTCATCACCAACCTGGCCGACGAGGCCCATCTGGTCGACCGCATGCGCGACGCACTGCACGGCGAGATGGTCCGCCGTCAGGAGCTGCTGCGCACGGCCGGCAACTACTCCTCACTGCTGGAGTACGAGACCGCCCGGCTGAACGGCGCCCCGCTCGTCCCCATGCCCTCCTTGTTCGTGGTGGTCGACGAGTTCTCCGAACTGCTCGCCGCACACCGCGACTTCATGGAGCTGTTCATCATGATCGGCCGACTCGGCCGGTCTCTCGGTGTGCACCTGCTGCTGGCCTCGCAGCGACTGGACGAGGGGCGGATGAACGCGCTGGAGTCGCACCTGTCGTACCGGATCGGTCTGCGCACCTTCTCCGCCATGGAGAGCCGAGGCGTGCTGGGTGTCCCGGACGCGTACCACTTGCCTCCACAGCCCGGTAACGGCTTCCTGCGCAGTGACATCTCCACGCTGACCCGGTTCAAGGCGGCCTACGTCTCCGGCACCTACCGGCTCAAGCGCCGAACCGCCCGGCAGGCTGTGGTCGCGGGCCAGGTGGTCCGCTACGGCACCGACTACGTCGAGCCGAGGCACGTCGAGGTCGAGGTCGAGAAGGAGACCCCGGCAATAGAGGAGACACGTTCGCTGCTGGAGATCGCGTCCGAGAAGCTCTACGACGCCGGTCCGCCCGCGTACCAGGTGTGGCTGCCGCCGCTCGCGGTGTCGCCCACCTTGGACGAACTGCTGCCACCGCTCGCCCCGCATCCCGAACACGGCCTGACGGTGGAGAACCCGGACCAGCGCGGCAGGCTGCGGGTGCCGGTCGGCGTCATCGACCGTCCGTTCCAGCAGATCCGCGACGTGATGTACGCGGACCTGTCCGGCGCGGGCGGCCACGTCGGTGTCGCCGGTGCGCCGCAGAGCGGTAAGAGCACCGTGCTGCGCACCCTGATCACCGGCCTGGCGCTCACCCATACCCCGGAGGAAGTGCAGTTCTACTGCCTGGACTTCGGCGGTGGAACGCTCACGGGTCTACGCAACCTTCCGCACATGGGTGGGGTCACCGGTCGGCACGACCCGGAGCGGGTGCTGCGTACCATCGCCGAGGTCAACAGCATCATCACTCATCGCGAGCGCCACTTCGCCGAGCAGGGCATCGACTCGATCACCGCGTTCCGCAGGCTCAAGGCGGCCGGCAAGCTGCCGGACGAGCCGAACGGCGACGTGTTCCTGGTGATCGACGGCTGGAACACGGTCCGCCAGGAGTTCCCTGACCTGGTCGCGGTCCTGGCGCTGATCTCGCAGCGCGGTCTCAACTACGGCGCGCACCTGATGATCGCCACCAGCCGCTGGGGCGAACTCAGTGCCTCCCTGCGCGACCAGTTGCAGACCCGGTTCGAACTCCGCCTGGGTGACCCGGTGGACTCCCAGATCAACATGCGGGCGGCAGCCAAGGTACCGAAGCTGCCCGGCCGTGGTCTGACGGATGATCAGATGCACTTCCTGATCGCCCTGCCGCGGATGGACGGCTCCGGCAGCACCGACGATCTCGGCGAGGGTGTCGCCGACCTGGTCGACGCCGTCGCCGACCACTGGACCGGTCGACGCGCGCCCAAGGTCCGGATGCTCCCGATCAGCCTGGACGCCGCCGAACTTCCCGCACCGCGCGGCAGGCTCCAGGTCGCGATCGGCCTGGAGGACCAGGAGGTGGAGCCGTTGTGGCACGACTTCGAGTCCGATCCGCACCTGATCGTGGTCGGCGACACCGAGTCCGGCAAGACCAACCTGATGAAGCTGATGGCGACGTCCATCATGAAGGCCTACACGCCGGCTCAGGCCCGGATCATGCTGGTCGACTTCCGCCGCGAACTGTTCGAAACCGTTCCACAGGAGTACCGGCTCGGCTACGCGGTCTCCGTGGACAACACACGGGAGATCGTGAATGGTGCGACGAACGCGATGAAGAACCGGGTCCCCTCCGCCGACATCCCCCCGGCCCAGCTCAAGCTGCGCGACTGGTGGCAGGGGCCGGAACTGTTCGTCCTGGTCGACGACTACGACCTGGTCAGCACCAGCAGCGGTACCCACCCCTTCGCTCCGATCCTCGACTACCTGGCGCAGGGCGCCGAGATCGGTCTGCACCTCATCGTCGCCCGTGGCGCCAACGGCGCCTCCCGAGGGCTCAACGACCCACTGCTACGCAAGATCCAGGAGGTCAACTCCCCTGCGGTGCTGCTGTCCTGCCCGCCGTCCGAGGGTCTCATGTTCGGCAACCTCAAGCCCCGCCAACTGGCACCGGGGCGCGGCTTCTACATCACCAGGCGGCGCACCGTCCAGGTCCAGACCGGCCTGC
>Ga0302314_10013844_pt1 | contig 13834 bp, 14 predicted proteins | sample III_Palsa_N2_3_FD_200533 | JGI IMG/M metagenome (GOLD analysis project Ga0302314, IMG submission 200533) | Peat permafrost microbial communities from Stordalen Mire near Abisko, Sweden - III_Palsa_N2_3 | ecosystem: Environmental > Terrestrial > Soil > Palsa > Peat permafrost | place: Sweden... | reverse complement strand
GGCCCTCAGCACGACGATGTGTTCTCCGCGATCTTCGGAGTTGACGACGAACGTCGCAAACGTCCTGGTATCGGGGCTGGGGCTGGCCGCTGCCGCGGCGGATGATTCATCCGCGAGAACGGGCGAGGAGGCGGTTACGACCAGCAAGCCCGCGATGAGGCACGTTAGCCGCAGGAACGCTCCGGGTTAACCGTTTGATCGAAGCGCAAGCTCCCCGCCTCGACGTGGATCGAGACGCTATTGATCGCGGCGCAGCTCCCACGCGGTATGCGCAAGGTGAATTCGCGTTGCTTTTGCGCGAGCACGAACCAGGAGGAGCTTTCGTTAGACAGGATGGTTCCGGAATCGTCGCGTGCCGTGACCTGCATCGCCGTCGCGACGAAATGCACGTTACCGGTATTACGAATGGCAAATCGGAGATCGTTCCGGTCGACGGCGACGCCGGTGACGTCGCCCGCGGAGAGGGGAACCAGCGGCGTAACGTAGATCGGCACGCTAAAGCTCGTCGTGAACGCAAGGCCGGTCGTTTGCGATCCAAGCACGCTCCCGAGCGGCGGCAATTCGCTTACGACGATGCGGTACGTCCGTTCGATCGAACTGGGGGCGCTGACGGTGCCGACCCGAATCCGCTGCGATTGGAATCCCTGGATCGTGAAGGAGCCCGGGAAAAAGACGACGTCGTTCGTATCGGCGAGCGCGATCGGATTCGTATCGGCTTCGTTCCACTCGTATGCCGCGACGCTATAGCGCTGCGGCGTCGCATCGGTGTTCGTGATTATCAAGTAGCTGCTGACTTCGCTTCTTGCGAAAACGAGCCGCGTCGGCGAGACGGAGGATCCGTCGGCAAGCGCCGCGCCCGCCGTGACGGCTATGGCGCAGAGCATTCCGATAAAAGCCAGGGCTTTCGGCCGGAGCATTGCCTTAGACGTACGTCACCAGTATCGTGACCGTATCGTTGTACGTGCCCGTCGGGACGTTTGCGCCGCCCGGTGCCTTCGCGTACACGGTGTAAAGCGCGGGCGTTGCGATCGCAGCGTAGGCCGGAGGCATCAGCGCGTCCGTCCACGCGGTTGCGTATAAGGGGTCTTGAAACAGGGCGTAGGGGATGAGCGGCGCGTACCCGGCAGCTTTGAGCTGAGCAACGCTCGCGAGCGCATTTGCCCCGTAGTTGAGGCCGATTGAAGCTACCGCGGTTGCAATCGTGCAGGTTACCGTGAGCGTCGTGCTTCCGGTGCTTGAAGCAGCCGAGGACAAGTACGTCGACATCACGAGGGGAACGGCGCTGACCGCGCAGCTATCGACAACGGTTACGGAGACGTTCATCGTACCTGTCGACGTCGCGGCCGCGGCCGCATTCGGAGCAAGCAGCGACGTTGCGAACGCGATCGCGAAAGCGCTGCGCTTGGCGGCGAGACGAAATGTTGCTACCATGAGAGCTCTCTTCTGTAGAGCAAGGTATCAAACACTGACGCCGGAAGCGCCGCCGAAATATCTCGCCACCTAATTATATCGGCCGCCCAAACGTCTATCGGTACGGCCTGCGACGACCCAGGCATTAGTGATCGTATCACTAGATCGTCTGATTTACGCCCTGTCACCCTGAGCGGAGCGCCGCAGGCGCGCAGTCGAAGGGCCAACGGTGCAAGGCCAAAGGCCAAGTCCCGGCGGCGCTTCGACAGGCTCAGCGTGACATGGTTGTGACATGGTTAGACGTAGGTTACTAGGATGTTGACGGTGTCGTTGTAGGTGCCTGTGGGGACGTTGGCGCCGCCCGGCGCTTTCGCGTACACGGTGTAGAGGGCAGGCGTTGCGATCGCAGCATAGGCCGCGGGCATGGCTGCGTCGGTCCAAGCCGTTGCGTATAACGGATCCTGATACAGAGCGTAGGGGATGAGCGGCGCGTACCCGGGAGCTTTGAGCTGAGCAACGCCGGTGAGCGCGTTTGCGCCGAAATCGAGGCCGATTGAGGCTACCGCGGTGGCAATCGTGCACGTTACCGTTAAGGCCGTGCTTCCGGTGCTCGACGCGGCACTAGATAAGTATGTCGACATCACGAGGGGAATGGCGCTAACGGCACAGCTATCGACAACGGTTACGGAGACGCCCATCGTACCGGTCGCGGTTGCGGCCGCGGCCGCATTTGGGGCAACGAACGACGTTGCGAGCAGGAGGGCGAACGCGCTCCGTCCGGCGGCGAGACCTAATCTTCCTATCATTTCGAGCTCTTTCTGGAGATCGAGACATCAAACGTCGGCGTCGAAGACGCCGCCGGAATGTCTCGCCACCTAGTTAGTTCGGCCGCCGGAACGGTATTTCGGGAGCGGCGAATCATTAGTGAGCCGCCTTAGGAGTGTGTCGTTCACGTAAAGTTCACGGTTAGCGTAACGGTATCGCTGTAGGTCCCGGCAGGCGCGTTGCTGCCTACGTCGATCGTACCGCACGCGGAGCCGCCCATCGCCGTGCGAACGCTCGTCGAAGTCGTGCTCGCGAAGGCGCTTGGCGAGTTAGCGCCGATCCATTCGGTCGTCCTTGAAGCACAATCGCCCGTGTAGATTTTGTACGGGAGCGCGTGAGAGGCTGCATCGTACATATTCCGGGTCGCCGCCAAGTAATGCAAACCGTTGTTGAGGGTCACGCTGCTGACAATCGTGCCTTTCGTGCAATACAGAACCGTCGAGAAATTCGCGGCGGCAGACGCTCCAAGCTGGTACGTGCCGAAGTTGAGCCTCCAGCCGGACGGCCCGACCGCGCCCACGACGCTACAGTCATCGAGGACCGTCGTGGCGATCGTCACCGTCGCCGACTGAGGGTTCGTCCCCGCATTCGCGCTTTGGCTCGAGACTTGCGTCACGAGCAGCGCGCACAACGCCGCTCCGCGTGCATACGGGCGACTCGCTCCCGGCCAATGTCCCACACTACCCATATCGGCATCGCAAGGAGGAACACGGAGCTTATTCCACCCGTACGAGTGCATTTGAACCATTAAAGCTCAGGTTTCGCACCGCCGGTCCGATAGGATGAGCAAGAGAACGAAGATTTTATCAATCTCTCTGAAGGGCGAAAGCTTATCCGAGCAAGAGCCCCCGCTGACCGGCGCGCGGACGCCAAGGTTAGCCACGACGACCTGCTGGACATCCTCGTCGCCAACGTTGAAGACTACGCGATCCTGTTGCTGGACGCCGGCGGGAACGTGGCGACCTGGAACACCGGGGCGCAGCGCTTGAAGGGCTATCGTTCCGAGGAGATCATCGGCCGGCACTTCTCGGTGTTTTACCCACGCGAGGACGTCGCATCGGGTAAGCCCGAGCGCGAGCTTGAGACCGCAGCGGCCGAGGGTCGCCTCGAGGATGAGGGTTGGCGGGTTCGTCAGGATGGGACGCGGTTCTGGGCCGACGTCGTGATCACCGCACTGCGTGGCCCCACAGGCGAGTTGCGCGGCTACGGCAAGATCACGCGCGACCTCTCCGAGCGCCGTGTCGCCGAACTGGCGCTGCGCGCGAGCGACGAGCGCTTCCGCCGTTTCTTCGACGAATCCCGGATCGGGATGGTGATCGTTGCCCTCGATGGTCGCTACGAGCGCGTCAACGAAGCCTTTTGTGCGATCGTCGGCTACAGCCGCGAGTGGTTGACCCTTGCCTCGCGCGAGAGCATTACGCACCCGGACGATCTCGTCGCCGACGGGGCTCGACTGCGCGCCCTGATCGCCGGCGAGTCGGCCTCCGACTCGTGGGAGAAGCGCTACCTAGGCGCTTCCGGCAATACGGTCTGGGCCTCAGTAAACGTCGCGCTGGTCAATGACGCCGGCCGGCCGCTGCACTTCATCGCACAGGTCGAGGACGTCACCGAGCGCCACAACCGTATGGTGCGCGACTTGGCCGGCCACAAGAGAGCTGAAGAATTGCGCCAGCTCAACGCTGAGTTCGGTCAGCACGCGCTCGCGACGGCAGACCTCGCGCAACTCAAGCAGCAGGTGGTCGAACTCGTGGCGCGGACGATCGAGGCGCCGTTCGTGCGCCTGGGTGAACTTGACGCCGCCGGAACGGCGATCGTCTTCAGCGCCGGCGTGGGTTGGCCCGCGCATCTGATCGACGACCACTCGCTCCCCGTCGCCGCGAGCGAATGCGAGCAGAGCATCCAATCGGGCCAGCCCGTTTTTCTCGGCGACGGCGAGAATTCGGATCCGTTGCGGCCTTCGCACGAATCTCGCGAGCTCGGAATCGTCGCCTCGGCGACCATCCCGATTCGCGGGAAAGATGCGGTCGCGGGCGTGCTACACGTTGGCTTGCGCGAGTCCCGCGTGTTCTCGCAAGACGACGTGACCTTCCTCGTGGGCATCGGAACAATAATCGGCATGGTGATCGACCGCGACCGCCGCGAACAGCGCATCAAACTCTTAAACGTCGACTTGCAGCAACGCTACGCGGAATTCGAGGCCTTCACCTATTCGGTCGCGCACGACCTGCGCGGGCCGCTGCGCGGCATCGCCGGGTTTGCCGGCCTCTTGGTGGAAGATTATGGGTCCAAGCTCGAGGACGAGGCCTTGCGCTTCGTCGGCCTGATCGCGAAGGGCGCGCACGCGATGGACGGCCTGATCGACGCGCTGCTAAATCGCGCGCGCGCCTCTAAAACCGTTCGCGAAGGTTCGTTACGTGGTCGCCAAAATCTTGGCGTAGCGCGCGGCATCGACGTTGCCGCCGCTGATGATGACGCCCACGCGCCACGCGCGCGCGTCGAGCTTGCGGTGAAGCAGCGCAGCGAGGGCTGAGGCGCCGCTCGGTTCGAACACGAGCTTGAGGCGTTCGAATGCGAACCGCATCGTCGCGCGCAACTCGTCGTCGCTGACGGTGAGAAATCCGGCGCACAAGCGCTTGACGATCGGGAACGTCAAGACGCCGGGAGAAGTCGTCTGCTGACCGTCGGCGATCGTTTTGGGGACGGGGATCTCGACGCGTTCGCCGCGCGCGAACGACTGGGCGAAATCGTCGCCGGCCTTCGGCTCCACGCCATAGATCGCGATCCCGGGACGCATGGCGCTCGCCGCCAGCGCGCAGCCCGCAAGTAGCCCCCCGCCGCCCGTGGGGACGAGCAACACGTCCAGTTCCGCGACGTCTTCGAATAGCTCGAGAGCGGCCGTTCCTTGGCCCGCGATGATCGCCGGATCGTCGTAGGGAGGGATGAGGATCGCGCCGCGTTCTTCGGCAATTTGCGCGGCGATCGACGCGCGGTCCATCGTATGCCGCTCGTACTCGACGATCGTAGCGCCATATTCGCGCGTCGCCGCAACCTTCGCCGCCGGCGCGTCGCGCGGCATGACGATGGTAGCCGAAACCCCGAGCAATTGGGCCGCAAGCGCGACACCCTGCGCGTGGTTTCCGCTCGAAAATGCGACCACGCCCCGAAGGCGCTGCATCGGCGAGAGCTGCGCGATCCGGTTGTAGGCGCCGCGAAACTTGAAGGCACCCATGCGCTGCAGATTCTCGCACTTGAGAAAGGCGCTCGCGCCGGTCCGCGCGTCGAGCGTATGCGACGTGACGACCGGTGTGCGATGCGCGACGCCGCGCAGGCGCTCGGCCGCGGCTAGAACATCATCGAAAGCGACCGTCTGCGAGCCGATCATCAAGGCGACGCCGTCGTACCGATATGGAACTTCGTGATCTTGCCGTCGGAGTCGAGTTCGTATTGCTCGACGAGCGTTCCGTTCGAGAACGTCTCGGTGAACTCGTGATAGCCGGCGGGAGAGCCCGCAGGCGTGATCTCCTTCGTCCCTTTCAAATCGCCGTGGGCCACGACCAAGTTCGATAGCCGCGCAACGCGCACGCGGTCCTCGAGCTGCGGGCGATCGACCGCATTAAAATCGCCGATGACCGGCGTCATGTCGTTGTTGCCGATCGCGCGAACGATCGCATCGGCCTTCGCTTCGTACGGGTTGCGATGCGGAAAGAGGCTGTACCCAATCAACAGCACGAGCGCGAGAACGGCCGCCGGACCGATGACCAGCAAGCGGCTCGGGCGCCGCGCTACGACGGCCGGCGGGGTTGCCGGGGGCGGCGCCGGATTTGGGGTTACGTTTTGCATCGGGGAACTCAACTTATTGCCTCCAGCGGCCGGCCGCCTTGCGCGAACGGCTCGAAACGCAAGCCCGCGTTCCATTCCTCGGCGAGCCGCATGCTCCACTCGCTCTCGAAGAGCGCGATGGGTCTACCTGCCGTATCCTCGACGAGTTTCGCGTTGGAGGGCCAGGTCGCAGCGGCCGCGACCGCCGCGTCGACTCCGACCCTCCGGGCGAGCGAAAACGCCAACCGGTAGAACTCCGTCTTTACGTTGTATTCGCTCGCGAGCCGGTACTTGGCGACCTCGAATTGCAACTCGCCGACGGCCGCGAAGATCGGCTCGGTCCGCGTCTGTCCGGCCGGATAGAACACCTGGATCGCGCCCTCTTCTGCGAGCTGCGCGATCCCTTTCTGAAACGACTTGTACGTACTCGTATCGACGTTCCGTACGCTTGCGAAATATTCGGGTTCGAACGAGGGAATCGGATCGTAGGCGAGCGGCGTTCCGGTACAGAGCGTGTCGCCGATCGCGAACGTTCCCGGATTGGCAAGCCCGACGACGTCGCCCGCGTACGCTTCTTCGACGACTTCACGCTCGCTCGCAAAGAGCTTCATCGCGCGCGTAACGCGAACGTCCTTTCCCGTGCGAACGTTGCGGACGGTCATGTCGCGCTCGAACTTCCCGCTGCAGACGCGCAAGAACGCAACCCGGTCCCGGTGCCGCGGATCCATGTTCGCTTGAATCTTGAAAACGAATCCCGAAAAATCGTCCGCGAGCGGCGAGATCAGCTCCGCTTTCGACTCCCCGGCGCGCGTCGCAAGCCGCGGCAGCGGCGCGGGCGACATTTCGAGGAAGCCGTCCAGGAACAGCGCGACCCCGAAATTCGTCACGGCGCTGCCGAAGAACACGGGCGTCGCGGCGCCGCTCATCAACGCCGACTCGTCGAAGCTCGTGCCCGCACCCTCGAGCAGTTCGAGCCCGTCGCGAAACTCGCGGTACGTCGTTTCGTCGCAAAGTGCTGCGAGCTGCGGATCGTTGAGATCCGTCACCCGGACGGGCGCACGCTTCGCGCCGTGCTCGGTGCGTTCGAATAAATGCACGTCGTGCGAGCGTCGATCGTAAACGCCGCGGAACGTCGGGCCGCTGCCGATCGGCCAATTGATCGGATACGTCCCGATGCCGAGTACCTTTTCAAGTTCGTCGAGCAGCTCGAGCGGATCGCGGCTGGGCCGGTCCATCTTGTTGATGAACGTGAACAGCGGGATGCGCCGCGCGCGGCAGATCGCGAACAGCTTTTTCGTTTGCGGCTCGACGCCTTTGGCTGCATCGATTAGCATCACCGCGCTGTCGGCGGCGAGCAGCGTGCGATACGTGTCTTCGCCGAAATCTTGGTGGCCGGGCGTGTCGAGCAAATTAAGCGTGTAGCCGCGGTAGGGGAACTGCAGGACCGTCGAGGTGATCGAGATGCCGCGCTCGCGCTCGAGCTCCATCCAGTCGGACGTCGCCTGACGCGCGCGGCGCCGCGCGGCCACTTGCCCCGCCGTCGCGATCGCGCCGCCGTAAAGCAGCAGCTTCTCGGTAAGCGTCGTCTTGCCGGCGTCGGGGTGCGAGATAATCGCGAACGTCCGCCGCTTCTCTACCGCAGCGGCGAGCGGCGTCGCCGCTGTATCCATCACTGCCTAGAGTACCCGACGGGCCACTAAGGTTGCCGATCGAAGCGTGGCGGTGTCCCGCCGTACAGGGTGTACGTGCGCACGTCCTCGTGGGCGCCGTCCACGCGGTCGAGGATCAGCGTCTTTCCCGCGATGTAGAACCGCGCGACCGGCGGGACGAGCAGACGATTGTCGCCGCGCACGACGACGGCCGACCGGCGTTCGACATCGAGCGTGCAATCGGCGATTACGAGTCGCACGCCGCTTGGGACGGGCACGGCGCCCGCCGGAAATTTCGCGCGCGCGAACGCCGGCGTCCCGGAGCGCTGCGCGTCTTGGTGGAAGCATTCGGGCAGGGCGGAAAGGGCCCAGGGCGCGCTGCCGCGCAGCGGGGGCGGCGTCTGCAGCGCTTCCTCGCGTTGAGCCGGGCCCGGCGTGGCTTGGCTACTTGAATAGCGCATGTCACCGGCCTTCGAATGGTGGGGCAAGTTCGTGATGACGACCAGGGCCGCAAGCACGAGGGCCGTCGCGATCGCGAGGTAGCGCAGTTATCGCCCCGCTCTCACTTCAGGATCGTCGACGCGATCGGCTCGCCCTCGGGCGTCACGACGTCGAGAACCGAACCGGCGCGATAGACGGAGTTCGGAACGATCCAGAGCGTATACGTGCGGTATGTGGCCGTGGGCTCGCCGCCGTCGGCGGGGCCGCGCTCGAACGCGACGATGCGGACGCGCTCCTCGTTCGCTCGGATTGACTCGATCGTTTCATGCCAGCCGGTGTCGGCATGCGGACCCATCAGAAGCAGCACGCCGAACTCGTGGTTGAAACGGACGGGAGCCCGAATCCCGAAGGCCTGAAGGTCGCGTTGGCTGCGGATGACCGCAATTTGGTTCGGCCCCGCCAGGTTGGTCGTGCCCTGCGCGTAGGTCTTGACGCGAACTTCGCGGCACCCCGTCAGCAGGAGCAGCAGCGCGCCCAGCGCGGCCAATCTCCTCATTGCCGACGCCTTCGAGGAACAGGCTCCTTGGCCTAGCGAATCTTCGCGTCCTAACGTGGATGTGCGTTTTGTCGTAGTTGCCATCCTCTGGTCCGCCGTCGCAGCGCCGGCTGGGGCGCTGCCGAGTGCCTTGCACCCGATCGGGCGGGGCCCGAACACGGTCGGCGTCTGCGGCAACGTCGTCGTGCATGCCAACAGCGCTATCGACGCCACCCTGCACGACGATCAGACGATCGAGCGCTCGATCGAGCGGCTTCATTCCCTCGATTTCGCATCTTCGACGCCGCTCCAGCACGACGGGGTTGCGGAGCTGCGGCGGCTCTCAGGCGACCTCGCCGATACCTCGGCCCACGGCACAAGCGAGGTCGGTCGCTTGCGGAACTACGCGCAGCGGATCGAAGAAGAACGTCAACGAACCGAACTCTCCGTTTTCGCGGACGCGCTCGCCAGCGCACTCGATCGCCAACAAAAAATGGGCGCAGATCTCAATCGCTTTCTCGTGCGATTGACGTACCACGAGATGCGCCAAGAGGCGGACCCCTCGAAAGTGATCGACCCCGACCCGCGGCCCTCGGTCGGCCCCGAGGCATTCACGCCCCAGGCGCATCCCGCAGAGCGTCTCGATGACCCGAACGAGGAAGCCCGAGCCACGGCCGCGGATTTCAGCACACGCCTTGCCGACGTGCGGCGCGACGAATCGCACGCGGCCGATCTCAGCGAAGCGGCGGTTGGTGGCTGCTGAGTCGAACCGGAAGCGGCGCGTCAAAGTCGTTGCTCAGCGAATTCTGCAAATTTAGACTGGGAGGGCCGTGAAACTTTTCCAAGGATTCGCGCTCGCCGGCGTCGTTTTGGCCTTGGCGCTCAGCCTGCTCGGCAGCTGGATACGCATCAACGAAGCGGGTCTGAGCTGCCCCGATTGGCCGCTCTGCCGGGGCGCGCTGATCCCCCCGCTCGAAGGCCGCGTCGTGCTCGAATGGACGCACCGCCTGCTCGCGTTCGTGGAAGCGTTCGTGGTGCTCGGCGCGATCGTGACCGGCCTGCGCGAACGCGGAGGGGTTGCCGGGGTAAGTGCGGCACTGTGGGCGCTCGGAACGGTCTTCGCGTTTCAGGTTTCGCTCGGCGGCTTAACCGTCGTGCTTGGGAATAGCCCGCTCTCGGTGATGGTGCATTGGGGGATGGGCATGGCACTGCTCGCGGCGCTGACCGCGCTTGCGTTGCTCGCGTTCGTCGCTCCGGAAACGAGCGGAGCGCGCGCCGCCCGGCCCCGGTCGAGCGAGAGCATCGCGCCGGCGCTCGCGCTCGCAGCCGCGTTCGCATTCGCGACGATGTGCGCGGGCGCGTACGTCAGCTCGAGCTATGCCGGCCTCGCATGTCCGACCCTGCCCGCTTGCAATGGGACGCTCTTCGGGCAAGGTGCCGCGCAACTCGCACAGATGCTGCATCGACTCGCGGCCTTCGGCTTTGCGATCGTCGCCGTCGTTGCGACATACGCCGCAGCGCGTGGTAGTTCGCGCCGCGTTGCCGGCGCAGCGCTCGCGGGTCTGGGACTGCTGCTCGTGCAAATCGGCCTCGGCGCCGCGAACGTCGCCTGGGCTTTGCCGCCGGCCTTGCGTGAGTTGCACGCGACCAACGCCGTCGCGACGTTCCTCGCGTTCGTCATTGCGGCCGTCCTCGCGGCACTCGAGCCGTATCGCGCGGCTGCGCGCGACCTCGAGCGGGCTCGCACGCGGCGCTTGGCGGCTGACGGATGAACGCGCTCGCCGGCTGGGGCGGCGTCGCCCGCGACTACTACGAGCTCACAAAGCCGCGCATCGCCTACCTGCTTTTGATCACGACGTTCGCCGCGATGATGATGGCGGAGCGCGGGCTGCCGCCGCTCGGCTTAACGCTTCTGACGCTCGTGGGCGGAGCGCTTGCAGCCGGTTCCGCCGGCGCCTTCAACTGCGTGCTCGATCGCGATATCGACCGTCTGATGAGCCGGACGATGAAGCGTCCGACCGCGACCGGACGTATCTCACCGCTCGCCGGATTCGTCTTTGCGACGCTCCTTGGGGCGCTCTCGTTCGGGCTTCTCTACCGCTTCGTCAACCCGCTCGCGGCCTGGCTCTCGCTCGGCGGAAACTTATACTACGTGCTCGTCTACACGCTCTGGCTCAAGCGCACGACGCCGTTGAACATCGTCATCGGCGGTGCGGCGGGGGCGGTTCCGCCGCTCGTCGGCTGGGCGGCGGTCGCGCACGGCGTCGGGGCGCCGGCGCTCGGTTTGTTCGCGTTGATCTTCCTGTGGACGCCGCCGCACTTCTGGGCGCTCGCGCTCGGAGCGAGCGCCGATTACGAACGCGCGAACGTGCCGATGCTGCCCAACGTCCACGGCGCGCGGCGCACGAAGATCGAGATATTCGCGTACACGCTCGTGCTCGTTGCCGTCTCGCTCGCGCTGACCCCGCTTGGAATTATGGGCCTGTGGTACTTCGTCCCAGCCGCGATCCTCGGCGCGATTTTCATCTGGGACGCGTGGAAAGTCTTGCGCGGTCCGACCGTGCCGTTCGCGCGCATGCTTTTCAAGTATTCGCTCGTCTATTTGGCCTTGATGTGCGCCGCGATGGTTCTCGATCGCGTGCTACGGTAAGCGCGAACGCGCAGGTCGCGGGCCACGCCTTCGACCGCTCGCAGCTTCCGCTGCTGCTCACGCTCGGGCTTGGCGTTTTCGCGGGCGCGCTCGATCTCGGCGTACTTTCGCCGGCGCTGCCGTCGCTTGCAAGAACGTTCGGCATCGCGCCGCGCGACGTCGCGTGGACGTTTACGCTGTACCTCTTTGCGAACGTCGTTGCGATCCCGATCGCGACGAAACTCTCCGACACGCTCGGGCGGCGCGTCATCTACACCGCTTGCGTTGCGCTGTTCGCCGCCGGCAGCGTGCTCGCGATCGTTGCCCCGACCTTTGCGATCTTTCTGCTCGCGCGCGCCCTGCAAGCCGCCGGTGCCGGCGGAATCTTTCCGGTCGCGACTGCGGCGATTGCGGACAGCGTCCCGCTCGAGCGTCGCGGATCGGCGCTCGGATTGCTCGGCGCGGTTTGGGGCCTCGCGGCGATTGTCGGCCCGAACGTCGGCGGCGCGATCACGCATTTCTTTTCGTGGCACTGGATCTTCGTCGCGAACGTCCCGCTCGCGGCGATCGTCATCGTCCTCGCGCAGCGCTACGTTCCGGCGCGTGCGGCGCGTGCTCGCGGTCCGCTCGACCTTGCCGGCCTCGGCGTTCTCTCCCTCGGGCTGCTCGGGGTCATGGTCGGTCTCACCCGGCTCGACACGCGGGCCGCTGCGTTCGATAACGGCGCCACGATCGGCGGTCTCGTGCTCGCCGCGCTCGCCTTCTTAGCCCTGGTTCCGATCGAACGCGCCGCGGCGGCGCCCGTCATCGCACCGGGATTGTTTGCGACGCGGCAACTCGCGCTTACGTATGCTCTCGAGGTGATGATCGGCCTGCTCGAAGGCGCGCTCTTTTTCATCCCGGCCGCACTCGTCGCCGCCGACGGGCTAACGCCGATTGCTGCGGGCGCGATCGCGGCGGTGGGCGCATTCATGTTCGTCGCCGTCATCCCGCTCGCGGGGCGAGCCCTCGATGCGTACGGCAGCCGCGCGGTTCTGCTTGCCGGCGCTAGTCTGTGCGCCTGCGGTCTTGGGTTGTTCGCCGCATCGCTAACGACGCTCTGGTTCGCGACCGGCGCGATCGCACTCGCTGGAATCGGCTTCGGCGCGCTGCTCGGTGCGCCGACCCGCTACATCATCACCAACGAGGTCCCGGCTGCTTCGCGCGCGACCGGCGTCGGACTGCTCAGCATCTTCCTCATCATCGGTCAGATCTTCGGCGCGTCGCTCGCCGGCGGCGCAGTCGGTTCGCGCATCGACGACATCGCGGGCTACCGCCTCGCCTACGAGATCTTCGCCGCAATCGCCGTCGTCGCAGCGCTCGCAACCTTGCTGCTCGCTTCCCGCACGGAGGAACGGAAAGCGCCGGTTTCGTGATCGCCCTTGTCACGTTGAGCTTGTCGAAACGCCGACGGGCTCTCCGCCGTGCTCCGTTGGCCCTTCGACTGCGCTCGCTGCGCGAGCTTCGCTCAGGATGACAACGGCTAGGTAGCGCCGCGGTCGATGCTGCGGCCGACGCGCGCAACCTTGCTGCTCGCTTCCCGCGCGGAGGAACGGAAAGCGCCGGTCTCGTGATCGCCGTAGGTTGGCTACGTAGCGCCGCGGGCGATGCTGCGGCCGACGCGCCAGAGGACGAACGTGAAGAAGGCGGCGATGCCGAACACCGCGAGCAGATCGGTGAACCCCGAGAACCCGGCGACGGCGTTGCCGCAGACCGAGACCGCAGCCGACGAGAGCCACAGATCGAGCCGTTCGAAGGGGTTCGAAGCGAGGCGTTCGTCGTTCGCAACGGTCGCGATGACCTCGTCCGGCGTCCACGAACCTTCGTCGATCAGTTCGCGAATCGCGCCGTATCGATCGAGAATCACCAAGCGCTCCGGGTGAATCAGTCCGACCCGTTCGTCGGGGAAGGCCGTCACGTCGAATTGCGCGGCGAAATCGAGAACCCGTTCGGGGTCCCCCGTCGCCAGGCTCCAGCGCGCCGGATCCGCGCCGAACGAAGCGCCGTAGCGCGCGAGCACCGGCGGCGTGTCATACGTGGGGTCCAGCGTTACCTCGACGAGATGCGCGGCTAACCCCGCGAATTTCTCTTGAAGGGCATGAAAGCGAGCGGTGATTAGCGGGCACTCGCGCGCATCCCGGCAGCGCGTGTAGACGAAGGCCATAACGACCGGACCGCCGCGAAAGTCGCGCAGGGTGAACGGCCGCCCGCGCTGATCGAGGAACTCGGTCGCCGCCGGCGCGTACTCGCCGACCACGACGTGGTGCACGTTGCGCAGCAACTGAGGAACCGACGAGGTGTCCTCGGCGCCGGTTACGGCTTGCGTACCGAGCACGCGAATGCCCCCGAGCGACCAGGGACGCGCGTCGGCATCGGCAGTCGCCTCGATCGTCTCGCCGACCCGCAGGTTGCGCGATTCCGCGAGCGGCACGACCCGGAACGTTGAGATTCCGGCCGGCCGGCCGAGGAGCGCGTCGTGCCGTACGA
>Ga0302314_10013842_pt1 | contig 13835 bp, 16 predicted proteins | sample III_Palsa_N2_3_FD_200533 | JGI IMG/M metagenome (GOLD analysis project Ga0302314, IMG submission 200533) | Peat permafrost microbial communities from Stordalen Mire near Abisko, Sweden - III_Palsa_N2_3 | ecosystem: Environmental > Terrestrial > Soil > Palsa > Peat permafrost | place: Sweden... | reverse complement strand
CCAGGTCCAGACGAACATCGGCATCTTCATCAGCGTCATGCCGGGGGCGCGCATGTTGAGGATGGTGACGATGATGTTGATCGAGCCCATGATGGAGCTGGCGCCCATCAGGTGCATCGCGAAGATGCCGCCGTCCATCGACGGGCCCATCTGCAGCGTCAGCGGCGCGTAGAGCGTCCAGCCGGCCGCGGGAGCGCCGCCGGGCAGGAAGAACGAGCCCACGAGCATCAGCGCCGCCGGGATCAGCAGCCAGAAGCTCAGGTTGTTCATGCGCGCGAAGGCCATGTCCGCGGCGCCGATCTGCATCGGGATCATCCAGTTCGCGAAGCCGACGAACGCCGGCATGATCGCGCCGAACACCATGATCAGGCCGTGCATCGTGGTGAACTGGTTGAACAGCTCGGGGTTGAAGTACTGCAAGCCCGGCTGGAACAGCTCGAGCCGGATCAGCAGCGCCAGCGTGCCGCCGATCAGGAACATCGTGAACGCGAACAGCAGGTACAGCGTGCCGATGTCCTTGTGGTTGGTCGCGAACACCCAGCGGCGCCAGCCGGTCGGATGGCCGTGCGCGTGGTCATGGTCGTGGTCGTGGTCGTGGTCGTGATCGTGGCCGATCGGATGGGGCAGAACAGCACTCATGAGAGGGAATCCTTCAGCGAACGCTTGTGTCAGTCGATCTCGGGATCGGACAGCGACTTACTTGGCTTCGGCAGCGACCACGTCCGACGGCTCGACGAGCTGGCCCGTGTGGTTGCTCCACGAATTCTTCGTGTACGTGATGGCCGCGGCGATCTCGGTCTCCGACAGCTTGCCCTGCCACGCCGGCATGGCGCCGTTCAGGCGGCCGTGCAGCACGGTGAGGATCTGCGCGTTCTTGTCGGGGTCGAGCACCGTGGGCGACTTGTCCAGCGGCTTGACCGGGCCGGCGCCCGTGCCGTCCGGCTTGTGGCAGACCGCGCAGTTGGCCAGGTAGACCTTCTCGCCGCGCGCCATCAGCGGGCCCATTTCCCAGACCTTCTTCGGATCGTCGGCCGCGGCGGCCAGCGCCTTCTTCTGCTTGTCGACCCAGGCCGTGTAGTCGGTGGCGGACATCACGATCACATGGATCGGCATGAACGCGTGCTCCTTGCCGCACAGCTCGGAGCACATGCCGTAGTAGTCGCCCGTCTTGTTGGCGAGGAACCAGGTGTCGCGCACGAAGCCGGGGATCGCGTCCTGCTTGACGCCGAACGCCGGCACGCTCCACGAGTGGATCACGTCGTCGGCCGTCGTGATGATGCGCACCTTCTTGTCGACCGGCACCACCAGCGGGTTGTCGACCTTGAGCAGGTAGTCGTTGCCGCCGGCCCTGTTCGTCTCCGACAGGTCGCGCTGCGCGGTGTCGAGCGTGGAGATGAACGCCAGGCCCTCGCCCTCGCCCTTGATGTAGTCGTAGCCCCACTTCCACTGGTAGCCGGTGGCCTTGATGGTGAGGTCGGGGTTGGTGGTGTCCTTCATCGCGACCACGGTGCGCGTGGCGGCGGCGCCCATCAGGATGACGATGATGAACGGCACCACCGTCCAGGCGATCTCGACGGCGGTGCTCTCGTGGAAGTTGGCCGCCTTGTGGCCGACGCTCTTGCGATGCTTGAAGATCGAATAGAACATGAAGCCGAACACCACGACGAAGATCACCGTGCAGACGATGAGCATGCCGTAGTGCAGCGTCTTGATCTGATCGGCGACCTCGGTGACCGCCGGCTGGAAGTCGAGGCCGTTGACCCGGGGGCCGCCCGGGAGATCCGTCACGGATTTGTCACCGAAGGCCAGCGCCACGCCGGTGGTCGCGAAAGCGGAAAGCGCCAGTGCAGCGCGCGTCGCGCGGCGTCCCAGCTTGCGAATCGTCATCATCGTCGTCACGTAGTTCGATCCTTCTTGTCGGGCCAGGGCCATTTGGATGGCCTTAGATCGGCTTGATCAGAGGTCGCGTGCAGGCCCTTCCTGGAAAGGCTCGCACAGGGGAGGTGCACTTCAGACACAAGACCCAATCGATTCTAGGGCCTGTTCATACCAAAAAAGTGCCCACGGGACTCAGCGTAAGCCCTGCCCCAGGCCTCGATTTACCGCGGTTGACGGCCCCGGCTCAGCATCGCCTTCATGTCGTCGAGGCCGACCTGCGTGTGCTCGGACAGCTTCGCGCGCGGCACCGGCTTGAACGCGTGGCCATAGACGATCTCGAATTCGAGCACCACGCGGCCCTGCGCATCGACATGCGCGCCCAGCGCCGCGAGCAGGCGGTCGCGCCAGCGCGGCGTGCGCAGTCCGGCGCAGCGGGCGGCGTCGGTGTTCATGCCGAGCGCGCGCAGTTCCTCGAGCGCGGCCTGCGGGCTGCTCCAGGTCAGGCGCAGCGTCTCCTGGTCCATCACCGGGTCGGCGAAGCCGGCCTCGACCAGCATGTCGCCGAGGTCGTGCATGTCGGTCCATGGCGCGTAGGGCGTGCCCCATCCGTGGGCGCGATAGAGGTCGCGCAAGGTGACCAGCGTGCCCGGGCCCAGCGTCGTGAACATCAGGAAGCCGTCGACGACCAGCGCGCGCTGCCACTCGCGCATCAGCGTGGGCGCGTCCTGCGCCCAGTGCAGGCTCATGTTCGACCAGACCAGCTGCGCCTGCGCCGGCGGCACCGCCGACTGCGCGATCGCGCGCGGGCCCGCCGAGCCCAGGCCCAGCCAGCGGCGCCACGCGGGCGTCGCCACAGGCGCGGCCGACGCGACGGGCGTCGACGACGCCGCGGACTCGGGCCGCAGCACGCCGGTGACCGTCGCCTTCGGATAGGCCTGCGCCAGCTGCGCCGAGCCGCCGCCGAGCTCGCTCCACCAGTCGAACACGTGCACCGGCACCTGCTTGACGATGGACAGGCGCTCGGCGAGACGACGCGCGATCTCGCCATGCAGCCACGGCGGCGCCGGCTGCGCCGCCAGCCGCGCCCAGGCCCGGTCCAGCGCGCGCGGATCGAGGCGTTCCGGGCGGGATTCGGGGGTGGGGGCGACGGCCATGCGGCAGTATATTGAGCCGATGACTTCATGGCCGGGCGCTCCGCCATGCCCGCAGGCGACGACAGGCCAAGCGCGCCGCGCTTGACGCGCGCCGCGACCCGCGCCCGCGCCCTGCTGGGCCGCTGGCGTTGCTGCGTCGGCGGACGCTGCGCCGTGTGCCGCGGCTGGTGCGACGGCCGCCTGTGCGCCCACTGCGACGCGCGCTTCGCGTTTCCCCGCGCGCGCTGCGGCGGCTGCGCGCTGCCGCTGGCCGCCAAGGCATCCGGCGAAGACGCGCTCTGCCTGCGCTGCCGCCTCGCGCCGCCGCCGTGGTCGCGCGTGGTCGCGGGCGTCGACTACGGCTATCCGTGGGATCGCGCGCTCGCCGACCTGAAGTTCCATCAACGGCTCGAGCCGATCGGCGCGCTGCTCGGCCCGTTGACGGCCGCGCTCGCCGACATGCACGCCAGCGACGTGCGCGTCGTCGCCGTGCCGCTGTCGCGCGAACGGCTGCGCGAGCGCGGCTACAACCAGTCGTGGGAGCTGGCGCGCCGCCTCGCGCGCACGCTCGCGCTCGAGGCCCGCGCCGACGCGCTGTTCCGCGTGCGCGACACCGGCCACCAGTTGGGCCTGCATCGATCGGAGCGCGCGAAGAACCTGCAGGGCGCGTTCGTCGTCGCGCCGCGCCACGCGGCCTGGGTGCGCGGCGCGCGCATCGCGCTGGTCGACGACGTGCTCACCACCGGCGCCACCGCGCGCGCGGCCGCGCGCACGCTGCGCGCCGCGGGGGCACGCGACGTGCAGGTGTGGGTCGTCGCGCGCACGCCCGCGAGCTGACGCAACCCAGGCTGAGACAATCGCCGCCATGTTCCGCATCGTCCTCGTCCATCCCGAGATCCCGCCCAACACCGGCAACGTGATCCGCCTCGCGGCCAACACCGGCTGCGAGCTGCACCTGGTCGAGCCGCTGGGCTTCTCGATGGAGGACAAGCTGCTGCGCCGCGCCGGCCTCGACTACCACGAGTTCGCTGACGTCCGCCGCCACGCGTGCTGGGACGACTACGCCGCCACGGTCGACCCGTCGCGCTGCTTCGCGTTCTCCACGCGCGGCACCGGCACGCTGGCCAGCGTGGCCTGGCGCGCCGGCGACAGCCTCGTCTTCGGCAGCGAGTCGGCCGGACTGCCCCAGGCCGTGCGCGACGCGTTTCCGCCTGAGCGACTGGTTCGCCTGCCGCTGCTGCCGGGGCAGCGCAGCCTCAACCTGAGCAACGCGGTGGCGGTGGCGGTGTTCGAGGCGTGGCGCGTGAACGGCTACGCCGGCGGCCTCTGAAGATCAGAGCCCTTCGTCGCGCGAATCGCGCCGCATCAGGGACGACACCGCATCCCGCGCGGCGATGCGGCGGTGGATCACGGCCGACACCATGTCGGCGATGGGCATCGCGACGCCGTGGTCGTGCGCGAGCCGCGTGACGGTCTCCGCGCAGTAGACGCCTTCGGCCACGTGGCCCAGGCGTTCGAGGATGCCGGTCAGCGACAGGCCCTGCGCCAGCATCAGCCCGACCTTGCGGTTGCGCGAGAGGTCGCCGGTGGCGGTGAGCACGAGGTCGCCCAGGCCCGACAGGCCCATGAACGTGTCGGCATGCGCCCCGAGCGCCACGCCCAGGCGCGTCATCTCGGCCAGGCCGCGCGTGATCAGCGCGGCGCGCGCATTGAGGCCCAGGTTCAGGCCGTCGGCGATGCCGGTGGCGATCGCCAGCACGTTCTTGACGGCGCCGCCCACTTCGACGCCGACCACGTCGGTCGAGCGGTAGATGCGGATCGCCTCGCTGTGGAACGCGCTGACGGCCAGGTCGCACAGCGCCGGATCGCTGCTCGCGGCGACCAGCGCCGTCGGGCTGCCGCCGGCCACCTCCTGCGCGAAGCTGGGGCCCGACAGCACGCCCACCGACGCGTGCGGCAGCACGCTCGCCGCGATCTGGTGGCCCAGCGACCCGGTGGCCGACTCGACGCCCTTGCACAGCCAGAACACGCAGGTGTCGGGCGCCAGCGCGGCCAGGCGCTCGCGCAGCGAGGCCATCGGCGTGGCGACGATCACGAGGCCGCCCTCGGCGTGCGCGAGCACGGCGGCGTGGTCGGACGTGACGGCCAGCTGGTCCGGCCACACCGCGTGCGGCAGGTAGCGCTCGTTGCGCCGCTCGGCCGCCATCTGCTGCGCCTGCGCGGCGTCGCGCGCCCACAGCAGCACGCGATGGCGCCGCGCCGCGGCGATCGCGAGAGCCGTGCCCCAGGCGCCGGCGCCGATGACGGAGATGCGCATGGGAGCGTGCCTCGACGGAAGAAAGGATCGGTCGGCACGGAGCAGTCTCCGTGCCGGGGCGGCCTCAGTTCGGCGCGCCGTTGGCCGAGGCGGCCTGCGCCAGCTGGGCCTGCTGCTGCGCTTCGAACATGGCCTGGAAGTTGACTTCGGCCAGCAGGATCGGCGGGAAGCCGGCGCGCGTGCAGACGTCGGAGACGATGGCACGCAGGTACGGGTACAGCATCTGCGGGCAGACGACGCCCAGGATGCCCTGCTGCTGCTCGGCCGGCACGTTGCGGATCTCGAAGATGCCGGCTTGCTTGGCTTCGACCAGGAACAGCACGCGCTCGCCGACCTTGGTCGTGACCGTGCCGGTGACGCTCACTTCGAACAGGCCCGCGGCGATGGCTTCGGCGGCCATCGACAGCTGGATGTCGACTTGCGGCTGCGTCTGTTCCAGCAGCACCTGCGGCGAGTTCGGTTGCTCGAGCGACAGGTCCTTCAGGTAGATGCGCTGGATCTGGAAAACAGGGGATTGGTCTTGTTCAGCCATGGGTGTCTCGAAAAAAACGAAGCCCGCAAACCGGGACGGTGCGGGCTGCAGCGCGCATTATGTCGCAGGCCACATGACGGCCCGCCGAGGGATGTTCCTCAGCCGTTGAGCAGCGGGAGGAGGCCGCCCTTCTGGTCGAGCGCGATCAGGTCGTCGCAGCCGCCCACCCACGTGTCGCCGATGAAGATCTGCGGCACCGTGCGGCGGCCGGTCTGCGCGATCATCGCGTCGCGCTGCTTCGGGTTCAGGTCGACGCGGATCTCGTCGATGGCGTCGACGCCGCGCTGCTTGAGCAACTGCTTCGCGCGGATGCAGTACGGGCAGACCTGGGTGGTGAACATGCGGACCGGATTCATGGGGGCGTGCGCCTCGGCGGCCGAGGTCGAAACTGCTGGTGCGCCCGATTTTCCCGCAGCACGGGCAACCTTGCGCCGTCAGGTGACAAAGCGGTGACAGCCAGCGTGACGGAATCGCCGCGGACGAGCGGCGGATGCGCGGATCAGGCCGGTGCGGCGGAGGTCTCGACCGGCAGGTTGGCCGCCTTCCACGCCTTCATGCCGCCGGCCAGCACGACCGCCTTGGCGTAGCCCTTGGCCTCCAGCGCCTTGGCCGCCTTCGCGGCGCGGTCGCCGCTGGCGCACACGAGCACGACCGGCAGCGTCTTGTTCTTCGGCAGCTCGGGCGCCACTTCCAGGCGGCCGATCGGCACGTTGCGCGAGCCGACGATGTGCCCCACCGCGTATTCGCCCGGCTCGCTGACGTCGATCACGCTGGCCTTCTCGCGATTCATCAGGTGCACCGCCTCGGTCGGCGACACGCCGCCGTTGCGCATGCCGTTGATCGTCGGCCACAGCAGCAACCCGCCGGAGACGAGGACGGCCAGGGCCAGGAGCCAGACGGTGGGGTCGGTGAAGAAAGTCAAGGGAGCCGTTCGGAACTGGGAAAGAATCCGGATTATAGGAAGTTCGTGCGCGATGGGCGCGCCCTTCCCGACGGTAACCCGCAGTTGCCGGATCGCGGCGTCCGGCCGCGTTCGCGCCGCATAGAATTTGCGCATTCCCCCGACCGACCAAGGCGCCGCACGGCGCGAGGCCAAACCCATGTACAAGCTCGTCCTGATCCGCCACGGCGAATCCACCTGGAACCTCGAGAATCGCTTCACCGGCTGGACCGACGTCGAGCTCACCGCCACCGGCGTCGCGCAGGCGCGCACCGCGGGCGAGCTGCTGAAGGAAGCCGGCTACGAGTTCGACGTGGCCTACACGTCGGTGTTGAAGCGCGCGATCTGGACGCTGTGGCACTGCCTGGACACCCTGGAGCGCACCTGGCTGCCGGTCAAGCAGGACTGGCGCCTCAACGAACGCCACTACGGCGGCCTGCAAGGCCTCAACAAGGCCGACATGGCCAAGGAATACGGCGACGAGCAGGTGCTGATCTGGCGCCGCAGCTACGACACGCCGCCGCCGGCGCTCGAGGCCGACGACCCGCGCGGCCAGCGCCACGACCCGCGCTACGCCAAGCTCGATCCGGCGCAGATCCCGCTCACCGAATGCCTGAAGGACACGGTCGCTCGCGTGCTGCCGTGCTGGAACGAGGTGCTCGCGCCGGCCATCAAGTCGGGCCAGCGCATCGTCGTCGCCGCGCACGGCAACTCGATCCGCGCGCTGGTGAAGTACCTCGACAACATCGGCGACGCCGACATCGTGGGCGTCAACATCCCCAACGGCATCCCGCTGGTCTACGAACTCGACGCGGACCTGAAGCCGATCAGGAGCTACTACCTGGGCGATGCAGAGGCGGCCGCGAAGGCTGCGGCAGCGGTGGCGGCGCAGGGCAGGAAGGCCTGAACCCGAGGCCGCGATGGAGGCCCTCCGGCTGCGCCTGATCTACGACGGCCAGGGCCCCACCATCTGGACGCCCGCGCCCGGCGCCTTCGGCCTGCAGGACAAGTCCGGCGTGCTCCACGTCGGCACGCCGGGCGCGGCCGGCGCGGTCGTCTTCGACTTCGCGCTGCAGGTGAAGTCGCTGGACGCGGACCAGGTCGTGCTCGTCGGCGATTTCGCGCATGGCCGGCCCGCCGAGCGCTTCCTCTATCTCGGCTGGCGCAACGCCGCCGGCGCGTTCGCGCAGCGCCTCAAGCTGCCGCTGCACACGATCACGCCGGCGCAGGCGCGACAGGCGCTTGCCGAGCGCATGGCGTTGACGGCCACGCTGGTCGACCATCACCCGAAAGCGACGTCGACCGGCGCGAACATCGGCGGGACGCGGCCCGTGGCCTGGACGCTGGCCTGAGCCGCGACGTCACACCGCCTTGGCCAGCACGCCGACGCGCCGCACGAAGCCCAGCACCCGCTCCGACGCCTCGTCCGCGCGCGTCGCCACCGACATCACCAGCAGCGCGCCCGCATCCTCCAGCGCGACATAGCGCACGCCCTCGATGCGCACCGCCTCGAGCGGCCCGGGCAGCACGGCGAGCCCCAGGCCCGCGGCCACGAGGCCGATCTGCGTGGTCGCTTCGCGGGCCTCCTGCGCGATGCGCGGGTCGAAGCCGGCCTGCGCGCACAGGCGCTTGAGCAGCGGCCCGGTGCCGGTGCCGGCGTCGCCGGGAAAGCCGACGAAGGCCTCGTCGCGGCACTCGGCGATGGCCACCGACCTGCGGCGCGCGAAGCGGTGCGCGGCGGGCACCACGAGACGCAGCGGGTCGCGCCGCAACAGCCGCGTGCGGATGCCTTCGGGCGCGTCCTCGTTGTAGCGCACCAGGCCGACATCCAGCTCGCCGCGCAGCAGGCCGTCGAACTGCTGCTGCGAATGCATCTCGCGCAGGTTCAGCGCGACGTCGGGATGGTTGCGCCGATGGTCGGCGACGACGTCGCGCAGCACCTTGGTCAGCGGCAGCGTCGACGAGAAGCCGATGCGCAGCAGTCCGACCTCGCCGCGCGCCACGCGCTGCAGTTCGCCCGGCAGCGCCTGCGCGGCGGCGAGCATCTCGCGCGCCCGCACGAGCAGGGCCTGGCCGGCATCGGTGAGCGCCACGGAGCGCCGCGTGCGCACGAACAGCTGCACGCCGAGCTGCTCCTCCAGCGCGCGGATCTGCTGGCTCAGCGGCGGCTGGGCGATGTTCAGGCGCAGCGCCGCGCGGGTGAAGTGCAGTTCCTCCGCGACGGCCACGAAATAGCGCAGGTGGCGCAGTTCCATTGAGTCTTTTCAAGTCTCAGTTGTTCATCAATCATATATTGGACTGACTAAGAGCGAATCCTTAAGCTTCGTCCATGTCCGCCGTTCCCGTGACTTCCGCCAACCTTCCGACCGCCGCGCTCCGCGCCGGCGCGCACGAGCCGCTGCCGCCGCCGCTGGAAGCCGGCAGCGCCGCGCATCGCTCGGCGAAGTGGGCGCTGTTCGTCGGCGGCTTCGCGGTGTTCGCGATGTTCTACGGACCGCAGCCGCTGCTGTCGCTGTTCGGCACGGCGTTCGACCTGAGCGCGGCGCAGGCCAGCGGCGTGCTGTCGGCGACCGCGGGCGCGATGGCGCTGGGCCTGATCCCGGCCGGCTTCCTCGCGCAGCGCTTCGGGCCGAAGCCGGTGATGTTGTCGGCCATCGTGCTGGGTGCGCTGTGCAGCCTGCTGTGCGCCGCGGCGCCGAGCTATCCGACGCTGATCGCGCTGCGCGCGCTGCTGGGCCTGAGCCTGGCCGGGCTGCCGGCGGTGGCGTCGGCGTGGCTGGCCGAGGAGATGGATCCGCAGGCGCTGGGCCAGGCCGTGGGGCTGATCATCGCGGGCAACGCCGCGGGCGGCATGTCCAGCCGCCTGGTGTGCGGCGTGCTGGCCGACCTCGTGGGCTGGCGCGTCGCGTTCGCGGGCCTGGGCGTGCTCGGCGCGATCGCGGCGTTCGAGTTCTGGCGCAGCCTGCCGGCGTCGCGCCGCCATCGCCCGCGTCCGCTGCATCCGCGCCATGCGCTGGCCGACCTGCGCAGCGCCTTCGGCGAACCCGGCCTGGCGCCGCTGTTCGGCCTCGCGCTGCTGTTGATGGGCAGCTTCGTGAGCTTCTACAACTACCTCGGCTTCCGTCTCGGACAGGCGCCGTTCGCGCTGTCGCACGCGACGATCGGCGCGATCTTCCTGCTGTACGTGGTGGGCATGTTCTCGTCGCCGTGGGCCGGTCGCCAGGCCGACCGGCTGGGCGCGTCGCGCGTGCTCGGCTGGATGCTCGCGCTGTGCGCGGGCGGGCTCGCGTTGACGTTGTCGCCGGCGCTGCCCGCGATCATCGCCGGCGTCGCCCTGTTCACGTTCGGCTTCTTCGCCGCGCACTCGGTGGCCAGCGGCTGGGTCGGCCGGCTGGCGCAGCGGTCGAAGGCGCTCGCGTCGGCCGTGTACCTCACCGCGTACTACCTGGGCGCGAGCTCGATGGGCTGGCTCGGCGGCCACGCGTGGCAGGGCGGCGCGTGGCCGGGCGTGCTGGGCTTTCTCGCGTTGCTCTGGCTGGGCTGCGTCGCACTCGCGCTGCGCCTGAAGCGACTGCCCGCATCGGCGCGCGGGCGAGAGCGAACGGTCGACGTCGCGAGCCAGTCCTGATCTGGAGCAAGACACCATGCCCACCCTGGCCTCGATCCACTTCGCGCTGGCGCTGCCCTGTGCACTCGCCGGCTGCCAGGAGGCGGCCGATCCGTGGCGCGACCTGGCCGCCGACCACGTCACGACGACGGGTCATCTCAGCCGCATCGATTGCGCGGACCGCGTCGACGTGCGCTACGAGTTCCAGGCCGGCGCACGCACATACGCCGCGCAGGCCTCCGGCGACGCGATCGACTGCCGCACGGCCAGCGTCGGCGATCCGGTGCTGGTCTACTACGCGCCGCAGGATCCGGCCACGAGCACGCTGCTGCCGCCCGCCGAGGCCTACGACCGCGCGCGCCGCGGGACGCTCGCCGGCGACGCGTGGATCGTGCTCCTGGGTGCGGGGGCCGTCGCGCTGTCGCTCGCCGCGAAGCTGTGGGCCGGGCGCCGAAGCGCTGCCTAGTGCCGAACGGGCCCGGTGCCGGACTCGTGGCCCGAGCGGGTCTGCGGATCTAGGCCCGTGTCGGGCGATTCCTTCGCCTGGCGCTGTCCGGTGCCGGGCTCGATCAGCTCCTCGATGATCAGCCGGCCGAACTTCTGCGCCCGGTCGGCGTTGTAGCGGGCGACGATGGCGGCCGCGCGCCGCGCCGCGTCGTCCTCGGGTGCCAGCACCGACACGAACGGATGCCCTTCCTCGGCCAGCTCGCGCTGCTGCTTGACGAGGTTGAGCTCCTGGCCGATGTTGGCCAGGACGCCCGAGTTCTTGATGTCGCGCTCGGCGCGCTCCAGCACTTCGGACGCCGGATAGAACGCGACGTTGGGGAAGCCGGCCTGCTTCAGCGCTTCCACGGCCGAGCGCGCATCGCGTTCGGTGGGAAACGAGGCGAGCACGTGGCCGACCGGCTTGAACACGCCGTAGGCCGTCTGGGAGTTGCTGTCGTTCATGGTGGTTGCCCTTTCGCTGTTGCCAGCGAATGGGCAAGCCACATACCGCCGCGCTGCGGCCCGGCTGCCGGCGCGCCTCAGGCCGCGTCGGTCATGGCCCGCAGCTCGGCCGCGATGCGGTCGTGCAGCCGCTGCGCGAGCACGCGACGGTCGAGCTCGCCGACCGGTTCGGGCGCGAGGAAGCGCACGTCGACGACCAGGCCGCGCGCGCGGCACACCTTCATCAGGCTCTCGACGAGCGTGGTGCCGCCGATGTACTGCGCCGCGATGCTCACCGCGTGGCCGGGTTCGCTGTAGCGCAGCACGATCGGCTGCACGACGGTGCCCGTGGTGATCGCGGCCTGCAACAGGTTGGCGTGGAACGGCAGCACGTCGTGGCCCGCGCCGGTCGTGCCTTCGGGGAACACGGCGACGGCGTCGGCCTGCGTCAACGCCTCTGCCACCTCGTGCACGACACGCAGCGCGTCGCGCTTGCGTTCGCGCTCGATGAACAGCGTGCCGCCGGCGCGCGCGAGGCGCCCCAGCAGCGGCCAGTGCGCGATGGCCGACTTCGACACGAACCGCGCCTGCGGCGCGCTCGCGTGCAGCGCGGGGATGTCCAGCCACGACACGTGGTTGGCCACCATCAGCACCGCGCCGGCATGCGCGTCGCCCGACATCCGCACCTCCACGCCGAGGCAGCGCAGCATCCGCACGCTCCAGCGCTGCACGATCGCGCGGCGACCGGCGACATCGCGCCTTGGCATCACGAGGCCCGCGAGCCACAGGCCGCGCGCCACCATGCCGACGACGCACAGGATGCGCCAGATCGCGACGAGCGTCCTCAAGCGGTGATCGACTCCGCGGTTGCTGCGCTGTAGGCCAGCGTGCCGGCGACGAGCGTGTGGCGCACGCGGCCCGGCATGCGGGTGCCGCTGGAGGCGGCGTCGAACGGCGTGTGCTTGCCGCGGCTGCGCAGCGACTCGGGCGTCACCTGCCACTCGGCGTTGGCGTCGAACACGCAGATGTCGGCCACGCCGCCCTCGACCAGCCGGCCCGCGCTCTGGCCCAGCGAGCCGAGCGCCTCGCCCAGCACGCGCACGGGCTCGCTCGTCACGCGCGCGAGCGCCTGCGCGAGCGTCAGCTTGGACTCGTTGCCCCACTTCAGCGCCAGGCTCAGCAGCAGCTCGAGGCCGGTCGCGCCGGGCACGGCCTCGCCGAACGGCAGCATCTTGTCGTCGTCGCCGATGGGCGTGTGGTCGGACACCAGCGCGTCGATCGTGCCGTCGGCCAGGCCGGCGCGCAGCGCGTCGCGATCCTTGCCCTGGCGCAGCGGCGGCACGAGGCGCATGTCGGCGTTGAAGTAGCCGATGTCGACGTCGGTCAGGTGCAGCGAGTTGATGCTGACATCGGCCGTCACCGGCAGGCCTTCGGCCTTCGCGCGGCGCACCAGCTCGACACCGGCGGCGCTCGACAGCCGGCAGAAGTGTACCCGCGCGCCCGTCACGCGCACCAGCTCGATGATGCTGTGCAGCGCGATCGTCTCGGCGGCCACCGGCACGCCCGACAGGCCCAGCCGCGTCGCCACCGCGCCGCTCGCCGCCACGCCGCCGGACAGCGACGGATCCTGCGGCCGCAGCCACACCGGGTAGCCGCGCGTGCTGGCGTACTGCATCGCGCGCATCAGCGTGAGGTTGTCCTTGAGCGCGTGCTCGGCCTGCGAGAAGCCGACGCAGCCGGCCTCGGTGAGATCGATCATCTCGGTGAGCTCGACGCCCTGCAGCCGCTGCGTCAGCGCGCCCAGCGGGAACAGGCGGCAGCGGCTCAGCTTGCGGGCGCGGAACTTCAGCATGTCGACCAGGCCCGGCTCGTCGAGCGGCGGATCCATGTCGGGCGGGCACACGAGGCTGGTGACGCCGCCCGCCGCTGCGGCCTGCAGTTCGCTTTCCAGCGCGCCGGGGCCCGGCTCCTTCAGGCGTGCGGCGAGGTCGACGAGGCCCGGCGCGACGACGCAGCCGTCGGCCTCGATCGTGCGCTCGGGCGTGAAATCGGGCGGCACCTGGCCGATGGCCACGATGCGGCCGGCGGCGATGGCGACGTCGGCGGCTTCGTCGCGGCCGCTCGCGGGGTCGATCACGCGACCGTTGCGAATGAGGATCTTCATGCGTCGTTCCCGGCAAGAATGGACATCACGGCCATGCGCACGGCGATGCCGAAGGTGACCTGCGGCAGGATGACACTGTGCGAGCCGTCGGCCACGCGCGAGTCGATCTCCACGCCGCGATTGATCGGGCCCGGGTGCATCACGATGGCATCGGGCCTGGCCAGTGCGAGGATGTCCTCGGTCAGGCCGTAGCTCTTGAAGTACTCGCCCGCGCTCGGCAGCATCGCGCCGCTCATGCGCTCGTTCTGCAGCCGCAGCATGATGATGACGTCGGCGTCCTTCACGCCTTCGCGCATGTCGTGGCACACGCGCACGCCCATCTCGCGCAGGTCGCCCG